>JAEEGH010008610.1_pt1 | contig 24029 bp, 14 predicted proteins | sample 9134181 | NCBI WGS metagenome assembly JAEEGH01 (sample SAMN16246544, study PRJNA631951) | gut metagenome | biome: gut microbiome; feature: rumen; material: DP-attached | host: Bos | place: Iran: Karaj | collected 2018-10
CGGCCATGTCGCTGCGGGCAAGGTCAGAGACCACCACCTTCTCGACACCGGCGGCCTTGAGTTTTTCACCGAGCAATTCCGCCGCCTTCTTGGTTCCGCCGTAGATCGAGGCATACGCCACAAGCACGCCCTTGTCTTCGGGAGCGTAGCTGCTCCAGGTGTTGTACTTGTCGATGTAGTAGCCCAAATTTTCGGTGAGCACCGGGCCATGCAGCGGGCAGATTGTCTTGATGTCGAGCGCGGCAGCCTTCTTGAGAACCGCCTGCACCTGGTTGCCGTACTTGCCCACGATATTGAAGTAGTAGCGGCGGGCTTCGCATGCCCAGTCGTCCGGGTCGGCATCGTACACGCCGAACTTGCCGAACGCATCGGCCGCGAACAAAATCTTTTCGCTCTGTTCATAGCTGAACAGCACTTCGGGCCAGTGCACCATCGGGGCACCGATAAACTGCAAGGTGTGCGCACCGAGCACAAGCGTATCGCCTTCCTTCACGGTCTGCTTCTTGACCGATTCGGGGAGCGCCATGAACTGCGGCAACAGAGCAAACGCCTTTGCAGACGCCACGAGCGTCGCCTCCGGGTACTTCGCCACAAAATCAGCAATGCCACCGGCGTGGTCCGGTTCCAAGTGGTGAATCACCAGGTAATCCGGCTTGCGGCCAGCGAGAGCAGTTTCCAGATTGGCAAGCCACTCGCCCACCTTATGGGCATCGACCGTGTCGGTCACGGCAATCTTTTCGTCCACAATCACGTACGAATTGTACGCCATGCCCTCGGGCACCACGTACTGGCCTTCGAACAAATCCAAGTCGCGGTCATCGACTCCGATGTACTTGATATTTTCGCTAAAGTTCTTCATGGTTCTTTCCCTGTATTTTTTTTCAATTCTTTTTATTCTCTTTTTCAAAAGAAATACAATTAGACATAAAAGAAGATAGATAAAAAAGATAATCAGCAGTGCATAAAAGTCAAGCATGTCCCTAGAAACAAACAAATAGATACCTGCTGCGACAGATACCATAATCAAAAACACATCATCGCTTAATTTCCATCCTTTCATTTTTCCCTCCCTTTTTCAGAATGACATCAATTTTTTCAATCCTTGAGGCAACGGACAGAGTTCCCGAAACTCTTGTTGGTTGTTGCTAAATACACATAGTCACCACCGGAATGCAAGACCGTGAAGCAAGCGAAGTAATCAAAGTACTCATTAGCACTCCAAAAATTTGCATCGTAGCCTAATTTGCGGAACGCCCCATCGCCACCCCTTCCGCCAACAGGAAGGGCTGTAAAGGAAAAGGCATCCGTCCCGTTCCCGTTACCGTTCCAGCCGCTCGTAGACTTAAGCATATTGTTCACCGCACTAGAATCTTTGCCAACTACAGTGGTAATCTTTTCGCCCGCCGTACTGGACCCGTTAATTACAGTGAAAAGCACCTTCCATTCTACTTGTGTTGGCAAGTGCCAGCCTTCGGGGCATGCACCACGCACCGGATAAGCCGATGAACATGTTTTACCATAGCCGCATCCCTCGCCATTCGCACCCCATGTACCCGCGCTGTCCATTGCTGCCGCCCACGTGTAAAATCGACCGTACTTCTCACAATACTCGGCAGAATCGTTGTAGCAATAACTATTTTCCGTTTCGAAGTTTAGGTTTTCCGCCATCCACACTTGGTCACCAATTTTCGTTGTTCTGTAAGTCTGGCCGTCACGGTCGTCTCTCATACAGTTTTCATCCGTTTCAACATCGCACCGTTCTCTTTCAGACATCAAGCCTGAAGACGAACTTTTGCTGCTGGATGACAAATTCTTCCCGGCCGGGCGCGAGATAAAGTCGCTACCGTCATCGCCACAGGCGACGAGGAACGCCACAGCGAACACAAACGGTACGAAACCTGCAATCTTTTTCATAATGGACTCCTACCCATAAGCACCTTCGGAACAATATATAATATTTTTCTACATTCAAGTTATGCCCAAGACTTTACTATTGCTCGATTCGTACGCACTTGCGTTCCGCATGTTTTACGCCTATTCACAGAACCCGCTAAAAAATAGCCAGGGCGAAGAAGTTTCGATGATGCACGGCTACTGGGGTGCGGTGCTCCGCATTTTGGCCCAGCACAAGCCGACGCATTTTGCGATTGCACGCGACGTGGCACACACCAAAACTTTCAGGCACGAACTTTACCCCGACTACAAGGCCAATCGCGGCCCCATGCCCGAAGAGATGGCGGCGCAGATGCCGCTGTTGGGCGAAAGTCTTGAAGCAAGTGGAATTCCACTCTTGTCGGAGCCGGGTTACGAAGCGGACGACGTGATGGCGAGTACCGCCATGGCTGCCGTGGAAGCGGGCTTTGACCACGTCGTGATTATCAGCAAAGACAAGGATATGTCGCAGATTGTGACCGACAAGATTCACCTTTTCCACCTGACGAAGGGTGCCGACGGCATTGACTTCGGGCCGGAACAGGTTCTTGAAAAGTACGGGCTTCCGCCGGAAAAAATCCGCGACTACCTCGCGCTCATGGGTGACGCAAGCGACAACGTTCCCGGCGTGCCGAAGGTGGGCCCGAAGACGGCCATCCAGTTGCTGAACGATTACGGCGATATGGACAACCTGTACGCGAACCTCGACAAGATTACCAAGAAGGGTTTGCACGACAATTTGGCGAACAACCGCGAGAAGGCATTCCTCAGCCGAGAACTGGTGACGCTCCAGACCAAGCGCGCCTTTAGCGGGAACCTGGACGCCCTCGAATACAACGGCCTGCACGTAGACACCTTGGCGCAGATATTCAAGGACCACGAAATCAACAGCCTGTTGCGTTTACTCGAGAAAGTTCCGAGCAAGGCGGGATTCGTGCGGGATGGAGAAGGTGCAGAAGGCCCTTCGGCAGGCACTTCGGCAAGCTCAGTGTGCCACTCAGGGACCTTAAACGGGGATGCCGCGATTCAGGCAGCATTCCCGGTTGATGTTCCTCCCCCGTATATTTGCGTTGACAGCGACGAAATCTTTGAGCAGATGAAGGCGGAATTTGCCGCATCGTCGCTTATTGGCGTAGACACCGAAACCGACGGCCTTGACCCGATGCAATGCAACATCGCAGGCCTCTGCCTTGCCTCTGCCGACAGCGACGGCAACGTGGCGAAGGGCTACTACATTCCCCTTGCACACACCGACGAAATCGGGTTCCCGCTCCCCGCGGGCAAGGGCGGCAACTTCGACTTCAACAAAGCCGCGAACTGGTTCAAGGAATTTTTCGCAGACCACACACCCGCCGCAGGCGCAAATGTTCCGCGCGCATTCGTATTCCATAACGCGAAATTCGACCTGCACGTTCTCGCACGCGCGTTCAAGATTCCGCAAGCCGTCATCGACAACGCAAACATCATCGACACGCTGATTGCCGCCTGGATGCTTTCGCCGGGGCAATCTGGCCTCGGGCTCGATAACCAGGTGATGCAACGCCTGCAGCACGAGATGATCCCGATAGAGAACCTCATCGGGCGCGGCAAAAACCAGATTACGTTCAACCGCGCGCCCATCAAGGAAGCCACCGAATACGGCGCCGAAGATGCGGTCTATACGCTCCGCCTTTGGAAACCGCTCAAGCAGGAACTCGAAAAGCTCGACTACGTGAAGTACTTCTTCGCGCAGGAAATGCCGCTGCTGAAAGTTTTGTACCAGATGGAATCCGTGGGTGTCGCCATCGATGTTCCGGCTCTCAAGACGCTGGAACAGGAACTTGCCCGCCGCATCGAGAATCTTGAGAAAGAAATCTGCGATATGGCGGGTGTGGAATTCAACATCGGTTCCCCGAAGCAGCTGGGCGACGTGCTTTTCGATACGCTCGGGCTTCCCGAAATCAAGAAGCGCAGTACCGATGCCGTCGTTCTCGAAGAACTCAGCTTCAAGGCGCCGCACCCGATTGTCTTTGCCGTCATCGAGTACCGCGAACTCAAGAAGATGCAGAGCACCTACATTTCGGTGCTCCCGACGCTCATCAATCCGGATACGCGCCGCATCCACACGAGCTTTATCCAGTGGGGTACCGCGACAGGCCGCCTTTCGAGCCGCGATCCGAACCTGCAGAACATTCCCGTGCGTAGCGACTTGGGTAAGAAGATTCGCGCCGCATTTATCCCGCAGAGTAAGGACAACGTAATTCTTGCGGTAGACTACTCGCAGATTGAACTCAGAATGCTTGCGCACCTGAGTGGCGATGAAGCGCTCATCGAAAGTTACAAGGAAGGCATCGACATTCACGCCCGCACCGCCGCCGCGATTTACGGAGTTGACCTAGACGCCGTCACGAGCGACATGAGACGCGATGCAAAAGTCGTGAATTTCGGCGTGCTCTACGGCATGACCGCCTTCCGCCTCGCCCGTGACCTAAAAATCCCGATGTCGCAGGCAAGGGACTTCATCGACGGTTACTTCGGGATGTACCAGGGTGTACAGCAGTTTATCGAAGATACCAAGGCGGCCGCCCACCGCGACGGCTACGTAGAAACTCTTTCGGGCCGCCGCCGCTACATCGCAGGCATCGACTCTAGCGACCGTATGGAATCGCAGATGGCCGAGCGCATGGCCGTGAATACTCCTGTGCAGGGCTCCGCCGCCGACTTAATCAAGATTGCGATGATCCGCATCCAGAAGCGCATCAACGCCGAGAACCTCCCGCTCAAAATGATGCTGCAGGTCCACGACGAACTCGTGTTCGAATGCCCCCGCGACCAAGTGGAAGCGATGGCCCAGATGGTGAAATCCGAAATGGAAGGTGCCATGGAACTGAAGGTTCCGCTTGTGGCGAGCGTGGGCTTCGGCGAGAACTGGCTCGAAGCGCACTAGGCGACCGTTCGGCTCACATTAGGGATCTTTTACGCAGCGGACATAGTAGCCCGCTTCGGCATCGTCCTTATACCAGTAACCGAAGAAGCCTTCATAATTAGCGTAGACGGCATACCTGCGAACGTCATCTGCGCAGCCGGTATCATACCAGAACCACGCTTCGTGGCTTTCGCCTTCGTACGATTCGTCACCGTTTTTAAGACCGGCTGGCAGAAGGGTAAAGCCCGAGAAATCGCTTCCATTCGTACTCTCGCCATCGTAATTCGTCCAGCCCGTAGCGGAGCGCAATTCCGTACCCCGACGCCAGCCTATATTCTGGTAGAAAGCGATTATTGAATCAATATCGGCCCTCACCGGCAAGCGCCACCCGTCGGGGCAGACTTCCAGAGCCGCAGCGCATCCATACAGAGTTCCATACTCATTGCACTTTTCCGGGTCATCATCGTAGCACCAGGTACGCCCCCTCAGTACGGTAAGTTCAGTAGCATCCGTATAGTTCATGTTCTCCGCCATCCACGTCTGTTTCCAGATGCCGATAGTCCTGTATGTCTTGCCATCGCGCGGGTCAACCATAACACCATCCCCGCGGGTCTCCTGGTCTATGACCCAGCCGCTATCACTACACGCGAAATGCGAAAGATTCATCTGGAGTTTTTCTCCGCGATTGTAACTCGTGCAGCCACGCCCCAAAAGGCGTTCCGCCCTTTTGACATGCCTGAATTTGTCATCATCGCAAGCGTATACGCGGGATTCATCATCGAACTTGTTGTGGAGATTTCCTCCGCCATACAGTCCCGTAGCACTACACTCGGCGAGATCATCGTGGGTATCGTTATAGAGAGCTGACAAAGCCATCCATTCCTGCGGAACATCGCTGTCGACATTTTCCATGCACTTGTAATACATGCCGGCGTACGCCACCGTAGACGTGTCACCCACATGCAGGCACGCGGTTCCGCCCCGCGAAACCAGGATGCTGTCCATTTCAGTGCCATAGCGCCACTTGCCATCCTGGAATACATAATAATGCTCCAATGTACAATCCGCTTTCCTGACCGTGCCCTCCTCAAAATCGAGCCCCCACTTCTTTGTATCGGCATCCAAATGCGTATATTTTCTCCAGGCAAGGTTCTCGCAGATGTACTGCAAACCATTTTTCGCCTGCACAACCGTATCCTGTCGTGCAGCAGTACAAACATCAAGCCCTAACTTGCAGTTGGAACTATCGCGTTCAAACCAAGCACCATTATCATAAACGTAGCATATACGCGGGTCAGAGCCATCCCACAAAGTTCGGCCTTCCCACGTGATTGTCCACTTGTACTCGTTGTATTCGTCGACGTTCTTCATATGCCAGCCATCCTCTTCGCAGACATAGTAAACCATGCTGTTGTATATCGCAGTCCTGTACAAATTTTCCTCATCGCACGCAGATAACACCTCGTAATCCTGCACGCAACGGACCGGGAATCGCGAAGTCGAATCATGCAATCTCGACATCCCTGTTCCCGTAGTTGAAAAAAAGATGTCATACGGGTGTCTGCCCTGGGAATCCTTGTCATACGAGCTTGTCCAATAACTCACGCCCAGCAGCCCGGCAGGCCTTGCCGCAAAACCGAGCTTGTCCAGTTCAGATTGTGATGTGCTACCTATACTTCTGAACATGTAGTTCCACTCTTCCTTGCTCGGAAGGTGCCATCCGGCCGGACACGCGGTCTTCGCCTCGTTCCAACTATATGCAGTATCGCCATAGTTCAGATTTTCCGCCATCCAGTTCTGGATATCAATCCTCACATAGCGGTAGATTCGTCCATCACGGTTATCCATCAGCTTATAGTACCGTGCACTTTCATTACCATCGAAAAGTTTCCATTTGACACCATCGCAGAAATACACATTATTCGTATCGACAACGCCAAGGACAATCCGTCCAAAGTAAGTGCACCTCTGGCCTCCTATATCCTTTTCGAAACCGCTCAGAGTGTCGACAACCGTAGTGTCTGTGACACCCGCGGTATCCACGGCCGATGTATCCGCGACTGCGGTAGTGTCCGTAACATCTGTCGTATCCCTAACCTGCGTCGTATCCTTGACTTCCGTGGTATCCTTACCATCTTCTACCGTCCTTTCGGGGATCCACTTGCCGTTCTTGCATATAAAGTAAATGCCCCTATTTGCACTGTAGGGATTGTCGTTCAGCCATGCGGTCCCATCCAACGTTGAGTCGCACGCATCGAACCCATAGATTTTCCACCAGAAGGAATCTATGTAAGAAACGACCTGCGTACGGAACGAATCGAACTTGCCGTTCAAGCCCTGTTCCACCGCCCAGTCGGCCATATTCGCAGCGGTGCGCCCGTTTTTCCAGAAGCCATCCTTTTCAAGGTCTTCTGCAAAATCTGTGATTCGCTCAGCAAGTTTCGAGTTTTCCTCGTCATCGTCATTCTTCGTTGCCAGGCCAAAAGGAAGTTCAGAGACGCCATCCTTCTCCAGACCACCCAGCATAATCACGCTTATCGCTAACAGTGCCGCATTTCCGTCGCCATTGCTATAGATATTCAGGTCTTCGGCCAAGGCAAAATCGCCACTGATTGCAAAGGCCCCGAACACCTCTCGCTCCGCCTGCATTTTCGCTTCCGCGACGGTCAAGCCCTCTTCCCTTACAAGATAGAGCACGCGCAAATATTCCAGGTGCGTAAGCAAGTTTACGTTCGCCGACTTGCGGGCAGTAAGGTCTACCAGCGCATTCAAGGTCACCGTCGCTTTTGATTTTTCACCCGTGAGTTCATCGCGGTACGTACCCACGGCCGTAAGCAGTGCATACGGGGATTCGAACTCGCTGAATTCCAGGGAGTAGGTCCCCTCGTCATTCAGCACCCCGCCCTCGGTAACATTCCCCACCGGCAGGAGCGTAGTTGCCTCAAGTTCCTGTATCGAAATTTTTGAGCCCTTCGAGAACGGGCCCTTCTGTACAAAGCCCGAAAGCGTCCTTTTTTCGGTATACGGGGAATCCAGTTCTTTGTCGGTACCGCTATCACCGCACGCACCAAGCAAAGCAAACAGCGTCGCATATACAAGAGCAGCAAAAAATGTCCGACCAAAATGAATCATCCTAGCCCGCCTTTTTCGAGAAAAACACCCTATTGGAAATATAAAAACTCTTCTCGCAACAAAAAATTTACACTTTGTTGTAAATCGTTCAATAGTATTTTTGCCATGCCCCTTATTTCTCGCCCCCTTCCGCCACCCACAATATACATTTAAGGCGTGTAGTGGTATTAGGGTTACTTTCAGAGGAATCCAAATGAAGCAAATTCTCGCAAAAACAGCCATTTTCGCCATCGCGGGCGCAATCTCTGCAACGGCAGCGCTCCCCACCGCAAAGCAGGTCCAGGCCAACATGGGCATGGGGTTCAACATCGGCAACTCCATGGAAGTGCCGAACAACCCGACCGCATGGGGCAACCCCTTCCCCACGCAGGCCCTGCTCGACTCCGTGAAGGCGGCAGGCTTCAACACGGTGCGCATTCCCTGCGCATGGGATAGCCACACGAGCGGCGGCAAGGTCACCGAGACCTGGCTCGATTCCGTAAAGACGGTCGTCGACTACGCGATGCGCGCGGGCCTCTACACGATTTTGAACATCCACCACGAAGGTGAAGGCGGCTGGTTCCAGACAAACATCGGCACGAGCGTCAACTCGACCGTCGACAACAAGATGAAGACGTACTGGACGCAGATTGCGAACAAATTCAAGAACTACAACGAGCGCTTGATTTTCGCGGGCGCAAACGAGCCCGGCCCGAATGTGAACACCTGGACGGCCCAGCACGTAAGCACGCTGATGCACTACTACCAGACGTTTATCGACGCCGTGCGCGCCACCGGCGGGAACAACGAAACACGCACCTTGATTATTCAGGGCCTGAACACCGACATCGACAAGTCCGTCGCGAACGCGCCCGTAAGCACGTTCCCTAAGGACAAAGTAACGGGCTACCTGATGTTCGAGGTGCACTACTACGACCCGTACCAGTACACGCTCATGACTAGCCAGCAGGACTGGGGTGCGAGTGAGCCCATTATGCCGCAGTACTACTACGGCAACTACCAAAAGGCGAGCGAACCCAAGCGCAACGCGGGCTACAATGCGTGGGCAGGTTCCATCGATTCCAAAATCGCAGGCATCGGCCACCCGCAGGAACAGTTCGCCAAGATGAAGACGAACTACGTGGACAAGGGCTATCCGGTGATTGTCGGCGAATTCGGCGCGAACGTGCGCTCACCGGAACTGAGCGGCAACGACCTGAACCTACACAAGCAGGGCCGCGTGCAGTGGCACAAGGACGTGGTGAGCGCGGCCAAGCAGTATGGCCTTACTCCAATCCTTTGGGACATGGGCAACGAAAGCAACTCCGGCTACGACAACATGGCCTACATCCGTCGCCAGAGCAGCCCTGTGGGCAAGGTGCTCGAAACCGACGTCATCAACGCGATGCGCAGCGTGTATAACCTCGGCAACTATGTGAACACGGGCGTGACGCACGTAGAAGACTTCATTACCGGCAGCAGCGAGAATCCGGCTACGAGCAGCAGCACGGTCGTTCCACCGTCTAGCAGTTCCAACATTGCGCCGGTATCAAGTTCCGCAATCGCGCCTGTTTCCAGTTCAGCAATCGCGCCGGCATCGAGCAGTTCGGGAATCTCCCCCTGCGATGCCATGATTCCGGAATGCGGCTGGACGGGAATATCGCCAGACGTTCTCGCGGGCAGTCACGTTAACGCGAATCTCGTGCGCGAGGGGAGCATGCTCCGCTCGAACGCCACCATCCGCCTGTTCGACCTGAACGGCAACATGGTGCGGGAGGCAAGCGAGAAAATCGCAAGCGGCCATAGCGAAATGGACCTGCGCGGGCTCCGTCAGGGCATGTACATTGCCCGCAGTGGCTCGCAGACCCTCCGCGTGCAGGTGAAATAGGCCAGCGGATCCCGAAAACGCCCCGAAATATCAAAAACACCCTTTACATACCATCTTACAGCAAAACAACCCCCGGTATGTAAAGGGTTGTTTTTTTGTCAAAAACAGCATTTTTCGTCTAAAAACGCCAATTTTTGCCATAAAGCACCCCTAAAAAGCCCCGTTGAGTATTCTACACCGCAAAAAACGCGCAGGAACACATTTTTCTTTATTTTCGGGGTCCCAGAATCTAATTTCATAGAAAACAGACAACCGGGCAAGTCATGCCCACACATACCATATAAGGAGTCAAAATGTTTGGTATCGGAAAGTTTGGTATCGCGGTCGGCGCGCTCTCGCTCGCCAGCACAGCTGCGTTCGCCCTCCCCAAGGCGACCGACCTGGTCGAACCCATGGGCATGGGCTACAACATCGGCAACACCATGGAAGTGCCCGAAAACCCGACCGGATGGGGCAACCCGCTCCCGACCGCAGCCTACATCAAGGCAATCAAGGCAGCCGGCTTCAACACCGTGCGTATTCCCTGCGCCTGGTATTCTCATTCTGATGCCCTCGCCAAGGATATCGCCGCATACGGCGGCACCGCCGACAACTCTACCTACAAGCACGTAGGCAAGGCTTCTGATTTTACCAACCCCACGATTGACGCCGCTTGGCTCGCCCAAGTCAAGGAAGTCGTGGACATGATCATCGCCGAAGGCATGTACGCGGTGCTGAACTCCCACTGGGACGAAGGCTGGCTCGAAGACCGCGTGTATGACGGAACCGCCAATCCGCGCAGCGGAGCAGGCGATATCACCAACAGCTCTGCAACAACCAAGGCTCGCCAGGCTGCTTACTGGTCTCAAATTGCTTCTTATTTTAAGGACTACGACGAACACCTCCTTTTTGCAGGCGCCAACGAACCGGCCGTGAACGACCCATGGGGCAACGACGGCCAATGGGCATTCGACAACTCCCGTATGCAGATTTTGAAGGGCTACTACGAAGCATTCATCACTTCCGTGCGTAGCGCAGGCGGCAACAACGACACCCGTACCCTGATTGTGCAGGCTCCGCGCACCGAAATGGACAACGCCCCGATGCTCAGCCAAAACTGGCCGACCGACCCGGCTGGCGCTGGCTACATGATGGCCGAAGTCCACTACTACCCGTACCAATACTCGCTCATGACCGCTGACGAAGATTGGGGCAAGCAATTCTATTACTACACCGGCCTTTCCAGCACGACCGATACGGAACACAACATGGGCTGGAACGTTTACTCCAACAGCATCGACAACAATGCGCTCGGCACCCCGAACCAAATCAAGAAGGCCTTCGGTGAACTCAAGACCATGTTCTGCGACAAGGGCATCCCCGTAATTATCGGCGAACTTGGCGCCATCAAGCGTACCGGCCAGATTACTGATGCAGCAAACCTCAAGCTCCACTTGCAGGGCCGCGCTCTCTTCTACGGTGAAGTCGCGAAGAACGCGAAGGCCAACGGCATTGTTCCCTACGTTTGGGATACCGGTGCAGAAGACGATGGCAACATGACTATCATCACCCGCCAGAAGGGCACCTACGGCATTCTCGACCCGGATGTTCTGAACGCACTCCAGAAGGCATACGGCCAGGAAGGCAACAACCAGAGCAACCTCGACAGCCTCGTGAACGAAAACGAAGTTCCCGAAACCGAATCAGGCAAGGGTATACTGGTGACCTACGCGACCAAGACCTCCGACTCCAGCGAAGTGGGCACGCTCCGTATCAACCTTTCTGGCACCAAGAAGGACCTTTCCCAGTACGTGGGCATTGAAATCCGCCTGAAGGGTTCTGTTGAAACTGCAGGCGGTTGCACCGGCGCAGGCGACGGCTGCGGCGAATACGGCTGGACTTCCATGGACCTCTTCATGATGACCGGTGGCAGCTGGGCTTGGTTCGACGCGCCCGTTATGGAACAGGCCAACCAGGAGCTTGATGCAAGCGCTTTCCAGAAAATCCAGGTCAAGTGGGAAGACTTCCGCACTACACCCACAGGTCTCAACGAAGCAAACGCCATCGGTCTGAACCTCTACGGCACTCAGGTCACCGGCACAATCACCTTTGACTACATCGCAGGCATCAAGGCCGACGGCTCTACCGAAATCATTGACGACTTCGACAAGAAACCGCAGCTCGAAGGCACAGCCTCCGGCAAGGTCACCGCCCTCGGCGGTACAGGCGATATCGGATCAAACGCCATCAGGCCTGTCCGCGCGGCAAGTTCCAAGATGCTCGTGAGCGTACGTCCGGGCTCGGTAACCGCCTCGTTCAGCGCCGCCACCGCAGGCATGGCAAGCGCCACGCTCATAAACTTCATGGGCCAGGTCATTGACCAGAAGTCCTTCAACGCAAGCAAGGGCGCGAACAGCGTCGAACTGCAGAGCAACTATCGCGGCGCCGCAATGCTCATCGTGAAGCAGGGCAGCCAGCGCTACGCTCAGAAGGTTCTTCTGAAGTAAGATAAAGCCGGGCAGGGCAGGAGTGTCCTTGTCCGGCGAATCCCCAAAAGGGATGTGTGGAAAGACCCCCGCGGCATTTACCGCGGGGGTTCTTTACAGACCGCTCGTTCGTCGTATCAGGAGCCGAACCTCCGGTTTCTCACTCGCTCTCACTACAAAGGCCCGTTTATCACGGGCCTTTTCCGTTCACGGAGACCGCTCGTTCGTCGCGGTCCTTACCACATTTTATCGAACTTCTTGCGGTTCTTTTCCTCGTCCTTCTTCTCCTGCACAATCGCGTCGATTACGGCGGCGACCGTCAGGTTGAAGATATCGTGCACAGAGGCGTCGGAGTCGGTGAAGTGCACCGGCTTGTTCAGGCCCATCTGCACGGGGCCAATGGATTCGCCCACGCCCATCTCGAGGAGCATCTTGCAAGTCGTATTCGCAGAAGAGAGGCACGGGAAAATAAGCGTGTTGACCGTCTGGCCCTTGAGCTTGTTGAACGGGTACTTGGTATCGCGCAGCTGCTTGTCGAGCGCCACGTTCACCTGCATTTCGCCATCGATCATGTAGTCCGGGAACTGCTCGTGAATCATCTTCACCGCATCGCGGGCCTTGTTTGCCGTACCGCGGGCCGCTTCCTTGTCGCTGCCGAAGTTCGCGTAGCTGAGCATCGCCATCACCGGTTCGTGAGCGAAGAACCGCACCGCGTCGTGCGTGAGCTTCACGACATCCACGAGCGTTTCGGCATCGGGGTCGCGGTTCACGAGCGTATCGGCCAGGAAGAACGTTCCCTTGCGCGTGCTCAGGATATGCATTGCACCGAAGTGCTTGTATTCCTCGCGGATGCCGATGATTTCCTTCGCAAGTTCAATCGTCTCGCTGTACTTGGAGTAGCCGCCCGTAATGAACGCGTCGGCATCGCCCGTCTTGACCATCATCATGCCGAAGTGGTTCGGTTCGAACATATCGTCGCGGGCCTCGTCGAGCGTCACGCCGTTGCGGCCGTTCTCCTCGGCGTAAATCGTCGCATACTTGCGGCGACGTTCGAATTCCTCGGGCGAGCGCGGGTTCACAATCTTGATGCCCGTAAGGTCGAGCTGTTCACGCTGGGCGATAATCTGGATGCGTTCCGGGTTGCCGAGCACAATCGGGTGCGCAACGCCTTCCACCTTCGCCTGAACGGCAGCCTTGAGCATGTTCAGGTTGCTTTCGGCGAACACCACGCGCTTCGGGTTGCTGCGGGCCGTATCGCTGAACTGGCGGATAAGCTTGTTGTCGTAACCCATCATGTCGCGAAGCTTGTCGTAGTAGGCGTCCCAGTCGGTAATCGGCTTGCGGGCCACGCCACTCTCGATGGCCGCCTTCGCCACCGCGATAGAAACATCCGTAAGCAGGCGCGGGTCAAGCGGCTTCGGGATAAGGTATTCCTTGCCGAAGGTAAAGCGCTGCGCGTTGTAGGCGATGTTCACCACATCGGGTACCGGCTGGTGCGCAAGAGCGGCAATCGCACGCACGGCCGCATGCTTCATGTGCTCGTTGATGCAGGTCGCGCGCACGTCCAGGGCACCGCGGAAAATGTACGGGAAACCAATGACGTTGTTCACCTGGTTCGGGTAGTCACTGCGGCCCGTCGCAAAAATCAGGTCGCCACGGCTCGCCATCGCCTCTTCATAGCTAATCTCGGGAGTCGGGTTCGCGAGCGCAAAGACAATCGGCTGGTCGGCCATGCTGCGCACCATCTCGCGGGTCAGAATGTTGCCCTTCGAGAGGCCCACGAACACGTCGGCGCCCTTCATCGCGTCAGCGAGCGTCTCGATGTCGGTGCGGTCGGTCGCAAAGAAGGCCTTCGCCTCGGTAAGGCCCTTGCGGTCCTTGCGAATAACGCCCTTGCTATCGCACATCACCAGGTTCTCCTTCCTGAGGCCGAGCGACAGGTACAAGCGCGTGCAGGCGCAGGCGGCAGCGCCGGCACCGTTCACCACCATCTTCACGTCGCGGATGCTCTTGCCCGCCACTTCGATAGCGTTCAACAGGCCCGCCGAAGAAATAATGGCCGTACCGTGCTGGTCATCGTGCATCACAGGGATGTCGAGCTCCGCCTTGAGCGTGTCCTCAATCTCGAAGCATTCCGGAGCCTTGATATCTTCCAGGTTGATGCCGCCGAACGTCGGGGCGATGCCCTTCACGATTTCGATAAACTTCTTCGGGTCCTTCTCGTTGATTTCGATGTCGAACACATCGATGCCCGCGTAAATCTTGAACAGGAGCGCCTTGCCTTCCATCACCGGCTTGCCCGCGAGGGCGCCGATATCGCCGAGGCCAAGAACCGCAGTGCCGTTAGAAATCACCGCGACCAGGTTGCCCTTGCCCGTGTATTCGTAGGCCAGGTTGTTGTCCTTCTCGATTTCGAGGCAGGGGGCGGCAACGCCCGGAGTGTAAGCGAGGCCCAGGTCCGTCTGGGTGCTGTGCGGCTTGGTCGGCACGATTTCGATCTTGCCGGGCTTGCCCATGGAATGGTATTCGAGCGCCTGTTCCTTCAAATCCTTGCTCATCTTGGCTCCTTTCCGCGAGCGTCAGACCTCAATTTTCGGCATTTTTATGCCATTTCGGGCATCTGGACGCGCGGACGTTCATTTTTCGCGCGCAAATATAGAAAAAAGTTTACATTTCTACAAGGAGGGGGAAGGGGGAAAATATGCCTATAGCACGGAATCCTGCTCGTCTTCAATTTTATCCGAGTTCTTGAAGTAATAATACAGAATTAAAAAGCCCTGATGAGAGTCGCTTGCAGAACATTCTAGAATGACCATATCAAGATTGTCATCGAGTTTTTCACCCTTCCCCCAGATGGCAGCCAGAGTACGCGCGCCGCCCTTTAAGGTACACATCCAGTAATTTCCCTCTTGAAAAACAGAATTCGGATCGATTTCATCACGAATCGTAGGTTCCCGGTATTTCTTTGCCACTCGGTCTTTTGTGGCATTGAATGCACTCTGCAATTCCGTTCCGTAGTCATTCGTATTGATACTTGAAGAAATCGCTTTAATCTGATATAAGCCCTTATTTTTGTCAACAAATACAATATAATGCTCAAAAGATGGATGGCTTTTCTTAGGTTTGATCAAGTAGGCGTCATTTTTTATGAATTCGGGCTTGCCTTCGCACTCCTTGACAATCTCCTTAATCGACATACCCATCTTTAAGCCAAAAGGCGAAGCCACTGCAAGGGCGGGGAATATCGCCACAATCAGGAAAATCAGCATCTTTTTCATTTCTTGCCTCCCGGAAAGAGTGTGTCAATAAAGATACATTCTATGCATGTCAAAAGATGACAATCGCGAAAATTTTCGTAAAAAAGGAAAAAAATACGGGGATTCAGCACCAAAATGCGGGGATTACTTTTTCTTTATTTTGTGTCTTATCTTGACCATCGCCAAATTCAATTCTATTTCCGTTTCGCTTTCCAAACTTGTAGAATCCGAGGCGAGAACATTAGAAATGATTTCGCCACTTCTTTTCAACAACGACTTCTTTTCCTTTTCATCAACAACTTCAGGAACACGAGCAATGGCACGAGACAACTCGCGAATCTCTACGAATGTATTGATGATGTTGATAGTTGTTTGCGTTGCGACACTCCCTTTCAAAATTGTCGCAAGCATGTAGAGACCGCGTTCAGTAAAGGCAGTCGGATTAACAGGACTGTATTTTAGTTTGGCTAGGTGGTCAAAATTTTTGACCACCTCCTTTTTCTCGGCAACATTAACTTGAAAGATATACCCTGAAGGAAATTTCTCAGGATTATTCTTTACAGCCTGATTAATTTCTTTGGTGCTTACTCCATAAAGATCTGCAACATCGCAATCAAGGATAACTCGCTGATCTCTCAACACAAGAATTTTGCTTTCTACTTCATTCATTTTCTGCTCCAATCCGCCTACAAGCAAAAAAAAGACGGGGTAAAGTGTTATCGATGCAAATATACATTCCTCGTATGTCATATTATGACAATCTGAAAAAAAAAGCAGATTTTTTTTGCGCTTCAAAGGTGATGGAACAGACAGGCTGCAAGCCTACTGCTGCGACCTCTCTTATCAAAAAACTGCTTTCTCTTGAAATCATCAAGCCCGTTGTGGGGCATGGCAAGGGTAAGTATAGGGTGAAGGGATAGGGGAAGCCCCCCCCCCCTTCTCCAAGGCACATTTCCAAAAATTCTAACAGCACCACTAAACACACAAAAATGCCAAAGAAGAGTTTTTTATCTATCTAACGAGACAAAATTTGGATATATTTCTCCCAACAGGCGTTTTTTTGATGGGAAAATGACGAAATTTAGCAAAAAAATGCACATTTTTAGACGATTTTTTGGGAACAATTTTACTTTGTCATCTTATGACATCTGATTGTGAGTATATTTAGCTAGAATGGAAATTTAGGTTAAAAATGGCTTCTCCAAAGGCGATAGTACAAACTCTGAATGAGTATTTTGACTTAATAGAAAGGCTTGCTCTAAAAAGTAAGTCTTCAAATGCTCTATATGAACAAGCCATTTTTGATGAAGCCGTTGCCTATTTTCAACAGAATAAAGAAGATGCTCTGAGAGCCTTTAGAGTGTTGGTCAAAAACGGAATATTACGTCCTATTGACCAAGATGGGGCGTATATAATCCAAAAGTACACGAAAGACTATATCCTTAACCTAGTTAAGGAACAAAAACTCGGCCTTGCTGAAATAGTTAAAGTTGAGGCAGAGCGTGTCGGAAAACTAAGTGATGAGGTTCAAAAGGCTCTTGAAAAAGGCGATTTGGCTCTTGTCCAAAGTAAAGCTTCGATGATTATTGATCTGATAGATGAAATTCAAAATCATTTGGAGTCAGACAGAAATGCTATCAAGAACATAATTGAGCGAGCCAAGATTATGCCGCCCGATACGCCTTTGAATCTTCGCTATGGGGAGGTTTCTGATTGCTTTGAACAATATGTGGAGCCTATGCGTCAGTTCTTAGGCAATGATGCTACTGGATTTCTCAACTTAACTTTGACCATAGAAAAACAGTTGGCTAGGGGTATGGACCTTTGCAATATCCAGGCGGGTTCGCTGTCTTCTTGGTCAAGAACAATGAAAGGTGCTCAAAGTCAAATACGCATGCTGCGAGCGCAAATCAGAGAAAATTTGGCTTTGTTCCAAAATGAATTGGCTCCTTTACGCAATAGAGTAACGAAGAATAATAGGATATCTTGTTCTGTAGTTGCTCTTTTGGCAAAAGTCCGGAAAAAGGGATTAAGGAAAAGTCTAAATGTAAAGACTCTCAAATTAGGCGGAAGCCAAAGAGATGTCCGTTTTTCATTAAGTCCTTCAGTCAAGGAGTTCTCGGCAAAAGTTTTGCAATACACTCCGGCAAAATTTAGTTTCCCAGAAGAGTTGGTTTCGAGTAATGACGATTTGATGCTGCTTCGAATAGATGATGTTGTCGAAAACTTAAGAATGTGCAAAAGACGGGTGCTTTTGATGGAATGGCTTAAGGAAAATTATCCCGAACAAAGCGATAGAACGTTGTTGTCTGTTTACCAGCAGATTTTGCAGCGCGAGTCGAAAAGATTGTGTCAATCAGATTCTCGCGAATCAACGAACTTAAAGAATTATAGAATTACATACTATCCGCATATTTTGGAGAATGCTGTATGAGCTTATCAAAAGATCTCGAAAATTTGAAGTATGTCAAAGATATTTTTAGTCAGCTTGCTGCTGGACGCCATATTGATGCTTCTGCTGATGCTGAATGGTGGAATGCTTTGCAAGGTGAACATAAAGACGATTATGCGATTCTTTTTAAGCATTTAGGAAAAAAGTTAGAAATTGATCCGAGGGGCTTCGCATATTTTAATTTTGATGAAGATGCTAATCAAAAGGCCGCTCAACAGGTTGCTTTGCTTTTCTTGCTGATTTTGGATAAAAAATACGCTGACGGTGCTGATTTACTTCGGTTTACAAGCTGGATTTTGGACCCAGTATTTTTTGCAGAATTGCGAGAGAAGAATAAAGAATTACTCGTTCAAGAAAAATTAGATTCTGACGAGGCGTGGAATAGGGTGGTTCATAAGGCAGAGACCTTAGGCTTTATGAATAAAGATGATTCTTGTTATACGATGATGTTGCCTTGCTGGCGATTTATAGACCTTTATCAGGATTTGTCTGATAACGAAACTGATAATGCAGTTGTTGATGATACTAACGAGGATTCTGAAGATTTTGTTGAAGAGGATGATGTATGAAAAATGAGTATGGCTTACGAAAGTTGGTTTTGATAAATAGTGCCAACTACGAAATTGCCGAGATTCCTCTTGACGATGCAGTTTCTATTGTTGGTCCGAATAATTCTGGCAAGACGAGCTTGATTAATGCTCTTCAATTTTTGCTTATTCGCGATAAGCAGCAGATGGACTTTGGAGCCCATGACAGGAATTCTTCGCTAAAATTTTATTTTCCATATCCTAGCTCTTACATATTGCTTGAAATGCAATTAAAAAGTGGCGTTGTCGTTGTCGGTTGCGTTGGCAAAGGTTTTTCTAACGAGTATCAATATTTCAGTTATGAAGGTTCACTTCATATAGAAGATTATAAAGATGTAGATGGCAGTATTATTGAAGAGGCCTTTTTGCAAGAAAAAATGCGGAAAAAAGGAATCTCAATTAACAAGTATCCTCGTTCAACAGAGTTCTTTAATAACCTTTATGGTAAAACTGATTTAGCATCGTCGGATTTAGATATTCGCTTGTTTTCTGTAGCGGTTTCGCTTAGAGATGTTTTTCAAAAGGTCCTAATAAAGACTCTTCATCTTGACAAGCTTGATTCTGCGGACATCAAGAGATTTCTTCTTCAAATTAATGCTGTTAATTATTCCAAAGAAGCCTCGTCTAGAGGTTTTGATTTCAAGCGAGAGTGGAATGAAGCCTTCCAATCTGTGGAAGAAGATAAGGCTCAGTATAAGGCCTGTAAAGATTCTATGTCTTCAATAAACGATTTGGAACGAAGATATAATCGGATTCGTGAACTCCGTGGTAAAATTGGGACGATGCGTCCTTTGATAAACGAGGGCTTGAGTCGGTGGGAAGAGTATAAAAATAGCGAAGATGATCGTTTGAAAAAAGATTTAGCTCGTGTACAAGCCGGGATTGCGGAATACGGAGAAAAGCATGATCAAATAATCAGAGATAACGAAGATATTAATCGTAATTTAGGTGAAATCGAATCAAAAAATGATCGTTATGAATCATTGAAATCTCGGTTTGTTCTCAATATTGACGAGGATGTGTTAAGACAAAATCTTGATTCTTTGAATAACCAAGTCGCTGCAAAACAGACGTTGTTAAATTCAACACGACAAGATAATGTTAGGTTTATTAGTAAGCGTATAAAAGAATTGGATGAAGGTATAAATCAGAGTTTAAGGGAACTTGAGTCTGGTGAAAAATTATTCAAAAGACAGGTGCAATCTCTACTCAATTCTGAAGAAAAAGACATTCTTTATAATCTTGTCAATCAAAGAATCCTTTCTTTAAGTGTGGACGAACTAGGTCATGTTCGGTCATTTATTGAATCGTACAAAACTTGGCTCAACAGCCAAGGGGATATTTTAGAAATAAATGGATTGACGTTAAATAGATGTGAAATCCTAGCAATGGGACATTATGAGGAAAAATCTCCTGAAGAAATACAAGAAGAGATTAACTTGAGTAAAGATGAATTAAAGAAGTATAAAGAACGTCGTAGGGCTATTGAAGAACGCGAGAAAGTTAATAATGAATTGAGTGTTTTAATAGAAAAGCGAGATTCGGCACAAAAGGAGTTGAATGATTATAATGAGTTTGTCGAATTGCGATTGTCGGAAGCAGAACGAAATAGTGAAAAAATAAAACTATCTAAATCGCTTCAAGAGAATTTGAACAATTTGGAAAAATTTGATGAAGAGAAAGGAAAAAGTCAGTCTAAAGAACGCGAAATAATCGGTAAGATAAAAGATTTAAATGACAGAAATAGCGAAATTTCCTTGTTGAGGAATAAACGCCGAGATGTTGAAAATTATACAGAAGTTCTTGAACAGGTTTATCTTCCGTATGTTTACGATGGGAATGTGATGGAAGAACTTCCGGAATTGCTAAAAAAACAGGTTGACGACTGTGACGAACTGGATTCTGTATCTTCAAGTAAGAATCGAATTTTAAGGGATCTTGAACATAGAGGGTTTACCAAATTTATTGGTATAGAACAAGAAGATGAAATGACGGAGCGTATTCTTGATTATGCTCATACATTGCCCAAAGAAGAGGCCGCCATACAACACAATCTCCATGTGGCTATTACACGAGTGGGAAATATTCTCATCGAATTAGTCAATCAATACAAAACTTTTGAAGATGATTTAGCCAAATTTAATGTGTTGATTACGAAAAGACGTGTTTCGGACTTGAAAAAGCTTTCCATTGAGATAAATCCTCGAGACATTCTTGATGCTGTTAAAATAATAGCGAGACATAGCACTGATTCTGCCGATTCAATGGGCTTGTTTAGCCCCGATGCGAAAGAAGGATATGCGGGAAATCCTGAAGTTGACAAAGCTAAAGAAAAATTGTTCCGATTCTGTGATAACAATGATAAGCTTAGACTAGAAAACTTGTTTGATTTATCTATCAAGGTTCAGAAAGAAGGCGAATTAGAACAGAATCTTAGTGATTTAAATGCAATAGGTTCTAATGGAACCGTTCTTATGGCGAAACTTATTTTCGGCTTGGCGTTGCTTCATTGGATGACGGATAAAAAGAATGCGACAACATCAATATGCTATCTTGATGAGGCTGCAAGCATTGATGAAGAAAACCAGAAAAAGTTGATTGCGGCTGCTCGTGAGTTTGGTTTTGTGTTGCTTTTTGCTTCTCCAACAGCACAAACAACAGTTCGTTATTGTATCCGTATTGAAAAGAGAAACAACAGAAATGTTGTGACGGACAAACAGCGAATAACGCTGGATCCAATTGAGGTGCGTAATGAGGAATGATGCCTGGGTTGATATTTTGACAAGAATCTATTCTGAAAAGGAAGTGGCCTTCTCGTCTATCGCACAATCTTTGCGAAAAGAATTAGAAATTTGGGCCGAAAGAAAGGGATGTATTTCTATCCAAAAAGTCGGTAAAGGAAAAGTATTTAGGGTTGTTGACGAGAAAACTCTTGAATGGGAAATAGCTCATCTTGCTCCTAAAAAAGATTTAGATGACCTTCCTGCCCGCGTTCAAAATCTTGCAAAAAATAGCAATACAAAAGCCGGTCAAACGACGCTTGATTTTTCCTATTTTCTTTGCAAAGCTGTAGGTGACGGCGTAATTGTTAATGGTGTAGATGTTTCATTTATTACAAAATCCCTTGGCTGTTTTGTATTGCCGATAAAGGATGACTCTGATGGATTTGAATGCAATGGCTCTTTGATACTGGTCGAAAACCAACAGTTACTTGATGATTTAAGATGGATACCATCAGATTTTAATGGAATTATTCTTTACTATGCAGGAAATTTATCCGCTCGATTACGTGCGTGGTTGACGAAGAGCTCGTTTGCAAGTGTAATCCTTTTTCCCGATTACGATGCTGTTGGAATAAATAATTACGCGAATCTTGTAGAATCGTCGCCAAATGCCCGATGGTACTGGATGAATGATTGGAAAAAAAAATTGATTGAGCATGGTTCTAGTGAACTCAGAAAGAAGGGTAATCAAGACGCTCTGTTTGAAAATTTGTGGAATCGCTTCAAGGAAAATGGATATCCTGATGAAAATTTAGAAAAACTGATGGTAGAAATTCGAAGGCAGGGTAAAATGCTGGAGCAAGAAGCCATTCTGCTTTAGTTCATTCCATTTCTTTTTGCGTATTACCCCACTCTATCCACAATAGGCTTGAAATACACCTTGATTTGCTCAACAACCTTGTCGAAGGTCACTTGCACCATAGCATTTTTTTTCTTCACGAAAGCATTCCATCTTTTAACGCGTTCTACATCCGTTGCGAAAGAATCTTCGAAAACGACTACGTCGTCAAACACAGTCTTTCGGTTTTGGAATGTCCGGACAATGGCCTCTTGCAGCAATTCAACATCAATCTTTTCACTCTGCAAGATTACATAAATGTCGTAGAAATCCTTGAAGCGACTGTTCGCATAGCCCAACGAAACAATCGCTTCGAATTTTTCTGCAAGCACGGATTCAATGGAATAGCCGTAAATTTGCGGACATTCCATATCCAGCAATACAGGGAAAGACATTTCTTTTTTCGAAGGAACGATTACATCACCAAATCCAATATCAATAGACACGGGGAGTCGCGTGTTCCCAAGTAAAGCTGTGATACTGATGTTTGTGCCTAGATATTCGTCTTGCTTTTTTATTTCGCGAGCCTTGAGCGACGCCAAATCAAATACAAGTCCGTCATCCGCTGGAATTGAAAATATCTCACCGAAAATCGAAAGAAGCGATTCCAACGTCCCGCTAATTTTGTCAGCCCGAAGGTCTATATCCGATGTAGAACGAGGGTAGTCCTTCCCGTAGAGAGCATAAAGAAAAATGCCTCCTTTGAGCGTGAAGTTTTCTCTATACTTTGACTTTCCGATTCTGAACAAGGCCCGTTCCAAACCATAGACAGTAAGCAGTTCTTGATACAGTCTGAAATTCGTCTTGGCGACATTCTTCAGTTTATCCTTTATTGACTGGACATTCATACAAGAACCTCCAGATAGGTCTTCAGGATTTTCAGGCACGAAAGTTTTTCAGCGTAGCGATAGAGTTTATTTATGTTCCGGTCTTGCCTTGCAAGGTAATTGGTCAGGATTTCCTTGGTTTCTTCGATCCCTACCTTGTTCCGGTTAGAGATGATATCCACAACAGTTTTTTCTATGTCGTAGATTTTGAAAGTGTTCTCGTTTTCGCTGATCGTGCGCACGCCAGCGGTACGCCTCCTATCCGAGAAATAATGCAGAGAAAGCCTTTGCGATTCTGGCAGCGAGGAAAGCTTTGTCTTTGGCGGAACCGCGACATCGATGGCATCGGGACGGAAGGTCGTCAGACCATAGTAAACGGCAGCGCTCAGAAGGCACACTACCCCCTGGGGTGCAAATGCCTGAACGAAATAGAAATCGTTCATCTCGCCGGCAAAGTTCGCGTTTTCGTAATACGATTTATTGAGCCGAAAAAGTTTGCCCCGTTCGACCATTTTCGTTATTTGGTAATACGAAAAGCCATGCTTTTGGAGTTCGTCACTCGAAAAGACAAGTTTTTGGTCGGATAGAACATTCTTTTGCGCCATACCGTAAATATACTTTTTTGACGGCAAAATTTCAACAAAATACGGAAAATGTTTAGACATTCCGTATTTCATTGAAAAATTATCAAGAGAACGACTACAATTTTGAACATTTGTAGTAGTTTTGTACAGGTTTAGAGGAATAGTCATGTCCCCAATCTACACTCGCGCGCGAAAGCGGTCAAGGGCTCGAGCCGCGAGTGACAATTGCCGTTTTTAACCCAAAAAATCGCAATTTCCGGCAAAACAATTCCTAGCAAGTGCCCCCCCCCGCTGACAGCCTAGCCCCATTTTCCTATCTTTTTGTCCATCAACGAGTTACGGCGCGCGACCCGCGTACAGGCCGTTTAACATAGGGAGTTCCAAATGGAAGCTTTAAACG
>JAEEGH010008613.1_pt1 | contig 24027 bp, 21 predicted proteins | sample 9134181 | NCBI WGS metagenome assembly JAEEGH01 (sample SAMN16246544, study PRJNA631951) | gut metagenome | biome: gut microbiome; feature: rumen; material: DP-attached | host: Bos | place: Iran: Karaj | collected 2018-10
TGCTTCGGGAACATCGACCGGGTCACGGATCTACCGCACCGAATTCATCATTGAAAACGGAAGGGTATGGGATATAACATCACCTGAGAATTATGAACTTTTAATAACCGTAAAATATCACGGTGAGATAACAGATACATATAAGACCGGATTCGGGCTTAAGACTATAGAGTATACATGTGACAACGGATTTTTTCTTAACGGAAGGCATATAAAGATCAACGGAGCCTGCGAGCATCATGACTTGGGACTGTTCGGAGCGGCATTTAACAAGGATGCCGCAAGAAGAAAGCTTGTAACATTAAAGAAAATGGGAGTGAATGCCGTAAGGACTTCTCACAATATGCCGGCAAAGATATTCATGGAGCTTGCCGATGAGATGGGCATCATGATAGATTCCGAAGGCTTTGATATGTGGAGAAGGCCGAAGACGGAATACGACTATGCAAGGTTTTTTGAGGATAATTACAAAAAGGATATAAGGTCATGGATAAGACGTGACAGAAATCATCCTTCGGTCATCATGTGGAGCATAGGCAATGAGATATATGACTGCCATGCCGATGAGACTGCACCTAGTCTTACACTTGATATGAAAAAAACGGTGGAAGCCTATGACTATGCCGGAAATGCACCGGTCACCCATGCATCCAACTTCATGGCGTGGGAGGGCGCGAGAAATTGTACCGATGTGTTAAAAATGGCAGGATACAATTACGGTGAACGGCTGTATGATGAGCAGCATAAGGAACATCCGGACTGGAAAATATACGGAAGCGAGACGTGCTCGACGGTACAGAGCAGGGGAATATACCATTTCCCGCTTTCTGCTTCGGTCATGGCGGATGATGACGAGCAATGTTCTTCACTCGGCAACTGTACTACGAGCTGGGGAGCTCCTTCTACCGACTATGTACTTACCATGGACCGTGATAGAAAATACAGCCAGGGACAGTATATCTGGACGGGCTTTGACTATATAGGTGAGCCTACCCCGTATCATACCAAGAACTCATATTTCGGACAGGTGGATACTGCAGGATTCCCGAAGGATACCTATTATATGTTTAAGGGCAGCTGGACGGATCCTGTAAAAGCTCCTTTTGTACATATTTTCCCTTATTGGGATTTTAATGAAGGACAGATTATAGATGTAAGGGTTGCGACCAATTGCGACAGGGTGGAGCTTTTATTTAAGCCGGAGGAAACGGATATACCCGACAGTCCCTATACATACGGGGAATATAATCTTATCGGAAGTGCGGATATCGATCACGAACACGGATATGAGCTTACACCTTCGTTTAAGATACCTTTTTACCCAGGAAAGCTGAAGGCTGTTGCTTACTTAAACGGTAAAGAGGCAGCCACGGAAAAGATAAGGTCATTCGGGGATGCGGACAGACTTGTCATAAATGAGAATTACCGCGGTGATGATACTCTGTTTTTTGAGATAAGCGCGGTGGATAAGGATGGAAATCCCGTAGAGAATGCCAATAACCGGGTACATGTGCTTGTAACCGGCGCCGGTGCACTTATAGGACTGGATAACGGTGACAGTACCGATAACGAAAACTATAAGTGCGATAACAGAAGACTGTTTTCGGGAAAGCTGCTTTTCGCTGTCAGTACCAAAGGGAAATACGGCAAGCTTAAAGTAGTGGTCACTTCCGAAAAGCTCCGTTCCGCAGAATACAATATGTATGTTGAAAATACTACGGATCCGGAAGATATAAACAGCGCACCGGCTGTGGATTACAGTGATTTTGTACTGCACGGAGCACCTCGCGTATCAGACAATATGCTGCTGAAAAATATATACGGGCAGAGAGGTTTTAAACCTGTAAGCAAGGAAATACCCGTAAGAAATATAAAACTGAAAATAGTTGATACGGATAATGTATCGGAAGATGATACAAAGATATATGAGAGGGTGTTTACCCCAGACAGAAAAGAGATACTGGTAAAAGCCGAGATATGCCCGCAAAATGCCACATATTCCGAGATAAAATGGGCGGCGGTAAACGATAAGGCCGTACCTGCTAACATAGTCAGGATTGAACCTTTTGATACGCCTGAAGGTCAGTTTTATAAACTTCATGCACTAGGTGACGGAGAGTTCAGACTCCGGGCTTTAAGCTATAACGGCGGGCGTGTGGCAAAGGTGATCTCTACCTTGGAGTTTAAGGCGGAAGGACTCGGAAAGGCATTTATCAATCCTTATGAATTTGTATACGGTTCGCTGTATACGGATGCAAAGGGTGAGATAGGCAACGGAAACGAAAAGGGCATAGCCACTCCGAGAGGTGAGGACAGCTATTTCGGATTTGAAAATGTAGATTTCGGTGAGATCGGTTCGGATGAGGTGAACATCCCGATATTTACGCTTAACGATGAGGAGTATAAGATCGGTATCTGGGAAGGAAAGCCGAACGAAGCGGGAAGTACTTTGCTATGTGACGGCAGATATAAGATGAAGAGCATCTGGAACGTATATCAGCCGGCTACTTTTACCTTAAGTAAGAAGCTTAAAGGCGTTACTAGTATCTACTTTACGGCGGATGACAAGTATCACTTTAAAGGGTTCGAGTTTAAGAAGACTGATAAAGCTTATGAAAAGCTTTACTTAAGGCAGAGAAGCCGGATATACGGCGATACCTTTACCGAGGAAGGTGATGCGACCACCGGAATCGGGAACAACGTCACGATTGAGTTTGACGGTATGGATTTCGGTGATACACCTGCCGTAAAAGTAGTGATATGCGGAAGGTCGAAGCTGAAGAACAATTCCATACATATCAAGTTCGACGGGGATGAAGGCACAAAGACCGACATGATCGAGTTTGAAGGCTCGGATGAGTATGTTGAAAGAACTTTTGACATATCAGGTGCTAAAGGTATGAATACGGTCGGCTTTGTATTCCTGCCGGGATGTGACTTTGATTTTATGTATTTCAAGTTTATAAAAAAATGAGGTGATACACCTCATCCGCCACTAAAGGGGCACCTTCCCTCGAGAGGAAGACTTGTAGAAAATAAATGAAAAGAGGATGAAACATGTTAAACTTTTATTTACCTGATTTTTACAACAACGCAAGCCTTATATGCCTTATGGCAGACCTTATGAATCATTATCCTGATAACTTTTATGATGACATCAGGATCGGTGCGGCCTACGGTTCGTTCCCCGGAGCTATATGGAACGGCGGAAGAGTTGTTTGGGGCATAGAACACAGGGAAGCCATGGAGAAGATGATAAAGGAGTACAATGACAGAGGCATAGCTGTCAGATACACCTTTACCAATCCGTTTATAGAAGAGCAGTATGTAAATGACCGTTACTGCAATATGATACTTGAGATATCACAGAACGGCCTGAATGAGGTTATAGTCAATACCCAGGCTTTAGAGGACTATGTAAGGGCCAATTATCCGGGATTTAAGATCATTTCTTCCACTACCAAGTGTCTGATGGATGTGGATGCGATAAATGCTGAGCTGGAGAAGGATTATTATCTGGTGGTGACCGACTCGTCACTTAATAATACGGATACACTGTTCAACTTAAAGCATATAGATAAGATAGAAGTGCTGGTCAACCATTACTGCAGGGACAACTGTCCTAACCGACAGGCACATTATACGGCTATAGGTAAGGCTCAGCTCAACTACACCGAGCTTCATTTCCCGGATTGCAAGTATACTGCCAGAAACTTCTATACCTTGATGGAGAACAGGTCGTTTATAACCACCGATCTGTTATACGGAAAATACAAGGATGCGGGCTTTAAGCATTTTAAGGTGGACGGCCGCGCACATGCTCCGAGAAATGTAATCGAGAGCTTTGTGTATTATCTGGTAAGACCTGAGTACAGGGATAAGATAAGGATGTTTATATATCAGAGTTTATATAAACTATGATCAGAGGAGTAATGTATGAACGATCCGCTTATGACGGTATTAAAAAAAGTGAATTTTATATTCGGGAAGGGCCTGGATGAGAAAGAACTTATAAAACACCGTAAGTTTATCGAAAGGCTCGGGCAGCTGGCTGCTCCTAAGGATGACCTGATTGTGGAAGCATTCAGCGTAGGTGATATAAACTGTGAATCGGTCACACCGGAGCTGGCTCATAATCCCGAATATGTTATCTTGTACGCTCATGGCGGCGGATACAATTGCGGCGGGCTGAATTATTCGAGGATACTGGCCGGGAAAATGGCTTTATCCACAGGATTTAAGGTCATAACATTTGATTATCGCCTGTCTCCGGAAAATACGTATCCTGCGGCACTTGATGACTGTATGGCCATGTGGGAATATCTTGTAACGGATAAATATGCCCCGGACCACATAATAGTAGCAGGAGATTCGGCCGGAGGCAATCTGGCGCTGTGCCTGACACAGAAGCTTAAAGAAAAAGAGCTTCCTCTTCCTAAAGGACTTTTGCTTTTCAGTCCCTGGACGGATATGACATGCTCCTCGCATTCGTATGAAACCAACCGAGATACGGACCCGATACTTACAAAGGAATATGTGTTAAGTGCCGCTAAAGCTTACGTGGGAGGACTCGGGGAGCTGTCGGATGCGGCATTCAGCCCGATAAACGGAGATTTTAAAGGATTTCCGCCGGTATATATCATGGTCGGGAAAAATGAGATCCTGCTTGATGACAGCAGAAGACTTAAAGAATGCATAGAAAAAGCTGACGGAACGGTAAGCCTTGACATAGAGAAGAACGGCTGGCATGTATACCAGCTTTTCCCTATCCACATAGCGGGACGTGCCATGAAGAGGCTTTCCAAAACAGTAACAGAATTAATATACAAAACTGATCGGACGAGGTAATCATGGGTAGTGCTAACTGGTACAAAATAGATAATGTAGCTAAGATATTCCTGGCGACCGTATCTAAAAGGGATACCAGGTCATTCAGACTCAGCTGCACATTGAATGAAAAAATACATGCCGGGCTTCTGCAAAAGGCAGTCCTTTCGGCTATACAGGTAAGACCCCAGGTACAGGTGCGTATCAGAAGGGGAATCTTTTGGCATTACATGGAGGATACCGATCTGGAACCTGTAGTGACCAAGGAACAGGACAGGATATGTCCGCTTCTGTATGTGCCTGCAAAGACCATGCTGCATTATCAGGTGACTTATTTCGGCAACAGGATAAACCTGGAAATGTTCCATGCTATAGCTGACGGGACTGGAGCTATGGAGTTTTTAAATATTATAGTGTTGGATTATCTTAAGCTTAAATATCCCGGTAAATTTGAAAACGTGACGATCCATTCGGGCGCATCTGCAGGGGACTTAAGCCAGGACAGCTACAGGCAGTTTTACGGAAATCACGGTCTGTCTAAGAATACACCGAAGGATAAGGCATATCATCCGGGCGGGATAAAGCTGCCGTATAACCAGCTTCAGTTTTTTGAACTGCATATCCCTTCCGAAAAACTAAAAGCCAAGGCAAAGGAGCTCGGTATTTCTCTTACAAGTCTGCTGGGAGCTTACTGGATGCTGGCGATAAGGGACGATATGCCCCCGAGAAAGAGCAATATACCGATTACCATATCCATGCCGGTAAACTTAAGAAATTATTACCCTTCTAAGACAGCCAGGAACTTTTTTAACAGTGTAAATATCTCACATGTATTCGATACGGATATCACGCTTGAAGAATTGGCGGTAAAATATGATTCCGAATTAAAAGAAAGGCTGGCGCCTGAGAACATAAAAAAACAGATGGACAGCTTCGAGACCATGGAATATGTGGCTCCTGTCAGGGCGGTCCCGCTGTTTATAAAGCAGCTGGTAGTAAGGCACTTTACCAAAAAATCAGCTAAAAAGGTATCAATGGCATTCTCCAACATGGGTGTACAGAGACCGCCCCAAGAAGTAGCAGAGTACATTGAAAATTACAGCGGATTCTGCAGCACCAATACATTGTTCTCAACTATGTTCGGCTACAATGATGAGCTTACTTTAGGTGTATCATCTGCTTATATGAATACCGGAGTGGTGAAGAACTTTGTAAGAGAGCTGACTGCTACGGGGATAGATATAAAGGTTAACGCTACGGAGGTCATAAAATGAGAAAATGTCCTTATTGTAAAATCAATGTCGGCGGCGATCTTGAAAAATGCCCTTTATGTCAGAGTAAGCTCTCGGGAGAAGCGGAAGAAGCATATTTCCCTAAATTTGAGTCCATGCAGAAGCGTACGATGTTTTATAAATTCCAGCTTCTCATAGTCTGGGTGATCGTAATTGTAGCCATAGGGCTTGATTTTATGCTCAAGATCCGGCTGCACGGGTATCCTGATCTGCATTGGAGCCTGCTGCTGGGTATGTGGATACTTATAACGGACTTAAGGATAATGAGGTCCTTCAGGCCGGGTACAGGGTCTGCAAGAAAAATGACACTGATGGTATTTATCACCTTAGTCATGTTACTTATCACCGCTTATTTCTTAGGCTTTATGGAGCTTACGCTCGGAATGATAGTACCGATAGTCATCACGGGTATGGTTATAGCTAATTTTGTGCTCGCGATGCTCGATAAACACGGCAATACCATGTCTTACCTGTTAACAGGTATACTGATAGGACTGATCCCCTGCATAGTGATGTATCTGGTCAATAAATCCATGTCTGTACCGTGGATAGTATGCTCTTTAGTCAGTGCGATACTGCTGGTGGGAGCTGTGGTATTTAAGGGAAGGTCGGTAGCTGCCGAGCTTCAGAGAAGATTTAATCTGTAATGTGACATATCTTGTCACACTATATTGAAATATCGGTCAGGCTCAGATATGTTTCATATCTGAGCCTGACCTTTATATTATAATGATCTGTTGTTCCTGGTTGTATAATTACCATACTTGATCGCCGAACCGCAATGAGGACAGTATTGATGATAAAAAATATCTGCACGATGCAGCATGCAGTCACAATACGGACAGCTGAAGAGACGGAACTTAATATTTATGACAATAAATATGACAATAAGTACAAAAGCATAAATCATTACAATACCAACGTTATCAAACATAATACCTAAAGCAGTTCCGCCTACAAGTAATAAAATAGAAAAAATTACAAGACAGCGATAACCCCATTTAACGCGTTTGCGTAACAGTTTCATGTTATCTTCAAAGTCTTCGGTGTTTTCTTTATTTAACAGAGCATCTTTGGATGCGGTATCACTTAAAGATATCAGACTTCCGCATTCAGGACATTTTTTACTATATTCTTCAATGATCTTTCCGCAATCGGGACATTTATAATACATAATCTTAACCTCCTTTTAATCTACCTAAAAGCTACTTCTTAATACGTTTCTCAAGCTGTCTCAGTTTCAATCCGGTGTTATAGAAGTCCTTAACGGAACATCCGGCTCTGCCGCCTCCGGCACAAGCGCAGGCACATGCACAGGCGCAGGCACATGAGTGGTGGGATCCGCCTGAACGGTGCGAGTGGGATGAAAAGCTGCGTGAAGATGAACTCGATCCCGAATAGCTCGAGCGGCTCCTGGGTCTTGTAACATGGACCCTTATATAGGTATTCGGTACATTCCCGAAGGGATACAGACCTTCTTTATCTTCTTGAGCAGGAGCTTGGTTTGAATTCTCGGTGACGGTTTTTTCTTCTATTGTTTCCTCACTCTTTATCATGCTCCTTCCGCAGTATTCACAATTATCTTTTCCTTCTTTTCTGGGAGCACCGCATGAAGGGCACTGAGGGTAATATTCCACTTTGGTCTTCTTAACCGTTTTTGTAACGGAAGGCGAAAGAACAGCTGACTTTAAATATCTGCCTATACCTGTAAAAACTTTTATCGCTAAAACAGGAATAACTATCAGTATTATTAACACCGGTATAACACTGAAAAGTGGCCGATAGTTAATCTTTGAAGAATAACTGGCCGAACTGCTTTTCTTTTCAAAAACCTTAAAAGCGTATGCATCATTCGGGTAGGTGATACTTACGGTGTATTTTTGGCTTTTGGCTAATTTGGTGGTCCAGGTAAGATAGCCGTCGCTTTCTATAAGACAGGAAGGAGAGAAACTGTCTGCTTTATCGTAGTTCCATTTGATGGTAAGTGATTCTACATCAATATCATCGAACCATCCGGGAGTGAAATCGTATACGGTTTCACCGTCGGTGTTCTTATTCATTAAATAAAGATGATCCTGAACCAGCTCAAAATCTATAGTAACGGTTTCTCCTGCTTTATATGATCTGTCTAAGTCGATCCTTACATAGTCTCCGCCGGAGGAGTATTGAGATATTTTCTTAATGCTGTCTGATTTACCTTTAAGGTAACTTACATGAGCATTGGGAATACCTACCTTTACCCAGGTAAGAGGACCTTCTTTGGTAGAGTCAAGTACTTCCCAGACGATATGATATTTGATCTTAACGGTAGCATCATCAAGTACATCACAAGTGATATTGTACTCATGAATGAGGTCAAGATCCTTGGCCTTTACATTATGGGTAAATAAAGGCGTAAACAGTAATACAGCCAGTACCGTTAAGCAAAATAGTGCCAACTTGTAATTAATTTTCCTCATTATCATCACCTTATCCTTTTAGCAGGATTTTCCTCCTTTGAGTATCCTTAAAGGACATTCGCCGCGCATTTTGGAAGAAAATACCCTGCGTTCTTTACAGGTTTCATTGTTCCAAATATCTTCCCAATTGTCTTTTAAAATATTCCCTAAGGGTTTTTCAGAGAGCCAGCTCTGGCAGGGGACTACGTTCCCGCTAGGAGTTATGGCCATATTACTTAAGCATGCTCCGCAGTTCGGAGTGGATATACCAAGCTCCTTGCAGAAGGTATCATCCATCCAGCCGGGGGATGTGAAATTGATGTCCATTCCGTTTTCATAACAATACTCAACGGCTTCCTTTACGATATCCCTTACTTCGGCATTGGTAAGCTGCAGGTTTTCGGATGCTTCCTTTGCAGCATTGCCGGTAGTGATGAGACCGGAGCAGGTTACATATCTTACTCCTTTTTCCTTTAAAAACTTAAGTGTTACTACATAATCCCTGTTCAGTGTACAAAGGGGAGTATTGATACTTAAGTTAAGACCGGTATTTAAGGCGTTTTCGATACCTTTTACCGTATCCTTATAATGGTCGGCACCTACCAGCTTATTGTGTATATCTTCATCATATGAATAGAAAGTGATCTGCATGGAGTCAAGGGATGCCGATTTAAGCTTTTCACACAGTTCTTTGGTCAGCTTTATGCCATTGGTATTGAGTCTTGTGACAAACCATTTTGCGTGGTCGATAAGCTCGACTAAGTCATCCCTCATGGTGGGCTCACCGCCGGTGAAGGTTACCTGGGGGATCTTTGCCTTACGGCATATGTCTATTATCTTTTTCCAGGATTCCGTATCAAGTTCTTCTTCGGATGAGTACTCCTGACCTGCGGCATAGCAATGCACGCATTTCTGGTTGCAATGCCATTTTCCGTCTTTAGTCATGGCACTTATCATGAGATCCATCCTGTGGGGAGCAGTCATCTGATCCGCGTAATCACCTATATTCATATATGCTATAGGTTCATCGACGACTTCACCGTAAGCGATCTGCTTAAAAGTATTCATCATCCTTAAGATATCCATGCGGAATCTTTTTTTACCGACAAAAGGATATATTTTTTTGACTATCTTACAGGTATTGTCCATGATATTATTCACGTCCTCATCGGATACCTGATGGCCGCTGTATTTATTTACTTCCTCGATAAAAGCGGTGAGGAGTATGCTCCAGGAGACATTAACCGGGACTATATCCTGACCGTTGATGATGACTACACTCGCTTCTATATCATCCCTGCTGTATCTGGGAGGAACGAGATGTATCCTTACGACTCCCTCTTTTTCGGGATCGAGAGTGGTATGGTGAACTTCATTATAATATTTTAGGGCAAATTCATATTCTTTTTTAGTCGGACGCATTTGTTCTCCTCCGGGTAAAATGATATTTGTATATTACATTACTACATGATTTATTATATTTATTCAGACTGAATTTATCAAGTATATTCAATTATAAATAGAAGTGTTTTATTGCAGAACGTACTGCAATAAGAATGGACTAATTCGCAGTTAACGGCATTTACCGGGATAATAAAATATTGTAATATATAAGAAGTAATAGTATAATCTTAAAAGGAGATCTGATGATATGAAAAGAAGAGCATATAAGATTGTATTCTTTAATATCTTGCTTTTGTGCCTGACTTTGTTCGGGTCTCTTTTCATGAAAAAAACTTATGCAAAAGATCTCGACGTAATACACGAATACGACATTACCGCCGATCTTACGACGTCCGGTAAAGTAAGACTGAGATACAGGCTTGACTGGGAAGTGCTCGATCACAAAACGGAAGGACCGCTTACCTGGATAAAGGTCGGCATCCCCAACAGTCATGTGTCCGATATCAAAGGACTTTCCGATAATATCAGGATTATCGGATATTATAATGAAAACGGTTATTTTATAAGAGTGGATCTGGATAGGGCTTACAAAAAGGGAGAAAGACTTGTCATAGAGTTTGAGATATTGCAGGATAACCTCTTTGAAGAGATCAACAACGCTTCCGGAGAATGTGTGATCGGATTTACCCCCGGCTGGTTCCCTGATACAGTTGTAGAAAAGATGGTGTTAAAGTGGTCCGGGAAGGATGTCAAAAGCTGCGAACCGGAAGGCGTAATAGAGGATGACGGCTATATTACCTGGCAAAAAGATCTGGCTAAAAACGAAAAATACACGATCCGGGTGGTATATCCGGACAGTACGGTTATATCACCGGTCTTGGATTTTTCTAAAGTAAATAATGTTCTAAACTCCTATAATGATATCAGCAGACAGATTGAGGAGGATATGAACAGAAAGATCCTTGATGACTATAATAAAAGAAATAAAGGCGGATACTCCGGTAACTATAAACCGAATACTGTTGTTTTGATATTGGTCATAGTGGGGATTGTGGCTGTAGCTGCATTTATTATAATAATAGCTGTTATAAGAGCCAGATATATAAGGAACGGTTCGGGTTATTACCGTGTAAAGAATAAGATCATATGGACAAAGATTATTTTCCATACACTTTGTCCCAACTGCGGAGCACCGAGAATGCCGGACAGGAATAATTGCATATATTGCGGCGCAAGCATGATAAAAAGCGAAGAAAAGCTTGAAAAAGAAGAAATCAAGAGTATTAAAAAGCAGCTTAAAAAGGAAGGCTTGTGGGAGGAACTTAACAGGGACGGTATCTGTGCACTCGGGCATCTGACCAATGTATATATAGAAATATCCCATGTCAGCTACACCATGCCTAAAGCGGATCTGCCTGATATAAATACAGGCGGCAGAGGTTCTAAGATAGGTAAAGTAATATCCATTATCGGAGATATCGTGAGCAAATGTGCCTGTGCCTGCGCCGGCGGCGGAAGAGCCGGGTGCTCGACCAAGGATTTCTATAATACAGGACTGAAATTAAGACAGCTGGAACTCAAGAAGAAACATCAAAAGAAATGTCGTTCTGCACTAAGCGAAGAATCATAAGATATAAATAAGAAAGGTAAAAGATATGCTCCATGACAGCGACATCCGTGATGACCTGTGCATGCATCTGGAAGATAAATACGGGAAGGTAAGGTTCCTTGAGGAACTGATGATCGGAAAATGCAGGGCGGATATAGTGATGGTGACAAGTGAAGCTCTGTACGGTATCGAGATCAAGAGCGATGCCGATACCTATACAAGGCTTGAACGCCAGGTAAAATACTATGATAAGTATTTTGATTTTAATATATTGGCGGTAGGTTCTTCACATGCGATGCATGCAAAGGAACATGTGCCGGAACATTGGGGGATAGTGACCATAGAAGATACCGGTAAAGAACTGGACTTTTACTGGCTGCGTGAACCGGCATTACCAAAGAAAAAGGCAAAAGGGAAGTTCAAGAACCAGCTGCATCTTATCTGGAGAAGGGAGATGCTCCATATACAGCAGATAAACGGGCTATATAAGTATGCAGGCAAAAGCAGGAAGTATGTGGAGGAGTACCTGTTAGAGCATGTGGAAGAGGATGTATTAAAGAAGCAAATGATGGAGGAACTGTTCCAAAGGGATTATACTATATTTGATGAGGATTGATGGATGAATGATGAGAATTATAAGAAAGCGGAAAAACTGGCAAATATTGCTGAAAAAATACTGCTTGTCTCGGTAGGACTAATGATAACTATTCATATAGGTTTTTTTATTAGCACATTTGATTTAGAATGGGTTATTTCGTTTGTAGTGATTCCTTTGTATATTGTTGGTCTTGTAGTGGCAATCATAGCCAGGAATACCTGCAAAGATTGTGCAAAAGCGAAAAAGGTATTAAAGTGTTATATAATTATTTCAATAGTATTGATAGTATTAATTGTTACTTTTATCATTGTTGTTGCGATTTTATGTGATGGTTGTGAGAAAACGTTTGATTGTAACGGCTGCTTTGATACTTTCTTGAAGTGTCCGGGGTGACAGTGATTTATTATTTTGATTTTTTAAAGATTTTGTTTTCCGATAAATAAATCAAGTAGGACACAGCCATTATAAGTATCGAATAAATGATAATCTCTGGTATGGTTCCGAGTGCTTTGGCAATGGATGAAAATACCACCTGGGTGGAAGGATAGTACGGAGTGATCTGGAACATATTCGGTTCCGGTTTCCTGTCGGACAGTACAAAATGACCGAAGGTGTTTAAAAGCTCGGCGATAACAGACATGATGATATAGAGTATTAAGACCGGTTTAAAATCGGTCTTTTTTCTTTCCTTGAGGATCATTATTGCCAGAGCGGATTCAAAGAGCATAACAATGTGATATACGAAGCCGTGCATGGTGAAAATGATCTGCGGTCTGAGCATATCCTGGGGAAAGAGCAGGGCCATAATGGCTGCAAAAAGGGAAAATGTTGCAAGGAACGTAAGAAGTGTATCCTGTGCTTTCTCTTTTACAAAGGGGATAAGTACGGAACAATACATGGCCATGGAACATAACTGCCAAGGGAAGAACCACATATTGTAGGCATCAGGGTAAACATAGGTTAAAGAGAACCACTGTTTCCATACTTCGGCTATGATCATACCGATGCCGAGCCATTTTATTAGTTTTATGTGGGAGTCTTCGGATTTCTTTTTGACGAGTATAACAAATAAAACAACCGCTACGATTGTTACGACAAGCATGACTATATGAAACGGACTGAATAATCCGGGAGTTTTGTCAAATCTGATATCCATAAATAACCTCTATTTATTTGATATTTTTATTCTATCATATTCAGATTTATTTTCAATATTTACATTGTGTTTTATATCGTAATACAATATAATTGATATGGTGGGGAAGATAAGGAGGGTAATTAATGGATGAGGATTATAAGAAGGCTAAAAAACTGGCTTATATAGCTTTAGGATTTTGGATTGTTTCGTTAATTCTTTTTTTACTTGGATATGTGTTTGATGACTGTGAAGCAATAGAAAAAATCAGTATTATTATTAAACCTTTTGTAATTCCCGTATTCATTATTGGAACAATTATTTCCATGGTGGGCAGGATCTATAGTAATAAATGTTTTTTTGCATGGGCTGTTTCAGTATTATATATTATTGTACTTATTGTATTGGGAATTATCTTTGGTACTGGTATATTATTACAAAAATGGTGTGATGCTAATTGTAGGAACTTTTATTGAATTTTTGGATTAGAAACTGATATATGGATTTGTAAGTGACAGGCATTGATTTTGGGGAGTTAATGTATGGATGATGATTTGGAAAAATCGGAGAAATTGGCAAATATTGCTGAAATAATTTTGTTTATTTCAGTGATACTGATTTTGGCAGTATTCTTCGGTATAGGTAAATTGACACTTATCATTATGATTAGTGCACTCCCTGTATATTTGATAGGTTATGTGATAGCGATTGTTGCAAGGAATACTTGCAAAGAGTGCACTAAAGCGAAAGAAGTATTGAAGTGTTATAATATCGTTACAATTGTATTAATCGTGTTAGTCATTAATTTTGTCCTTTTTTTTGTAGTTTTATGCAAAGGTTGTGAGAGTGCTTTAGGTACGGATGGCATTTTTGATGAATTTTTAAATGGTCTTAAAGAAATAGTTTTCCAATAAATATATCAGGTAGGAAACATTTTCAATACTTACATTGTGTTTTATAACATTATCCTAAATAATTGAAATGGTGGGAATGGAAGTTTAAATATGTATGATTATAAAGCAGAAAAGTTAGCCAGGATAGCAGCAATACTATTTGGGGTTTTTATAATACTTGGTTGCATTGTTGGTTTTATGAAAAGTTCAGAAGAGATAAAAGCAGTATATACGATTTGTGCTATTTCAGCCATTTTGGTTTATCTGGCAGGATTGATTTTGGCTGTAATTGCAAAGATAAAATGTAAATATAGTTCATTTGTAAATGGAATATTTCGTTTATATGTTTTTGCAACGTGTGGTTTAATAATATTTGCATTTGCAATTATTATTATGATTCAAGGGTGTGCCAGTTTAATAAATGGATTAGATTAGTATGTGACAGGCATTGATTTTGGGGAGTTAATGTATGGAAGATAATAATGAAAATAATATAAAAGCCAAGGAACGTGCAAAAATCGCTATGATTTTATTGGTGGTTTCAATCTGCATACCTTTGGTAGCTTTAATATTTATAGAGCAATCGTTTATGTTTGTATGTATTGCGATACTAATAAGTATACCCATGTATATTATCGGACTTGTGCTGGCTATAATAGCCAGGAAAACCTGTGATACCTGTGAATACGCTAAAAATGTGTGTAAGGTATATATAACTTCTGTTATAGTGTTGGGAGTTTTAATACTTATTTTGATACTCTCTTTTATAAAATGTGTTAACAGTTGTAAATTAGACTGCGATTGCGGCGAAGTCGACAGCTTTTGCCGCGCTATGGAATGAGAACAAATAGAATTATTAAGGGCATGGTGTTAATGCATGGATGATGACAATTATAAAAAAGCAGAAAAAAGAGCTAAAAGGTCAATAGCTTTCATGGTTTTCTCTATTATATTGTTGATAATATCATTTGCTATGCTTACCAACGGTAGTGATACATTGAAAGCAATCGGAAATATAATTGCTTCAATTATTGTATTTCCAATGTATATTACAGGTTTCGTATTAGCGATTAACGCTAAAAACACCTGCAAAGAGTGTGAAACAGCGCAAAAGTCAGCAAAATTATATATTGCAATTACTGTAATAGGTGGAATTATTTTAGCTTGTATTGCAGTTGCAATAATATGGGCCTGTTCAACCTGTTCATTAGAATGTGGTGGCTGTTTAGATTTTTGCCAGAGTTTTCCGGGATGATAACATGAAATTTTATATAAATACTGACTATAACCATATTTCACCTTATGCCGTAATGTTCCTGCTATCGTTTCTGATCAGTTTTTTAATAGCGGTCATTATGATGATAAAAAAAGGTGTGGATAAGAAGAAAGCATTGTTTTCGGCTATGTTTAACTTTATATGCAGCCTGTACTTTGCTTATCTGTTTTCGGTACTGACCTCAGGAGATATATTAAAGTATCTGAAATCGGTTTCGTTTTCAAGCATAGGCGGTCTGATAGGGGTGGCAGTCGGAGTAGTAGTACTCAGCTTCGTGTATAAAGAATACAGAAGCTCGATGATAAAGGCCTATGCTTTAGTAATACCGCTTATGTACTCCATATCGAAAATGGGATGTTTCCTTGTGGGATGCTGCTACGGCATCGAATATGATGGTCCGTTTTCGGTTACATACTCCGGTAGATTGGCACATCGTCCGGATGTGGAGCTATTTCCGGTACAGTTGACGGAGACAGTAGTATTCTTTGTGATATTTTTATTCGGACTTATACTGGAATATAGGATAAAATCAAAATATAGCGTATCGATATTGGTCATAATATGTGCACTGGCAAAAGGCTCACTGGATTTCTTAAGAAGCTCCCATGTGGGTCAGATAATATCGGTCAATCAGGCCGCATGCCTGGTAATCGTTGTGTTGACATTGATTGTACAGAAATGTGTGACAAGGGAGAAGGAGGAAGATTATGTTTTATAAATGTCATGATTGCGGAAAAAGAATCCGAGATAAATTTTGATGATCAATTAAAATATGAACAGGAGAGTATTCCATGGAGTCAGAAAACAAGAATAATAAGAAGAAAAGAGCGATTATTGAACTGACGATATTGACAATACTGTATATCGCTTTTGGATTAATATATATCTATACAGATCTGTTTCAATTCTTGTCTTTAGAACTTTGGATATTATTAATGATAGGAATAACGATAGTTTATGTTGTGTTACTTATGATGATATTATATAAAAGCGGTTTAATTAAAGGGAATAAAGTATGCCAGAACTGTGGCGCAATTCTGACTGCAAAAACATTTGTATTGTCGGGAGATTATAGTAAATGTCCAAGATGCGGAATGATGTTTAAGGTTTAAAAAAGGGAGAATCAAATAATGAATAACAGATTGTTTTATACGAAGCCGGCATGGAGATGGGAAGAGGCACTTCCTTTGGGAAACGGCAGGATAGGTGCCATGGCGCATGGCGGAGTCGGATACGAGTATTTTCAGCTCAATGAGGATAGCTGCTGGTTTGGCGGATTCCGTGACCGAAACAACCCGGATGCTAAAAAGGCTCTCCCTATTATAAGAGAGTACTTAAAAAACGGTCAGATTGCAAAGGCTGAGGAGCTGATGCTGGCTGCATTGTCCGGTGTACCAAAGTCTGAGCATCCTTATCAGACTTTAGGTGATTTTAGGATATATATGAAGCATGATATGACCGGAGTGAAGATAAATGCATACGGGCAGCCTGAACCTGAGGATTATGTAAGGGAACTGGATATATCCGACGCTGTGTACAAGTGTTCATATACTTTGGGCGGTAACAGGTATCACAGAGAGGCTTTTATCAGTGCTCCGGATGACTGTCTGGTAGTGAGGATCACTTCGGAAGGTAATGCCAAGATCAGTTTTGACTGTGATATATCAAGGGAGCCGTATGAGACTACAATAAAGAAGACAGGTAATATTACGGCTTGTACTGCTAATGTTAACACAATTTATGAATCAATAGAATATGACGAAGGAGCAGAACTTAGTAGTTGGTCATATTCCGACGAAAAAAATCAAAAGTCCCACGGGCTTATATGCATGGGCAATACCAGTGGCGGCGGAGTTGATTACGGATTTGAGCTTCGTGCATATGCCAAGAACGGTACAGTAAGGATCATCGGAGCTTCACTCGGTGTCAGGGATGCGGATGAAGCTGTACTTTTGCTTACTGCGGGAACTTCCTTCAGAATGAAAGATATTAAAAAGGAATGCGGTGAAATACTTGATAAGGTATTTGCTTTTTCATACGATGAGCTGAAAGAGCGGCATATAGCTGACTATGAGAAGTATTATGACAGGGTAACACTTAATATAGAAAGCTCTGATAAATACGAAGATGTACCGACTGATGAGAGACTGAAGAACCTGAAGGAGAGGATAGAAGCCGGCTGTCATTCTGAGAGCAACGAAGAATCCGGAAAAGTTCCTTCGAGCATATGCCTTCAGGATGACAAAGCAAGCCGTAATGATGATATATATGATATAGGGCTGGACATACTTTATTTCAATTTCGGCCGATATCTTATGATATCCGGCAGCCGTCCGGGGACACTGCCCCTTAACCTGCAGGGTATCTGGTGCAAGGACTATCAGTCCGCATGGGGCAGCAAGTTCACTATCAATATCAATACGGAGATGAATTACTGGCCGGCTGAGAGCTGCAACCTGTCCGAACTTCATATGCCGCTTTTTGACCATATAGAGCGCATGCTGCCCAACGGCAGGGTGACGGCAGAAAAAATGTACGGCTGCAGGGGATTTGTGGCACATCATAATACGGACATATGGGGAGACTGCGCCGTGCAGGACCAGTGGGTACCCGGCTCATATTGGGTAATGGGAGCTGCATGGCTTTGCACTCATCAGTGGAAACATTACTTATATACAAAGGATACAGAGTTTTTAAAGAGGTGCTTCCCGATAATGAGGGAGGCGGCAGAGTTTTTCCTCGACTTCCTTATAGAATATGACGGATACCTGGTAACATGCCCTTCTGTATCACCCGAGAACACATATATACTGCCTAACGGTGAGCAGGGAGCGAACGGTATCGGTGTAACGATGGATAACCAGATACTAAGGGATTTGTTCTCACAGTGTATAAAGGCGGCTCATGTGCTGGGTATTGATGACGAACTGAATGCTCAGATAAAGAATGCCTTATCCAAGATCAAGCCGGACCGGATCGGAAAACACGGACAGATCATGGAATGGATAGAAGACTATGACGAGGCAGAGCCCGGCCACAGGCATATATCCCATCTGTACGGACTGCATCCTTCAAGCCAGATCACTCCTGATGGTACTCCTGAGCTGTGTGCGGCTGCATCCAAGACGCTTGAGAGACGTCTGGCTCACGGCGGCGGTCATACCGGTTGGAGCAGAGCATGGATAATAAATAATTATGCTAAACTCTGGAATGCGGAAAAAGCATATGAGAATTATGAACAGCTGCTTGTAAAATCCACATTGCCAAACTTGTTTGACAATCATCCGCCTTTCCAGATAGACGGTAACTTCGGAGGCTGCGCCGGTGTGGTAGAGATGCTGGTGCAGAGCAATGAGGAGAGGACGGTACTGCTTCCTGCATTACCTGAAGCATGGAAGTCAGGACATGTATCCGGTATCTGCATCCAGGGCGGCGCAGAGCTGGAGTTGGAATGGAAGGATGGAAAGCTTGTAAGCTTCATAGTTACAGCAAAGAAAGATATTAAGACCGCTATCGTATATAAGGATAAGATTTTTGATATCAGTATGAATGAAGGGGATACCGGAGCATTCGTTATTGATCAGAGTATTACTGACCGCCGATAATTGCAATTGTTTTAGGAAATAACCACCTTATTTTGCACCTGCATTCACTTTACAGGATATAATACATATTGTAGTATTGGTATTACATAAATATATCTAGACAATGCAGAATTGACTTATATCGGTACGGGGGTGATACTATGAAGTGGTTTACAGATCTGAAAAAAGGACAAAAAGTATTAATCCTGATCAATGCTGTTTTGGCAATAGCTTTACTGGTACTTGCTTTTTCGGGAGTAGGACTCAGTGACCTTTTTGCATTGGGCTTTATTATGGCATTTTTAAACATCTTCAGTATTATCTTTGCAAGAGGTCTGTTTAAGTTCGGGATAGATATAAATACCGAAAATGCAGGAGATGATGTAGAACCTTCCGATTGGAAATATATGAATTGGTATATGAGATGGGGAGGGTTAACAGTGGCTGAAGCAGCGGTGATTATTTTGGGTTTAGTGATTAAGGCTTGATGAATATAAAAAAAATTAATGGGTTAGTCTTTTGGAGGCTAACCCATTGTTATTATGATATAACTATTGATTTAACTTTAGACCACTTTCCTACGGTCCTGGTATCACTCTGATCATAAAATGCTCTGACTCTGATATAATATTTGGTCCCGGGAGTCAGCTTTTTAAAAGAAGCTTTATTCTTTGAAGAAATTTTAATCGTATTTGATTTGAATTTACTGTCGGTAGAAATTTGGAACTCATAGCCGGAGCAGTTCTTTTTTAGCTTTTTAGCTTTAACAGTAAGAGTGTTTCCGCTTATCGAAAGAGTCTTAATAGTTGCTTTTGAAGGAGTAACAGTAGTTGTAGCACCTTCTTTAAACGTATATTCCCATGCATACATTCCGGCCCTACACTCAAAGTAGATGGTAATCGAGTCGCCATCAACAGGATTATCACGAATTACCTGAGAAACAGTACGTGTTCCGCCATATACCTTTTCACTAAGATGTGCTCTAAGGCCGCCTTCTCCGGTTTCGTCAACAAAATATTTTTTGCCGCCGGAAGCGATACCCTTATTTAAACCTGATGTATCAAATTTAACCGAGCACCATTCATCTATACCCATCGGACCACCTTCAAAGGAGACTGTTTCAAGTTTGATCTTTAAGGTTACAGTTTCTCCGGGTTTGATCGTTTCAGGGGGAACCTCACAGGTGGATTCAAATTTACCATATGTGGATGCGGGATAATCACCATACCAGCCACCGTCTTTGGTGAATTTAACATAATTAGATCCGCCCGACGCTTCAATTCCGTTAAAAGAATAATCGTAAGAGTAGCCGCCGTCTTTTACATCATCCGCTACTTCATATCTGGTGTTAGTCAAAAGCCATAATCCGGATGAAGCAGCTTTGACTTCGACATCATTTCCGGCGAAAGAAAGAAGAGAGATGAAAAGAGCAGCAATAAGTGTCAATGAACAAAACTTTTTAAACCCCATAAAATAACCTCCCATTATATATTGAAATAAATGAATACTAATATGTAATTATCATATCATAAAATGAATTTATCGTCTATTAAAATATTATATTATTAATTAAATTTTATGTAAAATCCAGGTATTCTTTTTCCATTTTTAGAAACAGGGGAGGCGGGTCATATCCCGTGGGACCATCCGCCTCCCCGTCAAAGAAAAAAGATTTATAAAAAGCATTGCATTTTTTACGAAGTGATGTTAAAATAATTCTAATTGGGCGGTTAAGGGATTATTATGCCCAAAAACCATGCCCCTAAATTCAAAGGAGGTCTCATATGTCCAAAAGAGCAAAATTATCTATGGACGGTAATACAGCTGCAGCTCACGTTGCGTATGCATTTACAGACGTAGCAGCTATTTACCCCATCACACCTTCCAGCCCTATGGCAGATCAGGTTGACCAGTGGTCAGCAGCAGGTCGTAAGAACGTATTCGGCAACCAGGTAAAGGTTGTTGAGATGCAGTCAGAAGCTGGTGCAGCAGGTGCCGTACACGGTTCACTTGCAGCAGGTGCAATCACTACTACATTTACAGCATCTCAGGGTCTTCTTCTTATGATCCCTAATATGTACAAGATCGCAGGCGAGCAGCTTCCCTGCGTATTCGATGTATCAGCACGTACAGTAGCTACACAGTCACTTAACATCTTCGGTGATCACAGTGACGTATATGCTTGTCGTCAGACAGGTTTCGCTATGCTTGCTGAGACCAATCCCCAGGAAGTTATGGATCTTTCAGCAGTAGCTCATCTTGCAGCTATCGAAGGCAAGGTTCCTTTCCTTAACTTCTTTGATGGTTTCCGTACATCTCATGAAATCCAGAAGATCGAGACATGGGATTATGCAGATCTTAAGGATATGCTTAACATGGAAGCAGTAGAAGCTTTCCGTGCACATGCACTTAATCCTGAGAAGCCCGCTATGCGTGGTTCTCATGAAAACGGTGACGTATTCTTCCAGCATCGTGAGGCTTGTAACCCTGTATACGAGGCACTTCCTGCAGTAGTATCTAAGTACATGAAGATGGTTAACAAGAAGCTTGGTACAAAGTATGACCTCTTCAACTACTATGGTGCTCCCGATGCAGACAGAGTAATCGTTGCTATGGGTTCTATCTGTGACGTAGCAGAAGAAGTAATTGATTACCTTACAGCTAAGAAGCAGAAGGTCGGCCTTATTAAGGTTAGACTTTACAGACCTTGGGTATCTAAGGCATTCTTAAAGGTTCTTCCTAAGACCGCTAAGAAGATTGCAGTACTTGACAGAACAAAAGAGCCCGGTTCACTCGGTGAGCCCCTTTACCTTGACGTTGCTACAACCCTCCTTGAGGCAGGTCTTTCAGACATTACTCTTGCAGGCGGACGTTACGGTCTTGGTTCAAAGGATACTCCTCCTTCGTCAGTATTCGCTATTTACAAGGAGTTAAAGAAGGCTAATCCTAAGAAGAGATTTACAATCGGTATCGTTGATGACGTTACCAACCTTTCACTTCCCGAGGAGAAGCCCGCACCTATCACATCAGCTAAGGGTACCGTTGAATGTAAGTTCTGGGGTATCGGCGGTGACGGTACTGTTGGTGCAAACAAAGATTCGACAAAGATCATCGGTGACCACACCGATAAATATATCCAGGCATACTTCCAGTATGACTCAAAGAAGACAGGCGGTATCACCATTTCTCACTTGAGATTCGGTGACAAGCCTATCAAGAGCCCTTACTACATCAATCAGGCAGACCTTGTAGCTTGCCATAACCAGAGCTACATCGTTAAGGGTTATAAGATGGTTCAGGACGTTAAGCCCGGCGGAATCTTCCTTATTAACTGCCAGTGGGATGATAAGGAGTTAGGCGAGAAGCTTAATGCAGAAGCAAAGAAGTATATCGCTGAGAACAATATCAAGGTTTATACAGTTGACGCTGTTGACATCGCAGGCAAGATCGGTCTTGGCAAGCGTACATCTACAGTTCTTCAGTCAGCATTCTTCACACTTGCAAATGTACTTCCCGCTGATGAGGCTATCAAGTACATGAAGGAGAAGGTTGTTGCTAAGTTCTCTAAGAAGGGCCAGGATATCGTAGACATGAACTGCAAGGCTATCGACGCAGGTAAGGATGCCCTTCACCTCGTAAAGGTACCTGCATCATGGGCTAAGCCTAAGGCTGATCCTAAGGCTAAGAAGCTTACAGGCCGTCCCGAGACAGTAGAGATGGTAGAGAAGCTTATGAATCCTATCGCTCTTATGGATGGTGATAACCTTCCTGTATCTGCATTCGCAGACAGAGCAGACGGACAGTTTGAACTCGGTGCAGCTGCATACGAGAAGCGTGGAACAGCAGTTATGGTTCCCGAGTGGGATGCTGCAAAGTGTATCCAGTGTAACAACTGTGCATTTGTATGTTCACATGCAACAATCCGTCCTTACATGCTTGATGAGAAGGAAGTTAAGGCAGCTCCTAAGAACATCAAGCTTGCTGATACAAAGCCTAAGGCAGGCAAGTATAAGTTCACCATGAGCGTATCTCCTCTTGATTGTATGGGATGCGGCGAGTGTGTTACCGTTTGTCCTCCTGCAGTTCAGGCTATCAAGATGGTTCCTCAGGAGACACAGCTTGATGAGCAGCCTGTATGGGATTACTTAGTAGCTAATGTAGGACGTAAGGATGAGGCTCCTGCTGAGAATACCGTTAAGGGTTCACAGTTCAATCAGCCCCTTCTTGAGTTCTCAGGCTCATGTGCAGGCTGTGCTGAGACTTCTTATGCAAGACTTATCACACAGCTCTTCGGTGAGCAGATGTTCATCTCGAACGCTACCGGTTGTTCTTCAATCTGGGGCGGTCCTGCAGCTACATCACCTTTCACAGTTAATAAAGATTCTAAGCAGGGTCCTGCATGGGCTAACTCACTGTTCGAGGATAACGCTGAGCATGGTCTCGGTATGTACTTAGGACAGAAGGTTCTCCGTGAGCAGGCAATCGCTAAGTTAAATGAATTAGCAGGAAACGCTAAGGCTACAAAGGGTCTTAAGGATGCTATCGCTAAGTTCTTAGAGACAAAGGACAGCACCAAGGAGAATCCTGCAGCAGCTAAGGCACTTGTTAAGGAACTTGAAGCGGCAGCTAAGAAGGGCTGTGAGCTTTCAAAAGAGATCCTTGAGAAGAAGCAGTATCTGTCAAAGAAGTCTGTATGGATCTTCGGCGGTGACGGATGGGCATATGATATCGGCTTCGGCGGACTTGATCATGTACTTGCATCCGGCGAGAATGTAAATGTATTCGTATTCGATACAGAAATGTATTCAAATACAGGCGGACAGGCTTCAAAGGCTTCCAATATAGGTGAGGTTTGCCAGTTCGCAGCAGCAGGTAAGGAGATCGGCAAGAAGTCACTTGCTGAGATCGCTATGAGCTATGGTTACGTATATGTAGCACAGATTGCTCTTGGCGCTAACCCTGCACAGGCTG
>JAEEGH010008614.1_pt1 | contig 24026 bp, 20 predicted proteins | sample 9134181 | NCBI WGS metagenome assembly JAEEGH01 (sample SAMN16246544, study PRJNA631951) | gut metagenome | biome: gut microbiome; feature: rumen; material: DP-attached | host: Bos | place: Iran: Karaj | collected 2018-10
AATCCGGAAAGCTCGTTAGGCCGTCGCAACCTCGTGTTGAAACGTATGGAGACCAACGGCTACATCGACGAGGCAACCTACGACTCGGTGTCGCAGATTCCAATCGACCTGTCGCATTTCGGTGTGATAGACCACAAATCGGGTCAGGCCACATATTTCCGTGAATTCTTGCGCGGCATGATGCACGACTGGGCGAAGACACATTACAAACCCGACGGCACGCCATACAACATCTACAAAGACGGTCTGCGCATCTACACCACCATCGACTCACGCATGCAGCAGTATGCCGAGGAGGCGGTGCGCGAACACCTAGCTTTAGACCTTCAGCCGGCGTTCTATCGTCATTGGAAAGGCGACCCGAAGGCGCCGTTTGTGTTGCCGACAGAGGAAGATGTCGAAGATATCATGATTCTCTCGATGAAACGCTCGGAGCGTTACCGTGTGCTGAAGAAAGCAGGCTGGCCGATGGACTCCATCATGGCCAACTTCAACACCCCTATCCCGATGACGGTGTTCTCGTGGGAAGGCCCTATCGACACGGTGTTCAGCCCGATGGACTCGATACGTTATTACAAATTCTTCCTGCAGTCGTCGCTGATGTCGGTGGAGACAGGCACTGGTCATGTGAAGGCGTATGTGGGCGGCAACGACTACCGTTTCTTCCAATACGACCATGTGACGCAGGCAAAACGTCAGGTGGGCTCGACATTCAAGCCGATACTTTACACCTTGGCGATGCAGGAAGGCGAATACACCCCTTGCACCAAGGTGCCTAACATCAGCTACAGCATACAGATGTCTGACGGCAAGTTCTGGGAGCCAAAAGACTCGGGCAAAAACAAGTTTGGTGAGGAGGTCACTTTGAGATGGGCGTTGGCACACTCCAACAACCGCATCTCGGCTTACCTGATGAAACGTTTCGGTCCGGAGGCTACCATACAGATGGCTCGCAGGATGGGCATAAAATCATCTATCCCGGCGGTGCCTTCGATATGCCTGGGTGTTTGCGACCTCTCGCTCTACGAGATGGTGGGCGCGATGAGCACCTTCGCCAACAAAGGCGTTTACATCCAGCCTATCTTTGTCACTAAGATTGAAGATAAAAACGGCAACGTCATCCAGACTTTCAAGGCTGAGCAGCACGAGGCCATGGACGAGGTGACGGCCTATAAGATGATTGAGCTGATGAAAGGCGTTGTGTATGAAGGCACTGGTGTCCGACTCAGGGCCAAATACGGCTTACGCAACCCTATCGCGGGCAAGACCGGCACCACACAGAACCAGAGCGACGGATGGTTTATGGGCATCACGCCAGACCTGACCACCGGCATCTGGACGGGCGCTGAAGACCGTTCGGTGCATTTCAAGACGATAACACTCGGACAGGGCTCCAATATGGCATTGCCTGTCTGGGCATTATATATGAAAAAGGTGTACGCCGACCCGACGCTGCATATCAGCCAGGGTGACTTCCCGAAGCCGCTCACGAATATCGATCTCGACTTCGACTGCGACAAATACGAGGAGGAACAGAACGCTGCGGCGACACCGGAAGTGACGGAAGAAGATGAATTTTAAATATGGCAAATTCGAATTTTGTTGACTATGTAAAGATTTTCTGTCGTTCGGGCAAGGGCGGCAACGGTGCGATGCACTTCAACCACGCCAAATACGTGCCTAAGGGCGGTCCTGATGGCGGCGACGGCGGCAAGGGCGGCGACGTGATAATGAAAGGCAACGCCCAGCTGTGGACGCTGCTGCATCTGCGTTACACCAAGCACCTCTTCGCTGGCGACGGCGAGTCGGGAGGCGCTAACCAACGTACTGGCGCTCAAGGCAATAACGTCATCATCGAGGTGCCGCTGGGCTCCATGGCATACGACGCGGAGACCAACGAGCCACTGGGCGAGGTGACCGAAGACGGACAGGAGATCGTCATCATGAAAGGCGGACGCGGCGGAAAAGGCAACACCTTCTTCAAGACTGCCACCATGCAGGCACCGAAGTTCTCGCAGCCTGGCGAGCCTTCAGAAGAACGCTGGATCATCATCGAGCTGAAGCTCCTTGCTGACGTTGGTCTCGTAGGCTTCCCGAATGCAGGAAAATCCACCTTGTTATCAGTGGTTTCAGCAGCAAAACCTGAGATTGCCGACTATCCGTTCACCACGCTGACGCCGAACCTCGGAATCGTTCCATATTATGACTTCAAGTCGTTCATCATGGCCGACATCCCAGGTATCATTGAAGGCGCATCGGATGGTAAAGGATTGGGAATCAGATTCTTACGCCATATCGAACGCAACTCGATATTGCTGTTCCTCGTCGCGGCCGACAGTCCGGATGTAAAGGAAGCATACGACGTTTTGTTGAATGAATTGAAGAAATATAACCCTGAATTGCTGGATAAAAAGAGAATTTTGGCTGTCAGCAAGTGCGACTTGATTGATGAAGACACGAAAAAAGACATCAAGAAACACTTGCCGAAGAAGGTGCCGCATCTCTTTATCAGTTCCGCCACCGGCGAAGGAATTAAGGAGTTGAAAGACTTGATTTGGTTATCATTAAGTGAATGATTAACGACCTCGACCATCAGCTGTTTCTGTTCCTCAACGGCTTGCACGTTGGGTGGCTCGACCCTGTGATGACGTTTGTTTCATCGGAGCTTGGCTGGTTGCCGTTTTATGCGGTGCTGGTGTTCCTCGTTTTTTACAAATACAAATGGAAAGGCTTGTGGGTATTGCTTGGCGTGGCAGTGCTCATCACCTGCTCCGACCAGATCTCGGCGCATGTCTTCAAGCCGATTTTTCACCGCCTGCGCCCTTGCTACGACCCTTTGATTGAGGATCTGGTGTACCTGCCGAATGGTCACAAACCAGGCGGGCACTACGGTTTCATCTCGTCGCATGCCGCCAACACATTCGCTTTGGCGACATATATCTGGCTGATAATGAAGCAGTTCTACAAAAACATCGGCTGGGTGATGTTCCCTTGGGCGGCTCTAGTGTCGTACAGCCGCATCTATATGGGAGTGCATTTCCCTGGTGATGTCATCTGCGGTGCCGCGTTAGGAATTTTACTTGGTTTCGGTATCGGATATTTTGTTTCTCACAGATTACACAGATAAACACAGATTTTTTCTATCCAAATCTATTATCTCGCTAAAGCGAGGGATTTCACAGAATTTCAAACAATCAATATCTGTGCAAATCTGTTCGCTTGCGAACTAAATAATTTGTGGAAGAATATTATCCGTGTAAATCTGCGGTATCTGCGTGAGCCTAAAAAGGAAACTCCGTCAAAACCTCAATTTTTCCATCGGTTATCTGATAGCAAAACATCGTTTTTCCGTTAGTTAAGGTGAGATATTTCACTTTGAGGCCCGAGTAGTATCTTATTGCTTGGTCAAGCACCTTTTCGGTTATCGGCACTGATTCCGCTTTGCATTCCACTATCATCTGCGGCTCGCCGAGGTTGTTGAACACCACTATATCAGCTCGTTTCGGGAGGTTATTCACCTTGATGGAATATTCCACTGCGATGAGACCGGCGGCCACTTTTCGTGTCTCCACGAGATAATACAGCATCTTCTGCCGCACCTGCTCCTCTGGCGTCAAAGAAACCCATTGTCTTCGCAAAGGGTCGAAGACCTGAGTCTTATTGTCGATTGTTTGAGTTTTGAAGAAAAGCATAAGGCAAAATTTTATTTATCCAAACACCATCTGTAATACGGCAAAACGTGGATTTTCCGATTGTCATCAAGTTCTATTTCTTCAATTTCATCCATAGTTATGATAAAACCTTCTTTCAATGCGAAAGCATCCATTGCAGCAATCAGACCATTCAACTCCCTTTTTCTTGTCTCCGAATCTTTTAACGATACTGTAACCTGATAAGCGGCGGTTATTTTAGCCATATCGCGAACGATGAAATCGCATTCGGCATTGTCGTTGTAATAAAAAAGCTCTGCTTCGCGACGGCGCAGTTCAATATAGACAGCATTTTCAAGTTTCTTGCCTTGGTTTTCACTGAAGCAGAATCCAATTTGCGAAACGAGACCGTTGTCAATAAAATAAACCTTCTTCGGGCTCTTTATCTGCTCACCGACTTTATTGTCATATTTTGTCAAAACCCCAATAAGATATGACTCTTCGAGATAGCCGATATAATCGTTAACTGTTTCGGTGCTTTTGATGTTTGTTGCTTTTGCCACCGATTGGTAAGTGAACTTATGCGTATAATTGCTTGCCAGATAGTAAGCCACTTCCTTAATCTGCCTGTCGGATGGCAGTTTGTGCCTAACGACAATGTCGCGATAGATAATATCATTGTACAACTCCCTCAAATAACGAGGGTCACCTGTGTTAAGATACTGAGGAAATCCGCCTTCTTTGAGATGCCCCGACTGCATATTCAGCATTTTAGCCTTTCCTGCCGTAGTGAAAAAATCGGTCTTCTGCCATGATATTCCTTTCAGTTTGGCATACTCCTCCAGCGACATAGGATACAACTCCTGTTTGATATGCCGTCCAGTAAGCAATGTACCCAATTCCTTGCTCAGCATATATGCGTTGCTTCCTGTAATAAAGACTTTATTGCCATGATTATACACACGGTCAACGAATCGTTCCCACCCCGTAATCAATTGAATTTCATCAAGATAAAATGTATGTTGAACTCCGAAATCCTCGACAAACACTTCATACAAAGCCTGAAAATCTTCAACAGTAAAATGAAGTAGTCGGTCGTCGTCAAAACTAAAATAGTAATCCTGTTCATTCTGTGATGCTCTAATTTGCATCATCAAAACAGATTTGCCACAGCGGCGCACTCCTGAAATGACGAGTATTTCGGGTGTTTTGGTGATTTTTTCACAAGCACTGCGCTCCACGCCAAGATTGTCGGTCGACTCTCTCTGTTCGTAAATAACCTGTCGGAGCAATTCTTTCGTTACCATATTAATATTGTTTTATTTCGACCGCAAATATACAAAATATATATTATCAATCGGTATTTTTTTTTAAAAATATTTATTATCAATATGGTTTTTGTATGGATAATTTATTTTACAAATCTAAATTATTCGATGATTTGAGAATTTATTTTAGATGAATTGAGAATTTGGGGAAAAAATATGAAAAAAGTTGCATTTTTCTGTATAGATTATTATCGCTCATTCGTATTAATATAAAAAGTATTAATATGGACAATTACGACAATTTCAGAAAGGCGGTTGCAAATTTAAGCACTAACAACCTTGAAAACTATGTGGAACTATTCTTTGAAAATGCGATGAAACTTGCCATGAACAATGATATTGACAGTGCTTTTAAAATAGCAAAAGATTCGTTGCTTTTCGCCTCCTACACTAATATTGGATATAGAGTTGTATATATTATTGGTGCTTTATGCGAGCTTTGCTGCGACAAAAACGAATTTGAATCAGCAGACAAACTATTTCGTTGCGGCATTGAATATCTCGATGAAAACGACAATGATTACCCGGATGATGTTGACAGATTCCTCGATTTGAAAATCAGAATTGACAATGGATTGAAAAAACACGTATATTTGCAAAACTAATACTTCATATCATGGAAAATAAAAGAGCAATTTCAACTGCATTTCTTGATAATCTTAAAAAAAGCCGCATTTTGGAAATTGTCAAAAACGACAGAACCCTTGACATTGAACTTCGTGGCGACATTATCACCGTTTATTATCGCGGTTGTGCCATTTTAACTGTTTTAGAGAACGGCAAATTCAAAAAAAATGATGCAAAATATTATTCACATTGTGATAAAAATGGGGAAAAACAATATGAAATTGAATCTTTTGAACCAACAAATGAGAATCTTGACCAATATCTGATGCATGCCAAATATGCCATTGACAAATTCAATGGATATGTTAAGGAAAATGCTGAAACTGAGACCCAGCAGCTGATTGTGAAAGAAAACAATTACTCTTCGGTTTCAAACGACACCGATTATTTTGTGATTGACATTGAATACAAAACGCCCGCAGGAAAAGAGTTGGACATTGTCGCATTAAAATGGGAATCAACTGGTTACGATAGAAGTCATCCGAAACCAGAGAGAATGGGAATCACTGTTTTTGAGTTGAAATACGGCTGCAATGCCATCGGGAGTGGAACAAAAGCCACATCCAAGAAATCAGCATCAATATCAGACCATTTAAATGATTACAAACAGTTTGTGAGCGACTATCCTAAGGAGGATTTCATTAACGATATGCTGATGGTTTTTGTACAAAAATGCGAGTTGGGACTGATAAAATTTGGCTCAAATATTAATGTGCATTACAAAGATTTGCTGACAAAAGATAGAACAATAAAACCAGAGTTCCTTAAAATGGCTTTGGATTTTGGCTATATTTTCGCAAATTACAAGCTTCAAAGCGATGTTCTCAGACAACAATTGGATATAATTCCCAAAGAAGAAGATTTCTTGTATGTCGAATCCTCATTTATGGGATATGGGCTTTATTCAAGTATGATGAAACATCGTAAGCAGGAAGTTTTACTTGATGATATTTTGAAAAAGAAACAATGAAAATCATCTTTCATCGCGCTCATCAGATTGGCGGTTGCATCACCGAGATTGTTGCTGCTAATGGCAATAAAATCATCATTGATTTGGGCTCAAATTTACCGAGTTCAAATCAAATAAAACATGAATATTCAGAAAATGATATTAAAAAACTGACGAAGGATTCTTCTGTTATTTTTTACACTCATTACCATGGCGACCACGTCGGACTTGCACAATTTGTACCTTCAGAAATTCCACAGTTTATTGGCAAAATCGCCAAGAAGGTTATGCAAATAAAGTCTTATTACCTTCGATGGTCAAAAGATGAGATTAACAAGCTTAACGAGTTTCAAGAATACAAAATCGGTAAACAAATAAGCATCAATAGCTTTTCAATAACTCCATTTTCGGTCAACCATTCTGCGGGAGATGCTTATATGCTTTTGATAAAAGTCGACGATAAAACCATCCTTCATACAGGCGATTTCCGAGACCATGGTTATTATGGTGATAGAATTTATCAAATAATTTCAAAATATATCAGCAAACAGAAAATTGACTATTTAATTACAGAAAGCACAATGCTTTCAAGGGAAAACGAACAAGTACAAACAGAGGAAGAACTGGCATACGATGCGAAATGGATGATTGGGCATTACAAATACTGCTTTGCACTCACATCTTCAACCGATATTGACCGTATAGCAACTATATGTTCAGCAATTCCTGAAGAAAAACTTATAGTTTGCGATAATTATCAACTAAAAATCCTTAAAGCATTTTCGAATTATCCTGTTTTCAAAAAGTTCTTGGCTCATAGGAATTTTGATGTCATCAATAAATCTGATAATGAAGATTTGATAAAAAGAATGAGGCAAAATGGCTTCGTGATGTTGGTAAGACAAAATGGCCAAAACACAAACAAATTCATTGATGAGTGTATATCGAAACTGCCAAAACAGCAGCAATTGCTAATATATTCGATGTGGAGTGGTTATCTTTTCAAAGAAGATTGCATTAAAGATGAATATGTCACGTTGAGAAATCGTTTCTTAAACACCTTGTATCTTCACACAAGCGGACATGCCACCACAAAGTGTATAGAAAAAGTTTGCAAACTTGTTAATCCTCAATACATTATTCCAATTCATGGCGAAGAGCCACAAAAAATGAATTGTTTCATACCTGGATTTAAAGATATAACGATTCTGGAAAACTTCAATGATAATGATGTTGAGATTTTGTTTGAAAACTAAGAAAAAATTTTGGACGACCAAGTTTGGTCGTCCAAAATCCTGTTAATCTTGTCAATCCTGTCTGATATTAAACATGTCTGTCGTCAGACAGCTTGTCTTAGAACGACATTATCGATTTCTTGATTCTCTCGATAGCGTCCATCAATTCAGCTTCGGTAATCACTAAAGGTGGAGCGAAGCGGATGATGTGCTGGTGGGTCGGCTTGGCGAGAACGCCGTTGTCGCGCATCTTCAGGCAGACATCCCATGCCTCTTTGCCGTTCATAGGCTTGATAATCACTGCGTTCAAGAGACCTTTACCGCGCACCTTCTGAATCATCGGGTGGTTGATCTTCATGATTTCCTCACGGAAAATTTTGCCGAGACGCTCAGCGTTTTCCATCAGGTGTTCGTCTTTGATGACCTGCAATGCAGCGATAGAAACTCTTGCTGCCACTGGGTTGCCGCCGAATGTTGAGCCGTGCTCGCCCGGTTTGATGTTCATCATGATGTAGTCGTCGCAAAGCACTGCCGACACTGGCACCACACCGCCGCCGAGAGCCTTACCGAGGATAAGGATGTCAGGACGCACGCCTTCGTGGTCGCAAGCAAGCATCTTACCTGTACGGGCGATACCGCACTGTACCTCGTCGGCCATGAACAACACGTTGTATTTCTTGCAGATGTCGTAGCATTTCTTCAGATAACCCTCATCCGGAACGTAAACGCCAGCCTCACCCTGGATAGGCTCCAACAGGAAACCTGCTATCTTCTTGCCGTCCTTGGCGAGAACCTTCTCCAATGCGTCAGGATCGTTGTAAGGGATGCGGATGAAACCAGGTGTCAGAGGACCGTAGTTTGCGTACGAGTCAGGGTCGTTCGACATGGTGATGATGGTGATGGTGCGGCCGTGGAAGTTGCCCTCGCAGCACACGATGGTCACCTCGTCATTCGGGATGCCCTTGCACACTGTACCCCATCGACGTGCGAGCTTCAGAGCTGTCTCGTCAGCCTCAGCGCCGGTGTTCATAGGCAAAACCTTGTCGTAACCGAAATATTCTGTAACGTATTTCTCCCATGGACCGAGGGCGTCGTTGTAGAATGCGCGTGAGCTAAGAGTGAGTCTCTCAGCCTGCTCCGCCATAGCCTTGAGGATTGCCGGATGGCAGTGTCCCTGGTTGACAGCTGAATAAGCCGACAAAAAGTCATAATATTCTTTGCCTTCCACGTCCCAAACCTTAGCACCTTTACCTTTGGCGAGGACTACCGGAAGCGGATGATAGTTATGGGCGCCATATCTGGCTTCCATTTCCATGAAATCTTTTGAAGTCATTTTTTCTGACATAAAATCCTAATTTTTAATGTTAATATTTTTTGAATTGACTTATTTTCTAAAGAATCCACAAAATTAACGAAATTAATTGATAATATTACAAAATGTGAAAAATAATTTTTATTTGAGATTCCTCGCCTATCGGCTCGGAATGACATAGGGCGGCGGCACTAAGGCCGTTAAGGGCATTAAGGGCGTTAAAGGCATTAATGCCGTCGCCATTGAAAAAAAGGTTGTCATTCCGAACGAAGTGAGGAATCTCATTAAAACTTTTACTATCTTTGCAGAAATTTTATATAAACATGATTCGTTCGATGACAGGCTACGGCAAAGCCGAGCAACTTTATAAAAGCAATAACATCTCCGTCGAGATTAAGACATTGAACAGCAAACAGTTAGACCTCCTCATGAAGCTCCCGCAGGAGCTCAAGGCTAACGAGTTTGACTATCGTAACGAGATTGCGACACGCCTCCAGCGCGGAAAAGTCGACGTGTTGATGACCATCACAAACACCGATGTGGCGCAAAACACCCATATCGAGAAGGAAGTGGTGGCGTCGTACCTCGAGCAAATCCAAGGAATTTCGAAGGAATATGACATCCCTGAATCGAAAGATATAGCGGCGATAGTGTTCCGCATGCCGGGCATATTCGTTTCGCCGGAGCAGGATTACGACGAGGAATTTCTTGAAAAGATAAAGGAGACACTGCTGCAAGCCATAGCAATGACTGACGATTTCAGAGCCAAGGAAGGCGCTATTTTGAAGAAAGACCTACTGAAGCGCGTCGATTTGATTCTCGGATATTTAGGAGAAGTTGAGCCTTTCGAAAAAAACCGTCACGAGACCATCAAGGGCCGTCTTATCAAGAATCTGCAGGAGCTCACCAGCGGTGAATACGACGAGAACCGTTTCGAACAAGAACTCATATTTTATCTTGAAAAGCTTGACATCACAGAGGAAAAGGTGCGTCTGCGCAAACATTGCGACTACTTCAAGGAGAGTATTGACGAAGAAGGCGCCGGCAAGAAACTCGGATTCATCGCACAGGAGATGGGACGCGAAATCAACACCCTCGGCTCGAAGGCCAACGACGCTGACATTCAACGACTTGTAGTCAAGATGAAGGACGAACTCGAGAAAATTAAGGAACAATTGTTTAATATTCTATAGTCTTTAGTCGCTAGTCGTTAGTCTTTAGTATTGATCGCTGACGACTAATGACTAAAAACTAAAGACTAAAAACTAAAGACTATGAAGGAAAAAGTCGGCTTGTTCTTCGGGTCATTCAACCCGATTCACAACGGGCATCTGATGCTCGCCAACTACTTGGCGGAGTACGGGGGCTTGGATGAAATCTGGTTTGTGGTGTCGCCGCAGAACCCGTTCAAGGACAAAAAGTCGTTGCTTGCCGACCGTCATCGCCTGTATATGGTGGAGATGGCGATAAATGGCGACGAGCGTTTCCAGGTGTGCGACATAGAGTTTTACATGCCGCAGCCCTCTTACACCATCGACACGCTGACGAGGCTTCAGGAACGTCATCCGAACACCGATTTTTACCTTATCTGCGGGATGGACAACATCGAGAGCTTCAAGAAATGGAAGAACTACGAGGCCATTTTGCAATACCATCACCTGATGGTCTATCCGCGTAAAGGCTACAGCAGCAATGAGTTAGTGGAACATCCGTCGGTGACGGTGGTGGAGGCACCCGAGATTGAGGTCTCCTCTACTTTCATCCGCAACGCCATCGGCGAAGGCAAGGATGTGCGCTATTTCGTGCCGAAAGAGGTGTATCAATACATCGTTGACATGCACTTTTACGAGAAAAAGTAGCTATTTCTCCAGATAAGATTTTCTTTCCTCTTCCGAAAATTTTTCGATTGCGTATCGCAGCATAGTGCGAGGCATGGCCTTGTAACGTGTTGACAACCAGTCTTTTAATCGTTTTTCGTCACGTTTTCCCGCCTCACGAAGCAGCCAGCCCACCGCCTTCTGAAGAAGGTCGTGGAGCGGTTGAGGCTTCCCCAAAAAGATTTCAGCAATATTGTAGGTGTCGTCGAGATGCCCATGACGTAGAAACTGCATCGTGCTCACCATCCCGATGCGCTGCTCCCAGATGGTTTTTCCGTCGCGCGCAAGGTCGTATAAAAGCTTGCGGTCTTTGTCGAGGAGCCAGCTACCAAGCAGTTCGTAGCACGACAAATCGACCAAGTCCCAGTTGTTAATATATTGAGTGTGAGCAAGATAGAAGTCTATGCATTGTTTTTGCATCTTAGCGTCTTTCTTCGCGTGTTTGAAAATCTGCACGAGGGTAAGCAGTGCCGCAAGGCGCATCTCGTGATATTCGGAGGTGACGCATTCTTCCAGGTCGTCGAAAGAAGCATTCTCCCATTGGTTTTTCACCACTTCCCTCACCGTCGGCACCTTGATACCAAGGAATTTATCGCCGAAGCCGTATTGACCGGGAGCGGTTTTGAAGAAGCGGGAGAGGCCTTCCACTTGAGAAGGGTCTTGTTTAGCTATGATTTCTTTATATAAAGCGTTGGTTGTCATAATTTTACACAAATTTTATCATATCAGCCAGTTGCAAGAAATAGTCGTTGGACCAGATGTCGAGTTCTCGTGTATCTTCAACAAAACGTTCCACGTCTGCTTTAACTATACTAATATTTGTTGTTGACAACCTTTCTTTTAAAACGTTTAAAAACTCATCTTTGCTTAACTCCAATCCGTTAAACTCTTTTATTCTCGTTTGAAGATGTTTGAAATCCAAAGGCACTTCTTTCTTAACATACCATTCAAAATCGTACCAGTCGCGACCTTTTACACGGGTTTTCCAATTTCGATAAGCCAGAGCGTGCATTTTTCCAGCGTAAAGGCATGGCAACGTCAAGCAATTTACCATAAAAGAATATGGATGATTCAGCTTTTGTGGTTCAGTTTGAAATTCCAGTGGTGGTTTTGTGTCAATCTCTATTTTAACTTTTATGCTTTTTTCTGTCTGAAATGTCAGATTATATACATCTGTCTCATCTTTCAAAAATGCAGATTCCACTTTTCCAAGTGTCATTTTATCCTTTTTTGTAATGACCACGTCTCGACCAGTCATCTTAAACTCGTCCACTATAGCTTGAAAGTAGTCTTCAAGATGAAACGACGAATCCTCCTTCAATAGCGTGAAATCCATATCTTCTGAAAAACGCCTCATTCCATGTATGATACGCAGACAAGTGCCGCCATAAAACGCTGCTTTTTTGAAAAAACCTCCACGATACAACCCTGCTAAAATAATCTGTTGTGTCACCTCATATTTTGCATTCCATAAAGCATTGCCTGAAAGTTCTCCATAACCATCAAGCATTTGTTCAAAAACAGTACTCATTGTTCAATAATTTTGATAAGTTGATTAATCATATTCTTTTTTGCTCCCACTTCAGCATATTCCCTCAATATTTTTGTGTCAAAACGGAACAATTCATCCATATCGAAACGCATATCTTCCTCCAGCCATATCATAATTTCCTTCTTATAACGAAGATTCAGATATGGGATATTTGAAATCAAGTCACATAAAGCCTTTTCAGGTGTGGCAATCATAAAAGATTCTCCATTTTCCATAGTTTCTTCCTTAATTCCTATCGGGAAAACCTTTTCATCAACATGAACATATTCATATCTCGCCAACGGAGTATAAAAAACGCGGCTATGCTTAGTGGTCATCGAACTAACTGTATAAACTCGCTCCGGAATAAGTCCGTAATATCTCAAAGCATAGTGCAGCGACACATACGAAGGACCATAAATATGGTTTGCCATAAGCTCCATTGATAGCAATTGTCCTGAATTCTCTGGATGAGACACATACAATCCTTGCTTAAGCCTGATGATATCGCCCTTCTTCTCAAGTGCGCTCACCTTGTTGTGCTTGCACTTGTGATTGGGGAAAAGCGATGCCACCATGGAATAATCCATTGGCGTATTACCGAATTGCTTCCAGATGTTATTCATAGCATTTTACATTTTTACTCTGCAAAAATAGTAAAATTTTGAACACCTAATTGAAATTATTTCAATTTACTATACATTTTTTTACTGTTTTAGGTAAAGACAAGGAAGTTTTTCTTCTTTTTCTTGACTTGAAACAATAATTTTTAATATCTTTGCACCTGATTGGCTCGCCAATCGAAGTTTATTATAGAAGCGTTATGCTTATCTTGCGGTAGAAAACCTGAGAAATTTTCAACTTAGAATCAAGATAGCGCATAATGGTTCACGTCCTATGCGTGGACTGTTGTTCCATTTCTTATTCTTTGGGTTTCTCAGGACCTTCTATCGAAGACGTGGCATACAGTTCCACGCTTCTTTTGTTGAATTTATGTTTTTTAGGAACTGGGAACAATAAAAAGCAACAATTATGAATAAAAAATTTTTATTCGCCATCATCACAGTATTTGGTATAGCACTATTTTCAAATGCACAAACACAAGTATACCCGAAAGATAAGAATGTCACCAAGTTTTTAGGCATTCCTGTTGATGGAACAAAAAAGGAAATGACACAGAAATTGACAAACAAAGGGTATGAATACAATCAAATCCTTGATTTACTAGAAGGAGAATTTAATGGACGAGATGTGTATATCGCAATAGCTACTAACAATAATAAAGTATACAGAATCTGTGTTATTGACCAAAACGAATGTGACGAAGCTCAAATAAAAATAAGATTTAATACTTTATGCAAACAATTTGAGAACAATGCCAAATATGTAACAATATCAGATTATACAATACCTGAAAAAGAAGATATATCGTATGAAATGAATGTTCATAATAAATCATATCAAGCTGCTTATTTCCAAATTTTTTCTCAAACAGATACAGATGAAGAGATCACCAACAGAACAGTTTGGTTTACCATTACCGAACAATACGGTAATTATAAAATAATTATGTATTATGACAACATATATAATCAAGCGAATGGGGATGATTTATAAAAGAAACGTCTGAATTACAAAACAAGGGACGCATTTCTGCGTCCCTCCAGGAGACGGATTTTCATCCGTCTCTACACCTTATCCCTACAGGTTTATCTATTATCTTTCAACCAATTCTTGACGTTGGTTTCAATCCTCGCCTTCACATCCTCGGTATCAGCGGCCTTCTGGAACTTCTTGCCTGTCACCTTCTCATACAATTCGATGTATCTGTCGGAAATGCCGGCCACTATTGATGGTGTCATCTCTGGGACCTTCTGTCCTTCCTTGCCCTGGAAGCCATTTGCCATCAGCCATTCGCGGACGAACTCCTTCGAGAGCTGTTTCACCGGCTCGCCCTTCGCGAAGCACTTCTCGTACTGGTCGGCGATGAAATAACGCGATGAGTCCGGAGTGTGAATCTCGTCCATGAGGTAGATCTGGTCGCCAATCTTGCCGAACTCGTACTTGGTGTCAACCAAAATCAGGCCGTGTTTTGCAGCGACTTCTGTACCTCTTTGGAACAGCTTACGTGTGATGACCTCTATCTTCTCATAGTCTTCCTTGCTGATTAGTCCTTGACGGATAATCTCTTCCTTCGAGATGTCTTCATCGTGGCCTTCCTCCGCCTTCGTTGTCGGGGTGATGATAGGCTCGGCGAACTTCTGGTGTTCCTTCATGCCGTCAGGGATGTTCACGCCGCAGATGGTATGCTGACCGCTCTTGTAGGTGCGCCATGAGCTTCCTGTGAGGTATCCACGGATAATCATCTCCACCGGGAACGGCTTGCAGAGCTTGCCCACTGTGACCATCGGGTCGGGTGTTGCAATCTTCCAGTTCGGCACGATGTCGGTGGTCATATCCAAAAACTCAGCAGCTATCTGATTGAGAATCTGGCCTTTATATGGGATGCCTTCCGGCAAAATGACGTCAAATGCCGAGATGCGGTCGGTGGCGACCATCACCAGGTATTTGTTGTCGATGAAATAAACGTCACGGACCTTGCCGTGATAAACCTTTGTCTGACCTTCGAAATTGAAATCAGTTCTTGTTAATGCTTTCATATCATTAATTTATACTATTATTCGTTAGTTGTCATTTCGACTGCAGCGAAGCGGAATGGAGAAATCCTTTTTAGTAATATGCTTTCGTTTATGGAGGATTTCTCGACTACACTTCACTTCGTTCCGTTTCGCTCGAAATGACAGAATCATCATTATCATGATAAAACTTCTTGTACGCATTGACGATGTCCGTCACGAGTTTATGGCGAACCACGTCTTTCTCGTCCAGGAATATGAACTCTATGCCTTTCACGTCGCCTAAAACATCCACTGCCTGTGGCAGTCCCGACGGTGTGTTCTTCGGCAGGTCGATCTGCGTCACATCGCCTGTTATCACGAACTTCGCGTCGCGTCCCATACGTGTGAGGAACATCTTGAGTTGGGCTCTTGTAGCGTTCTGTGCCTCATCCAGAATGACAAAAGCATGGTCCAAAGTCCTGCCTCTCATAAACGCCAGCGGCGCTATCTCTATGGTTCCGTCTTCCATGTATCCTGTGAGCTTCGCCTGCGGAATCATGTCGCGCAAGGCGTCGTACAACGGCTGCAGGTACGGGTCGAGCTTTTCTTTCAAGTCACCCGGAAGAAATCCGAGATTCTCCCCTGCCTCCACGGCAGGTCTTGTCAAAATAATCCGTCTTACCTCCCTGTTTTTCAACGCTCTGACAGCCAGTGCCACTGCAGTGTAGGTCTTTCCTGTTCCGGCAGGACCGATGGCGAAAATCATGTCTTTCTTGCCTATCGCCTCAACCATGCGTTTCTGGTTTACCGTTATCGCCTTGATTTGCAAGCCATTACGGCCGTACACCAGCACGTCGCTGTCGTTCATCGCCTGCACGTAGGCGGTCTGTCCGTTCGAGACCATCACATCCTCAATCACCTGCGGGTTGATGCTGCCGTAACGTTCCAGATGGTTCACGAGCATGTTGAGCCTGTCGAGGAAATAATTCACCTCGTCGTCGCCTCCAATCACCTTCACGAAATCGCCACGCGCGATAATCTTCAACTTCGGAAAAAAGTTTTTTATTATCGTAAGATGTTGATCCTTAGCACCATACAAATCGCTCGGGTTGACATTTTCTATCTGGACTATCTGCTCCGCCATCTGATTTTTTGACTAGTTTTTAAACAATTTTCAATATGCAAAGATAAAAAATAAAAATTGTTCATAACTTTTTTATTTCAATAAAAATTTTTCAATAGAAAAATGTATTTTTGCATTTGTCAAAATGACAGTTGAGAAGCAAAGCGGACAATTATGGCAATCATAACACTGACAAGCGATTGGGGGCAGGCCGACTACTATGTGGCGGCTGTAAAAGGTGCGGTTTTTTCGGCACTACCCGACGCGACTGTCATCGACATAACCCATAATATTGAGCCGTGGGACATCGCATCGGCGGCGTTTATCATCCGAAACTGCTATAAAAACTTCCCTGAAGGCACCATCCACATCATCGCGGTGGAGACCGAGGAGTCGGCCGACAAGCCGCATATCGCACTGAAAGCCGACGGTCATTATTTCATCGGCACCGACAACGATATCTTCTCGCTGATTTTGGGTGATATGCCTTACGAAGCCGTCACCATCGAGGTGGTTCAGGACTCTGATTTCTTCACCTTCACCACCCGTGACCGTTTTGTGAAAGTGGCTGCGATGATAGTTAAAGGACTGCCATTCAGCGAGATAGGCAAGCCCTATCCGCAGATTCGCAAATGCGTCACCTTCCAGCCGACCATCGACGGCAACTCCATCCACGGCATCGTCACCTTCGTCGACTCTTACGAAAATATAGTGACGAACATCACCAAGGAGCTGTTCGACAAGGTCAGAAACGGTCGTAATTTTGATATCAGGATTGGAAAATACAGCATCGACAAGGTGTGCCTCAGCTATACCGAGGTGCCGATACCCGACATCGTGGCGCTCTTTGGCACGCACGGATTCCTCGAGATAGCGATAAATCACGGGAAAGCCGCGTCGTTGCTTGGCCTGTCCCGTGATTCATCAGTCGATATTATTTTCAGATAATTTTATTTGTCGCCGTACGACGAGCCATCGAAGCAGTGTGTGCATATCTGGCATTTAGGTAAGCCCACAGCACCGCAGATGTCTTCCAAAGTGTTGAATTTCAACGTGTCGACACCGATTTTCTTACGAAGCATCTCGACGAGGTTGGCATATTGCTTTGTCGAGGCATCGCAGTAAAGCTCGAGGTTCTTGTGGCTGTCGCCCTCCAGTTCCTCGATACAGCGGCGTGTGATGAGCTCGAGCTCGTTCTTCGAGGCGCTGAAGTTCAAGAAGTTGCAGCCGTACACCAATGGCGGGCAGCTGATTCTGATGTGCACCTCTTTTGCGCCGTAGTCGTAAAGCATCTTCACGTTGTCGCGGAGCTGTGTGCCGCGCACGATGGAGTCGTCGCAGAAGATGACGCGTTTGTCTTTCAGCAAGGCATGGTTCGGGATGAGTTTCATCTTCGCCACATGCTCTCTTTGTTCTTGATTTACAGGCATGAAGCTGCGCGACCATGTCGGGGTGTATTTTACCACGCTACGTGTGTAAGGTATGCCGCTGGCGTGCGAATAACCGATGGCCATTCCTATGCCCGAATCCGGGATAGGCGCCACATAGTCGGCTTCCACGTCGTCTTTCTTACCCATGGCAAAGCCGCCACGATAACGCATCTCCTCCACGTTGATGTTCTCGTAGTCCGTTGCCGGGAAACCGTAGTATATCCAAAGGAAGGAGCATATCTGCATCTTGTCGTTAGGTGCCAGCAGCTGTGTCACGCCGTCGGCAGTGATGCGCACTATCTCACCCGGACCGATGTATCGCTCCGTCGAGTAGTCGAGATTGATGTAGCTGTGGCTCTCAAATGCCGCCGCATAGCCTTCATGGTTCTTGCCGATGACGATAGGCGTTCTGCCATAGAAGTCGCGTGCTGCAATGATGCCGTCGCTGGTGAGGAGAAGCATAGAGACAGAGCCTCTCACCTTACGGTACACGTTCTGGATACCATCGACGAAGTCCTTGCCCTGGGTGATGAGCAATGCCACGAGCTCCGTCGGGTTGGTGTCGCCATGACTCAGCTCGGCGAAGTGCTGTTTGTTGTCGAGACACTCCTGCTCCAGCTCCCTGATGTTGGTGATCTTAGCCACCGTCACGATGGCGAACTTGCCGAGATGCGAGTTCACCACTATAGGCTGTGCGTCGGTGTCGCTGATGATTCCGATGCCGCTGTTACCCAGGAATTTGTGAATCTCGTCCTCGAATTTCGTTCTGAAGTAAGAGCCTTTCAAGCTGTGGATTGAACGGTGGAATGTCTCTCCATCGAATGTGCAGATACCGCCTGCCGCGGTACCGAGATGTGAATGATAATCAATACCGTAGAAAAGGTCTGTGATACAAGGCCTTTTAGTTATTACGCCAAAAAATCCGCTCATTTTTTATAGGTTTAAATTTTAAGGCGCAAAAATAATAAAAAGTTTGAAGTTAAAAGTTAAAAGTTAAAAGTTTTTTTTAGTTAGTCAATTAGTCAGTCAGCTGAACTGCTGAATAACTGACTAACTATTTTTGCGAAGCAGATAAGCACCGCCTAACATGCTGAGAATCAACAGTCCAGAGCCAACTGGAGCTGGCTGGTCGTTGTTTGAACTTCCAACCGAACCTTGTGGAAGACCCGGCATCGCAGTGCTGATGTCACGGGAACCGCCATCGTAACTGCCACCTCTGAAGAAATCGTCGCTCTGGGCCGATGCGCTGAATACCATTGTCATCAAAACCGCAAAAACTAATAATATCTTTTTCATTGTATATTTTATTTTTCTTTTTGTCATTTCGACCAATGACGGTTTAACATATTATCTTACAACTATTTTCTGTGTCTTTCCTTCTAATCTCAAAATATAGACACCTGTCTGTAAAGACGATTCGCAAACCGTCTCAATTCCGTTAATCTGGCGTTTCATCACCATGCGTCCCATCACGTCGAACACCTCAAGCTCGCCTACACCTTCCACTATGATGTCGTCACCACTCTGGTAAGCAAAGGTCCCTGTGTCGTTCAAAGGGCAGAGTCTCACCAAGAAACGGTCCGCATTGTCGGCCACTGAGCCGATAAACGAATATTCTTTCTCCTGAAGCATATCCACATCACTTCCTGTCAGCTTGTCGAACAGATGCAGATAGCCAAACTCGCCCTGCGTCTGCATGCTCAGAGTATAGTATCCCGTAGTCTTTGCCTCAAAACTGAGATTAAGCGACCTCTCGGCAGGATTCACATCAACCGATGCGAAGTCCTCGTCGTTGTGACAGATGTATAACATCGGGACATCCTTGTTTTGGTGCGCAATCTTATTCAAGCCGCGACCTTCCTTAAACTCAACACAAGCCCTGTCTTCGTAATTGCCGTTTTCAACTGTAACCCAGATGTTTTTGCCATCGGAGCTTCTTGAAGGTGTAACCTGACCTTCTGTTGAATTTTTCATTGTCAATGTTCCGGCAGATTTAGCCTGGACAAGAATACCCGTCATCGGCGCAATCGCAGTGCCGTCGTCGGTAAGCACCCATTCGCCGTCTTGAGAAAGCGTGTAATATTTTTCTTCAAGCAAACCACCATTAGGGATAGCCGATGTTGAAGCACCCTTATAAATAGTGTGCGAATACGGATTTCCTATGATATTAAAGCCTTTCAGCTCAGACGAACTGGTGTATGACAAAGTATAATTGACATCGGCCGCATTAAGATCTCCGTTAATCTCTATGACACAGTCATTCAGATTACGATAAAGATATCCGCGACCATTCTCAAGTGTCGTGAAGTCGGCATGACCGGCTCTGTAGTTCTCCCACTGCAGATCCGAGGCCTCATTGTAACGGTACAAATCGTATTTGTTCACACCTGTGGTAATCAAGTTTGTAGCGCTTGCAATGTTTGGATTTGCCACTGGTGACGCGATAAGATACCAACCGCTGTCGTCGGTTGTTGTCCCTTCTATCGTCTTCTTCATACGAGTCTTTGCCGACGATGCGCTGCCGGTGACAAGCTGTCCGCCGTCTTCAATGATGAGCAGGCCCGCTCCCGTTGTTATGCTGTTAGCGCTGGCGACGCTGTTTTCAGGGATTGCCACGACAGCATTAATATTATAGTCTTCACCTTCTTTGGTGATGCCTTCAAGATTTGGCCAGCCCTCTGTCACGCCCCAGGTGTAATAATTCTGCAGATATGCCTCGCCTTCATCAAGTATCACCCAATGCGACCCGCTGTCGCTGATGAAGTTGTATTCCGTTCCATAGCCTGAAAGACCTGAAGTTATTGCGCCTATCGCATCTCTTGACACACCGATTAATGCACTCGAGACATCGCCATCGATTTGTATCTTGTCATTTGCGCCAGCCAGATACACATTATCAGCGTCTGTTGTCCTGCTGTTGTTGCCAATAATCTGTGCATTGTCGTTTATTTCCAAAATAGAGTTCGTATGGAGATACACGCCACCGCCTTTATTGTCGCTCTGATTGCCATGCATTGAACCTCCATCCATGATGAATTTGCTAGGATGAGCAGCATTGCTGGTATACACACCCACAGCACCGCCAATATCATTTGATATGTTTCCTAAGACATCACAGTTCTGTATTGAAACGATACCTGACATAATATGTATGCCGCCGCCTTCGTTTTTAACGCTGTTTTCGCATATCATACCGCCTGTCACATTCAGGATTGCAGTATTATTAGACGATTGCTCAAAAAATATGCCGCCACCCTTCGACTGCTTATCGTTATTTTCAGTCACCACATTACTTGTAATGACACAGTTGTTTATCGATGATGTAATATGACCGGTTTTCAATCGGATGCCGCCACCCTTGCTATTGGTCTGGTTTTGTGTAACAACCACATTATTCATCACAAATTCAATCACCTCGTTGGCATGTATTCCGCCACCGCCGGCAGGAACATTCGATCCGCCATGACCTGTAGTCTGGTTGTGAATAATACCACCTCCATTCATGTTAAAACGGCTGCCAGTGTGGCAATATATGCCGCCGCCAGTCTCTGTACTGGCATTATTCATGATGACAACACCATTGAGCGTCAGCGTCCCTAAATTATAAATGCCGCCACCTGAACCATTATCCTTTCCACCGGTAATCCTGCCATTTTCAATAGTCAGGTTTGCACCACTTTCAACCTTAAAAACATAACCTGCATCTTCAGACTCTGTCCTGTTACGGTTGATGACATGTCCGTTCATATCCAAAACTATATTATGGAGCACCACCAATGCTTCATCATCAGGGCCAGCTATATAATCTTTATACAGCTTGAACTCTCCTTGTTCTGTCGTCAATGCCACTTTAAGTTCAGACCATGTATCAATACTGAAAACACGGATGTCATAAACTATCGAACCGCCATAAACACCTGTACCCGCTAAGGCAAGCTTATAATAACCTGCTTCTCTAATCTCATCAACAGGTGTATAATCGCCTTGTTCCGTTGTACTATATGTCAAAATTTTATTATAATCTGAACCTTCATTCAGCGTCCAGCCGTAATATGTTATTGTCGGGTCAATATCAATCACTTCTCCTGAATATGAGAATGTGGTTTTTTCTATTCCTGTGATTATTCCGCCTGGCACATAATAATCGTTATCAGAAACCGTGTATTTCCTGTATATTCCGTCGGTAGGAGCCGCACTGCTTGTTATTTCCACGCCCTGATTGCTTCCCTGATTGGACGGTGTGATATAATATGCATTTGTGAAAGTTCCCTGGCCATTTCTATGGAAAGTCGCTTTATTGTCAAGTATATCAATTGTTCCAGCCATCGTGCAGTTTGCATAGGTAAGGGCAACTTCACGATATCCGACGAGGCCTGAACATCGTTGAGCTGTTTTAACTTCTTTGGTGTCTACAATACTACCGTTGAAAATACAATTTTCAACATCGAGTTTGTCACCATTAATATGTCCGGCCTGTCCGACAAGACCGCCATGGGTGCAGTCGCCTGGCTTTCCGGGGTCAAGTGTCACGATATCGCTACAATCAATAATAACACTGCTGAAGCAACTTCTTATAGTGTCGATGCCGTATGTATATGCGGCGATGCCTGCGGCATATTTGTGGCTGGTCTTGATTTTTCCGGTAACGGCAAGATTCTCAATAACCGCATTTTCAATCACGCCAAAAGGAGCGGCATAGGGGTCGGTGCGTTGCATGTGCATGGTGATGGTATGGAAGTCGCCATCAAAATGCCCTTTGAATCTCTCATCCTCTTCAGTATCCTCGTCAGCGCCCACTATATAATTAATAGGTGATAACTCCGAGCCCACAGTGATGTCGCTGGTCAGTTTGTAATATTTGTCGACATCAACACCAAGATTGATTATGTCTGCAAAGATGCGCCAATCATCGGCATCGTTGATCAGATACGGCGATTCTTCTGTGCCATGACCTATCAATCCGTCAATCACCCTGAAACTTTGTGAAATGGAGCCGTAAAAACCATTATCATTTACGCCATTCAATGTCATCGTATATTCACCGTCTTCCAGCACAAGCATGGGTGATACCGACATGCTGTAGTCAACATTCTGTGTCAAGGGTTCGCCTTCGAATGTCATACCACAAACGACATCAATCTCGCTACCTGTGTAGGTGTATCCGTGGTGCAAGCCTGTAATTGTCGCATTGCCCTCGGTGTAATAATAATTATTATCGATAAGCTGCTGGTATTTTGTAAACACTGCCGGTACCGCTGGCGGTTCCGAAGTATATGCTCTTGTTCCCTGGTTCGTATAGCTAACCTCGGGCATATTAGGCACAAGTGTATAATGGCTGTCTGCCGAAACTATTGCATTTTTGTCACCCACGAAATTACCGCTGTATCTGTAAATCTCACTTCCGGCGGCAGGTGCGCACAAGCAGTTGTTGACGATGGTTTTATTATTGCCTCTTGAGCTAAAACCGCCGCTGTATCTGCCGACATTTATCTTGCCGTTATAGATACAACGTGTGAATTCCACGTTTTTAGCGTCGTTAGCGAAGCCTCCGCAGTAATCCTTATATCCCGACATCGTCACGCTGACAGTACAATCGGTGATATATGACACGCTACCGTCGTTAATATCGTTCACACAAAAAAGACCGCCGGCATTACTTTTGTTCATGTTTATCAAACCAGCAACATTCAGATTTTTTATTGTGGCACCGTTTATATAACGGAATGGTGCGACATGGTCGAGACGATCCGCTGTTGGCAGTGTTGAATAGTCGTAAGTGAATGTCAAGATGTTTCCGTCGCCGTCAAAAATGCCTTCGAAGGAACAATAATCCAGATCGACCTTATTTCCGACCATTTCTGTAACAGAGATATCTGCATCAAGTTTTACAAATTGGTCAGAGTAGGCATATCCGTTATTAACTGCCTCTGCAAACGCATTCCAATCGGCTGTACTTGTGATAAGATACGGTTCATTTTCCGTTCCATTTCCTGAAAGCTCAGCAGGAGATGGCGTTTGCGAATATAATTTTAACGCTAAAAGTAATAATAATTGTGTAAAGACAAACACTCTGAGTTTTCGTAAGTTATTTATTATCATAGTCTAATATAAAATATTATAATGGTTTTTTAAGCGTGCAAAAATACATAATATTTCAATATGCCCAGCTAATTATTATAATTTTTTTTGCAAAAAAAAATAGAGACGGAAATTATCCGTCTCTATTATGGGGTTGGCGACGACCTACTTTCCCACAAGCTAATGCAGTATCATCGGCGCGACGGGGCTTAACTTCTCTGTTCGGAATGGGAAGAGGTGGACCTCCGTGCTATAGTCACCATGTGTC
>JAEEGH010008617.1_pt1 | contig 24023 bp, 22 predicted proteins | sample 9134181 | NCBI WGS metagenome assembly JAEEGH01 (sample SAMN16246544, study PRJNA631951) | gut metagenome | biome: gut microbiome; feature: rumen; material: DP-attached | host: Bos | place: Iran: Karaj | collected 2018-10
TGAGTCCAGGCATTTCGGATGATAATTGCCTACTGATGGTCTCAATGGCGTCCTTGCCCCAGAATCCTGATCGGGAGTTCTGAGAAATGTATCGCCCAATACCGAAGTATAGGGCCAATTGTTCCTGGTTTACGCTGGCCAAGGCTTTTGCCTGGCTTTGTAGGATGGCCGTCTTAATCTGTTTGACGGCGTCATTGTACTGTGGGGTTAGGTTTTCTTTCATAGGTGATCTGTTTTTGTTTCGCCTATAGGTAGCAGAACAAGGCCTGATGTTTCACTTTGTGTACAACTTTTTTTCATGGGTTTTCTTTGTCCTTTCCGCCCCTTGCGGGATCCGGTCTTTTACTGTATCTTTGCGACCCAATCAATTATGATCATGGAATCGAACACTTCAAGTTTCAGTCTCCCGACGCTGTGGGAGAAGATCAAACGCAACGCCAGACGACTGGGTCGCGGCACCACCAAGATGGTGTTGTTGATGTATTACGTGCTCAAGAGCAAGGACACCCCGACGTCCGCCAAGGTGATCGTATATGGGGCCTTGGCCTATCTGGTCCTACCCATCAACCTGATCTCGGTCAGGCGTTTCCGTTTTCTTGGAATGGCCGACGAGGCCTTGGCCATCGCCATCGCCTACAAGAAGATCAGTCAGCATGTCACTCCCGAGATGGAGCAGGAGGCCGAGGCGACGCTCGACAAGTGGTTTTCCAGGTAACAACTACGAAGACGATGGCGACCCTCAACGTTTACGAACAGTATTTTGCCGCTGAGATGGCGTTCAACGGCGTGCCGCGTCATGCCGCCTTGGTGATGCTCATCGCCGACTCCGATGCCGGCCAGATCCGTTATGAGACGGCGGTGACCTTCTTTCCCCATAACGACGACGAGGACTATGCCGTCTCTTACGATGCCTATTTTAGCAAGGTGCTCTATGAAGCCAAGGGGCGCCGTTCCAAGAAACGCGAGCAGGCCTTGTTGGAGCGATTCCGCGAAGCCATCGATGCCCTAGCCCACGAAGCCGGTGGCGAGGTGTATTGGGATCGCCCGTTACGCGAGGCAAGGAGGGGGTAAGCAATCGGCATGGCTTATCTCGGCAGATAAGAAAAGTTTACGAAAATGTTGCAGATTTAGAAATTTGTTGTATCTTTGCATCAGTTGGTCGCGGACAACGGAAGGAAAAACAAATGGATTATCAAGACGTGAGGGACGGGCCATTAGGTACGACACCCCCCGCGATAACAGACTAAGCCTCCTCTTGGGAGGCTTTTTTTACAGGTCTTTTATAAAGTGATACAAAGGCAAGGCTTTTGTTCCGTCCGATTCTGATCTCTTCGACATAAACATATTGATTTCCAATGGTTTTTCTATAGAGGATGGTTTTTAAGCCGTGCTTCTTTGTAGTGTGACTTGATATTTCAACCTTGTCTCGGTATTTGATGATGTATGGTATTAATAGATAATCCTCGATCGACAAAGGTGTCCTATCCTCGCTATTTTCACCATGACGTGATTCTGAATGCCTTACTCCTGAGGTTTCTATAACGTGTTTATATCCAGTAAGGTCAATTCCATGGTCTTTCGCCAATGATAATAGTTCTGGGTCGATCTCTTTTTCGATAATAGAGAAATGGTAGTTGCAATTTTTGTGGATAAGCTCCACTAATTCCGAGAAAGGGATCTTTGTTCGGTTTTCTTTGTTGAAGGGCATTTTGTTTTCCATGTTTCAATCGTTTAAAAAAATCGTCGGCAAAGATACTAAATATCAATGAATATGTATTAATAATAAACCTAAATATGATTAATTATTATAACATCTTGAGAAAGATTGCGAAAAAGTGTTGAATAAAAAGGTAAAAAACTAGTATCTTTGAGGATTGTTTAAAGCCTAGAGATACAAATGAACCATTCTAACACCGGAGGCCCAACTGGTAACGAAGGATATGTTTATATCCTTACCAACCCCAGTTTTAGGGAAGACTGGGTGAAGATAGGCCGTAGTGCCAGACCCGTAGATGTCCGCTCCAAAGAACTTGACAACACAGCAGTTCCGCTTCCTTTTGAGATTTATGCTACGATGAGGACGGTGAAATATGTTGAGGCAGAACGTCTCATCCACCGATACATCGAGCGCTTTACCCATCTTAGAATACGTGACAACCGCGAGTTTTTCAATGTCAAGCCGGAGGTCGCCTTGGAGATATTCTATGATGTGGCTGGTGTCCTTGGTGATGCAGTTATTGATGAGGTTCATAAGAAAGCGATTATGGGCGATGCGCCGGAACGAATCAAAGGGAATCACAAAACACCGCAGAGAGATGAAGTAAAGTGTTGGATGCTTCCTGCTAATAGCAAGTTTTTTGATCTTGATGGTTGCTTTAAGAAATATGGAGAGGTATATTGGACGCAGTATTTCAACTTTCAAGCAGGTGATTATGGTTATATCTATTGCTCTGCCCCAGACAGTGCCGTGATTTACAAGTTCTCTGTCGAGGCTCACGATCTACCTTATTCACCTGAAATGGATGCAGAACTTGATTTCTATTTGAATCCAAAAGATTTTGAACCTTCCAAAGAGCATAATCGTTTTGCCAAACTGAAGTTGTTGGCTGAGCGACAATCTTCACGCTTGGGCTTGGCCAATCTGATGGAGCATGGAATGAAAAGTGCGCCTCGTGGTGCTTTGAACCTTTCGCATCCGGCGTACGCTGATCTTTTGAAATATATTTCTGAAAACTTTTGATTTTTTTTTGGTTTAAAACCTCCGATAATAATTATTACCTGCAATATGACAGACGAAGAGATACTCCAGTTAACCGAGGAAGACATCAAGTTCCAGTTCATTACACCTGCCATTACTGAACAGGCTCATTGGGAACGAAAAAATATCCGAATGGAATACTCGTTCACCGACGGAAGAATTGTTTTTGTCGGTAAAATACATCATAAGAAGCAACCCAAACGAGCAGACTATTTTTTGTTTGATGGGAATATCAATTCGCCGATAGCTGTAGTGGAAGCAAAAGCCGCTGAGAGCGACCTTACGAAAGGCATACAGCAGGCTATTGATTATGCCACGATTCTCGATGTGCCTTTCGCTTATTCATCAAATGGGTTGGGATTCCGTGAGCATGATATGCTGACTGGCATGGAGCGAGAATTCTCAATGGATGAGTTTCCAACTCTGGAAGAGCTGAAGGAACGTATCGTAAAGGCGAAGAACCTTACCGAAAAGCAACAAGACATTATTAACGAGCCGTACTTCTTCGACCAGTTTTCTCACGAACCTCGCTATTATCAGCGTATTGCAATTAACCGCACAATTGAAGCGATAGCCAAAGGACAAAACCGCATACTACTTGTAATGGCGACTGGGACGGGGAAAACCTTCACTGCGTTCCAAATCATTTGGCGTTTGCATAAAGCAGGGATAAAGAAACGCATTTTGTATCTTGCTGATCGCAATGTGTTGATTGACCAAACCATGGCGCAGGACTTCAAGCCGTTCCAGAAAATCATGACCAAGGTTCAGGGCCGACAGCTTGACAATGCCTATCAGATTCACATGGCACTGTATCAGCAGCTGGTTTCAACTGACCCTGATAAGCCAGACCCATTCACACAGTTCTCGCCTGATTTCTTCGACCTTGTTATCATCGACGAGTGCCACCGCGGCAGTGCAAAAGAGAATTCTACATGGCGAAAGGTGTTGACCTACTTCTCTTCGGCAACACAAATTGGTCTAACTGCTACGCCCAAATATGCTGAGGGAGCAAACAATATTGACTATTTTGGTGACCCAATCTATACCTATTCGCTCAAACAGGGTATTGAAGATGGATTTCTAGCTCCATACCGTGTCACTAAGTCGTTTATCAATGTTGATTTGGAAGGTTTCGAACCTCGCAGTGGTGATCTTGTCGATCTTGGCACAAAGGAATTGCAGGATTTCTATAGCCGGAAAGAGTTCGGTCGAGAAATCACCATTCAACTACGCCAAAAAATTGTGGCTCGCCGTATTACTGATATGCTACGCAATCTTGGTAGATATACAAAAACCATCGTTTTCTGTCCTGATATTGATGAAGCTGGTGTAATGCGCGATTTACTCATCGAGATGAACAAGGATTTGGTAAAGAAAGATCCTCGTTACATTATGCGTATTACCAGTGATGATTACGAAGGAAAGAAGCAGTTGGATAATTTTATTGACCCCGAATCGGCATATCCCACAATTGTAACGACCTCCGAATTGCTTTCAACCGGAGTGGATTGCAAAACCTGTGGCTTGATTGTCATTGACAAGGAAATCGAATCGATGACTAATTTCAAGCAAATCATTGGTAGAGGCACGAGGCTTTATCCTCCCAAAGGTAAATTCATGTTCGATATTCTTGACTTCCGTCAGGTCACGGATCTTTTCCATGATCCCGAATTTGATGGTGAAACTCTTGGTAGTGATGATGAAATCATAGTGGATCCGTTTCCAGGTGGTGAAAACGGTGGAGGAGGGGAACCGCCTGTTGGCGGTGAAAAGGTGACGAAGAATCCTAAACAGAAAAAAGCTATATTTAAAGGGCATAACATATCAATCGCCCATGAAACAGTGTCTGTTATTGGTTCTGATGGTAAAACTATTGAGACAACCAATCTCATAGATTTCACTCGAAAAAACATAAGGCAACAGTTCGCCTCACTTGAAGACTTCTTGCACCGATGGAACAAAGAACAACGCAAACAAATCATCATAGATGAACTTAAAGAATATGATGTGTTGATTGAGGCGGTACGAGAAGACAATCCGGCATTGAACGATTCGGATATTTTTGACATTATTTGCCACGTGGCCTATGGCCAAAAGCCACTCACTCGCAGGGAGCGGGCGGAGAAGGTAAAGAAACGCAACTACTTTGCCAAGTATGGAGATCAAGCTCGACAGGTGCTTGAAGCCTTGCTTGAAAAATATTCAGAACAAGGCGTGCTCAACATGGAAAACCTTGACATCTTGAAGAACGTTCCGTTTAAGGAACTTGGCACTCCTGTCAAAATAGTCAACAAAATCTTTGGTGGCAAGGATAAATACCTTGAAGCCATCGCAGAACTCGAAAAGCAGTTATACCTTAACATAGCATAGCAATATGGCAGTTGGAAACCTTATCAAGCGTTTACAAAACATCATGCGCAATGACGCTGGCATCAATGGCGATGCTCAGCGCATCGAACAAATGACTTGGCTCTTCTTCCTCAAAGTTTATGATGCACAGGAAGAGGAGTGGGAACTCAAACAAGATGATTTCAGATCGATAATCCCCGAAAAGCTTCGTTGGCGCAACTGGGCGACCATCGCCAATGAGAACGAATCGCTAACGGGCGATGAGTTGCTTCGGTTTGTCAACAATGAATTGTTCCCCAAGCTCAAAGACCTTAGAATCGAGCAGAACGCACCTCGCTCGCAGTGGATTGTGAAGGAGGTCTTCTCTGATTTGAACCAATATATGAAGGACGGCACAATGTTGCGCCAAGTTATCAATGTGATTGATGAGATTGATTTCTCGGATGCGGAAGATCGTCATACTTTTGGCGATATCTACGAGGGTATTCTAAAGGACTTGCAGTCGGCGGGCAATGCTGGCGAGTTCTATACGCCACGTGCGCTCACCGACTTTATTGTTAAAATGCTTAATCCGCAACTCGGTGAGCAGATGGGCGATTTTTCATCGGGCACAGGTGGCTTTCTGACTTCTACTTTATCGCACCTTGAAAAGCAATGCAAAACCCCACAAGATATTGAGAAATGGCAGGAATCGGTACGGGGTCAGGAATGGAAGCCTTTACCTTATCTTCTTTCCATCACTAACCTACTGTTGCATGGCGTTGAATCACCTAACATCATCCATGGTGATTCACTTGGCCGTCCTGTTTCATCGTTCAAACCTGAAGAGAAGGTTGATGTAATTGCTATGAATCCTCCTTATGGTGGCAGTACTACCGAAGCGGCAAAGAAAAACTTCCCGACCGATGTGCGTTCTTCTGAAACTGCCGATCTCTTTATGGTGCTTATCATGCGTCGCCTTAAGGAGAATGGTCGTGCTGGTGTGATTATTCCCGATGGTTTCTTGTTTGGTACGGACGGTGCCAAGCTAAATATCAAAACCGCACTCTTGCGCGACTTCAATGTGCATACCATCATTCGCTTGCCTGGCAGCATTTTCGCTCCTTACACGAGCATTGCTACCAACATTGTTTTCTTCAATAATGAGGGTGCAGAGGGGCATTCTGATCAGTATCGGACCAAGGATGTGTGGTTCTATCGTTTGGATATGCCGAAAGGCTACAAGCATTTCAACAAGACTAACCCAATGAAATTGGAGCATTGCCAGCCCATCATGGATTGGTGGAATGACCGGAAAGAGATGAAGGATGCCGAAGGAAATGACAAGGCTCGCCGTTTCACAGCTGAAGAACTGGTTGCATTGAGTTGCAATTTCGACCAATGCAAGTTTCCGAAAAGCGAAGAAGAGATTTTGCCTCCGGCTGAGTTGCTGAAAGAATATTATGCCAAACGTCGTGAGCTTGACCTTGAAATAGACCGCACACTGTCAGAAATACAAAGGATTTTGGGTATTGATTTAACACAATTGTAAAATGGGTAATATCATTGAGAGAATAAAGAGCGAAATCGCTCAAGATTATTATAAACAAAACTTTCCCAACGACGGGCAAAGGTTCGTCGCCTGGTATCTGCGAAACATTTATTTACTCGACCAGCTTCAAACCAAAGATGCCGTTACTGATGGCCCAAATGACAAGCAAATAGATGCTGTCTTTATTGATGAGGAAGAACAAAAGATACATGTTATTCAAGGGAAGTTCTATACTGGAGATACTATCAATGCAGAGCCTATTAGAGAGGTCATTGCCGCATGGAGTCAGTTTGATCATCTGGATAGATTGCAAGATAATGCGAATGAGAGGTTAAAGAAGAAGATTTGCGAGATATCCACAGCCCTCGAAGACGATTCCTATTGTATCTGTTTTGAAATAATCACAACCTCAACATTTTCTGAGGAAGCTAATAGGGATATAGAGGCTTTCCAAACCAAGTTGGCAGAGTCTGACGATGATGATTTCAATGCCCAATTTGAGGTGGTTGACAGACAGGGCATCGAGGATAAATACAATATGGTTCTTGAACAAACCAATCCGACATTGAACCACACCATTGTTTTAGAGAAGGGGAAATACTTGATGACCGATTTGAGTGACACTAAGGTTCTTGTGGCGGCCGTTCAACTTAAAGAATGCATTAAGATGCCTGGGATTAAAGACGGGTCTCTTTTCCAAAAGAATGTGCGCCAGAGTTTGGGCATCAACAATACCGTGAATAAGAAAATCAAAAAGACTTTGAGCGATCCCGCCAAATGCCGCGATTTCTTCTTTTTCCATAACGGAATCACTGCCATTTGCAATAAGATGGAGTCGCTTGGTGAGGGCCAATTCAAGTTTTACGGCTTGAATGTAGTGAACGGCTGTCAATCATTAAATACCATTATTTCTTGCAGTGAAACAATCAAGAAACGTGATGATGCCTATGTGCTCATTCGTTTTTACGAGATTCCACAACGTGACCGTGCCGATTCAATTAGCATCAACACCAATACCCAAAGTGCAGTTAAAGCTCGCGATTTGAGAAGCAACAATAAGCAAGTTTTGAAACTCAAAAAAGCCTACGAACAGAAATACCCCATGGGCTTTTTTGCCACTAAAAGAGGGGAGGCTGTTCCAGCGAACAAAGACAAAAATTATGCTGTCGAATTGTCTTTGCTGGGCAAACAGGTGATGGCTTGGTATATGCAACGCCCCAATCTGTCATACGGAGAAACCAAAATATTCGACAAATACTTTTCAACATTGTTCAAGGTTGAGTATAGACCAGAAGACGTTTTTGCCCTAAAGTTTTGGTATGACAAAATCATGTCGGTATGGACGGAGGAAAACCCGATGGGCATTAACGATGTGATACTGACGATGAAAGCGTACGCACCTTATCATGTTTTATATGCTATCTCGGCTGTTTTTGCAAAAAGCAATAATCAGGACAATGTTCCCTCGCCGGCGGAATGTTTGCGTATCGCCAAAGAGAATGACGGGTTTATTGATTCTATTCTTTCGATGGCAATAAGCTGTCTTAACAATGCTTTGGAAACGGAAGATTCAAAATGTCAATTGGATGGCCGAACATTCATTCCTCAGAACTGGATTAAGAATAAGGCAAGTATCAATGGCATACAAGGAGCAATAATCAATCTATTCTCTTTCTCGCCTGATGCTAGGAAAATGAAAGAGAAGTTGTCGATGAATCCAAAATATTTCTCCTATAGAGTAAAAGCAGCAGACGATTAAGCTATGAATGGCAAACAACTGAAAAACAGCATACTCCAATGGGCAATACAAGGCAAACTGGTGCCTCAGGACCCCAATGACGAGCCGGCATCTGTCCTACTCGATAGGATAAGAGCCGAGAAAGCTCGACTTGTCAAAGAAGGCAAAATCAAGAAGGATAAAAACGAATCAATCATCTTTCGCGGTGACGACAATTCCCATTATGAGAAGTTCGCTGATGGTAGTGTTAGGTGCATTGATGAGGAGATTCCATTTGAAATACCTAACAGTTGGATGTGGGTTAGAATAAAACAGGTCCTTCAGATAAATCCAAAGAACAAAGCTGAGGACTATACTGAAGCTGCTTTTATCCCAATGGAATTGATAGACGCAACCTTTTTTTCATCTTTCTCTTTTGTTACCAGAAAATGGAAAGAGATTAAGAACGGCTTTACTCATTTTGCAGATGGCGACATTGTATTCGCAAAAATTACTCCTTGTTTCCAAAATAGGAAATCTATGGTTTTACATGATTTGCCTAGTGGAATTGGTGCAGGCACGACAGAGCTAAAGGTGTTGCGCCCATATGCTAAAACGATCAATGAGTTCTATTTACTGTTCTTTCTTGAGAGTTCGTATTTCGTTGAGCAAGCTGTTTTCAAAGGGACAGCAAACCAACAAAGAATTGTGTCAGGGTACTTAGAAAATAAACTATTCCCTTTGCCTCCGGCCAATGAACAAAAACGGATTGTAGAGTCATTAAAAACTCTTTTGACACTGGCTGATAAATACGGCAAGTCTCAAAACGCCCTTAACAGTCTTAATGAAGAATTACCGAAGCGGATTAAACAGTCAATTCTTCAAGAGGCAATACAAGGACGGCTTGTGATGCAAGACCCAAATGATGAACCAGCAACGGAACTGCTTGAACGCATACGCAAAGAGAAAGAACGGCTTGTTGTTGAGGGCAAACTTAAACGCAAAGATATAGCTGATAGTCTAATATTCCGAGGTGACGATAACAAGTATTATGAGCAGATAGGCGGCAAGTGCCTGGAAATCAGCGATGAAATACCATTTGACATTCCTAAGAGTTGGTCTTGGTGCAGGTTGAGTCAATGTTGCGTACGCATATTCAGTGGGAAATCCCCATCATACTCAAAAACTCCGACAAAGCATATTATTATCGGACAACAGGCTAATCAATGGGAACAAATAGAAATGCAGTACGCAAAGTTTGGTACCGAAGATTATGCAAAAAACATAGACGAATACCAATATCTATTGGATGGCGATGTCTTGCTTAACACATTAGGGAATGGCACGCTTGGTCGTTGCGGCATTTTTGAAAATATATCCGGCAGAGTTCTCACAGACGGTCACTTGTTCGTATTCCGCACAATAGAGAAATTATTATCACGATACATCTTATATTATTTGACACTTAATTACACAGAGATAAACAGAAAGGCTGATGGAACTACTAATCAAACTTTTCTAAATCTAAAAAAAGTATCTAATTATTTGATACCGCTACCTCCACTCAATGAGATAAAACGTATTGTAGCAACGAAAGAGGAACTGTACAGCAAGTTATAGATTGTTAAGTATATCGGCAACTTTCGCGGATAATCGCATTTGTTCGTTTTTAGGAGGAATACCTATCAACAAATTATAGAATAACTCTTTGTTAAGGTGCGGAATTGCTGCACCTTTTTTGGAATTACGCAAACGGTCTTTATAAAACTGGATGAAGTATAGTACGTAAGGAAGATGCATCTTCTCACTCACCCATAGTTGCTTGAATGTACTGCCCATATAGCCATCACACGGCACCGTGAATACCTCGCCAGAATTCTCGCCATCAACTAAAATGATGTTGTCACCTTTAACTACAAACTTACCTTTGTCAAGTTGGTCGCCAATTGATTTGCCTCGTAAATACTTTGCATCGAGACACACATGTCGCCCCTGCTTTTTCTCGCCGTCAGTCAACCGACAAATTACTGCCAATCGAACTACTGCCCATGAGGATGGAAAATCGAAATCGCTCTCAATTTTGACCAATAATCCATCTATCTGCTCATAATACTTGCTAAAGACTGTTCAAGTTTGTCGAGTATTCGATCCATTTCTTGGTGCGGAGGTATTGGTATAAGCAAGTCCTTAATACTATTCACACTTACACCGCCAATTATACCGGTTTTCCCACCATTGAACATTTCAAAGAACATTGGGGATTGCATATAATAGAAGATGTATTTTGATATTTCTATAAACGGAGCAAAACAGCATAGTTTATTGCCAAAACACACATCTTTATCAACGATCGCTATTTTTCTTCCGGCGCTTCCGCCTTCAATACACAAAAGGACCGAATTGGCAGGTGCAATCTTAAAAGAGCCTTCATGTTGTTTGGGGATTGCAACTCCATTATTGTATTGTACTGAGCAATCAAAGCCAACGTCTTTTGTTCCTATATAGTCCCTTCCGCTGACACCCATAAACTTTGCTTTCTTATCTTGCTCGCTGATACTATTACCGGTATAAATCAAAGCAATGTTGGCAAGTCTAGTCAATTTCCAACCTTGAGGCACCTCAAAGGTCACTTCTTGGTCTATGCAAGTTAAAGAAATTCCACGCTTCTCGTAGTACTTGTTATCGTCACCTCGATAGATTGTGCTTTCTGCTATATCTTTACGTTTTAACTTTCCATCAGAAACCAGTCTTTCTTTCTCCTCGCGAATGCGTTCAAGCAATTCTGTTGCTGGTTCATCATTCGGGTCTTGTGGTATGAGCCGACCTTGAATTGCCTCCTGTAAGATGGATTTCTTTAATAAATTGTTAATACAGATATTGAGAGCGTCAAGTTTTGATTGTGCGATATTATAGCGTTCTATATAGTGCATCAATTCTTCCAGTTTAGCCACAATGCGCTCTTGCTCCATCGCAGGAGGAATTGGTAACAGCATAGCAGCTAATTTCTTCCCATTACAGTTCGGTTGGGCAGTAGCCGTTGTCCCCTCTTTAAGTTCTTCCCAATACAAGGGACTTTCCATAAAATACTTTAGATATTGCGGACAAAATAAGTCACTATACTGGGTTCGAATCAAATAGCCAGCATATATAGAAGGATAAGGGACATCATTAACAATATAAGATTTACCCACCGTTCCACCTGTTCTCGCAAATAGTATGTCATTGGGTTTCAGTAAATATGTTTCAATATCTTTTGCGGGTATTCTACAAAAAGGAACTTTCTCCCAGAGGACGTTATTGTCTTGTATGTCGCTAATGCGTACCATTCGAATATCACCATGGTCTTCCGCAGGGGCATTGTACCCATACACTATAGAAAACGCAATGTTTCCCCACCTTTCCCAGCACCAATTGCTCGGTATCTCATACGGGATTTCGGCATCTATGCAGCACACCTCTCCAGTGGGCAACTTCTCATAATGGGAATTATGTCCATTCCTTGTTATGGTTATTTTGCCTTAATTAAACAGAGTTAACTCCTTTATGTTTAATTAAATACAAAATGACTATGCTGAAAGATTTTGAAGCTTTCCTTAATCAGGAAAATATGGCAAAAAACACCATCCATGCCTATTTATTTGCGGTGAACGACTATTATGCGCATCACAAAGAGTTGAGCAAGAAAAACTTGTTGCTCTACAAAACCAATCTGATTGAGAACCGTAAACCTAAGACTGTTAACCTGCGGTTGCAAGCACTCAACCGCTATCTCGACTTTTTGGGTAAATCCAAGTGGCGCATGAAGTCAGTAAAAGTGCAGCAGCGATCATATCTCGAGAACGTCATCAGCAATGCCGATTACCTCTTCATAAAAAATGCCCTTCGTAAAGACGGGAAGATGGAATGGTACTTCGTAGTGCGATTTCTTGCCGCAACCGGTGCGCGTGTGAGTGAATTAGTCCAAATCAAAGTCGAGCATATTGCTGCCGGCTATTTCGATATTTACACAAAGGGCGGCAAGGTGAGGCGACTGTTCTTTCCTGCCAAACTCCGTAAAGAAACAAATGAATGGCTTACTAAGCAGCGGCGAACGACAGGCTATCTGTTCCTAAACCGGTTCGGAGAACGTATCACTACGCGTGGCATTGCCCAACAACTGAAAAACTTTGCAATACATTACGGCCTGAATCCCAAGGTAGTTTACCCCCATTCTTTTCGCCACCGCTTTGCCAAAAACTTCCTTGAAAAATACAATGACATCGCCTTGCTTGCCGATCTTATGGGTCACGAGAGCATTGAGACCACGAGGATCTATCTGCGACGGACAGCGAGTGAACAGCAAGAAATAGTGGATAAGGTTATAACGTGGTGAGTCGGGACCTTGGAGGGATCATCGTCTCGGAACGTATTGAATCTCTCCGCTGATGGCATCTTTCAGAATGGCTTCAACGAACATGTCTGCTGCTAGGCCAATAACTCTTTCCGTGTCTTTACTTTCATATTCGTATTTCACCTCTTGAATCTTTAGAAGTCCCCAATGAAGTGTATCTATCCATGCATCTTCGAAAGGAAACACATACGAGGAATTTGGCTTGAGGTTATTAGGAAGTTGTTTTTCAAGTTCGTCAAGTGTGGTGATCTGCTTTCCTTTGGCGTTGCGTATAATATTGTCTTTCGTTGGTAATGGTAGGTGGGTGGCATTGTGCCATTTGTCAGCGTTGTCAAAACACATTGAAGCATGAAATTCTCTGTAACGCTGTAAATCAAACCCTTTCTTAGCTGCGCTTTCTTCGTCGATCAAAAAAAAGCAATGCCTTATCTCCGAATGGAATCTTAAAACAAGTTCGCCAATAGTATCCCTCCAATTCGGCGTGCGTAATTCCTTCAGTAGAATGCCGTATTGTTCAGCGTATTTCTTTGCACCGGATTGGTAACCCTGTGCAGACACCATAATGCCGTTGACATTGTTTAAATCGTCCAGTACCCCTTTAAAGTCTCGCACATTTCCTATTTCAACTGGCGAATTGTAGTTTTTACATTCGATAGCAACGCGGTGCAGACAACCTGCTATCTCGTATTCCCAGTAAACGTCAATCTGATGTTCACAAGCCGATTTGCCTTTCAACTTGACATTGTGTTGCACAAGGGTGGGCTTGAGAACGTCATTATTCACAAGTTTTTGGTAAACGTGTCTGGTGAATAGTTCGAATTCGGTGGGATTCATGTTTAGGCTATTGTAACTGTTAACTACTTTTTCAAGCAAAGATACGACTTTTCAAAAAGATTGCGTATTTTTGCAATGTCAGAAATGACTAATCCGGTACTTTCCGAGTGGGGGTAAGCCCTTATCGACCCTGCCCCAATTTATAAAAGAGCCACCATCTAAGGTGGCTTTTTTACTTCATGTATTTCTGTCTGAACAAAAATAGGTAGAAGGCATTCTTGGTGAAACGACGTGAAATAGAGATCGTTTTCTTCCCTTTGTATATTAATACTTCGACAGCAGAAGGGGTAGTTTCAAAATAGTTTTTGATTTGAATGGCCATTAGCCTTGGATTATAAGCGGTACAAACATTTACGAGTACGCGGTTTGTCTGATTGGTTGAATCCACGAGTCTGTTGTCAAGCGAGGCTTTCCCGGAAATCGTTTTTAAATCATACATCTTATAGACTCCTTTGTTCTCAAAAATAAAGTCAGCGGTTTTTGTTCCTTTGGGATTTGGAAGAATGAAAACCTTATTGCCGCGTGACACAGCTTTCCGAGCGGCATCAAGGAGGGAAGGCCAATCATCATGATGGCTGGCTTCTGCGGCAAATATGTTTTTCTCCCCATTAACTGGTTTGAATATATTGAGACGAGTCAGCCATTTCAATTGACGGACAAATTCAGCACCTCTAATGAAGTGCAACTTTGCCAATTCCTGAGAAATGTCATATTTGGGCATTGTTTCTCCATTGATAGCATAAGATGCTATTTTAACTAATATATATTAATAATATATTCTAAATAGTAAATCTAATTATTCGAAATCGTTTGCAAAATTACTATAATATTATAAAAAGTCAACCATTTTTGATAAGATTCTAAAGAGAATTTCTGGTTTGATTTCATTTTCAAGGGAATTTCCTATTTTTGCTGACTAAACCTTCATTCAAGGTAAAGCTGAACGATTACAAAACAACTCTACTAATACCAACCAATGCCCCCAATTCTACATAAGAAAACCTTTCAGGAATTGACCACGCACGAACTCTACGAGCTGCTTCGAGTGCGTAGCGAAGTGTTCGTGGTGGAACAAAACTGTGTCTATCAAGATCTGGACGGCGACGACCAACAATCCCTCCACCTGTGGCTGACCGTGGGAGAGAAGGTGGTGGCCTTGGCACGAGTGTGTCCTGCTGGCACCCACATGGAAGCGGTCTCCATCGGTAGGGTCATCACCACCGAAAGGGGCAAAGGCTATGGCAAACAGATCATGCTTCATGCCATCGATGCCGCTGTCGAGCATTTCGGTGCGACCCGCATCACCATCGAGGCACAGGAGTACGCCAAGGGATTCTACGAAGGGATCGGCTTCCGGCAGTCATCCGAGACCTTCATGCTCGACGGCATCCCGCATATCCAAATGACCTGGACGAAAGGCTGAAACACTTTGCGCCATGAACAAGATCCTCCTGTCTTACCTGATTGCCATCAATGCCATGGGTCTCTTCCTTTATGGCTTGGACAAACTCTTTTCTAAACAGAAATCTAGAAAATCCACGCCAACAAGACATACATCCAGTGGGCAGCGATACCTGCGCAAAGGCCGCCGATGGTGTGAGCGCCGATGGCCTTGCCGATGAGCTTGCGGTAGCCCAAGGAGTCGAGCATGGCAGCATGGGTGGAGAGGAATCCGCTCCAGCACATTCCGATGGCAGTGAACACAGCGATGACGTTGTTGTCAATGATGCCCTCGGTGATGAAACGTGGCACCAAGCCGATGGCGGCTCCCACTGCGCCCAAAGCGGTCATGGGGAAGGAGATCAAAGCCCCGTGCTTGAAACCAAAGAGCCAGTCGAAGATGAAGTTGATCTTGTTGGCCGCCCAGCTGATCACAGGAACGCCCTCATAAGCTACGCCAAGATACTCGCCGTGCTCTCCCGAGGCACCGAAAGTCAACATCATCACGATGGTGGAGATGCACAACACTCCTGGGATGATAGCGAAACCGATGCTCACACCGTCTTTGCCACCATCGAGCAACGAGTTGAGGAAACGCATAAACACTCCACCTTCGCTCTTGTAGGAGATCTGCTGCTCGTCGCCCTCGGAGTTGCCGTCAACAGGAGCGTCCAGTTCAGGATAGGCCTTTAAGGTGGAACGTTGCATCAACCTCGTGGAGATGATGCTACCCACCACAGCGCCAAACAAGCCGATCAAGGCTCCCTTGCCGAAGCCCAGACCCGTCATGAAGGCAACGACCACCAAACCCATGCCGAAGGCAGTGCCAAAGTTGGTGAGCGAGACAAGCTGGTATTTCTTGAAATAACGGTTGAAGTTCTTGTCGTGGGCCAAGGTGATGATAGCTGGGTTGTCGCTGAGGAAAGTCATGATGGCACCCAAAGCCGCCACACCAGGCAAGTTGTAGAGAGGCCTCATTAACGGTCGCAAGAGGTTTTCCAACAGACGCACCACGCCAAACTCGGTGAGCAGCTTGCTGATGGCACCCATCAACACACAGATGGCCATGATGTAAAACACCGTCTCTAACAAAAGGTGATAGGCGGTCTGCATGAAAGTGTTGAGCATCTTCGGAAGGCTCATCTTGTAAGCAAGCAGCCCAAAGAAAGCGAAGAAGATGATGAGGAAGATGATGGCTTCCACACTACGTTTGGTGGTGAAGCGGAGGGGGCGTTTCAACGCGTTCTCCACTTTCTTGAAAAGTTTCTCCACCCGATGATGGTAGAATAGGGTGCTTCTCTTCTCGGTGTTGTATTTCGTTTTGGCCATGATGGGTTATTTTTTTATTGCATGAAGGAGATCGACTTTCCAGGTGAGGCCGAGGTTGGCTTGGAACTTGCTGGCACCGTCAATGCTGGTGTGCGATCCGCAGAGGTGCAGGCGGAGGTTGCGGCTTTCCATGGGATAAAACTCAAAACCAACACTCTCGAAATCGACTTTGGTGCCGGGTTCCACGTAAAAGTCGTACGGGTCGGTGTTGGGTAGCTGGGCTTGGTTGTAGTCGTAGCCAGCCTTGGCAAACACGATCCATTTCTTGCCAATGTCAACGCCGATGCCGAAGATGGCCGTGATGTCCTGACCAAAGAAATGTTCTTGCTCAAACGAAGCACGGTTCAACACGTCGAGGTACATCTCCACACCATCAAACATCAGCTTGTTGCCTAACGATATATAATTAATGAATTTGCCTTGGGTGTATTCAATCATGTTGGCTGAATAGGAAGTCTTGAAATGCCCAAAATCGCCATACCACATTAAATTATAGGAATAGATACTTTGCATGGCAGCGTTGATGAAAGGCGAGTTGCATACCTGTAAGAGCAGATGATGCTTGCCGGAATTAGTGACGTAGTTGAGTGAAGCACCCACCTCGTAGCAGCACACCTGGTTCCAGAACTCAGTGCCATAGTAAATGTCGATGGGGTTGGAGTCGTACTCCCAACCACCGATGGCCACCACCTGTTTGCCTGCCGAAAGGAAAAGGTTGTCGGTGAAGTTCCAGTTCAGATAGGCCCAGTCGGTGCCCTGAAAGAAGGTGTTGGCAAAACCGATGTTAGGAGTGTTAAGCCGTTGGCGGAGATGATAAGAGAACTTGCTGCCGATGGTTCCATCCAAAGCAACTACCAAATACTTACCGGCAAAGCCGTGGTCACTAGAAGGTGAAATGGTGTCGTTCCCCATGTTATAATCCACGGTGAAATCTGCACGGGTGTTCAAATGCAAATTGTCGAGCGTGAAGATGGGTTTTTTCTCTTGGGAATAAGCTTGGGCAATGAAAAGAAATCCCAATGCAACAATAAGTAACGATTTTCTCATGGGTCATGTATAAAATTGTGCAAAAGTACGAATTTTAGTAAAGCTAATCAGGTTTTTTGTTACTTTTGTCCTTGTTAAAATTGATGTATCATGAAAAGAATTGCTTTATTCCTTCTTTTGGTCATGGCTCTCGGTATCATGAGCTGCAACCATTCATCGAATACGAACACCAAGGCGGCATCGAGTTTTGCCGCGGCAGAACTAGTCACCCTCGAATTCGGGAAGCTGTCGTTTTACGATTTGAAGAAACAATCGGCCATACCCTATACGGCTGAAACCGACAGCGTGATCAATATTGTCTATGACAATGCAAACCACTTGTATTATACGGTGTCGAAAAACCAGAACTTGACACTGAAGATGCTCGACCTTAACGAAAAGGACCCTCAGCCCAAGGTCTGCGCCGACTGGCAGCTCACCTTGAACGACATCACGGATTACATGTTGAATGATCTCTCTGGCATTTATTTAAGTCCAGACCAAAAGCAGATCAGGATAAATCACCATGCCGGTATGGATGAAGACTTCTTGACCGATACCAGAAGCTGCGACTTGGCTACAGGCAAGATGACTGAAATGACGTATGAGGAACTGTCGCATGAGCAAAATGACAGAAACAATCTCCAAGGCGAACGCTTTGTCGCTGACAACAAAGTCTTCTATCACATCAATCCCGATGGCAGCAAGACGGCTTTGAGCGACAAGATTAACTTCGTCGATTGCTTTGGTTCTGAAGAAGAGGCTAACGATCTGGAATTCAGCGTTGACCGGGTGGATCCTACAGGAAAGAAAGTGATTTATTCCGCAGTAGTTTATTGGGGAGAAGGCTGGGGCTTCTACTGTCTGTCGAATCTGGATGGTAGCGGTCAGAAACTGCTTGAGGGTGCTAGTATCTGGCAAATTATTCCGAATTGGCTGAGCGATGGTTCGCTGGTTTATGTTGGTGAAGAACCTCGTCCCCTGGATGATCCCGACTATGAAGAATGGAACACCACCAGACACTGCATCAAGTTGATGGCTCCTGATGGGAGCACTAAGACCATCGGACATGGAAGCGACTTTGCCATCAAACCTAGTGCTTCTATGCCCGAACCTCAAACCAATGCCGAGTACATTAACCCTGAGGGAAGCGACATGGTGATTCTCGACAATGGGAAGTTGATTATCTACAACTCCCAAACTGATAAGTTCATCCCATTGGAAACAGAAAAAGACTCTGTGGTCAATGCGGCATTCATGGGTGATGACAATCTCTATTATACAGTAGTTATTGGCGATAATCTCTACCTGAAGAACTATTATTTCTCGCCATACAGCATGGAACCGAGTTTCCAAGCTGACTGGGAGTTGAAGTTAAATGACTGTGTTTCTGAAACTTATGGTGAAACTGCTCGTCTGATGACCTATCCCTCCTTGTTCCGCGTTGGCTTGCCTTTCGATTTCAGCTGGGATTTCTACTCGTTCGCCAACACGAAGTTTTATGATCCCGTGAGCCGGACGAAATGGGAAGGATGGAAGGAGGATGAAGAGACAGACAGTTTCGATGCGGATTTCATGAAATGGGATGAGGACATGTCGAGATTCACTACCCAGAATAACGACTTTTACTATACCGGTAATGGATCCAACGTATGCTTGACCAACAAGATTGATTTCAAGCAATACGCTTCCGATCTCAGCTACTATGAAGAACCCGAGTTTATGTTCTATAGCATTGACCCGACGAATAAGAATGTTTGTTTCTCGGGTATCATTGAATATGGTGACTTGGGCCATGGTCCTTTGTGTCTCGCATCGCTCGATGGCAAGCTCCAAATGGCCTTTGAAGACACTGATGCTGCTGACATGACCTATGGTTGGCTGAACGACGGATCACTGGTCTTTGTGGGCAGCGAACCTAGACCCACCGACGATCCAAATTATGACGCAGAGTACAACACCACCAAACCCTGCATCAAAAGAGTGAGTCCTGATGGTAAAGTCAGCGTTCTCTCTCACGCTTCGAGTTTCGTTACCTTGCATTAATTTAAAAATGAGATAGTTATGATTGAATTAGATGACAATTTCACTCTTGCCAATCTAGGCAATGTGCAAAAAGAGGCCTTTGAGGTGCTCTACAACAAGAACCGTGTATCTTCTTGGGAAGGTTGCATGTATGTCACTCCTGACAAGATCTATTATCTTGTAAATCCTGCCAGCATGGCTGGAAAATCGATTGCTGACATTGGCGGAGCTCCCAAGTCGTGGTGCATCGATTTGAGCGAAATCGCCTCGTACGGCAAATATGGTCTGGGCGGTTTCAAGATTACCTTGAAAGATGGCAAGGAACTCCGTTTCACCAACGTGTTCCGGAAACTGCGCAACCAGATCACTGAATGCCTCGACCAGCGGTTGGGGAAATAACGGAAAAGGACCCCAAAAGAAAAGACCTAACTGACATATGTCAATTAGGTCTTTTTTGTTTTCGTGACCCGGCTGGGGCTCGAACCCAGGACCCCAACATTAAAAGTGTTGTGCTCTACCTGCTGAGCTACCGAGTCAACCGCTCTTGTGTTTTGTGGCTGCAAAAGTACGGCTTTTTTTTCATTAAGCAAGCATTTTTGCAAAAAGTTTTTTTCTCTATTCCAAGATACCCTTACCTTGGCGGACAATCATGATCTCATCTTCAGTGCAATCTACCACCGTACTGGCCACAAATTCACCAGCCCCACCATCAATAATGATGTCCACCAGATCCTGATACTTTTCGTTTATTTCCTCAGGATCAGTGAAATAACGACCAGACTCGTCTTCCTCGTCAACCAATGAAGTGGTCATGATGGGGGAGCCGAACTCTTCGACCAGATTGGTGATGATAGGTTGGTCGGGGATGCGGATGCCCACCGTCTTTTTCTTGCTCTGGAAAATCCTTGGGATGTTGTTGTTGGCATTAAGGATGAAGGTGAAAGGTCCGGGAAGGTTCCGTTTCATCATCTTATAAACCTCATTGTTGATGGGCTTGGTGAACTCGCTCAACATGCTGAGGTCATGGAAGATGAAGGAGAAATTTGCCTTCTCTTTCTTGATGCCCTTGATGCGACAGATGCGCTCCAACACCTTGGGACTCCGAATGTTACCGCCAACACCATAGATGGTATCCGTTGGGAAGATGATCACACCGTCATCGTTGAGGCACTCAAGAATCATCTTGACATACCGAGGGTTGGGATTTGTTGGATGTAGCTTTAAAAACATGCTTGAAAATTTTGGGCGCAAAATTACAAAAAATAATAAAATGTTTTTACTTTTGCGACTTCAAAAAAAGCAATTACTATGGGAGGTTTCTTCGGCGTCGTTTCCAAACGACCTTGCGCCACGGATTTGTTCTATGGCGTTGACTATCATTCACATCTCGGAACAAAAAGAGCTGGTATGGTTACACGCGTGGGCGACCAGTTCTTCCGCTCTATCCACGACATTGAGAACAGCTACTTCCGGACGAAGTTCTGCGACGAGCTGTCTAAGTTCCAAGGCAATCTCGGTATCGGAGTCATCAGCGACACAGACGCTCAGCCTATTGTCGTAAACTCTCATCTGGGACGCTTTGGCATCGTTACCGTAGGTAAAATTAATAACCTCGACGAGCTTGTCCAGCACTGCCTCGACAACAAGCAGCAGTTCACTGAACTTAGCTCGGGGAGGACTAATCCCACGGAGCTCATCGCCCTGCTCATCACCCAAGGCAAAGACTTTGCCGACGGCATCCAGAACGTATATAATATGGTGAAGGGATCGTGCTCAATGTTGATTCTCTGCGAAGACGGCATCATCGCTGCTCGCGACTTCTACGGACGAACCCCTATCGTCATCGGAAAGGACGGCAGTGGCTATGCTGTTGCCTTCGACAGCCACAGCTATGTCAACCTCGACTACACTACGGTGCGTTTTGTCGGACCAGGAGAGGTGGTGAAGGTGACCCTCGATGGCATGGAGACCCTTCTGCCTGCACAGCCTAAAAAGCAGGTCTGCTCCTTCCTTTGGATCTATTATGGCTTCCCGGCAACGGACTACGAGAACATTAACGTCGAAGAGATGCGCTATAAAGGGGGACAAGCCCTGGGCGCTTCCGACAATGTGGAGGCAGACTATGTGTCGGCCATTCCTGACTCGGGCATTGGCATGGCCGTGGGTTACTCCAACGGCAAATGCTTGCCTTATAAAAGAGGTGTGGTGAAATACACTCCCACCTGGTCGCGTAGCTTCATGCCCGTTAACCAGTCTGAACGTGAACATGTGGCCAAGATGAAGCTCATCCCTAACCGCGCCGTGCTGAAAGGGAAGAGGGTGGTATTTTGCGACGACTCCATCGTGAGAGGTACCCAGCTGAGAGACAATGTGAAGATGCTCTATGACTATGGCGCCGACAAGGTCCATGTCAGAATTAGCTGCCCACCGCTGCTGTATGGTTGCCCTTTCCTGAACTTCTCCGCTTCAAAGACCGAAATGGAGCTTCTTACCCGTAGGGTGGTCGAGAAACTGGAAGGCGACTCCATCAAAAACTTTGATCAATATATCAAGACCGACACCAAAGAATATGCCGACATGGTCGATGAGATTCGCCGTCATCTTGGTGTTGACTCCTTGAAATTCAACAATATCGATACCATCGTTGAAGCTATCGGGTTGCCTAAATGCGACCTGTGTACTCATTGCTTTGATGGGTCGAGTTACGGACAATAAGAAAAATTCTCGCTTTTTGCTTGTCAATTAAAGAAAAGTCCGTACTTTTGCATCGGGTAAGTCTTATACGACCAGCTCCTGCTGAAATCCCCCAGGACCGGAAGGTAGCAAGGGTAGGTGGTTGTAGCGGTGCGATGTAAGTAGCTTACCCTTTTTTTATATCTTTGCAAAAAAATCGTTGAAGCATGGACCTTTCAATCGTCATACCCTTACTCAATGAGGCTGAGTCACTTCCTGAGCTGGAAGCTTGGATTCGCCGTGTCGTGGAAAAAGAAAACCTTAGCTACGAGATTGTCTTTGTGGATGACGGGTCCACCGACAACTCCTGGAAAATCATTCAGGATCTCGCAAAGAACAACCCTAATGTCCATGCTTTGCGTTTCCGCAAGAACTATGGCAAGTCGCCGGCTTTGAATGAAGGCTTTAAAATCGTTCAAGGTGATGTGGTCATTACTATGGATGCCGACCTGCAAGACAGTCCCGACGAAATCCCCGAATTGTATCGCATGATAAAAAATGACGGCTACGATCTTGTATCCGGTTGGAAAAAAGTGCGTTACGATTCAAAAGTAATGAAAAACATCCCTTCGAAATTCTTTAACTGGACTACTCGCCGCATGTCAGGCATCAAACTCCACGACTTCAACTGCGGATTGAAAGCCTATCGCCTTGATCTGGTGAAAAGCATTCAAGTCTATGGTGAGATGCACAGATATATCCCTGTCATCGCCAAGATGAATGGCTTCTCGAATATAGGGGAGAAGGTGGTGCATCACCAGAAACGTAAATACGGCAGCAGCAAGTTCGGCATGAGCCGTTTCATCCGTGGCTATCTCGACCTGATCACCATCAACTTCATCTCGAAATTCAGCAACCGGCCAATGCACTTCTTCGGAGTACTGGGAACCTTGTCTTTCCTTGCTGGTTTTATCATCTCTGTTTATCTGGTGTGTACGAAATACTTCGGCCACGTTTACATTTCCATGACACGTCGCCCTTTGTTCTATCTTGGAATCTTAGCCATGATAGTAGGTGTGCAACTTTTCAGCACAGGTTTCTTGGCCGAGATGATTACTTCGACACAAAGGGATAAGAGGGTTTATTCTATTGCCGAAAGAATCTAAGATTCTATTTATTTTCGATGAAAATGTTGCGAAATCAAAAAATCGTTGTATCTTTGCAACTAGTTGGTTGCGGACAACGGAACGAAAAACAAATGGATTATCAAGACGTGAGGGACGGGCTACTGAGTACGACACCCCCGCGATAACAGAACAAGCCTCTCATTTTTGGGAGGCTTTTTTGATGGGCCTTTTGTAAAGCGAAACAAAGGCCAGGCTTTTGTTTCTTCCAACACGGATTTCTTCTACGTAAACATATTGGTTGCCAATGGTTTTTCTGTAAAGTATATTTGAGATCTTTACAGAGTCGCGGTGCTTGATGATGTAGGGGATTAAAAGGTAGTCTTCGATAGACAAAGGTGAACGGTCGGCGCTTTCTTTGCCATGACGAGATTCTGAGTGTCTGGTACCGGAGGTTTCGATTACGTGTTTATAGCCTGTTAGATCAATTCCCTTTTTCTTGGCTATTCTAATAAGTTCTTCGTCTACCTCGCTGTTAATGATGGCGAAGTGGTAGTCGCAGTCCTGAAAAATTAACTCGACTAATTCAGAAAAAGGAATTTTTGTCTGGCTGTTTTTATTAAAAGGTATCTTTGAATCCATAATGTTATAATTCTATTTTTCTTGTAAAGATACTATAAAATATCTAAAAATATATTAATAATAAAAACATATTTAATTAATGTTTGTTTTCAATATCATGGTATGATCAAAAAAAGCTAAATTTATAAGTACTTCCAACCCTCGAAATGTTTCATAAGATTTGTTGAATTTTAGGGGAATTT
>JAEEGH010008623.1_pt1 | contig 24011 bp, 27 predicted proteins | sample 9134181 | NCBI WGS metagenome assembly JAEEGH01 (sample SAMN16246544, study PRJNA631951) | gut metagenome | biome: gut microbiome; feature: rumen; material: DP-attached | host: Bos | place: Iran: Karaj | collected 2018-10
ATAAGTTCCTGGACACCTGGATCCCCGATCTGGAGACCTACGGCGAAGGCGTCATGCTCAAGGCGAAGAGGGATTGAATCCCCACTTCCCTGCAAACCTTTTTTATTGCTTTTCCTTTATTTTGGTGCGATGACCGATTTTCTCAGCAGCAAGGACGTCGAGATCCTGAGGGAGCTCAGGAACGACTGCAGGAAGCCCATGGGTCAGGTGGGCGAGGCGGTCGGCATATCCAAGGCCACCGTGAGCCGCAGGGTGTCCAAACTGGAGGAGGACGGGATCATCAAGTCGTACGACCTCAACGTCGACTCCAACAAGTTGGGGATAATGAAGTCCCTGGTGTTCATGCAGATCGTGGGGAGTCCCGCGGGGGTGGTGATCGAACAGCTCCAGGCTTACAAGGAGATAGCCACCATCTACAAGTCCTTCGGCGACCACAACATAGTGTGCGTGATGTACACCCGCAGCGTCGATGAGCTGTACGACGTCATACAGACGAAACTCCTGAAGATGCCCAGCGTCAGGAACGTGGAGGTGGACATCCTCGTCGACGAGATGAGGGTCAATCCCAATTCCGACCTGGACATATACAAGATAGGGCTCGGACCCGACCGCGAGTGATAACATGCTCCAGCTGAACAGATGCCACAAGATATCGCCAGAGACAGGAATCAGGGCCGTGCTGCCCGAGGAGACCCTCAGGAGAGCAGTACCGCTCCTGGAGAAGGCGGGCATGCATCCGCTGGAGGACATCACCGAGAGGGACGACGTCGGCATCCCGGTGTTCTCCGTGTACCGCGATAAGACGGCCAAGGGGACGTTCGGCAACTACAACGGCAAGGGCGCCACGAAGGAACAGGCCATGGCATCCGCGGTGATGGAGTCGCTGGAGAGGTACTGTGCGGAGCAGAGGGAGGACGACGACGTCATATACGGTACGTACGAGCAGGCCAGCGGTCACGGTCTGGCCATCAACCCCGTGGACCTCATCCTCCCGCAGAGGACCATGCAGTACATAGAGGACTCCGAGATCGCCTGGGTCGAGGGATTCGAGATGTTCAGGGGACAGCCCATCTGGGTGCCCGCATGCGAAGCCTTCTACCCATACTATCCGGACGGCGACACCCAGCTATACGGTTTCCACACCAACGGGCTCGCCGCGGGCAACACCATGGAGGAGGCGATCCTCCATTCCCTGTTCGAGCTCGTCGAGAGGGACGCCTGGTCCATCGCGGAGTTCAACGAGTACGCCGATGCGGATGTCATCGTGGACGATCCGGACTCCGTACCGGGACAGCTCCTGGCCAAGTTCAGGGAGAGGGGCATCGAGATCCATCTCAAGGACCTGACGTCCGATATAGGCATCCCCACCATAGGGGCGGCGGCGGACGACGTCCGCACCAAGGACCCCGAGATGCTCACCATAGGTGTCGGCACCCATCTGGATCCGCAGATTGCGGCCATAAGGGCGCTGACCGAGGTGGCGCAGAGCAGGGCCACCCACAAGCACGGTATAAAGGTGAATGCGGAACTGCAGAAGAAGACGCAGGACATGGGCTACGAGAGGATCAAGGCCATAAACCGCATGTGGTTCGCCCCGTCGAAGAAGCAGATCAGGCTGTCAGAGATGCCCAACGGTGCCACCGAGTACGTTCTGGATGACATAGAGAAGGTCCTCGGCAGGCTCATGGAGTGCGGATTCAACTGCGTGGCCGCTGTGGACCTCACACGCCCGGAGATCGGCGTGCCCGTCGTGAGGATGGTGGTCCCGGGACTCGAGGTTATGACCATGGACCACGAGCGCGAGGGCAACCGCCTCTACGGAAGGCCCCCGGTGCTCACCCGCTACCCCGGCGACTGATGCCGGAGGGTATCCAGTAACACGCAGCCCGGGATTTCGGCATATGCGAATTTCGTATTATTTAAGCGGATTTTACCACGTTTTTCTATGAAAATGGCCGTTAATCGGTTTCCTTTATATTGCAGTAACGAGATTACTCGTCTGCAAGGGAAGGGCGGAGCTATGCAAGTAGTTCTGTCGGTTATAAGAAAAACGGAGGTATGAAATGCCAAAATACAAGGACGTAATTGACCTGTATGACGACAGGGGAAAGAAGATCGCATCTCAGGTTCCCCTCGAAGCCATCAGCCCGTTACGCAACGCCGCGATTCAGAAGATCGCATCCTTGACCAAGAGGACAGTCGCAGTCAGCCTTGCCGGAATCGAGAACTCTCTCAAGACCGGAAAGATGGCCGGAGACAGCACTCAGATCAAGGGAAAGGAGATCGACATCCCGCTCGTTAAGAACGCAGAGAAGATCGCAAAGAGGATCAAAGAGATGGTCCAGGTCTATGACGGCGATGACACTGTCGTAGAGGTCAAATCTGGCGGAAAGAACATCGTCGTTGTCGCTCCTACTCAGAGGCTCGCAGCCGGAGTCGAGTACACCACCGGATTCACCGTGACTGCAGCAGCGACCGTTCAGGCAATCATCGACGAGTTCAACGTGCCGATGTACAAGGCCAACATGGTCAAGGGAGCAGTATGGGGAAGATACCCCCAGACCGTTACATTCGCAGGTGCCAACGTCAAGTCCATCCTCGAGGTTCCCCAGAACAACGAGGGAGCAGGATTTGCACTCAGGAACATCATGGCGAACCACGTCGTCGCACTGGTCAACAGGAACGCAATGCAGGGAGTCGCACTTTCCGCGATCTTCGAGCAGCTCGGTTCCTACGAGATGGGTGACGCAGTCGGACCCTTCGAGAGAGGCGCACTCCTTGCACTCGCATACGAGGGACTCAACGCCAACAACCTGCTGTACTCCATCGTCAAGAAGAACGGTAAGACCGGAACCGTCGGAACCGTTATCGAGACCCTCCTCGAGAGGGCAATCGCAGACGGAGTCATCCGCGTGAAGGAGACCCTCCCCAGCGGATACAAGGTCTACACCACCGACGACATGCCTCTCTGGAACGCATACGCGGCAACCGGACAGGTCGCAGCCGTCATGGTCAACATCGGAGCAGCAAGGGCAGCACAGGGAGTTCCCGCAACCATCCTGTACTACAACGATATCCTCGAGCACGAGACCGGACTGCCTTCCGCAGATTACGGACGTTCGATGGGAGTTTGTGTCGGAATGTCATTCTTCTCGCACTCCATCTACGGAGGAGGAGGACCTGGACTGTTCCACGGAAACCACGTCGTTACCAAGCACTCCAAGGGAGTTCTGATCCCCGCAGTCACCGCAGCTAACTGTCTCGACGGCGGAACCCAGACATTCTCAGCAGAGGCAACATCGGGACTCTTCAAGGAGGTCTTCGGTGGAGTCGAAGAATTCAGGACGCCTATGCAGTTCGTTGGCAAGGAGGCCAAGAAGATTGCAAAGAAGCTGTGATTTCGTATGAGTGCACCTGAGACTAAAGACAAATACACCGGAAAGGACTATCCGCAGGTCTGGATCTCCACGGACCGCCTGCTGTCGGCCAGCTCCACCGAGCTGATCCTGAACATGCTGGCGGAAGATGAGTTCATCCTCTCTCACGTGAGGAGGTTCGACATCAAGGGAGAGAGCCTGCCCGCGACAATCAACTCGGGACCCAACAGAGGCATCGCGAACAACCACTCCGAGCGCAGGATCATCAGATTCGGCAAGCAGGAGATCGAGCTCACGAAGGCCGTCGGCGACTTCTACCTGGAACTCCTGGTGAAGGACGAGGCGGAGATCAACGAGGTGTTCGAGGAGATCAAGAAGGTCTGCAACGAGGCGATCCTGCCTCTTGGATTCGGCTACACACTGTCAGTCGGAAGGTACACGAAATACAGAAGCACACTTTCAGATTCATACTGAGGAATTAATATGGCATATCAGAGACAATTCTACCCTGGAAAATCCATCCCCGCGATGAACAGGAAGAAATACATGAACCCCAAGGTCAAGCTGAAGCACATCAGGTCCATCTCCAAGGACGATGTCGTCAAGATCATGGGACACAGGAACCCTCAGGAGGGTTACAAGTCCATCCACCCTCCGATCGACCTCGAGGAAGAGAAGGCCAAGTACAACTGCCCCATCAGGGCCCTTGTCCAGCCTATCCCCGGAGCAATGGCTGGTGACCGTATCAGGTACGTCCAGTTCACCGACTCCGTCTACTTCGCACCCATCTCGCCCTACCAGAGGGCATGGATGTACCTCTCCAGGTACAGAGGACTCGACACCGGAACCCTTTCCGGACGTCAGATCATCGAGATGCGTGAGAGGGACCTTGAGAACCTCGCACAGGAAATGATCGAGAACGAGACCTTCGACCCGGCACTCACCGGAATCAGGGGAGCAACCGTTCACGGACACGCATGCCGTCTCGACGAGCACGGACTCATGTTCGACGCCTGGCAGAGGTACGTATGGGATGAGAAGAAAGGCGAGGTCGTCTACGTCAAGGACCAGGTCGCACTGCCCCTCGACACGAGGATCTCCGTCGGAAAGCCCGCATCCCTCAAGGACTGCGCAAAGAGGACGACAATCTTCACCGCATACCCCGGTGGAGTTGACATGAGAGACGACCCTGAGGTAACCATGTACGGACTCAGGATCCACAAGCTGAGGACACTTTCAGGATTCCAGCCTTGGAAGGTCATCGGAGAGTGATTTAGATGGTTTCAAAGAAGAATGAGAAGCTCTTCATGGACGCAGTACACAAGAAGTTCAAAGAGGAGCCCACAGAGCTCAACACCCAGTACTACTGCTTCGGCGGCTGGAGACAGTCCAAGAGCAAGAGGGAGTTCGTTGAGACTGCCGACAAGATTGCCGCAAAGCGTGGCATCCCCATGATGAACCAGGACATCGGAGTTCCGCTCGGACAGAGGTCCTGGATGCCCTACCAGCTGTCCCACACGGACATCTACGTAGAGGTTGACGACCTGCACTGCATCAACAACCCTGCAATCCAGCAGGCTTGGGATGACATCAGGAGGACCGTCCTCGTTGGACTCGACTCCCCTCACGCGACCATCGAAAAGAGGCTCGGAAAGGAGGTCACACCTGAGACCATCAACGAGTACCTCTTCGCGGTCAACCACACCATGCCCGGAGGAGCAGTCGTTCAGGAGCACATGGCAGAGATCAACCCTGCACTCGCAGCGGACTCCTACGTCAAGATCTTCTCCGGAGACGACGAGCTCATTGACGAGATCGACCCCAGGTTCGTTATCGACATCAACAAGCTCTTCTCCAAGGACCACGCAAAGCAGCTCAAGGCAGCGATCGGAAAGACTGTCATGCAGGCCGTCCGTGTCCCGACCATCGTCGGACGTGCAATGGACGGAGGAACCGTCTCCAGGCACGCAGCAATGCAGATCTCGATGGCATTCATCACTGCATACAGGCTCGCAGCAGGAGAGGCGGCAATCGCAGACTTCGCATACGCAGCAAAGCACCAGTGTATCAACATGGGAACCATGATGCCCGCAAGGCGTGCAAGGGGACCCAACGAGCCCGGAGGAATCCCCTTCGGATTCATGGCAGATATGGCACAGTCCGACCGTGTCCACCCTGAGGACCCCGGACGCGCAGCACTCGAGGCAGTCGCACTCGGAGCAATCGTCTTCGACCAGATCTACCTCGGTGGATACATGTCCGGAGGAGTCGGATTCACCCAGTACGCTTCCGCGGCATACACCGATAACATCCTCGAGGACTACACCTACTACGCCATTGATTACATCAAGGACAAGTACGGCGGTCTCTGCAAGCTCGACCCCAACAACTTCGACGAGCTCATCAAGCTGGGAGACAACATCAACTCCTACGCTCTCGAGTCCTACGAGAAGTACCCTGCAGTCATGGAGACCCACTTCGGTGGATCCCAGAGGGCAACCGTCGCAGCAGCATCCACCGGTATCGCCGGATCCATGGCAACCGGTATCGCAGACTGCGGTGTCAACCTCTGGTACCTCTCGATGCTCCAGCACAAGGAGAGGGCAGGAAGGCTCGGATTCTACGGATACGACCTTCAGGACCAGTGCGGTTCCGCCAACTCGTTCTCCTACAGGTCCGATGAGGGTCTGCCCATGGAGATCAGGGGACCCAACTACCCCAACTACGCAATGAACGTCGGACACCTGTCCGGATACACCGGAATCCCCAAGGCCGCACACGCAGCCCGTGGAGATGCGTTCACTGCCAACCCGTTCATCCGCGTCGCATTCGCAGACCCGTCACTGGTCTTCGACTTCGCGAATGTCACGAAGGAAGTTGGACGTGGTGGACTCCGCGAGTTCGTGCCCGCCGGAGAGCGCTCCGCTGTCATCAAGGCATAAACATGCAGCTCGAGGACATAGTCAAGTATCTCCCCACCTCCTCGGTGGGAAAGATAGTGGCGTTCAGGGAGCAGGACGGAAGGACCTGGGCAAAGTTGGACTACACCAACCTGTGGTACGACATAACCCAGCTGACCCCCTGCGATCCGAGCGAATACAAGACCGTGTCCGTAAAGTACCGTGAGGTCAAACAGAAGTCGCCCGAAGATCTCCTCAAAGACCTGAACAAGGAGGATGTGGACATCAGCGGCTTCTCGCCCACGGCTTGACAGCCCAATTCAAACCTTTTCCCTTTTATCATTTTTTTATTTCTATCTGGTGGGCGGAGCCCTGAAATCCGCTGGCTTATATATGGGGTCGCCAATCGGCGGTCATGGCTGAAATCAACATCACCAATGCCAAGACCGCATGGGTCAACCCCATGATCTACGGCATCCTGCTGGTGATCGTCGGTGTATGCATGGTATGGTTCAAGAAGGACGCCCTCAAGTGGATCCTCATCGTCACCGGTATCATGCTCATCATCGGCGCCATCATCGACATCCTAGTGGTCGTCACGACCAAGCTCCCCATAGTCGGGATAGTGTTCCCTGCGGTCATGATTGTGATCGGAGTGGTACTGATCGTCCTGCCCAGCCTCATGGCCGACGTGTTCATGGTGCTGCTGGCAGTGGTCCTCATCATCTACGGTGTGCTGAACGTCATCGCGTCGTTCCTCCACAAGGATGACGGGATCATCGCGATCGCATTCGGGATCGCAGTCGGCATCCTCGCCGCGGCAGCGGGAATCTACACCCTGTTCAACCTGGACAGCACCCAGGACATCGTCATGATCGTCATCGGAGTGCTCACCATCGTCATCGGAGCCGTCCAGCTCATCGGTGCGGCAGGGCTCTACCGCAAATACCACTAAACGAAAACGGGGGAGCGATCCCCCTTAATTTTTCTATGCTGGCACAGTTGCCGTTTCACAGTCTGAGCCTTATGAGCTTCGCCCTGTAGTCCCTGTCCACGATTCTCATGGCGATCCTCGTGTACAGTCCTGTCTTCCTCTTCAGCATCCTCCGGGCATCGGTGAAGAACGGCCTGCATTCCAGGTATTCCGTCTCCGTCCTATCGGCGAAGGCATGCGCATCGTCCACGGCGAAGTACATCGCGGCGGATTGGTTGCCTGTCTTCCTGACGTACTTGGCCGCATACTTCAGACCGTCCGTGGTGGTCGCATCGAAGACCAGCTCGGCCCCGGGGAAGGTCTCCTTCATCCCCCTTATCACATCGAGTATCTGTTCCTCGTGGAAGTACTGGAACACGCCCAGGACCAGGATCATCACCGGCAGCGTCCCGTCCACCTCCTCCGCCCACCTCATGTCGAAGAGGTCCCCTGCGATCAGCGTCTCGTTGTCCGAAGGGGGCAGGAGCTCTTTTCTCATGCCGATGACATCCGGGAGGTCCATATCGTAGAAGTGCGCATCGAGGTCGGAGAGGCGCAGATAGGCCGTCTCCAGTCCGGTACCGAGGTGCACGATGGAGCTCCTTCCGTTCCTTCCGACGAAGTCCCTCTCCATCTTGTCGGTGTTGTAGTATCTGGCCACGGAGGCCAGGTACGTGTACTCCGAGGAGCCTTTGGACACCCCCTCGGGGATCCTGTCCTTCAGTTTCAGGGCCGTATCGTCCCTGAAGTACTCGGGGAACCTCTCGGAGGAGTACACCCTCGCGGCCAGCGGGAGATACAGGGTGTCCGGGACACCGTCGGTCATTCCGCTTCCTCCTTGAACCCGACCACGGCGAATGTCATGATCTCCTTCCTCAGGCATCTCTTGAAGAACCATTTGTAGAAGAAAGGCAGGACCTCGTATTCCGCAGGCATCTCGTTCAGGACCGATACCGATTCGACGGTATCCGAGAACGCGGCGATCTCCTTCCTCCCGTCCTCCAGGCTGAATGGCATCCATGCGCCCTTGTTCCCGGTCTTGATGACGGCCTTGTTGGATCTCTCCAGCATCTTGGAGTTCTCGTAGTCGAAGCACAGGCATGCTCCGGGGAAGTGTCTCCCTATGGCATCCACAAGCTTCTTCACGTCCTCCGGCTGGAAGTAGAACAGGACACCGAGGCTCATTATGAACACCCTGTCCCCGGGGGAGTATCCGATGTCGTCCATCCACGAGTGGTCGTTGGCATCCTTCCCGATGTTTATCTCGCGCTCCCTGGGATCGAACAGCTTCTGTCTGAACTCGATGACCTCCGGGAAGTCTACGTTCACGAACCTGCACTTCCCGTTGTCGATGTGGTCGAATATCGTATCGAGGCCGCATCCGAGGTTGACGACGATGCCGTCCGGGTTATGTGCCAGGAACGTCTTGACGCTCCTTTCGGCGATGTCCTGCCTCATGCCGTAGACGAACTGCGGGCCCTTGCCCATGTTGGCCTGTTCGATGTCGTAGTCTATGCGCTCTATGATGTTCTTCGCCGTCGTGTCCTTGAACAGCTGGGGGTACATCTGGTTGGCCTTGTACCTCCCGTACAGGGGGAGCATCAGGGTCTCCTGCGGCGTCCCCTTCTTAATCGTTACCTTTTCCTTCATGTCCCTCACCCTTATCCAATGGGTCGTCCTCCTCGAAGTTCGAGTCGTCCCCGTGGTATTTTCCGATGATCGTGATGTTGCGTCCCACGCGGGCATCCTCCCTGATCTCCGTCTCGATGTCGAACAGGTCCCGCATGTTGTCCTCGGTGAACACCTCCTCCACCGAACCGGCCGCACCTATGCGGCCGTGTATGACCGCGATGACGCGGGAGCAGTACCTCGCCGCCAGGATGATGTCGTGCGTCACCAGCACCACCAGCATATCCTTCTCCCTGGCGAGTCTGGTGATCAGGTCCATCAGGTCGAACTGATGGTTGATGTCCAGATGCAGTGTGGGTTCGTCCAGCAGGAGGATGTCCGGTTCCTGAACGAGTGCGCGGGCGATCATCACCCTGCGCCTCTCGCCTCCCGACAGCTCGTCGATGTCCCTGTCGGCGAACTTCACGATGCCGGTGTCCCTCATCGCCTGGTACACCGCCCTCTCGTCCTCCTCGGAATCAGATTCCATGAGGCCCTTGCGGGCGTACCTCCCCATCAGGACGGTCTCGTAGACCGTGAACGGGAAGGTCGTGGATGCGGTCTGCATGACGAAACCCATCCTCTTGGCGATCTCCCTCTTGGACAGCACGGACACGTCCGTCCCGTCCACGGTGATCTTTCCTGCCGACGTCTTCAGCGTGGCGTTTATGCATTTCAGCAGGGTGGTCTTCCCGCACCCGTTCTGGCCGATGATGCCCAGAATCTCCCCGGAACCGGCCTTGAATGTTATGCCGTGGAGGATCTCCCTGGACGGGTACGCGAACTTCACCCCTTCGAGCTCCAGTCCGATCATTCCCACATCTCCTTCTTGCGCCTGCGCAGGACGAACACGAAGAACGGTGCGCCCAGCAGCGAGGTGAATATCCCCACGGGGAACGAGATCTCGAATGCGGCCTTGGCTATCGTGTCCATGAGCATCAGGAAGGTCGCCCCTCCGAAGATGCACAGCGGGATCAGGACCTTGTGGTTCGGTCCCACCATCATCCTGAAGATGTGCGGTATGATCAGGCCGACGAAGCCTATCGTCCCCGCTATGGACACCGAACCGCCCACACATAGGGAGGTGGCGATTATCGCCAGCGCCCTGGTGCGCTTCACGTTCACTCCCAGGTTGGCCGCCTGCTCCTCCCCGGCGGATATGAGGTTCAGCTCGCGGTATATGATCGCGATGATCAGTACGCCTATCAGGACGGGGACGAACGAATATGCCAGATTGTCCCAGGTGGCCTTGTTGAAGCTCCCCATCGTCCAGTAGACTATGGAGGCGAGCGTGTTCTCGTCTGCCACGTACTGCATCAGCGATACCAGGCCGTTGAAGAACGATCCGATGGCCACCCCGGCAAGCAGGAGCGTGACCGTGGATATCCCGTACCTGCTCGCAGAGATAAGGTACACCAGGCCCATGGTCACGAAGCACATCACGAACGCAAGCACGGGTGTGGCGAAGCGTCCGAACAGGCCCACGCCTATGCCGAAGGATATCGCGACGGATGCCCCGAACGCGGCACCCGCCGAAAGACCCAGTATGCTGGGCGATGCCATGGGGTTCTTGAAGAGGCTCTGCATGGCGAGTCCCGCCACGGAGAGTCCCGCACCCACGAACGCGGCCGCGAGCACCCTGGGGAGACGGACCCTGCGCACCACCTGCACGGCACCAGGGCTCTCGTTCCCGATCAGGGCGTTCCAGACCTCCGAGGGGGAGAGCTGGTAGTTCCCGACGGCCATGCATGCGATGAATGCGCAGAACATGCAGACGATGGTCAGCGATATCACTAAGGTGTACCGCCTCAGCATCCGCCTGCGGTATCCCCGCACGTCCTCGAAGGATTCCAGATCCGTCATCCGATCATCCGAAGGTAAGGGGGCGATGCCCCCGTGTGTTTCAGCTCGCGGGTTCCTCCGTCACCAGGGTCACGGGGGAAGTGAATCCCGCGTAGGTGTTCCAGAACGTGGTGTCGGCCTTGGCCTGCTCGAGCGTGTAAGTGTCCGATACCGGGCCGTAGACCGCCTTGCACATGTTGACGATCGACGGAACGAACTTGGGCGTGGCTGTGATGCCTCCCATGTCCACGTTGATCAGGGTGTAGTCCCAGGAGGTGTAGCTGGTGAGACCCTTCTCCGCGTCGGAGCGGGTGTCGTTGGTGTAGAAGATGATCACGTCGGGCTGCTTGCTGATGATGTCCTCGGTGTCCTGCTGCACCGACTTGGAGTAGATGGAGTTCCATCCGAGGAAATCGATGATGGACTTCGACATACCGCTCATCTTGACCGATTTTCCGGAGTTGCCCTCCCAGTAGCACTTCAGGTTACCGTACTTCTCGCTGGCGTTGACGGTCTTGTACACGTTGTACAGGTCCTTCTGCAGGCCGCTGATGAGCGCGTCCGCATATTTCTCGTAACCGAACAGGTAGGCGACCAGCTGGATGCCGGCGAACGACGAGAGGAAGTCCGTGGTCTCGGGGAAGACGGCCTCGACCGCTCCCGCGGACTTGACGTTGGCGCGGACGGCCACGTAGTCTGCGGCCATGGATGCGGACGTGACATACGAACCCATGAACAGCACCCTGTAGTTCTCCTTTCCGACAGCGTCGGCGACGTTCCTCATCATCCTCTCGCTGTCATAGCTCTTGAGGGATGCCGAGTCTCCCTCGAAGTACTTCGACGAATCGAAGTAGGGGTAGAGCTCGGTGTTGTCCTTGATGTAGTTCAGAGGGGTCCCTCCGGCGACGACGAACTGGAACTCGTTCACCAGGTCCTTGTTGTTCAGCGCCGCATCGCTGTACGGTACCTCGTTGTACTTCTGGCACAACAGGTAGTATATCGATGTCATGTAGATGGTGCTGGTACCTACGAGCCTGTCGCACTTCTTCAGGCTGAGGGTCTCGTAGTTGGTACCGTCATAAGTCTGCTTGATGGTGAACGCAGGCGATTCGTCTCCGGAATCGCTGCTGCCGCCGTTGTTGTGGGTGAAGGCTATCGCGCAGCCGGCTCCGACGACGGCTACCACTGCGACGATGGCCAAGATTTTGATGTCAACCATTTGTAGATCTCCCATTGAATGCGTGATTCAACAGATTTAGGAATGGCTAAAAGTATATTAATAATTTAGGCATACCCAAAAAATATGAATCCGGACGGCGATGGAGCTGTCCAGTTCAAAAAACAAGGATGTATGTTGAATGGAATCGGACGGGTACATAATCGAATCCGAAGGACTCGTGAAGAGGTTCGGCGACCTCGTCGCCGTGAACGGACTTTCCGTCAGGGTCAGGAAAGGGGAGATATACGGGTTCCTCGGGCCGAACGGTGCGGGGAAGACCACCACGATCCGCATGCTGACGACCATGGACCTCCCCGACGAGGGCCGCATATCGATCGGAGGGCATGAGACCGGAAGGGATTACATAGGCGCAAGGAGGCTCATAGGGGTCATCCAGCAGCAGCACAGCCTGGAGAAGGACATCTCCGTCCGCGAGAACATCATCTACCACGGTCTCATGCAGAACCTGTCCAGGAAGACCATCGTGAAGCGCATGGAGGAGCTCTGCGCGATAATGGGCCTGGAGGACAGGATGGATACCCTGGTCAAGAACCTGTCCGGGGGGTGGAAGAAGAGGGTGGCGATAGTGTGCGCCCTTATACACGATCCCGAGATCCTCTTCATGGACGAACCCACCACGGGACTCGATACCAAGTCCAGGAACTTGCTGTGGAAGATGATCCGTTCCATCAACCGCCGCGGGACGACTATCTTCCTCACCACGCACTACATCTTCGAGGCCGAACAGCTCGCGGACCGTGTGGGGATAATAGAATCAGGGAGGATGATAGCCGAGGGGACAGTGGACGAGCTGCTCTCCCGCCTACCGCCGGTCGCTCTCGTCGCGACGGGCGAGGACGGCGAGGAGGATGTGACCTTCCATTTGGACCGCGCGGAAGCGAAGAAGGCCTCCGATTCGTACGGCGAGACGTACAACATCTCGGTCCGCAGCACGAATCTCGAGGACGTGTTCCTCGACATCACCGGGAGGAAGTTCTGATGTACAACCTCCTGAGCGAGACCTACAGGATAGCGTACGGGGACCTCTGCTTCTTCAGGAGGCACATAGTCCAGGTGGTCGTATCCTCGATGATCGGCCCGTTATTGTATCTCATAGCGTTCGGATACGGTATGCGCTCGGGCAGTACGGGCGGATTGGATGTGAGCTATCTCGCATACGTGATCCCCGGTATCGTGTCCATAACCACTCTGACGGCGGGTTTCGCATCGTCATCTCAGAAGATCCTGATACAGCGTGAGTTCTTCTCCAGCTTCGACGAGCTCATCCTGTCGCCGATGCACGTACCGTCGATCATCTTCGGGAAATCGGTCATAGGCTGCCTGAAGGGTCTGGTGGGTGCGGGCATAATGCTGGGGCTGGGGATGCTGCTCGAACCCGACGTGCACATCTCCCTACAACTCATCGCGGTGATACTGTTCTGCTGCGTCACGTTCTCCCTCCTGGGGGTCATGGCGGGACTGCTGGCACATTCGACTCCCACGCTGAACATGATCTCCAGCGTGGTCATCCTGCCGATGACGTTCATGTGTGGGACGCTCTTCGCGGTGGACTCCCTGCCGTCGTGGGCATCCGCCATAATCAAGGCGCTTCCGCTGACGCATTCATCCGAGATGATACGCTCCTGCGCATTGGAGCTGGACTTCCCGTGGCTGTCGCTGGCGATCCTGGGAATCTATTTCGTGGCGTTCTTCGCCGTGGATTACGTGATAATCCGCAGGAAGCTCTACTGACCCTCGAGGGTCTCGTCGACGCGCGCCTTCAGGATGTCGGCTATGCGCGGATGCATCCCGATCTCCGGGGCGTAGCGGAGAACATGTCCGTCGCCCAGATCCCTTGTGTCGGAACCGTCCAGACCGAGTTTGGCTGGGATGTCCGAGGTCGTGTGGCTGCCCGGCGATACGAACATGGGGATGACCAGGATATCCCTGCCCTTCCCGGAGAGGAATCCGACCGCCTCCTCGACGGTGGGCGACTGGAACTCGTTATAGGCGGAGATCACGTCGTATCCCCTCTCGGAAAGATATCCGGAACACCTGTCCACGTTCTCCGTGCCGGAACCGTTCCTGTTCCCGTGGAACACCAGGATCACCGATGTGTCTTCTGGGGTTGCATCGTATCCGCGGCATACGTCGAGGAGCACATCCTCCATCAGCGGATGGTCGCCGAAGGTCCCGGTGAAGACCATCCTGACGCAGCCGTCCCCATCGCGTGCCACCCCGGCATCCGCTCTCGGTTCCAATCCGACGGCCTTCCTCACCGTCACGTCCGGGAGGAATCCCGGGAACACGAACAGCGGTACGGCGATTATGCGGTCCACCCCGTCATCCATCATCTTACGGACGGTGTCACGGACCGAAGGCTCCAGATGGAGATATGCCAGATACACGTCCATGCCCGTAGATTCCATGAGCGGTACGCGGTTCTTCGATGCGGAATCCCTGCCCTCGGACTCCTTGGCGCCGTGGGCTATCAACAAGATCGCGGTCTTCATGTGCGGGAGATGGCGCAACGGGAATAAATATTTAGGTATGACTAAATCTAATCGGTACCGCTTCTCCCGCAGAGGATCGGATAATGGGTCCGCATCAGTTCTTGAAGCTGTGTATCGGCGCGGGAATCCTTCCGCCGCGGTCCACGAACTCGTCGCATGCATAGGTGTTCACGGGCATTATGGGCGCATCGCCGAGGAGTCCACCGAACTCCGCATGGTCCCCGACGCCCTTACCGATGACGGGTATGATCCTTACGGCTGTGGTCTTCTGGTTGATCATGCCTATGGCCATCTCGTCCGCTATGATCCCGGCGATGGTGGATGCCTTGGTGTCCCCGGGTATCGCGATCATGTCGAGACCGACCGAGCATACGCAGGTCATGGCCTCCAGCTTCTCCAGGGTGAGCGCGCCCATCTCCGCGGCCTCGGCCATGCTGGCATCCTCGCTGACGGGGATGAACGCTCCGCTGAGTCCTCCTACGTACGATGACGCCATGACGCCGCCCTTCTTCACCTGGTCGTTCAGGATTGCCAGTGCGGCCGTGGTACCGGGCGCTCCGACGCGCTCCAGGCCCATCCCCTGGAGGATGTCCGCTATGCTGTCGCCGATGGCGGGGGTTGGTGCGAGTGAGAGGTCCAGGATACCGAAGGGGATGCCGAGCCTCCTGCTCGCCTCCTTCCCTACCAGCTGGCCTATCCTGGTGACCTTGAATGCGGTCTTCTTGATGGTCTCGCAGAGCACCTCGAAGTTCTCTCCCCTGACCTTCTCCACCGCGGTCTTGACCACACCGGGTCCGCTGACTCCGACGTTGAGAACGGCGTCCCCCTCGATCACGCCGTGGAACGCTCCCGCCATGAACGGGTTGTCGTCGGCGGGGTTGCAGAACACCACGAGCTTCGCGCATCCGATGGAGTCCTGGTCCTTGGTGATCTCCGCGGTCTTCTTGACGATGTCGCCCATCATCCTGACCGCGTCCATGTTGATTCCGACCTTGCTGCTGCCGACGCTGATGGAGCTGCAGACGTAGTCCGTCTGCGACAGTGCCAGAGGTATGGATTCTATGAGCAGCCTGTCCGCCGCGGTGATGCCCTTCATCACCAATGCGGAGTAGCCTCCGATGAAGTTGACGCCGACGGTCTTCGCCGCCCTGTCGAGGGTCTTGGCGATCTTCACGAAGTCCTCCTTGGTCTTGCACGCGGAGGATCCGACTATCGCTATGGGAGTCACCGACACGCGCTTGTTGACGATCGGCACCCCGAATTCGAGTCCGATCTCGTTGCCTACGGACACGAGGTCCTTGGCAAGTCTGGTGATCTTGCTGTAGATGTTGTCGCACAGCCTGTCGACGTCGTCGGTCATGCAGTCCATGAGGTTGATCCCCATGGTGATCGTCCTGACGTCCAGGTTCTCGTGCTGGATCATGTTGTTGGTCTCGCGGACCTCGTTGAGCGTGATTATGGCCATGGTATCAGATCCTGTGCATCATGTCGAAGATCTCCTCGTGCTGCGCCCTCACGCTGCACCCGATCTCCTTCCCCACCGCGTTCAGTCCGTCGGTGAGGTCCCTGAATGTCCCGGCGTACTTCCCAGTGTCCACGACCATCATCATGTAGAGGTTGTCCTCCGATGTGGTCTGCGTGATCTCCAGGATGTTGATCCCGTTGTCGGCGAAGTACGTGCACACCTTCGCGATTATCCCGATGGTGTCCTTTCCCTCGATGGTGACGATCGTCTTCTGCATGGTATCAGATCTCGTCCAGGTCAGCGTCCCTGACCACGTTGATTATGCACTTCACGTCCTTCGACACCGAAGCGATGGTCTTCCTCACATCCTCGAACCCCAGCTCGCTGGGCTCGATGTCGACGATCATGACCATGTTGATGATGTCGCGCACGGTCGTCTGGGCGATGTCGAGGATGTTTATCCTGTTGTTCGCGAAGTACGTGCACACCTTCGCGATGATCCCTACTGTGTCCCTGCCTACCAGGGTTACGATGAGCCTGTCCATCTTACTCAGTCCATTTGTCCTTGGTCACCGCGTATTCCATGGAATCCACCAGTGCGATCAGCGATGCCTCGATGACGTTGGTGGAGACCCCTACGGTGGTCCATTTCGATCTTCCGTCCGTGGTCCTTATCATTACCCTTACGGGTGCCGCGGTGGCCGCGCGCTCGTCCAGCACGCGGACCTTATAGTCTATGAGCCTCAGCGCGTCTATCTCGGGGAAGAACTTCGACAGCGCCTTCTTCATGGCGTTGTTTATGGCGTCGACCGGACCGTCCCCGTCCGATGCGGTGTGCTCCATGTTGCCGTTGGCATCCACCACCTTGATGGACGCCTCCGACTTTATCTCGCTGTCGCCGATCTCGTCGATGTAAATCCTGAACGCGGGTATGGCGAACGGGGTCTTCCCGATGCCGGTGATCCTCCTTATGAGCAGTTCGAGGCTGGCGTCCGCCGCTTCGAACTGGTATCCCTGTCCCTCCATCTCCTTGATGCGGTCCAGGACCAGCGACACCCTCTCCTCGGTGGGCTCGATGCCCATGTCGTCCAGCTTCTTGATTATGCCGGCCTTCCCGCTCATCTCCGAGATGAGGATGTTCCTGTGGTTTCCGACGGCCTCCGGAGGGATGTGCTCGTAGGTGCTGGGGTTCTTCAGGAGGGCGTCGATGTGCATCCCGCCCTTGTGCGTGAACGATTTGGAGCCCACGTAGGGCATGAACGAGTTGTGGGTGAGGTTCGCGATCTCCGCCACGGCGTGGCTGACCCTTGTGAGCTTGGAGATGTCGGCATCGATGTCCAGTCCCATCTTCAGCTTCAGGTCCGGCAGCACCGAGCAGATGTTGGCGTTACCGCATCTCTCGCCGATGCCGTTGATGGTCCCCTGGACCATCCTCGCGCCCGCGTCGACGGCCGACAGGGTGCATGCGACGGCGAGGTCGGAGTCGTTGTGGCAGTGTATGCCCAGACAGTCGCCGACCTCCAGCAGGGTGTCCTCGACCGCCTCGGATATCTCCCCGGGGAGCGATCCGCCGTTGGTGTCGCACAGCGTGATCCATTCCGCACCCGCTTCCCTGGCGGTGCGGACGACGCTCAGCGCGTATGCGCGGTCGGACCCGTATCCGTCGAAGTAGTGCTCCGCATCGAAGACGACCTTCTTCCCGTTCCTTACCAGGTACGATACGCTGTCCGCGATGAGTCTGAGGTTGTCCTCCCTGGATATCCTGAGTACCTCGGTGACATGGAAGTCCCATGCCTTCCCGAAGATGCACACCCATTCGGTGCATGCGTCCTTCAGCGCGTTGAGTCCGGCATCCTCCTCCGGCGGCACGCCGGGCTTGCCGGTGCTGCCGAAGGCAACCATCTTCGATTTGTTCAGCGTAACCGGCGATGAGAACAGCTGCCTGTCCGTGGGGTTGGATGCGGGCATGCCGCCCTCGATGAAATCCACGCCGAGATCGTCTAGTCTGGCTATTATCTCGTGCTTGTCCTCGAGGGAGAGCGTTATGCCCTCCATCTGCGCTCCGTCGCGCAGGGTGGTGTCGAATATGACGATTCTGCCCATGTCAGTTCCTGACCCTCGCGTCCATGATCGCCAGCAGGTCGCTGAGTATGGCGGATGCCGTCTCCCTTCTTCCCGCACCGCGGCCGGATACCGATACGGGTCCGGCGAGGTCGGTGTTGATGACGGCCTTGTTCTTGGTGCCGCCGATGCTGAGGGCGTGTCCCTTGGGGACCAGTCTGGGGGCGACCTCCAGCTTTTCGGGGGACACCTCCACTATGAGCCTTATGACCATGCCGTTCTCGGCCGCTATGGCGACGGCATCCTCGGTGATGCTCCTGATCCCCGTGATGTCCACGTCCTTTATGGTGACGTCCCTTCCGAATATGGCGTTCGCCAGGATGACGGCCTTGGACGCGCTGTCGAACCCGTCCACGTCGTTGGTGGGGTCGGTCTCCGCGTATCCGAGCTGCTGTGCCTCCTTCAGCGCCTGCTCGAAAGGCATACCTCCGTCCATCCTGCTCAGTATGTAGTTGCAGGTGCCGTTGAGGATACCCTGTATGGACTTGATCCTCTGTCCTCCGAGGTCGTTCCTGCAGAGGTTGATTATGGGCATCGCGCCTCCGACGGATCCCTCGAAGCGGAGCATGCATCCGTTCTTCTTCGCTATGGCGTCGAGCTCGGAGAACTTCAGTGCCAGCGGTCCCTTGTTGACCGTGATGACGTCCTTGCCGTGCTCCAGCGCCCACTTGATGTTCCTGTATCCGTCGCCCCCGTCCACGAGGTTCGTGGGGGTGCATTCCACCAGGATGTCGAAGTTGACCATCTCCATGATCTCGACGGTGCTCTTGCCGTTCCTGAGCTCGTGGCCGCACATGCCTCCGGTGGCTTTGTTGCCCAGTGCGCAGATGCCGCAGATCTCCTTGGTGTCCACGGAGTAGCTCTTGGAGTCGCATACGCCGACGACGCTGATCAGCTCGCTGTACCTCTGCTGGATGTAGGGTTTCTTGATGAGTATGGTCTCCAGGAATCCCTGTCCGACCGTTCCGAATCCGGAGATGAAGACCTTCATCACTCCACCCCCCTGATGTAGGTATAACCCTTCTCCCTGCACTTCTCCGCCACGATCCTGCTGAGGGTGTCCATGTCCTCCTCGGTCTTGACGCTGGCGGATACCAGGGCGGTGTTGTTCCCGGAGGATCTGGACGAGAGCCTGATGTCGCAGGTCTCGATCCCCACCTTCCCTCTGGCGTAGTCCATGATCTCGTCCATGCCCGCGGCGTTCACGTCACCTATGACCATGAATGCAGTGTTGTGCAGGTCGATGACGGAGCCTATCTTGGCCACGACGACATCCTTGGATACCCAGATGTTCTTGAGGATCTCGATGGAATCGGGATCGATGTCGAAGGTGAGGTCGACCGCGATCCTTCCGCTGATGGTCTGTTCACGGCTGTGGACGACGCCGATGATGTTGGCGTTGACGGTGGACATAGGTTCCAGCGCAGCTACGAGCTGGCCGGGGACATCGCGGACGTAGATGTTTGCGGTAACTAGCATGGGCTCACCTTGGTTACGCGCACATGCGCTTCTTAATATAAAGAAATCGGGACGCCGGCGGGACCGTCACTGACCGTCGGATTCGGTCCCGGATGCGGTGAGCTCCTGGTTCTTGAAGGGATCCTGGTACAGTATGTACATGACCCAGTCGCGCAGAGGCACCTGTTCCGCATAGGCGGGCGTGAAGAAGTCCCTGATCTTCCCGAGGAACATCAGCACTATCACCACGAACATCACCACGACCAGGATCCATGAGGGATAGGTCATCATGCGCAGCGGGATGATGGTCATCAGACTGCTCTCGGTGATGATCATCAGGATGATGTAGTTGCAGGAGGTCCTCATCATCGACGCCCAGGCCATCTTCAGTCCGGACGACAGTTTGAAGACCGCCATCACATGGAAGATGTACTGGCCGAACATGAATCCGGCGATCACCATCGACAGGAGCGCCCTTCCGGTGGTCATGTCCTCCCTGAGCGACGGGAGACTGTCGAACAGCCTGAGCAGGTACAGCGTGGCCACCAGCAGGCTCACGAACTCGATCAGGTACAGGATCTTCGGTGGTTTCTTCTTCTCGATCTTCTTGAAACTGGCGAAGAAGTCGCGCCTGATCTCCCTGAACTGATGCCTGGATTCGGTGGCGTTGTCCCTGATCCACGTCACAGTGGTGTTGGTTGTGTGCTCGGCCGTCGAAAAAGCCTTCTTCAATCCGCGCCAGAACCAGGCGCCGACCCTTCCTAACAGACCCATTCGGTCATCGATAACGTATTTATGGTTAATAGATTTCCTTGAATGCATGGAGAGCGACACCGCCCTGTACAGGGTCAGGCGCGACATCGACCGCCGCAACAAGACCGACATGCGGCTCTATCCCACGATGGCGTTCGCCGTCATAGTGATCTACACGTTCGTCGCTTTCTACAGGGGCATATTCTTCGAGGACGCCGAGGACGTCCGTTCCTTCAGCATAGCGATCGTGGGTGCCGGGCTGGTCCTGGCGATGATGTACGTGCTAGCCACCAGGGTGAACAAGCACAACAAGAGGGACGCCAGCCTGATGGCGGACGTCTGCGACTTCCTGGAGGAGCATCACCCGGAAGGGAAGGACAACCACGACATCCAGATAATGAGGGGACTGATACCGGGCACCACGAAGCAGTTCATCCTGTTCCTGTTCTTCTTCGCCACCCTGTTCCCGGCGGCGTTCGGGGCGCTGATATACGCGAGGGGGCTCACCGACGATCCCGACGGACTCGCGATGACGCTCGTCGTCGTCTCCTTCGTGCTGGGTCTATGCATCATCCTGGTGAACATCAACTTCCCGAGGCGCCATGAGAAGAGGTTCATCCGCTTCTCCGACGCGACCGTGAGGGTGTTGGAGACCATGGGCGTATCCATGGTCGGATACGGGCAGGTCATCGGAGGAAGGAACGTCTACCTGCTGATCGTGCTGAGCCTGGTGACCTTCGGATTGTTCATAATCGTGTGGCTGTGCATATCCATGAGGGACTTCAACAGGCACATCGACGAGCAGTGGAACTTCGAGAACAACCTCCTCGTGGCATTCAAGATGGTAGGATTGGAACCCGCACCCACTGGGCAGTGACATCCAGATATTGAGGATGACCTAAGTTTCCCTTATCCACTATATATTAATAGGAAATAATTCCATATTCAACTGGAGGGGTATTTGTGCTAGTTTCAACGAAGGGTCGTTACGCACTGAGGATGATGCTCCAGCTTGCCGAGAATCCGGACAAGCCGGTCAGGATAAAGGAGGTCGCCAGCTGCCAGGATATTTCCCCAAAATACCTGGAGCAGATAATGATCGTGCTGAAGAGCGCCGGTTTCGTGGACTCCATGCGCGGACCGAGGGGAGGTTATACCCTCGCCAGGGATCCGCGCGAGATCACCGTCGGCTCCATCATCAGGGCGATGGAGGGGAACCTGTCCATCGACTGCGTGGTGAGCGGAGGTACGAGCTGCGACAGGTCCGCCAACTGCAAGGCCCACATGCTCTGGACAAAGATCGATAAGGCCGTATCTGACATCGTCGACACAGTCACGCTCCACGACATGGTCGGTTGGGAGAAGGGACCCATTGAGATCAAGTGAATCCATGGATCAGTCTCTGAAATCGGTGCTGGCGGAGCATCCGTGCTACGACGAGGAGGCGCACCGCAGGTTCGCGCGCATGCACCTGCCGGTGGCGCCCAGATGCAACATCCAGTGCAATTACTGCAACAGGAAGTACGACTGCAGCAACGAGTCCAGGCCGGGCGTGACCAGCGAGGTCCTTACCCCCCAGCAGGCCTGCGACAAGGTCGCTTTCGTCTATTCTCAGATACCCGAGCTCAGGGTCATAGGCATCGCGGGACCCGGCGATCCCATGGCCAACGAGGCCACCTTCGAGACCATCAGGCTGGTGCACGAGAGGTTCCCCGAGCTCACCATGTGCATATCCACCAACGGTCTGGCACTTCCGGAAAACGCCAGGAGGCTGTACGACCTGGGCGTGAGATTCGTCACCATAACCATGAACGCCTGCGACCCCGCGATCGGGGAGAGGATATACTCCTTCGTGACGAAGGACGGGAAGGCGTCCAAGGGTAGGGAGGCCGCAGAGCATCTACTGAAGATGCAGACCAAAGGTCTCGAGGAGTGTGTGGCGCTGGGCATGGTTGTGAAGATCAACATCGTCATGATCCCCGGCATCAACGATTCCCACATCCCGGACCTGGTCAGATACGTTAAGTCCCGCGGAGCGTACACCGTGAACATTCTGCCGCTGATCCCGGTTGAGGGGACGGCGTTCGAGGGTCTCCAGGCCCCTACTCCCGAGATGAGGAAGGGCCTGATGGACAGATGCGGGGACCTGGGCATAAAGGTCATGAGGCATTGCAAGCAGTGCCGCGCCGATGCGATCGGCAAACTGGGAGACGACAGGTCCGCGGAGTTCGCAGGCTGCGGGTCCTGCAGGACGTCCAAGCAGAGGCCTATACTCCTGGGGGAGCTGAGGGAGGTTGTGGCCGTAGCCACCGACGACGGTGAGAATGTGAACCGCGGATTCGGAAACGCCCCGGAGTTCAGGATCTATTCGCTGAAGGACGGTTCCGAACTGGAGAGGGTGAGCGTCGACCTCAGCGCAGGGGTGGCCGGGAGCAGTCACAGGGAGCACATATCGTCCGTCCTCATGTCGCTGAACGCGCCCAAGTACATCGCGGTATCCGAGATCGGCCACTATCCGGAGGAACTGATAACCGGACAGGGGATCAGGCCGGTCGTGACGAAGGAACGCATCAGGGATCTGCTCCAGCGTCTTAGTTGATGAGAATGGGATGGCGCCGAGAGGGAGATTTGAACTCCCGAGGTGATCCACCACGAACTTTCCAGGCTCGCGCCTTACCGGGCTGGGCCATCTCGGCTTGAGCCACCCTATCTGCTACATGTTTAAAAAAGTTTGGTGGATGGGATGTGCCCGATACAGGGCCATCCGAACAACGCATCCAAATGTCTGGCACAATCAGTTCCAGGTGAAATCCGAGACGGTGTCGTCGATGACCGGGCGGGCCTTCCTGGCCCTGTTCACGACCTCCTCGTCGTGGAAGAAAACCGTCACGCCCTCGACCTCGGATATGATGGCCTGCGAACCGTCCGGATTGATGACCCTGGACCCTGCGAAGAACTCCATACCGTCATAGGTGCCTATGTTGTTGACGAACACAAGGTACGAAGTGTTCTCAAGGGCCCTGGCCGGGAGGATGCGCTCGAATGCCTGTCTGGAGGTGATGGGCGATGCGGAGATCACGATGTTGACGGTCGACCCGTCCATCGTGCAGCTCTTCAGCTGTTCCGGGAAGAACACGTCATAACAGGTGCACAGACCGAACCGGACGCCCTTGAAGTCGAAGGTGAAGGGCGACCTGCCGGATTTGAAGCGTTCCTTCTCCGCGAACGGCGGGAAGCTGGGAAGGTGGATCTTCCTGTATGTCCTGACGGTGTCGGATATGACGTATGCGGAATTGAAAGTCCCCTCTTCGGTATACTCGGGACCCCCGACGACTATGCAGATGCCCTCGTCCTTGGTGATCGCCAGAAGTCTGTCCAGAGCGTTCCTCATCCCCTCGGGATCGTCCTTCTTCGAGAAGTATCCGGTGAGGAACATCTCGGGGAAGACATACACCTCGGCATTGCAGTTGAGGCATTTCATGATCTTCGAAACGTTCTCATCGACGGAGTCCGTGGATGTGGCGATCTGGCAGAGGGCTATGCGCATGCGGGTGGATGCACATTTCGTGATATAACTTGCTCTCTGCTGTCGGAGTCCCCCGGCCATCCGAGGCCTTTGTGTGCACATCCGTTCCCGACCCCGGCGCCCGATTGCTAGCGTATTTACATATGGATTGCCATTCGGAAGGTATGTCAGCAGACAGGCTCCCCCGCACGACCGA
>JAEEGH010008626.1_pt1 | contig 24010 bp, 4 predicted proteins | sample 9134181 | NCBI WGS metagenome assembly JAEEGH01 (sample SAMN16246544, study PRJNA631951) | gut metagenome | biome: gut microbiome; feature: rumen; material: DP-attached | host: Bos | place: Iran: Karaj | collected 2018-10
ACGCTGTCGCACCCGAAGGCCGTCCGTAGCGTATCGTTCCACGAAGCACTCTCCGTGAAGGTAAGATCCTTCCAAGTGTAGCTACCCTCCGCCGTGAGGTTCTCCTCCGTCACGACGCTTTTGTGGACGGTCAGGTGGTAAGCGAGGATGCTATCGCCACCATTAGCGGCAGGCAACGTGTCATTCCACTCCCCACTCTCACGGTAGGTAATACCCTCGTAGACGAGCGAGTCGCAGGCAATAAGAGAAATGTCCGTAATAGTAGCAGGAATAGGCGCAACCTCCTTTATCTCAAGATGATACTGTACAATACTATCGCACCCAAAGGTGGTTCGTAGCGTATCGTTCCAGGAAGCATCCGCCGTGAAGGTGATATCCTTCCAAGTATAACTACCCTCCGCCGTGAGGTTCTCCTCCGTCACGACGCTCTTATGGACGGTCAGGTGGTAGGAAACAATACTATCCATGCCAACAGAAGAGAGTAACGTATCGCTCCACGTTATGTTTTCGCGGTAAACCACGCCCTTGTAAACGAACGAGTCACAGCTAGAGAGCGGCACATCCGTGACAGAAGCAGACATCTCCGTATATACAGCAGTATAGTAATAGACCTCAGGGTAAGGGAGCACCGTCAGTTTCTTGTCCCAACCCACGAAGACAAGGTTCGAGCCATAAGTAGGCGGATCAACGCCCCTATAGACAGGCACCACGTCACAACCTATGGTATCGCGCCAAAGCACCGTGCTGTCCGGATTTTGGAAGATGACGATTGGGGAAGATTGGATGATAAATTCATCCGGCACCTCAGATATACCATGTTTATCATATTTACTACCACATGGGAAGATAAATATACCCGAGCCATTCACACCATTGACCCAACTATTGGTCGCATCGACGTCATTATCCAAAGACATGACGCCCACCTTGATGTAATTCAAGTTGGAGCAGAGATTAAACATCATCTCATAACATTGCGGCATCAATTCAGTAGCCGGCAATTCAGGTGCTTGGGTAAGCGATTTACACATGGCGAACATTCCAGTATAGCAACCCGTCTTCAATTCGGTGGCCGGCAGCACCTCCTGGAATCTATTCAGGGAAGTGCAGCTCGAGAACATCGCCACATAGCAGGAATCTGCCAATTCGGTGGAAAGCAATTCCGGAGCCTTCGTCATATTCTCACACATAAAGAACATGGCCATATAACATCCTGGGGCCAATGTGGTGGCTGGCAATGCGGGTCCCTCTTTCATTGCATCACATCTGGAGAACATTTGCGAGTAGCACTCCCGCGCCAGTTCCTTCGCAGGCAACACAGGTGGCGTCACAAGAGAAGTACAAGAGGATAACATTTCCTGATAACAGCGCGTTTCCATCTTCTCGGCAGGCAATATAGGAGCGGTCTCAAGAGAGGTACAACCCTTGAACATGGCGTTATAGCAATTCGGAGCCAGTTCCGTAGCAGGCAATGCCGGAGGTTCTTTCAGGTTTGAACACAAATAGAACATGTAGCTATAGCATCCATCCTTCAATGAGGTGGCAGGCAATTCGGGAGCTTTCGTGAGGGCTTCGCAGCCTATAAACAGAGAATTGAAGCAGTTATCACATGGAATCACTGTTGCCTCGCCCTTCCCGTCGATTAGGCTCATCAAACTACCAGAACCCGCTATCTGTCCAGACATGTTGAATTGCAGGTTGCCATGGTTCCTATCAAATCCATCCGGATTGACGCCCCTGAAATAGACTTTGTCGCCTACATTCTGCAGCGTAATATGCTCCCCAAGTTCCATCACATGCCACGAATCTCCCTCTCCCATAGAATACTGTATGTCAACAGTATAAGGGTAGTCCCCGAAGACATTAATCTGTATGGTGGACATCTCCTTCTCGGCAGTGAAGCAGAGCCATTTGCCTTCAACAAATTCCTCTGGAGCATAATATTGGGCAACGTAATAATAGATGCCCGGAGTATTAAGATAATCCAGTTTCCTGTCCCAACCTCTGAAGACCAACCCCTCCTCGTAGGTCGGTGGCTCAGGTCCACGGTATACTGGCAGTTCATAACAACCGATGGTATCACGGTAGAGCTCCGAGCTATCCGCATTGAGGAAGATGACGATAGGAGAAGAACGTATCTTGAAATGATCTGGCACTTCAGAAATACCATGCTTATCGTATTTGCTACCGCAAGGGAAGACAAATAGGCCATCCCCGTCTACGTCAGTAACCCATTTTAATGTAGCGTCAAAATTGTTATCCAGGGACATGACACCCACTTCGATATATTCCAGACTGGAGCATCCATAGAACATGTAAGCATAGCAGTCTTTCTCCAGATAATCGCTGGATAGCACGGGCGCTTTCTCCAAGCTGGTACAGCCTTGGAACATGCCGTAATAGCAGCCTTCGGCGATAGCGCTAGTCAACATCCTTGGAGCGGAATCCAAAGCCGTACAGCCTTGGAACATGTACGCATAACAATACTCCTTCAGTTCCGCGCTCCACAAGTCATGGATCTTCGTCAGGTTTTCGCACCCAGCGAACATAGAGGAATAACAGCCCTTCGACAATTCCAGAGCAAACCATTCCGGCATTTCCGTCAGGCTCGTGTGGGAGAACATGTTGGCATAGCAGTATTCTGTCGTATTTGTGGCAGTCAGTTCAGGCGCCTTGGTAAGCGCCACACAACCAGCGAACAGCGAATCGAAGCAATGGGCGCATGGAATATCCTTGATTTCACAATCCACATCGATCAAGCTCATCACATTACCGCTGGCGGCGATACGTCCAGACATTTCGAAATGGGTGTTCCCCGAAAGATCTCCGTGAGAGAAACCGGTCGGATTATTTCCCCTGACATAGACCCTGTTGCCCACATCCGCCAGAGGAAGCTCCACGCCCTCTCCCAGTGCTGTCCACACCTTTCCGTCGTAGGAATATTGCAGGTCGACAGAATTGTCTCCCGAGTTCTTGTACCAGACCTTCGACCCAGCCTCCTCGGCCGAGAAGCAAAGCCACGGACCAGCCGCCACTTCACCCTCTTTGCCATATACAGCGATATAATAGTAAAAGTCTGGTTCATAATGTACCGTCAATTCCTTATCCCAACCGGCGAAGGCCAATCCCTCTCCATAGGTAGGGTCTGGTCCCCTGTATACAGGCACACTTTCGCAATCGGTGGTGTCGCGCCAAAGTTCCGTACTGTCAGGGTTGAGGAAGATAAGGATTGGAGAAGACTTGATCACGAAGTTCGGCGGCACCTCGGAGTACCCATGTTTGTCATACGTGCTACCGCAAAGGAACACGAAGACGCCTTCACCATCCACGCCATCGACCCAATTGAGTGTGGCGTCAAAATCGTTGTCCAGCGTCATGAGATCCACACGGATATAATTCAGGCTCACGCAACCAGAGAACATCTCCTTGTAACACTCATCCTTCAGCTCCGTTCCTGGCAGATAGGCCGTTCCCAAAGAGGTGCAACCCTTGAACATAGAATGGAAGCACCCCTCTTTCATGATGTCTGCGATTATCTTAGGAGTTTCCTGCAGGTTGGTGCAATTCTCGAACATCGACGCATAGCAATACTTCTCCAGGTCGAAGGAGAGCAGTTGAGAGAAGAAGTACATGGAGCGACAACCATAGAACATGTATTCGTAGCATCTTTCCGCCAGTTTTTCCGCTGGCAGTTCAGGAGCATCCACGAGGGACTCGCAGCCGTAGAACATGTACGCATAGCAAGACTCGGCCATTTCATTGGCAGGCAACTCATAACGATAGGTTGGCATTTCTCGTAGGTTCTTACAGTTCATGAACATACCCATGTAACACTTTGGCGCCATTTCCAAAGATGGCAAGAGAGGGAGCGTGTCGATTTGCAGACAACCCGAGAACATGTAGCTGTAGCATGACGGATACATCTTCTGGGCTGGCAACGAAGGAGCCTCACGGAGCTCTTCACATCCCGCGAACATGTAGCTGTAGCAACCCTCCTTCAATGAGGTGGCAGGCAATGTCGGAGCTGCAGTGATGGTAGTGTTGTCGAACAGATGGACGAAGCAGTAATCGTTCGGGATCTCGGTGGCAGAACCTTCCCCGTCGATAAGGCTCATCACACTACCGGAGGTGGCGATATGGCCAGATGTCTTGAATTGTGAATAGTTGTCAGGGCCCTGGGAAAAACCATTAGGGTTAACGCCCCGTATATAGGCTTTATCCCCTTCATTCGCCAATATCACGGTCTCCCCTTCCGCCAATGGAATCCATGTCACACCCCCATTTGTGGTGTATTCAATGTTAGGATTGTTGCCACCTACATGTTGGATTGAGAAGGAAGCCTGAGATTGCTCTGCGGTGAAGCAAAGGCAATTAGGAGAAGGGGCATCCCCCATGTTTTCGTATTGGGCGGTGAAGTAGTAGACGTCAGGATAGATGAGCGGTTCAATCGGTTTGTCCCATCCAGTAAAGACGGAGCCCTCTCCAGCGGAAGGAGGGTTCATTCCTTGATAGTTAGGGGTTGCGCCGCAGTCAATCATTTCGTCCCACAGGACCGTACCGTCAGGGTTCTGGAAGATAGCGATAGGAGAGCTAACAATCGTGAAATTAGCAGGCACCTCCGAACTTCCATGCTTGTCGTATCTGCTACCGCAAGGGAAGATGAATTTACCTGGGCCCATCACACCATTCACCCAGTCCTTCGTCGCATCCACATCATTGTCCAGCGTCATGACATTGACCTTGATGTAGTTCAGGATCTGGCAGTACTCAAACATATTCGCATAGCACTCTTTCGCGAATGACTCGGAGAGAAGTTCAGGAGCAGTGGTTAGGTTTGTGCATCCAGCGAACATGCTGCCATAGCAACCTTCCGCCAAGACGGAGGCTGGCAGTTCGGGGGCCTGGGTTAGATTCTCGCAACTCAGGAACATGCCCCAATAGCAATATGGCGCCAAATTTGTACAAGGCAATTGAGGTGCTTCCACCAACCCCGACAAACGGAACATGGCTTCATAACAGTTGTCCGCCAATTCGGTGGCAGGCAATTCCGAGACATAGAGTATGTTGGTACAACTCTGGAACATTCTAGAATAGCAATGATCCTTCATCGTTGTGGCTTTCAGCTCAGGGATTTGGGTCAACTCCCTGCAATTGTCGAACATTGCCGTATAGCAATAATCCGCCAGCTCGATAGCGGGCAATTCGGGCGCTTCCTTTATGTAAGAAGAGTTGAACATGCCCCAATAGCAAGCCTCTTTCAGTTCGGTGGCAGGCAATTCGGGCGCAGATGTGATATTGGCGCTCCTGAACAAGTAAGAGAAACAACCCGCACAAGGAATCGTGGTGGAAGTGCCCTCTCCGTCAATCAAACTCATCACACTACCAGAGGCGGCGACCGACCCTATCACATGGAATGTGGTGTACTTGCCTTGCACAGTACCCGCTATGTTATAAGGCTCATCGGATCCATGGGAGAATCCATCCGGATTGAATCCTCGCAGATAGATCTTATCCCCCACCTCATCTAACGTGACAGGAACAAGAGGCTCCATCTTTTCCCATGTGACGCCATCCCTGGAATATTGCACATCAGGTTCGTTGGAACCGTTGTTTCTACAAAGCACATAGGAGTTTCTTTCCTCTGCGGTAAGGCAAAGCCAGTTGCCTGACGCAGGGACATCCTTCTTTTCGTATTGGGCTGTGTAGTAATAGATATCAGGAGTGGCATGTGCTTCCAACTCTTTGTCCCATCCTGTGAAGACATACCCTTCGCCGTAGTATTGTTCCGGTCCCTTGTATTCTGGCACCTGCTTACAGTCGGTGGTGTCGCGCCAAAGCTCCTTGCCGTCCGGGTTTTGGAAGATGACGATCGGGGAAGAGACAATCTTGAAATTGTTGGGCACTTCAGAATCACCATGCTTGTTGTACTTGCTACCGCAAGGGAAAATGAACGTGCCTGGTCCGTTCACATCCTTGACCCAATCCCTCATCGCATCCTCATCGTTATCCAGGGTCATAACACCCACTTTGATGTAGTTCAGACTGGTACAACCGCTGAACATTTCACTGCAACTCACATTGCTTAATGTAACATCAGGCAACTCCGGAGCCCGGGTTAACTTGGTACAGTCTTTGAACATGTATTGATAACAAAACACCGGCAATTCCTTGGCTGGCAATTCGGGGGCGACGGTCAAGTTTTCACAATGATAGAACATGCTATTGTAACAACCATACGGTATCTCTTCAACAGGCAATGCGGGGGCTTCCGTAATGGCCGTGTATGCGAACATGAAGCTATAACAGTTCGGTGCCAACGTGGTGGCCGGCAGCTCGGGCGCTTCTTGGAGTTTGCGGCAATAGGCGAACATGTTCGAATAACAACTCAACACCAATTCCTTGGCTGGCAACGCAGGTGCCTTGGTTAAATTTTCGCAATAAAAAAACATGTTGTCGTAACATTGTCTCGTCAAGACCGTGGCCGGTAGTTCCGGGGCTGTTGTAAGCGACCTGCAATAATAAAACAAATGGTTGAAACAGTATTCGTTAGGAATCTTGGTGGAAGTGCCCTCCCCATCGACCAAACTCATCACACTACCGGAAGCCGAAATGAGCCCTTTCATCTGGAAATATGAACACGGACGATTGAGGGGTGTCATTTCAGAGATGTCAGTAGACAGTTGGGAAAAACCACCCGGGTTGTTGCCACGGAAGTATACTTTATCCCCCTTCTTCGGCAAGGGGACGGCTATCCCTGGATCCAATCTCTCCCAACTCTGCCCGTCGAAAGAGATCTGCACGTCAGGAGCGTTTCCGGAACCGTTTACATACCCCAATTCGGAATTGTCCGCCTCGGCAGTGAAGCATAACCAATTGGCACCCGCACTGGAGAAGCACACGAAGAAAAGTAAAAACATGGTGACAATCCACCTGCAATAACTATGTAACCCTGTCATAAACCCTATATTTTATCCCCTGTGAAAGAGGTGATTAAAAAAAATACTATCACGTAACGTGGCAAAATTAATTGTTTTCACAATATTACAAATATACTTCTTCCCCCGAAGAAAATCCCTGGGGGTTATTCCCTTTGACATAAATCTTGTCGCCCTTCTTCAAGGTCACATCTTCCCTTGAGGCTAATGTTTCCCAAGATCTTCCCCCATTTATGGAATAGTGCACGTCTGGGCTATTTCCTCCCACATTAGCCATAAAGAATGAGGCCTCCTCTGATTCTGCGGTAAAACAGAGATAATTGGCGGCCTCTCCCGTGAAGAAGAAAGAGAAGAGGAAGAATATAGTGGCGATCCACCGATGTTGTTTCAAGACCCTTTTCATATAGTTTTTTGCTTATGATATTACTTTTAGATAATATGTTTAGGGAACAGTCCGTCCCCTCGGGTATGTCTTCCTCTAAATTTTCATGGATTAGATGCTGTCATTGCCCTACCCGCTCCTTAGAAACCATCAAAGATGGAACGTTTGCTTCCCTTCTTCAGAGGGAGGGAGATACCGATCTTCAAGCCTGCACAGATAGGGACGACCTTCTCCGTCAGCGTCGCGTTCAGGATACTCTTCTTGCTGATACCCATCGTCGCGTCGTGGTTCGAGACCATATCGTTCAAGCCATAGGCGAGGTAAGCGCCCATATGGAACGCAGCGGAATTGTTGAGGGCGAAGGTCCACATCATGTCCACGTAGAGGGAGAGCTGCAGGCGGTTGATGTCTATGTCGTTGTCTCCGTTCGCATCCTGCTTGTAGAGACCATGTTGCGGAAGGTTGCCCAGATCAGCGTCGATGTCGCCACCGAAGTAGGCGCGCGTCTCGACGGAGCCACGTGAGTATTCATACTTAGAGACCAACGGGAAGGCTAGCCTTGGACCCGCACCAATGACGAAGAAAGAGTTGTCTCCCGCATTGAAGCGAGCATAGAGACCGATCGGCACCTCCAATTGGAAAGTACGTTGCTTCTCGTTGAAATCATTGAAGATCGTGCGCAAAGTGTACGGCACGCCAGCGTCCGTCTCGTCGGTGATCGGCTTCTCAATCGTCTCGTTGATGTAGTAGTTTGCCGTGAAATAAGAGAGGCCCAATCCTACACCATATCCGAAGTTCTGTGCCAGGAAGTGCTGGAACTGCCACTCGAGCATGACACCACCACCAGGCTTCGGCTTACCGATCTCCGGTGTATAGTTTAACACTTCCAATCCCCCACCCAGGGAGATGTTGATCAATTTATCCTGCGCCATGGTGACCTGTGGCAAAAGCAACAAGACCCAATATACTACTTTCCTAAATTTCAAATCCATATCATTCTATATTTCTTAAATTTAAACTATCTAATCAACACTTTACAGTTGGCGTTCTTACCGTCACGGAGCGTCAGGACGATGACATACTCTCCCGACTTCAGACACATCGTCTGCTCCGCCTCCACATCTTCGAGGACCATCTCCACCACTCCATTGGCATGGAAGGCCACAATGCGGGCGTTCGCAAGCTCGTCTGGCTCCACACCCGAAACCTTCAAGGTGAATTCCGTACCCTTTGCCACCACGTTAGGCTCGGCGGTGATGGTGTAGGCGGCCTCAACAGCGTCGTAGTGGATTGGCTCGATGAAGTAGCTCTTGTCGGAGGTTTCCTTCACGAAGACCATGTAGTCTCCGTCGAGCAAGGCGACGTCGTTAAAGTATTGGAGCGTATCCTTCTCACACTTCTTGCCGTTCTTGTACCATTGGAACGTTTGGAACACGCCGTCCCCGTTGCGGCAGATCACCACGTCGTTCCATACCTTCACGTAGAAGCTCTTCTGCTTGTCGTCCGGCCGCATCACGTTGAAGGTGAAATCCTTCTCGGCGCAGTTCCCCTCATCGTCGCACATTTCCAGCGTGGCCTCGTAGACACCCGGCTCCAGGTTGGACGGACAGTTCAGGCTGACCGTACTGTCGTTGGTGACATCACCCGAGCTAATCACCTTACCGTCTTGGCGCACCTCGTACTTCGAGCCTACGCCACCCGTAAGTTCGTAGGATATCGTTTCGGAAGCGCCCGGCAAGACAAGGTATAGTTCATCGTCAACCGTCAACTGAAGGTCTGACCTCTCCTCCGCAAAAGTAAGGCGGTAGCGCACGATGCTATCGCAGCCATGGATTGTCTGCAGCGTATCGTTCCAGGAGGCATCCTCCGTGTAGGTGGTGCCTTTCCATGTGTAGCTGCCCTCTGCGATGATGGAGGAGTCCACCGTCACCCCCCTGTGGATGATCAGGCGATAGGAGACGATGCTGTCACCTCCGTCAGCGTTCTTCAGCCTTTCGTTCCACGAACTATTCTCACGATAGGTGGTACCATTGTACACGAACGAATCGCAGGCGGAAAGGATTTTGTCGACAGTGATTGGAGGAGGCGCAACCGTTTTGATCACTAGGTTAACACGTACGATACTATCGCATCCATAGACGGTCTGCAGCGTATCGCTCCAGGAAGTGCTCTCCGTGTAGGTAATCTCCTTCCACGTATAGCTGTCCATTGCCGAGATGTTTTCCTCCGTGGTGACACTCTTATGGATGGTCAGGTGGTAGGCGAGGATGCTGTCACCTCCGTTAGCGGCAGGCAACGTATCGTTCCACTCCCTGCTCTCACGGTAAGTGACGCCCTCGAAGACGAGCGAGTCACAAGCGATGAGAGGAATATCCGTGAGAGCAGGGATAGTGGTAACATCCTTTATTTCAAGTCGATACTGCACAATACTATCGCATCCGAAACGTGTTTGCAACGTATCATTCCAAGAAGTGTCCTCCGTGAAGGTGATTCCCTTCCAGGTGTAGCTACCCTCCGCCGTGATCTTCTCCTCCGTCACCACGCTCTTATGGATGGTCAGGTGGTAAGCGACGATGCTATCGTCCCCGCTGAAGGCAGGCAACGTATCGTTCCACGATCTGCTTTCACGGTAGGTGACGCCCTCGTAGACGAACGAGTCGCAGGCAGAGAGAGGCACATTCGTAACGGAAGAATTCTTCTCCTCATACATAGCAGTGAAGTAATAGACCTCAGGGATAGGAAGTACGGTCAGTTCATTGTCCCAGCCCTTGAAGACAAGGTTCTCGCCGAAGGTAGGCGTCTCACCCCTGTATTCAGGGATATCGTTGCAACCGATGGTGTCACGTTGTAGCACCGTGCTATCCGGGTTCAGGAAGACCACGATCGGAGAGGATTGGATGGTGAAATTCAGCGGCACCTCGGAGTCTCCGTGCTTATTATACTTACTACCGCAAGGGAAGATGAAGAGGCCTTCGCCATCCACACGAGAGACCCAATCCTCCGTCGCCAAAGAGTCATTGTCCAAGGACATGACGCCCACTTTGATGTAGTTCAGATTCACACAATCCTCGAACATGTTCTGATAACAACGGTATCTAAGTGTAGTGGCAGGCAATTCAGGTGCACGTGTTAAAGCGTGGCACGAGATGAACATGTGTTCATAACATGCGACAGCCAAATCCATGGCAGGCAACTCCGGGGCTTCTGCCAGGTTTGTACAAACACCGAACATGCCCGAATAGCAATAATCCGCCAGATCCGTGGCCGGCAATCTCTTTGCTTTTGTCAGGCTTTTGCATCGCAAAAACATGTACGAATAACACGAGGGAGCTAAATGAGTGGCTGGCAAATCAGGCATTTCCGTCAATGCAACACATTCATTGAACATTCCATAGTAGCATTGATTATCCAATTCGGTGGCCGGCAATTCGGGAGTTTTTTCAAGTGCGCTGCACCCAAAGAACATCATAGCATAACAATTCGGCGCCAGCTTCAGCGCCGGCAACACAGGAGGCACCTTAAGGCCTGTACAGATCTGGAACATGCCTTGATAGCAGCTTTCTTTCAATTCCGTGGCTGGTAATTGAGGCGCCTCTGTCAGGTTACTACAGTCGACGAACATGTAGCTATAGCAACTGTTCATCAGGGAAGTAGCAGGCAACTCCGGAGCCTTCGTGAGGGCATCACAACCGGAGAACAAGTTAGAGAAGCACTTCTCGCATGGTATTGATTCCGACACCCCTAATCCGTCAACAAGGCTCATCACACTACCCGATGCGGCTACCTGGCCAGACATGAAGAAACTCGTTATCGCCTCACTGTTCCAACCATCGGCATAATTGAAGCCATGAGGGTTAAAACCCCTGAGATATACTTTATCGCCCACATTTTCCAAAGTAACCCTTTCCCGAGGCATCAACTGGGTCCATGTCTTGCCTTCATCTATGGAGTATTGCACGTCAGGATAGGTATTGCCCGATGAGGCATATCCCACCTGGGATCCCGCCTCCTCCGCCGTGAAGCAGAGCCAATTGCCTGGCGTCGTATCATTCGGGTCAAAATATTGGGCGACATAATAATAGACGTCCGGCACGGTATGGGCAGACAAAGTCTTGTCCCATCCGATGAAGACGAGGTCGTCACCAAAGGTCGGGGTTTCACCCTTATATACAGGGATCGAGAAGCAATCAGTGGTGTCACGCCAAAGCTCCGTGCTGTCCGCATTGAGGAAGATGAGGATTGGGGACGACTTGATAGCGAAGTTCGCCGGCACCTCAGAGATGCCGTGTCGGTTGTATTTGCTACCGCACGGGAAGACAAACAGGCCTCCGCCGTCTATGCCATTGACCCAATTGAGTGTAGCGTCAAAATCATTATCCAGAGAGAGAACACCCACCTCGATATAACTCAGGCTAGTGCAACCATCGAACATATAAGCATAACACTCTTTGCTTAAATGCGAACAATACAAAACGGGAGCCTCCGTAAGGCTAACACACCCCTGGAACATGCCATAATAGCATCCATCATCGATTATAGTGCCATGCAATGTTGGCGCTTGCGTCAAAGCCGTACAGCCTTGGAACATCCGCGCGTAACAATATTCCTTCAAGATAGAGGAGAATAGTTCGGTGGTCTTCGTCAACTTTTCGCAGCCGGCGAACATAGAGGCGTAGCACCCCTTTGCCAACTCAGAGGAACGCAATTCCGGCATTTCCGTCAGGTTCGTGCAGTGAGAGAACATGTTGCTGTAGCAGTAATCCGTCATCTCCGTGGCGGGCAGTTCAGGCGCTTTGGTAAGGGCCTCGCAACCGGCGAACAAAGAATCGAAGCAATGCACATAAGGGATCTTCGTGAGTTTGCACTCCTCGTCGACCAAGCTCATCACGTTACCGCTGGCGGCGATGCGGCCCGACATCCCGAAATAGGAGGTCTTTGGAGAACTGCCATGAGAGAAGCCGCTCGGGTTGTTTCCCCTGAGATAGACCTTGTCACCCACCTTCTCCAACGGCACCTTTACCCTCTCGTCCAAAGAGTTCCACTGTTTCCCGTCAAAGGAATATTGGAGGTCCACCACATTATCTTCCGAGTTCACGTACCAGAACTCCGACCCAGCCTCTTCGGCCGTGAAGCAAAGCCATTTACCGGCCGGCACATCCTCCGCCTGTCCGTACTCTGCGGTATAGTAATAGACTCTAGCGTCATAAGGGATTTCCAACCTCTTGTCCCAGCCCTTGAAGGCCAAGCCTTCGCCATAGGTAGGTGTCGGTCCCTTGTATTCCGGCACATGCTCACAATCGGTAGTGTCTCGCCAAAGCTCCGTACCATCAGGGTTCTGGAAGATGATGATCGGAGACGATTGGATCTCGAAGTTCGGCGGCACCTCGGAGTACCCATGTTTATCGTACCTGCTGCCACAAGGGAAGACGAAGAGGCCTTTACCGTCCACACCGTCCACCCAATCGAGCGTAGCGTCTAAATCATTGTCCAGGGTCATGATACCCACACGGATATAGTTCATGCTCTCACAACCCGAGAACATTCCGTGATAACAATTCTTCTTTAATTCAGCCTCGGATATATCGGCTTCGGCAAGGTTCGTACATCCTCTGTACATATATTCGAAGCAACCCTCCTCTATGGCATACACGTTAGCCTTGGCGGTTCTAGACAACTTCGTGCAGTTTTCGAACATCGAAGTGCAACAATACTCCGCCGCCGTTATGGCCTCCATCTCTGGAGCGTAGTAAAAGGAACACCCCTTGAACATGGAAGCGTAGCAATACCTCGTCAAATTGTGGGCAGGCAGGTTAGGAGGATCAAGGACAGAGACACAACCGGCGAACATGCCAGCATAGCAAGAGTCCGCCAAAACCAAAGCCGGCAATTTGATAAACTTCAGATTACTACAATCCGTGAACATGTTCGCATAGCAACTTTCCTTCAGCTTAATGGCCGGCAGCAAAGGCACGGAGTCAATGAGCGCGCACCCCGCGAACATATACTCATAGCAGGAGACAGCCAAGGTTTCGGCAGGCAATGCGGGAGCTTTTTGTAGGTTATCGCATTCTTCGAACATATGGCTATAACAAGAGTTTCTCAACGAAACGGCAGGCAACGATGGAGCGGAAGTGATCGAGGTGCTCTTGAACAAGTTCGTGAAGCAGTAATCGTTCGGTATCGTCGTCGAGGAGCCGTCCCCGTCAATCAGGCTCATCACGCTACCCGAAGCGGCTATGGAGCCTGTCGTGAGGAATTGAGTGTACGCGTCCTCCCTTTTGGAGAAGCCATCCGGGTTAACGCCCCTTATGCAAGCCACATCACCTTCGGAGAGGCGCACTATGTCGCCGGCAGACAATGATGACCACGTCACGCCTCCGTTCGTGGAGAATTCAATATTAGGATCATTTCCTCCCGTATGAGCGATCATGAACGAAGCCCCACCAGATCCTGCGGTCAGGCGTAAGCAATTGGGCGAGGCGGCATCCCCCATGTTCTCATATTGAGCGGTGAAGTAGTAGACATCCGGGATGGAGAGAGGTTCGAAAGGCTTGTCCCACTCCGTGAAAATTGTACCAGGTCCCGCGCTAGGCGTCTCGCCATGGTAGGCAGGAGTTGCCCCGCAATCGATCGTATCGCACGACAAGACAGTGCTGTCCGGGTTTTGGAATACGATGACGGGAGAAGCGGCAATCCGGAAGTTCATAGGCACTTCCGAGAAACCATGCTTGTCATATCTACTGCCGCAAGGGAAGATGAAGAGGCCATCATGTTGTATTTCATAGACCCAATCCGTCGTCGCGTCCACATCGTTGTCCAAAGAGAAGACGCCCACCTTAACATACTCCAAGTTCATGCAACTGTTGAACATGTAACTATAGCAATTCGCCACCAAACTATCGGCAGGCAATTCAGGTGCGAAGGCCAAGTTCTCACAACCGTAGAACATAGCGCTGTAACAACCTTCAGCCAATTGAGTAGCCGGCAAAGCAGAAGCCTGCGTGAGATACGAACAACGTTGGAACATGCGCTCATAGCAATACGGTGCCAAGTCGGTGACCGGCAAGACGGGGCCTTCCACCAAACGAGTGCCACTGAACATGCCCGAATAGCAATGGTCCGCCAATATCGTGGCAGGCAATTCCGCGACATGGGTTATCCCCGAACAACTATTGAACATATTGTAATAGCAATAGGGTTTCATGACGGTGGCCTTCAATGCCGGCACTTCCACAATTTCATGGCAGCCACTGAACATTTCCGCATAACAATAATCCTCCAGTTCCGTGGCGGGCAATTCAGGTGCGACACGCATATCGGACACTGAGAACATCTTGAAATAACATTTCGGCTTCAAGGTCGTGGCGGGCAATTCAGGTGCCTTTAACAGGCTACCCCTAAACAAATGAGCGAAACAACCGACGCATGGAATGGTCGTGGAGGTGCCCTCCCCGTCAATCAAACTCATCACGCTACCGGAAGCGGACAATTCTCCCGACAACACAAAATTCGTATATCTTCCACCATAAGGATTCATCCTGACATCCTCGTCCCAATGAGAGAAACCGTCAGGATTGTTACCACGGAAGAAGATCCTTTCACCCTCATCTAAAACGATGGGGGTATAGGGTTCCAATACGGTCCATGTGGCGCCCTCATCCAAGGAATACTGCACATCTGGGGAGTTGCCGCCATTGTTCACATAAACCACCTGAGACCCCACACGCTTCGACTTGAAACAGAGCCAGTTTCCGGGAGCTGGATCGTCCGGTTCATCCCGTTTATCGTATTGGGCGGTGTAGTAGTAAACGTCTGGTATGGTACCCACAGTCGTAATAATCGGGTCCCACTTCTTGAAGATGAGACTATCACCGAAGTATGGCTCCGGTCCATTGTATTCCGGCGTTGTCAAACAAATGGCAGTGTCCCGCCAGATCTCCGTTCCATCAGGATTTTGGAAGATAAGGATCGGGGACGTGATGATGTCAAAGTTGTCCGGCACCTCGGAGTCGCCATGTTTATCATAGCTGCTTCCACAGGGTAGGATGAAATAGCCAGGACCATCCACACCGGAAACCCATGAATCCATGGCATTCACTTCATTGTCCAAAGTGAACAAACACACCTTGATGTAGTTCAAATTGCTACAATCGCTGTACATTCCCATGAAACACTCTTCCGCCAGCTGGCTTCCATACATGGTGGGCGCCTGAACCAAACTGACACACCCTTTGAACATGTTTTTATAACAACCTTTCGCCATCACCGACGCATAGAGGTCTGGAGGAGTAACCAAATCCTTACAACCAGCGAACATCATTTCGTAACAATTCGTGTCCAAATTAAGGGCAAGTAGTTCAGGGGCTTCCTTAAGACCAGAGTTTGCGAACATGTAGGTATAACAACCCTGCACCATCGTTTTGGCCGGCAATTCGGGCGCCTTTTGGAGCTGGGTACAATAAGCGAACATGTTCATGTAACAATGCGGCGCCAACTCCTCGGCAGGCAACACGGGCGCCTGCGTTAAACTCGAACAGGAAAGAAACGCAGCATCATAGCAATGCTCCGTCAGAACCATGGCCGGCATTTCCGGGGCGGTTGTCAACGATTCGCAAAGAGAAAACAAACGGGCGAAACACCCCACACTCGGAATGGTGAGGGTATTGCCCTTCCCATCAATCAAACTCATCACACTACCGGAAGCCGCAATGCGTCCTGTCAGAGAAAAAGATGTGTGTTTGAAATTTTGGTCCGTTGTGGGAACTTCATGCGAGAATCCATCTGGGTTGTCACCCCTGAAATAAACCTTTTCGCCTTGTTGCAGGGCAACATATGTTCCCGGCGCCAATGCGTTCCAACTCACTCCGTCATCCGTGGAGTACTGCACGTCGGGAGCATTGCCCCCGTAATTTAAATAACCCACTTTCGAACCGTCCTCCTCCGCAGTGAAGCAGAGCCAATTGGCTGCCACACTAGAAAAAGAGACACAAAAAAGCATAACAATGGTGATAATCCACCTGCAATAACTATGGAATTTTGCCATACACCCCTAAATTTTTATTCAGACACAGAGAAACTCTGGAAAATATGTTTTTCACGTAACGGGGCAAATTTAATTGTTTTTATAACAATACAAATAGCATTTGGCAATTTTTTCATTGACAAATAGCTAAATGTATTGCTTATAGGGGAATTTTTTCTTCACTCGGCTTATTTCACCAGCACCTTGCAGTTGGCGCTATTGCCGTTGTTGACGGTGAGGACGATGACGTACTCGCACGAATTCAGGTGCATGACGTTCTCCTGCTCCACATCGTTGAGGATCCTCTCCACCACACCATCGGCGCGATAGACCACAATACGGGCGTTCGGGAGGTCGTCAGGAGAGACACCAGACACCTTCACGGTGAAATCCATGTTCCGGGCCACCACGTTAGGATATGCGATGACGGCATGGATGGTTTCGGTTGGAGTGTAGAGCATCGGCTCGATGAAATAGCTCTTGCCGGACTTGTCGGTCACATAGACCATGTATTCTCCGTCGAGGAGATCCAAATCATTGAAATACTGCAGGGTAGCGTTCTCGCACTTCTTGCGCTCCTTGTACCATTGGAAGGAGACGAACTCTCCGCCAGCGTTTCGGCAGATCACCACATCGTTCCACGTCTTCAAATAGAAGCTTTTCTCTTTGTCGTCCGGTCTCATCACATTGAAAGAAAACTCCTTCTCAGCCTTGTAGCCTTCCGCATCGCACATCGTCAGGGTGGCGGTGTAGGCACCTGGCTCCATATCGGATGGAACGTTCAGGGAGAAGGTGTTGTCGTTGGTGACACCGCCCGAACAGATGGTCCGCTCCTTGCAACGCACCTCATATGTGGCGCCCTCACTGCCAGAGAGCGCATAGTCCACCTGCGTCGAACCACCCGGCAAGACGAGGGTCAGTGCGTCGGCGACCGTCAGTTGGAGGGTAGGCGGAATCTTGGTCACGACAAGATGGTAGTTCACGATGCTGTCGCATCCGTTCACCGTCTGCATCGTATCGTTCCATGTGGTGCTCTCCGTGTAGGTGATGCCCCCACGTGTAAAGCCACCCTCCGCAATGATGGTGGAGTCCTTCACGATGCTCTTGTGGAGGGTCAAGTGGTAAACGATCACGCTATCGAGACCGTTGGTGGCGGTCAGTGTATCGTTCCATGTAGCGCTCTCACGGTAAACGATGCCCTTGGAAACGAACGAGTCGCAGGCTGCAAGAGGCATATCGGTCAGAGGAATAGGCGTAGGGATATTATTGATTATCAAGCTATATTTTATGACGCTGTCGCAACCATTCACCGTCTGCATCGTATCGCTCCATGTGGTGCTCTCCGTGTAGGTGATGTCCTCAAGTGTGAAGCTACCCTCCGCCGTGATGGTGGAGTCCTTCACGATGCTCTTGTGGAGGGTCAAATGATAAACGATCACGCTATCGAGACCGTTGGTGGCGGTCAGCGTATCGTTCCATGTAGCGCTCTCACGGTAAACGATGCCCTTGGAAACGAACGAGTCGCAAGCCGTAAGAGGCATATCAGTTGGAGGGATAGGTGTATGGATATTATTGATTATCAAGCTATATTTTATGACGCTGTCGCAACCGTTCACCGTCTGCAACGTATCGCTCCATGCGGTGCTCTCTGTGTAGGTGATGCCCCCACGTGTGAAGCTACCCTCCGCAATGATGGTGGAGTCTTGCAATATGCTGTTATGGATGGTCAAATGGTAAACGATCACGCTATCGAGACCGTTGGTGGCGGTCAGCGTATCGTTCCATGTAGCGCTCTCACGGTAAACAATGTTCTTGGAAACGAACGAGTCGCAAGCTGCAAGAGGCATATCTGTTGGAGGGATAGGCGTAGGGATATTATTGATTATCAAGCTATACCTTATGACGCTGTCGCAACCATTCACCGTCTGCATTGTATCGTTCCATGCGGTGCTCTCGGTGTAGGTGATGCCCCCACGTGTGAAGCTACCCCCCGCAATGATGGTGGAGTCCTTCACGATGCTCTTGTGGAGGGTCAAGTGGTAAACGATCACGCTATCGAGACCGTTGGTGGCGGTCAGTGTATCGTTCCATGTAGCGCTCTCTCGGTAAACGATGCCCTTGGAAACGAACGAGTCGCAGGCCGCAAGAGACATGTCTGTCGGAGGGATAGGCGTAGGGATATTATTGATTATCAAGCTATATTTTATGGCGCTGTCGCAACCATTCACCGTCTGCATCGTATCGTTCCATGTGGTGCTCTCGGTGTAGGTGATACCCCCACGTGTAAAGCTACCCTCCGCAATGATGGTGGAGTCCTTCACGATGCTCTTGTGGAGGGTCAAATGATAAACGATCACGCTATCGAGACCGTTGGCGGCGGTCAGCGTATCGTTCCATGTAGCGCTCTCTCGGTAAACAATGTCCCTGGAAACGAACGAGTCGCAGGCCGCAAGAGGCATATCAGTCGGAGGGATAGGCGTAGGGATATTATTGATTATCAAGCTATACCTTATGACGCTGTCGCAACCGTTCACCGTCTGCATCGTATCGTTCCATGTGGTGCTCTCCGTGTAGGTGATACCCCCACGTGTGAAGCTACCCTCCGCAATGATGGAGGAGTCTTGCAATATGCTGTTATGGATGGTCAAATGGTAAACGATCACGCTATCGAGACCGTTGGTGGCGGTCAACGTATCGTTCCATGTAGCGCTCTCGCGGTAAACAATGTCCTTGGAAACGAACGAGTCGCAGGCCATAAGAGGCATATCGGTTGGAGGGATAGGCGTAGGGATATTATTGATTATCAAGCTATACCTTATGACGCTGTCGCAACCGTTCACCGTCTGCATCGTATCGCTCCATGTGGTGCTCTCCGTGTAGGTGATGCCCCCACGTGTAAAGCTACCCTCCGCAATGATGGTAGAGTCTTTCAACATGCTGTTGTAGATGGTCAAATGGTAAACGATCACGCTATCGAGACCGTTGGTGGCGGTCAGCGTATCGTTCCATGTAGCGCTCTCACGGTAAACAATGTTCTTGGAAACGAACGAGTCGCAGGCCGCAAGAGACATGTCTGTCGGAGGGATAGGCGTAGGGATATTATTGATTATCAAGCTATATTTTATGACGCTGTCGCAACCGTTCACCGTCTGCAACGTATCGCTCCATGCGGTGCTCTCGGTGTAGGTGATGCCCCCACGTGTGAAGCTACCCTCTGCGATGATGGTGGAGTCTTGCAATATGCTGTTATGGATGGTCAAATGGTAAACGATCACGCTATCGAGACCGTTGGTGGCGGTCAGCGTATCGTTCCATGTAGCGCTCTCACGGTAAACAATGTCCTTGGACACGAACGAGTCGCAAGCCGCAAGAGGCATGTCAGTTGGAGGAATAGGCGTAGGGATATTATTGATTATCAAGCTATATTTTATGACGCTGTCGCATCCGTTCACCGTCTGCATCGTATCGTTCCATGTGGTGCTCTCCGTGTAGGTGATACCCCCACGTGTGAAGCTACCCTCCGCGATGATGGTGGAGTCTTTCAATATGCTGTTGTAGATGGTCAAATGGTAAACGATCACGCTATCGGCCCCGTTGGCAATCTCCAACGTATCGGTCCACGAAGCGTCCCCATCGTATATGACACCCTTGAACACGAACGAATCGCAGGCAACAAGGGGTGAGTCGACCACTATCGGCGCAGGCTCCACGATCTTCAAATGATAGATCATGACGCTATCGCACCCGAAGAAGGTCTGCAGGGAATCGGTCCATGTGGTATCCTCCGTGTAGGTGACGCCTTCGCGCGTGAAACTGAGCTCCGACGTGATGGTGGATTCGATGGTGTAGGCACGGCCACGGATCTCGAAGAGCGGAGGCACTTCGGAGGCGCCATGCTTGTCGTACGTGCTGCCGCAAGGGAAGATGAATATGCCCGGGTCATCCACGCCATCCACCCAATCGAGGGTAGCGTCAAACTCATTGTCCAAGGAGAGGACCCCGACTTTGAGGGTGTCCAGTTTGGCGCAACCGGCAAACATCTGGCTATAACATCCAGGCACAAGTTCGGTAGCCGGCAATTCCGGAGACTTCTCCAGTCCGACGCAATCGGAGAACATGCCCAGATAGCAATTCTCAGCCAACTGAGTCGCAGGCAGAGATGGGGCCTTCGTCAGTTTTTCGCAGCCCGACAACATGTACATATAGCATTGGTCCGCCAATGTGGTGGCCGGCAATTGGACGGTTTGCTCCAACCGTCCGCAATCAGCGAACATATTGCGGTAGCAATCCTTCGCCAACGTTTCAGCCGGCAGATCAGGCATTTTGGTCAATTGTCCGCAATGGGTGAACATGAAGGAATAGCATCCATCTTTCATCGTGGTGGCAGGCAGGTCAGGAGCCTCCGTCAACTTATCGCAGTAGCCGAACATGTAGGAGTAGCATTGGTTGGCCAATGTAGTGGCCGGCAGCGACGGTGCTTTCTCCAAATTCCTGCAGTAACTGAACATGCCGCAATAACAGCTATCCGCCAACGTGACGCTCTTCAGTTCCGGCGCCTCCGTCAGGTTGTGACATTCGGCGAACATACCCAAGTAGCAGCACTCCGCCAGCGTGGTGGCAGGCAACTCAGGCGCTTTCGTCAACGACTCACACCCAAAGAACATATTCTCATAGCAGCTCTTCGTCAGCGTAGTGGCAGGCAATTCAGGCGCCTGTGTCAAATCGCAAGAGGCGAACAGGGAATAGAAGCAGTTGTCATTCGGGATGACAGTGGAAATGCCATCCTCATCGACGAGGCTCATCACGTTGCCTGAAACAGACGTCTTTCCCACGATATGGAATCTAGTCGGGTGTTTCTTATCGATGGTGAAACCATTGGGGTTATACCCCCTGACATATATTTTACTATTCGAACCACTCAGACTCATCATTTTAGGCGTCTGTGTCGTAGTCATCTCGAACGGCCGCCAACGTCGTCCATTCGTAGAGTACTCGATATTAGGGACGTTATCGGAAAGTGATTCACACCAGATCTGGACGCCCGGCTCCTCGGCCGTGAAGCAGAGACACTTGTCAAGGTCTGGGAATGGTTTGTATACAGCGGTATAGTAATAATAACCGGGTTCGGAAAGGGTATCTAACGCATTGTCCCACTTCCAGAATATATGATCATCGTCCAGATATGGCTCATCATCCCCAAAATTAGGAACCTCCCCACAATCAATGGTATCCCGCTTCAACTCCGTACTATCAGGATTTAGGAAGATGACGATCGGGGAACTGACCACATGGAAGTTCGGCGGTGTTATGAGCTCAACAAGATCAGATGGCCTTAAATATGGGTATTCGACAGCTTCCGGATCATAATTTTCTGGGACGGCAGCCTCATCCGCCGCCTTTAAACATTCTGTGTAAAGGACTCCTTCCCCATCCACACCATCGATAACGCTAGAAAGACCACTAGGATACAAGTCCAAGCAATAGCAGGATATGTTGATTTTCATGTAATTCAGACTTTTACAGCCATAAAACATGTACGAATAGCCATTGTAATGCGAGAAATAAATATGCACACCAATCGAAAGATCCGGAGCACGTTTTAGACGGATACAATCTTCGAACATAGCTTCATAAGCGCCTTCAGATCCAGCACTTGGAAGAGAAGCGGGTCCTTCGACAAGATTTATGCACCCGGAAAACATAGAGGCACAACTATATTTATCCACACTGGTAAAGTCCATCTTAGGTGTTTTCGTCAAACTGGTACAATTCGCAAACATTGCCGAATAACAACTTGGTCTCAGGGATTGAGCGGGCAAGGCAGGGGCTTCCCTCAAATTGGCACATCCGTTAAACATGTTCGAATAGCAATAATAACCAAGATATGTGGAAGGTAACTCTGGGGCTTGTGTCAATGATTCACACCCTTTGAATAATCCATAAAAACAAAAAGACGGCAACATTTGTCCCGGATTCGGTTCATCATCCCCATATAGCAAGCTCAATATATTGCCACTGGCAGCGATTCGCCCCTCCATCTTAAAGTTGGAGTAAGCGTAATTGTTCATATATCTATCATAGCTAGGGATATCTATCGAAAAGCCATCAGGATTGACTCCCTTGAGATAGGCCTTATCCCCTGTCTTTTCCAGCGTCACGACTTCGTTCGGCGACAATTTAGTCCATGTCTCTCCATCGTCCACTGAGTACCACAAATCCGGGTCATAGGTAGGAACTTCTGGTATATCATACATGACAAATGTTGTATCATACCAAAACTTGGAATCATCCGTCTCGGCGGTGAAGCAAAGCCAATCGGCGGCTACCCCCTGAAATTGAGAAAAAACGAGCAATAATACAGTGACGAACCACTTGCAATAATCGTGTACGCGTGCCATGAATTTACAATTAACAACCTGATGTAAAAAAGCCAAAAATTTATTGATAATGTGTTTGGCAAAATTAATCAAATTTAAATTACATCAAACTCATTATTAAGAATTTTCACTAACAACGGACACGACTCTCTCAATTAGATGAGAGAGGGGATTTATTCATTCCATATTTTCGAAATGGCAAATAGTAAATCGTAAATAGTAAATTGTTAAATAGTAAATAGTAAATCGTCAAATAGTAAATTACTATATTACTTCACCAGCACCTTGCAGTTGGCGTTCTTACCGTCATTGACCGTCAGGATAATGACATACTCTCCCGGTTTCAGGCGCATCGTCTGCTCCTCCTCCACCTCGTCGAGTATCTTCTCCACCACCCCATTGGCATGGTAGGCCACAATGCGGGCGTTCGCAAGCTGGTCTGGCTCAACACCCGAAACCTTCAAGGTGAATTCCGTACCCTTTGCCACCACGTTAGGCTCGGCGGTGATGGTGTAGGCGGCCTCAACAGCGTCGTAGTGGATTGGCTCGATGAAGTAGCTCTTGCCGGAGGTTTCGGTCACGAAGACCATGTACTCCCCGTCGAGCAAGGCGACGTCATTGAAGTATTGCAGGGAAGCGGCCTCGCATTTCTCACGTCCCTTGTACCATTGGAAGGTCTGGAACACGCCACCTCCGTTGCGGCAGATCACCACGTCGTTCCATACCTTCACGTAGAAGCTCTTCTGTTTGTCGTCCGGACGCATCACGTTGAAGGTGAAATCCTTCTCGGCGCAGTTCCCCTCGTCGTCGCACATCTCCAGCGTGGCCTCGTAGGCACCAGGCTCCAGGCTGGACGGGCAAGTCAGGCTGACGGTACTGTCGTTGGTGACATCGCCCGAGCTAATGGTCTGACCATTGTAGCGCACCTCGTACTTCGAGCCTTCGCCGCCCGTGAGTTCGTAGGATATCGTTTCGGAACCGCCCGGCAGGACAAGGTATAGTTCGTCCTCAACGGTCAGTTGAAGGTCTGGCGTCTCCTTCTCTATGGTGAGGTGGTAGCGCACGATGCTGTCACAACCGAAGACCGTCTGCAACGTATCGTTCCAAGAGGCGTCCTCCGTGTAGGTAGTGCCTTGCCAAGTGTAGCTGTCCACAGCAGTGATCGGCTTCTCCGTCACCACGCTCTTGTGGATGGTCAGGTGGTAGGCAAGGATACTATCGCCCCCGTTAGCGGCAGGCAACGTATCGTTCCACTCCCTGCTCTCTCGGTAGGTGACGCCCTCGAAGACGAACG
>JAEEGH010008627.1_pt1 | contig 24010 bp, 17 predicted proteins | sample 9134181 | NCBI WGS metagenome assembly JAEEGH01 (sample SAMN16246544, study PRJNA631951) | gut metagenome | biome: gut microbiome; feature: rumen; material: DP-attached | host: Bos | place: Iran: Karaj | collected 2018-10
TATAATGATTGATAACATAACATTACTTGATAATCCTAATTCTTTGGTTCCAATAGAAGATGTTGTAGCAACATTCTGCACTAGATATAGAGGAAGAGATAAAGAATTTATAAATCAAAAAGTAAGGAAGAAAGAAGGAATAATATGATAGGCGATAAAACAAAATATGCTATAATACCAATAGAATATGATGAAGAAACAAGAAATTATATTGTTATGTATAATAATAATGAACTACAAGATTTATTAGAAAAAATAGTTGGTGGTATTACATATAAAGGAAATTTAGAAAAAAAAGAATTGTTACGTGAAAGATTATCACTAATATTCCATCTAATTAGCATTGAACAAGGTCACTACAGTGCATTAGTGGATATATTTGAAAAATATCAACTATATGATGAAGTTTGGAGTCCAGAAGTAGATGAAGAACCGCCTATTTATTTAGAAGATGTAACTAGTGTATTTAAAGCAAAAGAATTAAAACATGGTGTTATAAGTCAACTTGGAGATGCATCGAAAGAAGAGAAGAAGGAAAAAATTGCAACTAGTGATGAATACATTAATTGGCTTTCTGATTTTTCCCAACATAATCCTGTATTCTCTTCAAGTTCACAAATATCGGATGACGCTTATGAAGATAAAAAGAATATTAGAGACTTATCATTGTTTTGGGATGTGCTAAATGAATATGCTAATAGACATAAGATATGTTGTACAGCTGATCAAAGAGATGTCTACTATAATGTAACATATAGAGTTGAGGGATATAGAGTTTTCAAGGAATTAAACAGTTCTACTGTAACCATTCTTAAATCGAATAAAATGGAAAATGCAATCAGTTTTGAGGATGTTTTAAAAGAAAACCAACAGGAAAAAGGACAAACTTTAACAAGACAAAAGGATTCTAATTAGAATCCTTTTTTATGTCTAGAAATAGAAAAATAATTGTGATATAATTTAATAGAGCCTAAAGACTCTCGCTATGAAAGTTTTGAGGTGTTTTTTTATGGCAAAGTATGTATTTGTAACAGGCGGAGTAGTTTCGGGACTCGGAAAAGGAATAACGGCAGCGTCGCTGGGAAGATTGTTAAAAGCAAGAGGTTATAAGGTAACCATGCAAAAATTCGATCCGTATATCAATATGGATCCGGGCACAATGAACCCAATTCAACACGGTGAGGTTTTTGTAACGGACGACGGTACGGAAACCGACTTGGATCTCGGACATTACGAGCGTTTTATCAACGAAAGTCTTGATAAAAACTCAAATGTCACAACCGGAAAAATCTATTGGACGGTTCTTAACAAAGAGCGCCACGGAGACTACGGCGGCGGAACTGTTCAAGTTATTCCTCATATTACAAACGAAATAAAAAGCAGATTTTACAGACCTAAGGATGACAGCGAAGATATTATTTCGATTATTGAAATCGGCGGAACCGTCGGTGATATCGAAAGCCAGCCTTTCCTTGAAGCTATCAGACAATTTCAGGCGGAAGTGGGCAGAGAAAACGCCATTATGATTCAGGTAACTCTCATTCCTTATCTTAAGGCATCGGGAGAAATGAAAACAAAGCCGACACAGATGAGTGTTAAGAACCTGCAAAGCATGGGTATTTGGCCGGATATTTTGGTTTGCCGTTCGGACTATCCGATAGACGAGCATATGAAAGAAAAAATAGCCCTTTTCTGTAACGTTAAGCCGGAGCATGTTCTTCAGAATCTTGATGCTCCGTCACTTTACGAGGTCCCGCTTATGTTGGAGAAAGAGCATTTGGCACAGGCAGTTTGCGAATGCCTTAAGATTGATTGTCCGGAGCCTGATTTGGATAAATGGAAGCAAATGGTTTACAACTCGGAACATGCCGAAGATGAAGTAAGTATCGCTCTGGTTGGAAAATATGTGGAACTTCATGATGCATACTTAAGTGTTGCCGAGGCGTTAAAACATGCCGGTGTGGCAAATAAAACTTTGGTTGACATAAGATGGGTTGATTCCGAAAAATTAACCCCTGAAACAATAGACGAATACCTTCATGATGTTAACGGTATTTTAGTACCCGGCGGATTTGGAAGCCGCGGTATAGAGGGCAAAATCATTGCAATTAATTATGCAAGAACAAATAATATTCCTTTCCTTGGTATTTGCCTGGGAATGCAGCTTGCAATAGTGGAATTTGCCCGAAATGTGGCAGGCCTTAAAGATGCGGCAAGCATTGAATTTGCGCCTGATACATCAAATCCTGTAATCGCCCTTATGCCAGATCAGGTAAATGTTGAAAACTTAGGCGGTACATTAAGACTTGGTGCATATCCTTGTGTCTTAAAAGAAGGAACAAAAATCTATGACCTTTACGGACATAAAGAAATAGCGGAAAGACACAGACACAGATACGAAGTCAACAACGATTACAGGCAAGTATTGGAAGATAACGGTATGGTTCTTTCGGGACTTTCCCCGGACGGAAGAATCGTTGAAACAATAGAATTACTTAACCATCCCTTTTTTGTTGCAACGCAGGCGCATCCGGAGTTTAAATCACGTCCCGATGAACCACATCCGTTATTTAGAGGCTTCATAGAAAGTGCATTAAATATGCTTCATACATGTTAAAATTACTTATATGACAAGAAAAATCAATTTTAAACAGGAGATATTTACATGTGTGGAATAGCCGGATTTTTAAACTATAAGGACGAATTGGCCGAAAGGGAAGAAGTCTTAAAAAGCATGATGGACGCAATAAGACACAGAGGCCCGGACGGTGACGGAACTTTTCTCGATGCGGATATGAGCATGGGATTTGTTCGCCTTTCCATTATCGACCTTGAAGGCGGCGATCAGCCGATTTTTAACGAAGATAAAACAAAAGTTATTACATTTAACGGTGAGATTTACAACTATAAAGAATTGAAATCGGACCTTGAAAATAAAGGACATATTTTCAGCAGCAAATCCGATACGGAAGTAATACTTCACGGATTTGAGGAATACGGCAAAGACATTTTAAAGAAACTCAGAGGCATGTTCGCTTTTGTGATTTGGGATATGAAAGAAAAATCCCTTTTTGCCGCAAGGGATATGTTCGGAATCAAGCCTTTTTATTATTATCCTTTGGACAAGGGGATGATTTACGCATCCGAAATCAAGGCGATTTTAAAGCATCCCGCCGTTTCCAAAGAGGTTAACTTAAGAGCTTTGGAAGAGTATATGTCATTTCAATATTCAGTCTTGCCCGAGACTTTTTTCAAAGGAATATTCAAGCTTATGCCCGGTCATTATATGACAATTAAAGAAGGCAAAATGACTGTATTAAGATATTTCGACCCTATGCTTTGTCCAAAGGAAGATAAGTCATTTGAAGAATTTGCAAATGATATAGAAAAAACAGTAAAGGAATCAATCAAATATCATATGGTCAGCGACGTTGAGGTGGCATCTCTTTTATCAAGCGGCGTGGATTCAAGCTACGTGGTGGCAAATTTCGGAGGTGCAAAAACATTTACCGTTGGTTTTGATTATGAAAAATATAATGAAATTCCTTATGCCCAAGAGCTGTCAAAAGCTGTAGGCATCGAAAACATCAGCACGATTATTTCCACGGAGGAGTTTTGGAAGGAGCTTCCAAACATCCAATATTACATGGATGAGCCTTTGGCGGACCCTGCGGCCGCAGCCCTTTACTTTGTTGACAGAGAGGCTGCAAAGCATGTAAAAGTTGTGCTTTCGGGCGAAGGGGCGGATGAATTTTTCGGTGGTTATAACATTTATCACGAGCCTTTGTCATTAAAGGGATATCAAAAAATACCAAAGCCTTTTAGAAAGGCAGCTGCAGGCATTTCAGCTGTTATACCAAAAGGTGTAAAAGGCAAAAACTTCCTTGTAAGAGGAAGCAAATCAGTAGAAGAACGCTTTATCGGAAATGCTTATATCTTCACAAAGAAGCAAAGAGATAAAGTTTTAAAATATAAAACTAAAAGGTCTAAGCCGGAATACATTACAAAGGGCTTTTATAACAAAGTAAAGGATCTTGATGATATTTCAAAGATGCAATACATCGACTTAAACTTCTGGCTTATAGGCGATATTTTGCTTAAAGCTGATAAGATGAGCATGGCCCACAGCCTTGAGAGCAGGGTTCCTTACCTTGACAGAGAAGTATTTGAACTTGCAAAAACACTTCCTTCCAAATTTAAGGTGAGCGACGAAAATACAAAGCTTGCTTTCAGAAAGGCGGCGGCTCGTGACCTTGCAAGTAAGGTAAGCACAAAGAAAAAATTGGGCTTTCCGGTGCCAATCAGAATTTGGCTTAAATCAGACAAATACTATGAAATAGTTAAGAAAGCTTTTGAAAGCAAAGAAGCGGAAAAGTTCTTTAATACAAAGGAACTTATTAAGCTTTTGGATGAACACAAATTGGGGAAAGCAGATTACAGCAGACACATATGGAATGTATATATGTTCTTAATCTGGTATGAGAGGTTCTTCGAAGATTATTAATTGGGACATGTAGAGAAAAGGAGGACACATGGGTAATTATAAGACATTGTATCGCAAAGAATTTGAGCACGATAACTGTGGAATCGGTGCGGTGGTAAACATTAAGGGCAAACGCGACCACAAACTGGTTGAGGATGCCTTAAGTATTGTTGAAAACCTTGAACACAGAGCAGGTAAAGATGCCGAAGGAAAAACCGGCGACGGCGTAGGTATTCTTACACAGATTCCTCACGACTTCTTTAAGAAAGTCTGTAAAGCAGACGGTATTGAACTTGGGAGTGAAAGAGAATACGGCGTTGGTATGATTTTCTTTCCGGATTCCGAGCTTAAGCGTATGCGTGCGCAAAAAATGTTCGAAGTAATTACCGAAAAGGAAGATTTAAAAATCCTTGGCTGGAGAAAAGTTCCCAATCATGAAGAGGTTTTGGGCTCAAAGGCCAGAGAGTGTATGCCTTCTATATATCAGGTATTTATCGAAAAACCGGAAAACATCAAAACGGATTTCGAGTTTGATAAAAAACTTTACATAGTAAGACGTGTATTTGAACAGAGTAATGACAATTCATATGTGGTTTCTCTTTCATGCAGAACCATCGTTTACAAGGGCATGTTCCTTGTTGGTCAGTTACGTACATTTTTCATCGATCTTCAGGATCCTGCTTATAAATCAGCCATTGCAATGGTTCATTCGCGTTTTTCAACAAACACAAATCCAAGTTGGGAAAAGGCGCATCCTAATCGCATGATTGTTCACAACGGTGAGATTAACACCATTAAAGGTAATGTGGACAAAATGTGCGCAAGAGAAGAAACAATCAAGGCTACAGGCTTTACAACAGAGGAAATGACAAAGATTTTGCCTGTTATCAATACGGATGGTTCCGACTCCGCAAGACTTGACAATGCTTTGGAATTTTTTGTTATGAGCGGTATGGAGCCTGCACTTGCAGCTATGATTCTCATTCCGGAACCTTGGACACACAATGATACTATTTCTCAAGAAATAAGAGATTTTTATCAATATTATGCAACCATGATGGAACCATGGGACGGTCCTGCATCAATCCTTTTCTCGGACGGCGATGTAATGGGCGCAATCTTGGACAGAAACGGTCTTCGTCCTTCAAGATATTATCTTATGGATGACGGACGCCTTATCCTTTCATCAGAGGTTGGTGTGCTTGAACTTGACGAAGCACACGTTGTTAAGAAAGAACGCCTTCATCCGGGCAAAATGCTTCTTATAGATACTGTCAAAAACAAAATCTATACGGATGAAGAAATCAAAGAAATATATGCGAAGAAGGAACCATACGGAGAATGGCTTGACAGCAACCTTCTTCCATTAAGCAAAGTACATATTCCTAATACAAGGATTAAAGAATACACAGGAGATGACCTTTTACGCCAGCAGAAGGCTTTCGGTTACACATACGAAAGCTGCGTAGAAGAAATCGGTACAATGGCTCGTACAGGTAACGAGCATATCGGTGCAATGGGTAAAGATACACCGATTGCGGTACTTTCAAAAGAATACCAGCCATTGTTTAACTACTTTAAGCAGATGTTTGCCCAGGTAACAAATCCGCCTATTGATGCGGCAAGAGAAAAAATCGTTACATCAACAACGGTTTATGTGGGCAAATGCGGCAATCTTCTTGAGGAAACTCCTGAAAACTGTCATGTTTTAAAAATCGAAAATCCAATCCTTAGCGACCTTGATTTGCTTAAAATCGAGCATATGAGCAAAGAAGGCTTCAAGGTTGAAAAGGTATCAATCAATTATTACAAGAGTACACCGATTGAGCGTGCAATCGAGCAGCTTTTCGTACAGGTAGACAGAGCCTACAAAGAAGGCGCAAACGTGCTTATTCTCTCGGATAGAGGCGTTGATGAAAACCACGTTGCCATTCCATCGCTTTTGGCAGTTGCTGCAGTGCATATGCATCTTGTAAAAATGAGAAAGAGTACAGCCCTTTCACTTATTTTGGAATCGGGCGAACCAAGAGAAGTGCACCATTTTGCAACACTTTTGGGCTTTGGTGCCAGTGCGGTTAACCCATATCTTGCACATGCAACAATTGCAGATTTGATTAAATCGGGAAATCTTGACAAAGACTACTATGCAGCGGTTTCGGATTACGATAAAGCAGTAATTAACGGCATCGTTAAGATTGCTTCAAAAATGGGTATTTCAACCATCCAGTCATACCAGGGCAGCAAAATGTTTGAAGCTTTGGGTATCGACGAAACAGTTGTAGACAACTACTTTACAGGTGCTATTTCAAGAATCGGCGGTATCGGCTTATCCGATATTGAGGTTATGGTGGATGCTCAGCATTCAAAGGCTTTCGATCCACTTGGACTTTCAAGCGATTTGACATTAGCATCCGTAGGCGAGCATAAAATGAGAGCTCAGGGCGAGCTTCACCGTTACAATCCTCGTACAATTCATATGCTTCAAAGCGCTACAAGAGAAGGAAGCTATGAGAAGTTCAAACAGTATACTGAAATGATTGATGGTGAGCAAAGCGGATATCTTCGCAGCCTTATGGACTTTAATTATCCTGCAAAAGGCATTGATATCAGTGAAGTAGAGCCTGCCGAAGAAATCGTTAAAAGATTTAAAACAGGTGCTATGAGCTACGGTTCTATTTCAGAAGAAGCTCACGAAACTCTTGCAATTGCAATGAACCACATTCACGGCAAATCAAACAGCGGTGAAGGTGGAGAAAGTGACGAGCGTATAGCTTCAGCGGGAACAAAGAACGACAGAAGTTCAGCAATCAAGCAGGTTGCCAGCGGACGTTTCGGCGTTACATCGAAATATCTTGCAAGCGCTAAAGAAATACAGATAAAAATGGCACAGGGCGCAAAACCGGGCGAAGGAGGACACTTGCCTGCAGGTAAGGTTTATCCTTGGATTGCAAAGACAAGACACTCAACTCCGGGTGTAAGTCTTATTTCACCACCGCCTCATCACGATATTTATTCGATTGAGGATTTGGCTCAGCTTATTTACGACCTTAAGTGCTCAAACAAAGATGCAAGAATATCCGTAAAACTTGTATCGGAAGCAGGTGTTGGAACCATCGCATCCGGCGTTGCAAAAGCAGGCGCAGCGGTAGTTTTGATTTCAGGTTATGACGGCGGTACGGGTGCAGCTCCAATCAGTTCTATCCACAATGCGGGCCTTCCTTGGGAGCTTGGACTTGCGGAAACACACCAGACACTTATTAAAAACGGACTTAGAGATAAAGTTATTATAGAAACAGACGGCAAGCTTATGAGCGGTAGAGATGTTGCCATTGCGGCAATCTTGGGCGCTGAGGAATTCGGCTTTGCAACGGGACCATTGGTTACACTTGGTTGCGTAATGATGAGAATTTGTAACCTTGATACATGTCCGATGGGTGTTGCAACACAGAATCCGGAACTCAGAAAACGTTTCGCAGGTAAGCCTGAATATGTTGAAAACTTCATGTTCTATATCGCAGAAAATCTTCGCGAGTACATGGCTAGACTTGGCGTTAAAAGCGTTGATGAATTAGTGGGAAGAACAGATCTTTTAAAGAAAAAAGACAATTTAACAGGCAATGCGGCCAAGGTTAATTTGGATAGAATCATTGCCGGTGAAGAAAAGGCTAAGATTTCAAGCAAGAAGTCATTATACGATTTTGAACTTGAAAAGACCAAAGATGAAAAATCCCTTATTTCTTCAAAGAAAATCAAAGAAGCTATTGAAAAGGGTACAAAGACAAGCGTTAAAATGCAGATTTCAAACGTAGACAGGACATTCGGAACACTCCTTGGTGCTGTTATTACAAAGAAAAATGCAAGCGGTCTTGAAGATGATAGCATAAGCGTTAAATGTACGGGATCTGCGGGACAAAGCTTTGGAGCGTTTATTCCTAAGGGATTAACGCTGGATATTACCGGCGATGCCAACGATTATCTGGGTAAAGGTTTATCGGGCGGTAAGATTGTTGTTAAGGCTCCGAAAGATGCGGCTTACAAAGCAGAAGAAAACATAATCGCAGGTAACGTTGCTCTTTATGGTGCAACAAGCGGTGAAGCATACATTGCAGGTCGTGCGGGAGAAAGATTCTGTGTCAGAAACTCAGGGGCATCTTGCGTAGTAGAAGGCGTTGGCGAGCATGGCTTGGAATATATGACAGGTGGCAAAGTTGTTGTTTTGGGTCCTGTGGGCAAAAACTTTGCGGCAGGTATGAGCGGTGGTATTGCTTATGTTTACGATGAAGAAAACAAGCTTTACAGAAACTTAAACCACGAACTTGTTCTTATGGAAGCGGTTAAAGATACCGAAGATATCGACAATGTAAGAGTGATGCTTGAAAATCACGTTAAATACACATCATCCGGCAAAGCAAAAGAAATCCTTAAGGATTTGGATGGAAACTTAAAACATTTTAAAAAGATAATTCCTAGGGATTATAAGAAGATTATTATGCTTACAACAAAGTTCAGAAATAAAGGACTTAATTTGGAAGATGCACAAGTAGAAGCATTTTATGCGGCATGTGAAGGAAAGGAGGAATAAGAATGGGAAAAGTGACAGGTTTTTTGGAAGTTGAAAGAAAAGATGCGGCTATTGTCGAACCTCTTGAAAGAGTCAAAAACTTTGAAGAATTTCACGGAAAGCTTACATTAGAGGAGCAAAGAGCCCAAGCATCCCGTTGTATGGAATGCGGTATTCCTTTTTGCCAGGCAGGCGTTTTTATAGCCGGAATGGCATCGGGCTGTCCTTTGCACAATCTTGTTCCTGAGGTAAATGACCTTGTTTATAAGGGAAATCTTGAGCAGGCATATGTGCGCTTAAGTAAAACTCACTCATTCCCTGAGTTTACTTCAAGAGTTTGTCCGGCACTTTGCGAGGCAGCCTGCACGTGCGGTTTACATAATGCTCCCGTAACCACAAAGGCTAATGAAAAAACTGTTATCGAATATGCTTATGAAAAAGGCCTTGTTAAGGAAGAAGTTGGAGCAAAAACCGGCAGAAAAATCGCTATAGTGGGTAGCGGGCCTTCGGGACTTGCCGCTGCTCAGCTTTTAAACCGCAGAGGCCATGATGTTACGGTATTTGAGCGAAGCGACCGTGTTGGCGGACTTCTTCGCTACGGCATCCCTAACATGAAGCTTGATAAACGGGTAATTGACAGACGTATCAAACTTATGGAAGATGCGGGCGTTAAATTTATTTGTAATACAAATGTGGGTAAAGACATTAAGCCGGAAAAACTCCTTAAAGAATATGACCGCGTAATTCTTGCCTGCGGCGCATCAAATCCTCGTGATGTAAAGGCAGAGGGCAGAGATGCAAAAGGTATTTATTTTGCGGTGGATTTCTTAAAAGAAGTCAGCAAAAATCTTATTGATTTAGAATATGATTCGGATAAATTGATTGCCAAGAAGGATTTCAGTTTCGGAAGCCTCAAAGGCAAAAACGTTGTTGTTATCGGCGGCGGTGACACAGGTAATGACTGTGTGGGTACATCTCTAAGACTGGGAGCAGCAAATGTGGTTCAGCTTGAGATGATGCCAAAGCCATCTGAAGAAAGACTTCCTTCAAACCCATGGCCGGAATGGCCGAAAGTCCTTAAAACAGACTATGGTCAGCAAGAAGTTATAGCGCTTTTCGGAAAGGACCCTCGTCTTTATACGACAACGGTTAAGGAATATGTCAAAGATGCAAAGGGCAATTTAAAAGCCGTTAAAACCGTTCAAATCAAAATGGAAAAGGATAAAAACGGCAAAATGTCCATGGTTAATGTTCCCGGAAGCGAGAAAGAAATCAAGTGCGATCTTTGTTTAATCGCAGCGGGATTTTTAGGCTGTGAGGGTTACGTTGCCGATGGATTTGGTGTAGAATGTAACGAAAGAACGAATATCAAGACAGAGGAAGGTCACTTTGAAACATCAAAGAAAAATGTATTTGCAACAGGCGATGCAAGACGCGGTCAATCCCTTGTGGTTTGGGCAATCGCCGAAGGAAGAGCCGTTGCAAAAGAAGTGGATGAATCTTTAATGGGATATTCCAATTTGTAACATGACAGTTAAAAGGTTTGTGAAAAAGCAGGCAGTTCACAAGCTAAGCAACCGGCCTGCGCTAAGGTGAAATTCATGAAAACAAGAGAAGAAATATTTGAACTTATCGAAGAGGAAAATGTTGAGTTTATTCGTTTGCAGTTTACGGATATTCTGGGCAATTTAAGAAACATAGCCGTTACTCCGAGCCAAATGGGCAGGGTACTTGACAATCAGTACAGCTTTGCCGGTGCCGGACTTATTGACGGCAATGCGGGTATTGATGAAGAATTATACTTAAAACCCGATCTTGATTCCTTTGTTATTCTTCCATGGAGACCTCAGCAGGGCAAGGTTGCCAAATTTACATGTGATGTATGCGGCGGAGACGGAAAAGTGCTTGAATGCAGTCCACGTGCCATTTTAAAGCGCGTTTTGGATGATGCGAAGAAAAAAGGTTACACGGCTGTGGTTGACCCCGAATGTGAATTTTTCTTATTCCATGTGGATGATGACGGAATGCCTACAACCATCACACATGAGCAAGCGGGCTATATGGATGTGGGACCTATCGATTTTGGCGAAAATGCCAGAAGAGACATGGTTCTTAATCTTGAAGAAATGGGATTTGAAATCGAATCGTCCCATCATGAAAAGGCACCGGGTCAGCACGAAATCGACTTTAAAGAAACGGAAGGCTTGGAAATTGCCGATTCCATAATGACATTCAGATTTGCGGTAAGATCCATTGCAAAACGTTTCGGTTTATACGCCACATTTATGCCTAAACCAAAGGCTGATGCGGCAGGTTCCGGCATGCATCTTAATATTTCATTGTATAAAAACGGCAAAAACGTATTTAAACCGAAAAAAGCCGGGGAAGTCGTTACAAAAGAAGCAAAATACTTTACCGGCGGCATTCTTAAACATGCAAAAGCAATGTGCGCCATAACCAATCCTATAGTAAATTCATACAAGAGAATCATGTCGGGATATGATGCTCCTAATGTTATTAATTGCGCAACAAAGGGCGAATCAAGCCTTGTTAAGATTCATAAAAGTTTTGGAGAAACAAAAGTTGAACTTCGTTTCCCGGATTCCGCGGCAAATCCTTATCTTGCCATAGCGGTTGCAATAGCTGCGGGAATCGACGGCATCGAAAACAAGACGGAATGCGCATTTGATGAGGATTCAAACCTTGGCAAACTTCCCGAAAACTTAAAAGATGCATTGGATATAATGACAAAAGACAGTTTTATCAAAAGTGTTCTGGGCAAAGACTTTGTCAAAGTTTACTCAAAAATCAAATACGATGAATGGAGAGACTACATGCTCCAGGTTTCTGACTGGGAAGTTAACAAATATCTTGTAAGAATGTAATTTAGGAGGCATATATGGCTAGCATTATTGTTGCTACGCCTAAATCCAATGATGCAAACAGAATAGCCGACACATTAAGAAAACATGGGATGGAGCAGGTATGTGCGGTAAGCCTTGGTGCGGACGTGCTGAATGCTGCCAACAATGCGGACTATGGGATTGTTATATGTACCAAAAGACTAAATGATTTAAGCTACAGGGAATTGGTGGGATATTTGCCGGATTATTTTGAGATGATTCTACTTGATTCGGGTGACGAATATACCGGTGATTTGGAGCATGTGGTACGTGTGATTTTGCCTTTTAAATACGCGGATCTCATTAACACAATAGAGATGCTTGAGGAAATGTTATACCGTCGTGTAAGAAAGAAGTTTAAGAAACCGAAGGCAAGAAGCCCCGAGGATGAAAAAACTTTGAATGAAGCCAAAGCGGTTCTTATGGAAAGAAACAACATGACGGAGCCTGAAAGCTACAGATATATTCAAAAATGCAGCATGGATACGGGCAGAAGTCTGGTGGAAACAGCGCAAATGATTTTGATGTTAAACACAGACAGGTAAATTAATAATAGAAAAGAGACATATTATGGAGATTAAGTTTACTAAAATGCACGGTTGCGGAAACGACTATGTGTATATTAACGGCTTTACGGAGCATATTGATGCGGATAAAAAGCCTGATTTTATAAGACAGGTTAGTCACAGACATTTCGGCATAGGCTCGGACGGCGTGATTTTTATTAATCCAAGTGACGTTGCCGACTTTGAAATGGAGATGTGGAATGCCGACGGAACCCGTGCGGAAATGTGCGGAAACGGCATAAGATGCGTAGGAAAATATGTTTACGACTACGGCTTGACCGACAAGACGGAAATCGATGTGGTTAGCTTTGGCGCCGTTAAGAAACTTAAGCTATTTGTTAAAGACGGCAAAGTTGAAAAGGTTAGGGTAAATATGGGAAAACCTATACTTAAACCTGCCGAAATACCCGTAAATATGGGAGACTTGGATGAAATGGTAGTTAATCAGTCTCTTTGGGTTGCCGGGGATGAGTATTTTGTAACCTGCGTTTCCATGGGAAATCCTCATGCTGTTACATTTATTGATAAATGCGAGGATTTGGACATCGAAGCAATCGGACCTTTGTTTGAAAACCACGAAGCCTTTCCGAAACGCATTAATACGGAATTCGTTCAAATCGTTGATAAGGAACACGTTAAAATGCGTGTTTGGGAGCGCGGTACAGGCGAGACTTTTGCCTGCGGCACGGGCTGTTGCGCTACTGCGGTTGCTTGTTTCTTAAACAAAAAATGCGGCAGAAGCGTGGAAGTGGAAGTCCTTGGCGGCAAGATAAATATCGAGTGGGACGAAAAGACAGACGAGATATTTATGACAGGCCCGGCAACCACAGTGTTTGATGGTGTGATTAATTATTAAATATAATCCATAAATTTATTTTGGAAATCACAGCAGGTTTACATAATTTTAGAAGATAAAGTATAGTAAATTAGGGAAAGAGAAGTAAAAAAACAATGGTTAAAGTAAATGATAATTATTTAAAATTAAAAAGCAGTTATCTTTTCTCGGATATTGCTAAAAAAGTAAAGAGTTTCGAGGAACAAAATCCCGATAAGAGAATCATCAGACTGGGTATCGGCGACGTTACACAGCCTATAGCACCCGCTATTATAACTGCTCTTCACGGAGCAGTTGATGAAATGGCGGATGCAGCTACATTTAAAGGCTATGCACCGGACCTGGGTTATGAATTTCTCAGAAATACAATTGCGGAAAATGACTTTAAAGCGCGTGGTTGCAATATTGCAGCGGATGAAATCTTTGTTTCCGACGGCGCAAAAAGCGATTCCGGTAACATTCAGGAAATCTTTGCGGTTGATAATAAAATCGCTGTTTGCGACCCTGTTTATCCTGTTTATGTGGATACCAATGTAATGGCCGGACGTACCGGTACAGCGGGAGATGACGGAGTTTGGTCCGATGTTATTTACATGCCATGTACAAAAGAAAACGGTTTTGCACCTGAGATTCCGACGGAGGAACCGGATCTTATTTATCTTTGTTTCCCAAACAATCCTACAGGTGCCACTATTACAAAGTCAGCACTTCAAGAATGGGTTGATTATGCCAATAAAATCGGTGCGGTTATTATTTACGATGCCGCTTACGAAGCTTATATTTCGGAAAGCGATGTGCCACATTCCATCTACGAATGCGAAGGTGCGAGAACATGTGCAATCGAGCTTCATTCTTTTTCCAAAAATGCCGGCTTTACAGGCGTAAGACTTGGATATACGGTTATTCCAAAAGATTTAGTACGCGGCGGTGTTATGCTTCACAGCCTTTGGGCAAGACGCCACGGTACAAAATACAACGGTGCTCCATACATCGTGCAAAAAGCAGGAGAGGCGGTTTACTCGGAAGCGGGCAAGGATCAGATTAAAGAACAGATTGCATATTATATGCGCAACGCATCCTACATCTTGGATGGCTTAAAAGGTGCGGGTTACAGCGTTTCCGGTGGCGTAAACGCCCCTTATATCTGGCTTAAAACACCGGATGGTATGGACAGTTGGAAATTCTTTGATTTCCTTTTAAACGAAGCGGGAGTCGTAGGTACACCGGGTGTGGGATTCGGTCCTCACGGTGAAGGCTACTTCAGACTGACTGCTTTCGGTAGTTTTGAAAATACAAAAGAAGCGATTGAGAGAATTGGCAAGCTTTAAAAGCTTGCCTTTTTGTGTTATATTTTTATTAAGTAAAAGGATGTATTGGGGAAACAGTCCATGGAAAAAGATAGTCTATTTGCGACAATGCGGCCGGGAAAGGCATTGGCTATTATGGCCCTTCCTACGGTTGCAAGTCAATTAATCATTGTTATTTATAATATTGTGGATACTTGGTTCATCGGAAGAACCAACAATCCTTATATGATAGCGGCATCGTCATTGGCACTGACGCTTTTTTTGCTGTCTGCGTCCTTTGCCAATATTTTCGGTGTAGGCGGCGGCAGTCTTATGGTGCGACTTCTTGGCGAAAAGAAAGTGGATGAGGCAAGAAAAGTGGCCTCTTACAGTGTCGCATTTTCTTTTATTGTGGCAGCAATTCTTTCTGTTGTTGTTCTTATATTCATGGATCCGATTCTTAAGTTTTTGGGGGCCAGCGACAATACCCTCGATTATAGCAAACAGTATATTATCTTTACCACGGTGCTTGGAGCCATTCCTACGGTTCTTTCCATGAGTATGCCGCAACTTCTTCGTAATGCGGGATATTCAAAAGAAGCGGGTATCGGTATTGCTCTCGGCAGTATTTTGAATATTGCTCTCGATCCCCTTTTTATGTTTGTGATTTTGCCAAAGGGATATGAGGTAATGGGTGCTGCTCTTGCGACACTTATAGCCAACGTGGTTTCTTTTATTTACTTTATTGTCGTATTTAGGAAAGTTAGGGAGAAAACGGTTCTTGTAATTCCAAAAAAGGTCGAAAGAATTGGAAAAAGCAATCTCAAATCTTTATATTCCGTTGGGATTCCCGTGGCAATCAGCATTTTCCTTTTCGATCTTGTAACCATTGTATTAAATAAAATAACGGCTTTGTTTTACGGTGATATAGCTCTTGCGGCTATGGGAATAGTTCTTAAAATGGAGCGTTTGCCCATTAATATCGGTATAGGCGTCTGCCTGGCCATGGTGCCTTTGGTTGCATACAATTACGGTTCGAAAGACTATGTACGCATGAGCAAATTCTTATCCCTTTCTCGCATGGTTATTATAGTTTTTTCTATTGCTTGTGTGGCGGGATTTTGGATATTTGCCGAGCCTATAAGCGCCGCTTTTATTGATGATGCGGAAACGGTAACCATTGCCGCGTTTTTCTTAAGAGGAAGAAGCTTTGCCCTACCGTTTATGATGATCGGTTATCATCTTATTAATTTTGCAAATGCCACCAACAGAGGTAAAGTATCATTATTTATGGCGGTTTTTAGGCATTTGATGCTTATTATTCCTATTGTGCTTTTGATGAATCATTTATTTGGAATTATTGGTCTTGCTTATGCGCAATTTGTAGCTGACTTTATAGGAGCAATGGTGTCGATTATTGTATTTGTATGGTTAAAAAAATCAATCATGAGGGAGAGCTGAAATGATAAAGAAAATAGATTTATATAAAGCAGTTAGGGCTGTGGGTCTTGTGGCAGCAATTGCGGCCTTAAGCCTTTTTATACCAAATTCAGACAATACGATTCAAGCAGCGGATTTGCCCTCAAAGTACGATCCTCGTCCCGAAGGCACATCACAAATCAGAAACCAGTATTGGGGCACTTGTTGGGCACAGTCCGGGATTTCAAGTTTTGAAAGTTACTTTATTCACAGCGGTCAAACGGATAACAGCATTCAGCTTTCCGTTGAAGATGTGCTTTGGCATTCGAGAGAAGGTTGGAATTTAAAAAGAAGGTCTGACGGCGGCTATGCCGCAATGACAACGGGTTATATTATGACTCAGGGCGCAAGACTTGAAAAAGACATTCCGTATTTCGGAGAGCCTTCCGATCCTGCCGATCCCATAAACGATTTTTATGGTGAAGGTGAAAATCTTGAGCCTGTTAATTATAATACCGCTCCTTACATTTATGAGGCGACGGATATTATATTTGCCCACAATTTGACAAGGGATGAAGTTAAAAGCCTGATTTACGAATACGGTCAACTTACAACCACTTACGCGGATGGTGATGGCAATGTGGGCAGAGCACCTTACTTTAATGAGGAAACCGGAGCCTACTATATGCCTGAGGGCCTTTCAAGCGGCGCCAACCATGCAATTTCTATTATTGGTTGGGATGACAATTATTCCAAAACAAATTTTAATAATCTGAATCAGCCTGCAAATGACGGCGCTTGGCTTATTAAAAACAGCTATGGCACAGACTTTGGTCAGGATGGCTTTATTTGGATTTCTTATGAAGATGCATGGCTTTTGAAAATGGAAGAAGGGGATACGCTTTCATTTAATTATACGATTGCCGCTGCTAGGGCCAAGACAGACAGAAAAGCTTATTTAACAGATCAATTCGGAGCTACAAGCAAGTATGCTGCGGAAGGAGAAACAAGCGCAACATTTGCAAATATATATGATTTTGGCGCAGATGAAAAAATAAGCGAATTGGAAATAACCACATGGTCTAAAGGCAGCGATTATAAGCTTTATTACGCCCCTGTTAATGGTGATAGGGTAAATGCCGACAGCAATACATGGAAGCTGCTTAGTGAAGGAACAATTGCATATAACGGCTACATGACGGTTAAATCTCAATGGGACAGCGCGGTTCCCGAAGGAAAAGGAGCCATTGTTTTAACTATAAAGGGTGATAATCCTACAATCGCTACAGACGAATCTTTGCTTGAAAACAGTCAACCTCTTTTTAACGCAATAAAAGATGAAAAGTCTGCTTGGATTTTGAAAAACGGAGCCTTTGAAGAGCTGGAAGTTGCAAGAAGCACAGATACGGGGTTTGAATACACGGAAAAACCGGATTTGTGCATAAGAGCATACACATTGCCTGTTGAAAAAGAAGAAAATACACCTTCAACCGGCGATGCCATGATGAAGGCTGTGATTATATCCTTTGGAGTGCTTATGGTCGGCGGATTTGGATTGATTATTTCAATAAATAAAAAGAAAGCGTTAAATCAGCCAAATAAATAACCAAAAAGCAAATCGTGACTTGACATGACTATCATTTAATGTAAAATAAGACATTGGATGTATAGTCATGTTTTTACATTAGAAAGAGGTTATTTTAATGATTAGTGCTAACAATGTAACTTTGCGTCTCGGAAAGCGCGCGCTTTTTGAAGATGTTAATATTAAATTTACGGAAGGAAACTGCTACGGCCTTATCGGTGCAAACGGTGCCGGAAAATCCACATTCCTTAAGATTTTAACGGGCCAGCTTGAGCCGTCAAAAGGTGATGTTACAATCACTCCGGGTCAGCGTCTTTCTTTCTTGGAACAGGACCATTTCAAATATGATGAATATCCTGTACTTGATACGGTTATAATGGGTAATCGTCGTCTTTACGACATTATGAAAGAAAAAGATGCCATTTACGCAAAAGAAGATTTTACCGACGAAGACGGCGTTAAGGCTGCCGAACTTGAAGGTGAATTTGCCGCAATGGACGGTTGGAATGCCGAAAGTGATGCAGCAATGCTTCTTAACGGTCTCGGCGTTGAAACAGACCTTCATTACGCACAGATGGCGGATTTGGATGGTAACTTAAAAGTCAAAGTCTTGCTTGCCCAGGCTCTTTTCGGTAATCCTGATATCTTGCTTTTGGATGAGCCTACCAACCACTTGGATTTGGATGCTATTGCTTGGCTTGAAGAGTTCCTTATTAACTTTGAAAATACGGTAATCGTTGTCAGCCATGACCGTTACTTCTTAAATAAAGTCTGCACACAGATTGCGGACATTGATTACGCTAAAATCCAGCTTTATGCAGGCAACTACGACTTCTGGTACGAGTCAAGCCAGTTGATTTTAAAACAGCGTAAAGAGGCCAATAAAAAGAAAGAAGAGCAGATTAAAGAATTGCAGGAATTCATACAGCGTTTCTCTGCAAATGCTTCCAAATCAAAGCAGGCTACATCACGTAAGCGTGCTCTTGAAAAAATCGAGCTTGATGAGATTAAACCATCATCAAGAAAATACCCTTACATCGACTTCAGACCTAACCGTGAAATCGGTAATGAAGTATTGGAAGTAAGCGGAATTTCAAAGACAATCGACGGTGTTAAAGTCCTTGATAACATTTCATTTATTTTAAACCGTGAAGATAAAGTTGCTTTTGTTGGTTCAAACGAACTTGCAAAAACCACACTTTTCAAAATCCTTGCAGGTGAGATGGAGCCGGACGAAGGTTCTTACAAATGGGGCGTTACCACATCCCAGGCTTATTTCCCTAAGGATCCGGGTGATGAATTTACTCAGGATCTTGCTATCGTTGACTGGCTTACACAGTTTTCGGAAGTTAAGGATGCGACTTATGTTCGTGGCTTCTTGGGACGTATGCTTTTTGCCGGCGATGACGGTGTTAAGAAGCTGAAAGTACTTTCCGGTGGTGAAAAAGTTCGTTGTCTTCTTTCAAAGATGATGATAATGGGCTCTAACGTGCTTATACTTGATGAGCCGACCAACCACCTTGATATGGAATCTATCACAGCTTTGAACAACGGTCTTATTAAATTCCCGGGTGTAATACTTTTTGCATCCCATGACCACCAGTTTGTTCAGACTACAGCGAATCGTATTATGGAAATCGTTGATGGTAAGCTCATTGATAAGATGACTACTTATGATGAATATCTTGAGCAGGATACTGAGGCGAGAAAACGTACGGTTTATACTGTTAAAGAAGAAGATAATTAATTTTGTTTGCAATGGGGCAATGCTATTCTTGGCGTTGCCCTTTAGTGTATAAATAAGGGACGACTTCTCACCAATTATAAATACGTACGCAAGCGGTACCCACTCCGTCAGTCTAACTGTAGCTGCAACTATAAATAGAATACGTCTTTGAGATGGGCTCAAAGCCATATTCTATTTAAGTTTCCGCATACAGTGGATACTGACTTCGTTCCTGTACCTGATTGCTTGCTTTACGTCATTTATAATTATTGAGAAGTCTGACTCCTTTTTAACATCCTTGCATCCGGATAGAAGGATGGGGACATTGAATCAATTTTAATTATAAAAATATAAAAAAGATGTTTACAAAATATTCTTTTTGTACTATACTTTTTAAAACCTATTAAAAAGATAGGTTAATAAATGTTAATTATTTAGCAAAGGATGTGGTGGGAATGATGACTAATGTTGTTGATTCGAAAGTTAATAAGAAAAAAGCGATTGGGGCGAAGACTATTTGTTTTACTGCCGTTATGATGGCATTGACCTTGGTTTTCACCGCAGTTATAGAGATTCCGATTCCTCTGGGATATGCTAATCTCGGAAGCACTATGATTTTGCTTGGAGCATTTTTACTTGGATGGGGACCGGGCCTTATATCCGGGGCTTTGGCGCCGGCTTTGGCGGATTTTCTTTTGGGCTTTCCCTTTTGGTGCTTACCGACAATAATTGTTAAGGGCGGCATGGTTGTTTTCTATCTGCTTATTGCCAAGAAAGGCGCTAAGTTCGGCGTAAAGCTTGTAGTGGGAACAATTGTTGCAAATATATGGGCGGCTTTTGGATATACGGTCTTCGGAGCAATTATTTACGGCAGCGTGGCTGCGGGACTTGCAAGCACTCCGGGGCTTTTGATTGAGTCGGCAATAAATGCCGTGTTGTTTATTGTTTTGGCCAAACTTATATCTTCAACGAAAGCTTTCAATAAAGCAGGAATAATGTAAACATAAAAGTGCTTAAAAAACACATATTTTTAATTTACTATGCCGTAAAAATCTGATACTATAGCATAAGTTGGAAATGTTTAAATATGATTATTCATTAATCATCATTGGTAAAGAAAGCGGGCTTTTATCAATGAGTACATGTCCCGCATTATTGACGCAAAATGACTAAGATATCACACAATAATCAAAAGAAAATAGCGGTTATAAACGACATGTCGGGCTTCGGAAGATGTTCACTTACCGTGTCCATCCCGATTATTTCGCATCTTAAGGTGCAGGCTTGTCCTTTGCCGACCTCTATTTTCTCCAATCATACAGGCTTTGACAGCTTCTATTTCGATGATTATACCGATCGCATGGAGGCTTATATGGCCGAATGGAAAAAGCTGGGCCTTAAGTTTGACGGTATTTATTCGGGCTTTCTTGGTTCTCTTAAGCAGATTGATATTGTGGAAAAATTTATAAAAGAGTTTAGAAGCAAGCGAACAAAGGTTATTATTGACCCGGTTATGGGTGATTACGGTAAAAAGTACGCTACCTATACAGATGAGATGTGCGCTGCCATGAAACGTCTTGTTTCCTATGCGGATGTGCTCACACCGAATCTTACGGAAGCCTGTGTGCTTACTGATACTCCATACAAGCCTAAAGGCTGGAAGATTCGTGAACTTGAAGAACTTGCAGAAAAGCTTCTTGATATGGGCTGCAAAAAAGTTGTTATTACGGGCATTCCGCAAGGCATGTTTGTTACCAATCTTTCTTACATGAAATATGATGAGAAGGAATGGGAAGGCAAGAAATGCACCGCCAAAATAGAGCGTGGATTTGCCAAACGTATTAACAAGACTCATTTAATCGGTTGCGAGCGTTCCGGTACCGGTGATGTTTTCGCATCAATCGTTGCGGCGGATACGGTTAACGGTGTGGATTTGATAACATCTGCAAGACGTGCCAGCCATTTTGTTAAGAAATGCCTTACAATCAGCGAAACAATCGGTATTCCTGTGACAGACGGCGTTTGCTTTGAGGAGATTATCGATTCCTTGAAAGTTATTCGTTAACTGATTTTAGGAGTGGCTATCATGCCGATAAACAGTTGCATAGAAGAGCTTTTAATAAAGCAATTTGATTATAGAATTAATTAAAGAAAAGAGTGATGGACATGACGATTTTATACGAAGTTTACAATGGTTTATATGTTAATCTTACAAATAAATGCGATGCCAATTGCGTGTTTTGCCTCCGAAACGGACATGACGGCGTTTACGGTTCCAATCCATTATGGTTGGAGCGTGAACCAAGCGTTGAGGAAGTTAAAGCAGAGTTTGAAAAGTTTGATATGGACAAATATGACGAAGTTGTATTTTGCGGCTTTGGTGAACCGACGGAGCGCCTTGAAGACATGGCCGAAATCGGTAGATTCATTAAAGAAAAATATGGAAAGAAGATTCGTGTTAATACAAATGGTTTGAGTGATTTGCTTCATAAAAGAGACACGGCGCCGGATTTTGAAGGATGGGCGGATGCGGTTTCAATCAGCCTTAATACGCCGAATAAAGAGAAGTACTATGAGCTTACAAGAAATATCTTCGGCATCGACGGCTTTGATGGCATGCTTAAGTTTGCAAAGAACGTAAAAAAATACGTGCCGGATGTTAAGATGACAACCGTTGATACAACCATCACAAAAGAAGAAGAGGCCGAATGTCAAAAGATTTGTGATGAATTGGGCGTAAGCTACAGAATCAGGGCTTTTGAAGACTAGCAAAAAGCGCATTGTAAGAGAATTCTTTTTAAATCAACAGGTTTGGATGTATTAATATTAAAACAATATGCAGTTATACATCAAAAATGTATAAAATGAATTGTTCTCAAATGCTTGACAAAAGCTTATCAAAGGAATAGAATTTCTAATGTTAGTAAGGCACTAAGTTATTGGTGCTTTACTTTGCGTTTTTGAGAATTTATGATTAATTATAAATTTGAGAATAGCAAAAACTCTTGCATAATATACATATTATGCATTAAAAGGCAAAAATGTTTATCGAATAGGAGAAATATTATGAAAAAGTTAGTAGTTATTGCTCTTGCTGCAATCTGTGCACTTTCATTATTTGGATGTGACAACACAAAAGAAAAAAAAGAAGGTGATACACTCGTTATGGCGACAAACGCTGAGTTCCCACCTTATGAATACTATGAAGGCGATAAGATTGTCGGTATTGATGCTGAAATCATGACAGCAGTTGCCGAAGAACTCGGAATGACACTTGAAATTGAAGATATGGCATTTGATTCAATCATTGCTGCCGTTAAATCAGGCAAAGCAGATCTTGGTGCTGCAGGTATGACAATCACAGAAGACAGAAAGGAATCTGTTGATTTCTCAAATCCTTACACAACAGCTCGTCAGGTTGTTATCCTTAAAGACGGTTCTGATATCAAAACAGTAGACGACCTTGCAGGTAAGACAATCGGTGTACAGCTTGGTACAACAGGTGATATTTACGCAGGTGATGTTGAAGGCGCTACAATCGAACGTTACAACAAAGGTTTTGAAGCAGTTCAGGCACTTACACAGGGCAAAGTTGATTGTGTAATTATTGATAATGAACCTGCCAAAGTATTCGTTTCACAGAACGAAGGTATCTACATCTTAAATGAAGACTTCGCTTTGGAAGAATATGCAATCGCTGTTGATAAAGGTAACACAGATTTACTTAACAAGATTAATGATGCTTTTGCAAAATTAAAAGATTCAGGCAAATTACAGGAAATCATTGACAAATATATTTCTGCTGAATAGTTTGATTATCTAGCGATAATAACGAGCATATTTTAAATTTTAACTATTATCACAGCGTCTTAAAATAGGCGCTGTGAACTTTTGTTTTATAGATTACTAACAAAAACTTTTTATTTAAGGAAAAATTATGGCGGAACAGTTTTATTTAAACTTTATTAAAGACGACAGATGGATGTATTTACTGCAAGGTCTTAAGACAACAATCATTGTGGCACTTTTTGCAGTGTTACTCGGTGTTGCTTTGGGCTTTACCGTTGGTATGATACGTTCAACACATGACAAAACAGGGAAACTAAAGGTTGCAAATTTCATTTGCCACGTTTACCTTACTATAATCAGGGGTACACCGGTACTTTTGCAGCTTTTGATTATATACTTTGTTGTATTTGCATCTGTAAATGTTGACAAAGTGGTTGTTGCGATTATTGCATTCGGTATTAACTCCGGTGCTTATGTTGCTGAAATTATCCGAAGCGGTATTATGGCTGTTGATCAGGGACAGATGGAAGCCGGTCGAAGTCTGGGATTTTCATACAGACAGACCATGATTAATTTCATCATGCCTCAGGCCTTTAAAAATGTGCTTCCGGCATTGGGTAACGAATTTATCGTACTCTTAAAGGAAACATCCGTTGCAGGTTATATCGCCCTTCAGGACTTAACAAAGGGTGCGGATATTATCAGAAGTTTGACATATAATTACATGCCACTTTTTGCGGCAGCCGTAATTTACCTTATTATGGTTATGATTTTGTCATACTTTGTAAAACGTTTAGAAAAGAGGTTACGTAAAAATGAGCGATAATAATACAGTATTTGAAGTAAAAGACCTCTCA
>JAEEGH010008629.1_pt1 | contig 24008 bp, 9 predicted proteins | sample 9134181 | NCBI WGS metagenome assembly JAEEGH01 (sample SAMN16246544, study PRJNA631951) | gut metagenome | biome: gut microbiome; feature: rumen; material: DP-attached | host: Bos | place: Iran: Karaj | collected 2018-10
TCTGGGGCCACTTCATGACCTCTACCGGTATGACTGAGGGAAACCTGAGACCTGTCAGCCGCATGATGCTCCGCATGATACATTCCTTCCCCCCTCATCATATCGTTCACGCACCACGACGTGCAAGCGTTGATGACTTCACCGGCGAGTACGAACTCCTGTTCTACTTGGAATTCCAGAACCAGACATGGAACAATGAGACCCAGCAGATGGTGGATGGCGACGAGTACGAGGTCTATGGCCGAGGCACGATGAAGATGCATGTGCCCTCCGTCACCCGTTTCCAGGTAGAAACCGAGAAAGACTGGGTGAGAGTAGGCGAGTCGACGACGGTAACACTGAGCAGTTACGCGGAGGAAGGTGCCACATGGGACTGGAACGACGTGCAAATCGTTGGTCAGTCATCCGACTACGATAAGGCAAGGAAAGGCGAGGACGAAGGCTTCTTCTCTTGGGATCCCGCCACGCAGACCCTCACCTCGCTGAAGTCGAACGACAATAAGTATGTCTGGGTGTACCTCGGACTGACGAGCAAACCCAGCGTGAAGGCCTCACTCCAAGTGGCTACTGGCGAAGGCTGGAAGTACACCATGATCAAGCCGAGCCAGGATGAGTTCACTTATACCGGATACGGTTATCTTTCCTTCAGCTTCGACTTTGCACCGAAGGAAAGCGAAGACGAGACGATTGACTTCAATGCCCTTGAGATTGACCCGGCAACCAACCCCAACGGCTACTTCTCTATCCAGCGGGGGTATGGTCCTCAGGGCTGGCCGATATACGTCGACAATGCGCCAGCAGGCGAGTACACCGTCCGCATCTGGGTCAAGAGCAACCACGACGTCAACTGCACGATAAAGGTTATCAGCACCGTAGGTAGCGAATAACCCTCATTTAATCGAAATAGCACAGAAAAAAGCAGGGACTTGTCAATCCCTGCTTTTTGATTTGCTGTTTCAGTAACCTGAAACCTAATTTAGTCCGGTGGCTTACTCCGGTTCCGTCATTTGCTCCGGCTCATCCATATCCAGCTTCGAAGCGCTACTACCACCACTGTCCAAGATGATATTCACCACACCGACAGCATCGGTGATGGTGATGCTTGGTTTGCCATCATTGCCAGTGTCGTTGTTGACATTAGCAGCCTCGATATTGAAGTCTGGCGACGGATTACCGAGGATGTAGTTCACGATGGCTACAGCATCGGTAATGGTGACCTTTCCGTCGCCATTGGCATCACCCTTGATGATGTTTAAGCGGTAGATCTGAGGAAGTGAGCCTGTGGTCGAGTTAGAGGCATAACATGAGAAGAGAGGATTGTTGTTCGTGGTGTTCGGATTGAAGCGTATCGTGTTGCGCGTGTTATTTCCCTGGAACACAATCGTGGCATTGTTACTGCTTATGCTAATAGTAGCCTTGGCATTGGCATCGGCTTCCGTTTTTGTCTTCATGTTGTTTGCAGAACTGCTGGCAGCATAGAGATAGCCGTCGCCTACATTAAAGAGGAAGTTGTCGCCATCCTTCTCTAAAGTGATGACCTGAGCCGTTTCCCCTGGTGTGAGCGTTTTGTCTGCATTGACTGTCACATCATCGGTAGCAGATCGGTTGTTGGTGTTCTGTGTCGTGCTGAGCACATACTTGTCATCACCGTTGATGTAGGCAATGAGAATCTTGTCGCCTGCTGCAAGGGTGCTGGGGTCTGTCACTAATTCATATTTACTAGAACTGGCGTCTAAAGATGCTGCGTATGTGACTTTCACCTTTTGGATACGGCGATTGCCGCTTGTTCCACCAATGGTAAACGTGACGGACGAAGCACTGCCTTCCCACGTTCCATTGCTGTAGGATTCAACATCGGTTGTAATGGCATTGCTGCCGTCATCTGAACCGAAGGTAAGTTCTATTTTGATAATGGTCTTGTCGGTTGAGGCAATCGTCATCGAATTGCCACCATAAAGACGGATAGCCGTACCCGTTGTGTAATATTTTGGTGCGTTACTATTGCTTCCTTTATCAAAGGTAATAGTGCAGTCTGAACCACTTAAGCTTGTGATTTCCGCTCCATTAGAATACCCCTGTTGGGTGAAATCTATTGTTTCGTCTGAAGTGCTTGCAGCCGTACCCGTTAGACTGATGACCACACTTTCAGCACCAGCACTTGTTAGGGTGACTGTACCGTAGAACGTGCCTTCGGTAGCAGAACGGAATGAAACAGTGACAGTGGCGCCATCCTCGGATTCAGCCTTTGTGATGGTGGTCTTGTCGACGGAGAATACATTGTTGGCATCGGTGAGGGTGACTGAAACATCGTCTGTCAGTAATTCGCTGAGAATGTCGAATGTACGGCTCTTCTGCTCGTCCGCCTTGGCTACAAAGGTCAGTGTTGTCGGGTCGGCGATAATGGTTGGCGTAGCAGGCTTGGGGGTGCTTCCCAGAATATACTGAATACCTGCCAGAGCGTCAATCTTACCCTTGCCGAAGTGCGAGGCATTAGCACCTGTAGTGGTATAGGTGTCATTGATGGCAGTAGTCTCCATAATCTCCTTCACGTCGTTGACGGTCAGGTTCTTGTGCTGAGCGTTTTCATCCATCGATGCCTGCAGCCACAGTGCCACAATACCGGCAGCTACAGGCGTTGCCATCGATGTGCCTTCCATCATGGCGTATGGGTAATTGCTGTTGTTGACAACGAGGTCGGTGGAACCATAGTAACTATAGTCGTCTGTATGGTAATGGTTCACACCGGCAGCAAGACGTGCGCCAGGGGCAGTAATCCAAGGATATGCCAGTCCCGTAGGACTGTTTTCGGCAGTGGCATAGCTCGAGAAGTAGGCAATGTCGCCCAGTGTATAGGCGTTGGATGTATAGGAACTGCCATTAGACGCCTTCCAGTTCTTTTTCGACACGTAGGCACCTATGGAGATGGCATCGGGAATGGTGGCCTCGTCGCTCACACACATGTCGTCAGTACCTTCCGTCCAAGTGTGGCCGGAGGTCGTCAGATGGTCAGTGAAATAAGTATAGTCGCCCGACCACATGTTGATATTGGCACTGCCACTTTCAGGATAGACCTCAATAGCCAGCGTGTAATCTTCATCTTCGCTTTCATTTTCCATTCCGTATTCAGAATAGACTGCCAGCATGTATTTCCCATTGTTCTGCTCAATGTAGACTGTCATTGAGCCGGTGTAATAGGTACTCAGTCCGCTGAATGATGATGTATTGTTTTGTGTCACCGTCCAAGTCTTTTTGATGGTACCAGAAGCATCCAGAACGTGGAGCTTGCAGTTCAACTTACTCGTTGCCCATGCGCAGGCCATCAGTCCAACGTAATAGTCTCCTCCTTCTCCGTCAGTACGGATAATGGTGCCGAGCGGGTTGCTGCTGCTGGCAGAGCTCTTCTTGACGAAGAAACCACCGCCTTCGTTGCCAGTCTTGTGGCCGGCATCATTCGAAGAAGCAAAGAGGATGACGCGGTTGGGGTGGCTGTCGCCAAAGTATTGTTCCACCAAAGTTGCCCATTCGCCCGTGCCGTCGCGAGGTCCCCAGCCGGAGCCCCAGCTGTTGCTGACCACCAGCGGCTTGCCCTGTGCGTCGGCGTATGACACCATCTTCTTCAACGCATTTGTCAAGCCTGTATCGTTCAGGCCATTAATACCGGCCAGATAGAGGTCGGCACCAGGTGCCATACCACCATAGGTGGCATTGGCATGGTCGTCGGTCACGGTGACGTTGTTTCCACTCACAATGACGCTGGAACCTCCGGCAGTGGATGCCGTGTGGGTACCGTGGTCTTCTGTGCTGTCATCGGTTGTGACAGAACTGATATTTGATTCTGTGTATTCTGTGCCACTCGAACCTTTATAGACGTATGCCCGTTTGATGCGGCTGTTACCGTTTTTATCCTTGAAGGCAATGTGCCTGAAGTCGATACCCGTATCGATGACACCGAGTATAACCCCCGAACCGTCGTACTTGCTGTTCACACCTAACGCCAAGGCGTCGGGCGACTGCGTCAGCAGGTCGTCAACGTTGGTCTTTTTCCGTGCTTCGTCAGTCAGCAGGCGCATACGCCGTGCCACCTTAATCTTGGTGACATTGTCAATGTCTGCCAACGCCTCCAATTGTTTGACCGGTACACGGGCTGTGACGAAGTCCAACCCGTCGAAGGTCTCCTCAACCTCCACACCGAGGGAACGCACTGCACTCAGATTGCCGGCATCCTTCAGATGGATGAAGCATGAGATATACACCACACCGCCCACTGTGTCGGGACTGGCTATGAGGCGTTGTTCAGACTTCAGCTTTCCGTTAAAACGTCGTGCAGGGGTGTGCCGACGGGTACCCACCGGCTGTTTCGCCTGTTCCTTCAGTTCGTTCAGAAACATCTGCGTGGTCAGCGCATACTTCTTGTTGGCCTCTTGTGCCCATATCATCAAGACAGGGGCTGTCAGCAGTACAAATGTGATCAGTGCCTTTGCTGACAAATTCTTCATGTTTTCAGTTATATTCATATCGCTTATGTAAATAATAGGCTGGTTGTTTTTCTGCTTCCGCAGCATTTTCGTTGCAAAGGTATTGAAAAAGCTTTAATTATCAAAGGATAATTACAATAATTTTAGTTTCGGTTGTTGATTGTTAACGAAACATTGACCATTGACCATTGACCATTGAACATTGTCCTCGTTTATTCGTATCTTTGAGACGTTGTCTCGAAGGATACTTTCACTCGACAATAAAAATAAATGCTGATTCTGAAGATTTTGAATAGATTAACATTTAAAATCGTGTATTGTCCTCGTTTATTCGTATCTTTGCAGACAACTTAAAACAATACGAATATGAAGAAGTTATTATTATCCTTGGTTGCCATGATGGTTGCAACCGTGTGTTTTGCACAGAACGCTTTGGTGGCTTCGCTAACCAGTGGTGAGAATACAACGTATTATTATGGGGGTACTGCCTTGAAACAGGCAGTAGCTGACGCGATAAGTGGCGATATCATCAGTCTGTCTGGAGGAATCTTTCAGGCAATAAATATCGGAAAAGCCATTTCATTACGTGGTACTGGTATTGCCAGTGACAACCCTACTATCATTTCTGGAGAGTTCACTATCAATATTCCTTCAGACGATGCCAAACAATTTACGATGGAAGGCATCAAGTGTCAAAATATTGTTTACTTACAAGGAACATTCAGTAATCCCTATTTCTTGAAAAGCCAAATCCAAAGGATTTCGGGATATGATTATTCGGATGCTATCACTAATATCATGGTGGTTAACTGCAAAGTTCTTGAAGGGATTGGTGTCAAGGGTAATAGTTCAGCATATTTAGTTAACAGTTATTGTGGTATCTCTGAACGTTCTGATAATGCATCCATCACAGCTACGAATTGTGTACTTCAAACGTATTTGGGCAATCACAGATCTGACATAGTACGTTTCTATAACTGTATCTTCTATGCACCAGGATACTCCGAGGCAGGAATAGCTGAAACAGGCCAAGCCACAAATTGCATTAGCACATTCGTAAATATTGGCAATTATGCTTCTAATATATTTCATGGCGGATGCATTAACTGCACTCATGGTGTTGAAAAAGTGTTCAAGGACTTGGATACTTTCGAATTAAATGATGACATCAAGGCTAATTTCAAGGGCACCGACGGCAAGGAGGTCGGCCTCTATGGTGGTCTGATGCCATACAATACCACACCGACTTATCCTCTGATTACTAAGATGGATGTTGACGAGAAAACTGATGCCGATGGTCAGCTGGGCGTAACGATTGAAGTGAAATAGTTTACAATGTGAGCTTATGCGAAAGTTTCTGTTTCTAGTTATATTGCTCTCAGGTCTGAGCATCGGAGCCAGAGGACAGGATGTGCCCGACATCGACTTGTCGGAAATCGTCGACTTGTCAGGATTGCCGGAGGCTACGACGGCAGCATCGCTACGCTACTGGTTTGACAGCGACTCAGACAACCTCTACGCTTCTGATCTCACTGGCGGAACCGTCAGCGCAGCAGCGCTCGTCGACGGCATCCACGTCATCCACTACCAGGTGGTCGACCAGAACGACGTACCTGGCATACCTTATTCCAAGCTCTTCATCAAGTCCCAGGGACAACTGACGGCCGCAAAACTGCGCTATTGGTTTGACGACAACGACGCAAGCACCGCCACGACGACGGCCTCCATTCCCAGCGGAGCCACCGCCATCGATGCCTCGGGCCTCATGGACGGCATTCATACCCTGCACTACCAGCTTGTTGACAACCAGGGCACTGCCGGCGTTCCCGTCTCCCAGATGTTCATGAAACTGGCCACTACCACAGCTACGGCCATTCTCTACTGGTTCGACGCCGACGATGCACACATCAGGGAGAGTGCCATCACAAACCTATCGACGACCATCGATGCCAGAAAACTTGAGGAAGGCGACCACATCCTGCACTACCAGCTGAAACTCTCCGACGGCAGGCTGTCACCAGCCTCCTCCGTGACCTTCGACGTTACGGCACTGTTAGGCGATGCCAACGGCGACCGTGCCGTCACCATCACCGATGCGGTGAGTGTGGTGAACTATATCCTGGGCAATCCTGCCGAGGGCTTTAACATCGAGGCTGCTAATGTCAATGGCGATTTCGACGATGATGATAACCCCAAAATCACCATCACCGATGCCGTGGGTATTGTGAACATCATCCTGGAGGGTGGTGGCAGCAGTGCTCCGAAGTTGGAGGCTCCCGATGCAGAGATTGAGGAGGCTGCTGATCCTGAATAATTGATAATATCTTGCAAATTAAGCAAGTTTTTTGCATTTTATTTGCAAGATATTAGAAATTACACTATCTTTGCAGGCAAAAAGGAGAAGGTTATGTGGACGGAGTTGAGTGACCCTATCATTCTGCAAAGAATAGGAAGCAGAATCCGCGACTATAGGATGCGGATGGAAATGACACAAAGCGAACTGGCTGAGCGGTCGGGTGTCAGTATGGGAACTGTGGTAAGATTGGAACGTGGTGAAACAGTGTCCGTTCTATTGCTTATCAGCATCCTTCGTACGTTGGGGGTCCTGGAGAATCTGGAGACCCTGTTACCCGAACTCGGCATCAGTCCGATGCAGTTGCGCAGGATGCAGGGAAAAACGGTGCGACGTGTAAGACACAGAAAGGAAAGCTAAATGGAGAACTTAATCGTAGATGTAAAACTCTGGGGTCAGTTCGTTGGCTCTTTGATATGGGACAACTCGACAGAAATGGCTGTATTCGAATACGACAGCCAGTATCGTCGCAACGGTTTGGAGCTTGCTCCGTTGACAATGCCGTTGACACATGGTTCTCGTCCTTTCTCTTTTCCCGCAAACAGAACAGATTGTTTTAAAGGCTTACCGGGACTGATAGCCGATGCCCTGCCAGATAAATTCGGTAATCAGATAATCACAGAATGGTTCACGCGCCAGGGACTGGCGATAGGGGAGATAACACCTTTGGAACGCCTCTGCTACGTAGGACGGCGAGCCATGGGCGCTTTGGAATTCGAACCCAGCAAGGCTTCGGCTCTGCTGGACCAATCGACGGAGATTTATATTGATGAATTGACGCGGCTGGCAGAGGATATTTTTACAAAGCGGGAAGCCTTCCAAGAGCGGATGTGTCGGGAAGACAAGACCATCCTCGACATTCTCCGTGTGGGAACGTCAGCAGGTGGTGCTAAGCCGAAGGCTATTATTGCCTATAACGAACAGACTAACGAAGTGCGTTCCGGGCAGATCAAGGCTCCCGATGGCTTTGGCTACTGGCTGCTGAAGTTCGACGGTGTTACTTATTCTGAACATGGCTCTGTCATGGAGAATCCTAAAGGTATCGGCAATGTGGAGTATGCCTATTATAAAATGGCTCAAGATTGTGGTATAGAAATGTCGGAATGCCGGTTGTTGGACGAGGGGGATAATCACCATTTCATGACGCGACGTTTTGACCGGACGAATCATGGTGAGAAGATTCACATGCAGACGGTGGCCGGACTTGCCCATCTTGACCGAGACCAACGTCATTCGTACGAAGAGATTTTCGCTATTATCCGAAGAATGAATCTGCCGATGGAGGCCTCCATTCAGCTGTTCCGAAGAATGGTCTTTAACGTTGTGGCCAGAAATCACGACGACCACACCAAGAACTTCTCTTTCCTCATGGACAAACAGGGACAATGGATGTTTTCGCCTGCCTACGATCTGTGCTACACTTACAAGCCTGGAGGCCGTTGGACAGGACAGCACCAGCTCTCGTTAAATGGGAAACAGGATGACTTTACCCGTCAGGATCTCCTGACTGTTGGAGAAAAGGCCGGCATCCGACATTGTGGTGAGATTATTGACGAAATAACGGATGTTGTTGCCCATTGGCGTCACTATGCACAAGAAAGTGGCGTCAGGGAAAGCCATATTGCCGAAATAGAGAGGAACATCATCTTGATCAGTGGTGGCAGCAGTGCTCCGACGCTGGAACAGGAGGAACCAGAATTTATTGGATAATCAGCCAAATCAGTATAAAAATTAGTTGTTTTGGCTGATTATTCATCCCTCTGCGTCGTTCTTCCAATATGTTCCTCCCCCTTCTTATAGCCCAAAGTGAAAATAATCTGCTAATCCTTTGGCGGTTCTGGAAATAATTCGTATCTTTGCAAAAGTAAATAATTAAAAGCCAAATAATTATGACAAAAAGACTATCAACCATGATGCTCCTCCTCGTCGGAATACTGACGGGGACGTGGGCTCAGACCCTCGTGCAGGATGCCGACGGGTATTATCAGATTGGCACAGCAGCTGACTGGGAAGCGTTTGCCACACTCGTAGTTACCAATCCCACGGCCAATGCAAAGATGACTGCTGACATCGACCTGGGCGAAAGCCAGGCGATGCTGGGTGACAGTGGGCACGAAGACAGTCCGACATATGCCTATCAGGGAACGTTCGACGGACAGGGCCATACGCTGACTGTGCATTATACGGGGACGTCGCAGACGGCTCCCTTTGCCATGCTTCAGGCGGCTACCGTCAAGAATATCCATGTGGATGGTACGATTAACAACACTTCTGGCAGCCAGCCGGCCGTGATAGCTCGCGTTATTTATGGAACGACGACAATAGAGAATGTGTGGAGCTCTGTCATCACAACCGACACGCGAACCGGTTGGGACGAGGCTGCTGCCTTAGTGGGTTGTGTCGATGGTTACAAGAGTGGCCATATTGTGATGCGCGACTGTCTCTTTACGGGGACAGTCAACAGCAGTGGCAGCTACAACGGCTGCTTCGTCGGCTATATTAACAGCGGGGGCTCTGCCACTGTCTCCAGCTGCCTCTCGCTTGGCACGTTCAACTATACTGGTGGAAGCTACGACATTGCCAGGGGAACGTACACCAACTGTTTTGTCAAACAATGGCCGGGTACTATTCCCGCCAGCATGCAGGCTACTGACGAAAAGCTGGCCAGTGGTGAGATTGCCTATAAGTTGCAGGCTGGTCGCGGACAGATGTTCTGGGGACAGACCATCGGTGAAGACCTTGTTCCCGTGATGACCAACGACGAGAGCAAGCGCGTTTATCGTTCGGCCAGCGGATTCACCAACAATCCTGATGACGCTATGTTGCAGACTGACGCCGACGGCTACTATAAGATTGGAAGTGTGGACGACTGGCGGGCGTTTGCCACGATGGTGGATGAAGGCTTCTCGTATGTCGATGCCCGCATGACGGCAGACATCGATCTGGGCGATTGCCAGACCATGATTGGCAGTTCAGCGCATCCCTTTGGCGGCGTGTTCGATGGACAGGGACATACGCTGACTGTTAATTATGTATCTACGGATATCCGTATTGCTCCTTTCTGGTATATTACAGGTGCCACCATCCGCAACCTGCATACGGCAGGCACCATGCAGATTTCCGGTAGTGCAGGAAACAGCGGAGGAGGTATAGCAGGCCATGCGCAGGGTGTCAATACCATCGAGCATTGTCACAGTTCCGTCAATATCACGGCGACAGGAAGTGGTGACTCCTTTGGCGGCATTGTAGGAGTCAACTACCGTGGTACGCTGACTATCAACGATTGCATTTTTGACGGCTCTATTGTCACCGATGCTAAAATGCATAACGGAGGTTTTGTGGGTTACACCGACAATGGGACGACCACGGCCACTAACTGTCTGCTGACAGCTGTTTTCGACTGCGGAACAGGTTCTAACACGGTTACCTTCCTTCGCTACAGTGGTACTGTCACCAATTGTTTCTACCTCAACGGAATCGGCGTGCTGCAGGGCACGCAGATTACTGACGCGCAGCTGGCCAGTGGCGAGATTGCCTATAAGCTGCAGGCTGGTCGCGGAAAGATGTTCTGGGGACAAACCATCGGCGTCGACCCTCAGCCAGTGCTGACCAGCGACGAATCGAAACGTGTATACCGTACGATGGAAGGCTTCTCTAACACGCCTGATGAAGGTGAATTGCAGATTGACGATGACGGATATTATCTCCTGGGCAGTGCCAATGACTGGAAGCGGTTCGCTATGATGATTGACGACGGCTTTGCAAATGTCAATGCCCGCATGACTGCCGACATAGACTTGGGCGACGACCAGACGATGGTAGGCAATGGACATTATAGTAACACCAACTACAGAAAATACTTCTCTGGCATCTTCGACGGACAGGGTCACACGCTGACTGTCCACTATGTGACGGATAACGCTGTGCAGAAAATGTACACGGATGCAGGAATACCCGTGCCGTCGTCAGGCTATTACGGCTTTGCGCCATTTGTCTATGTGTGGGGCGGAACCATCCGCAATCTGAATACGGCAGGCACCATCACTGCCACACATGAGGGTGTGGCAGGCATTGTTGGCTGGACCAATGGCAGTACGCTCATAGAGCGCTGTCACAGCTCTGTTGACATCACCTATACCAATGGTGCCCGTGGAGCAGCAGGTTTGACTTATAATTCATTTAATGACAACCATGTACTGACCATCAACGACTGTATCTATGACGGAACGATCACTGCCGGATCCAACAAGACAGGTTCCTCCGGTTTTGTGGTATATAGCTGGGCAGGAACCACTAACATCTCCAACTCATTGCTGACAGCAACCTTTGCCAATGGTATGGGTTCCAGCGACTGCGCCACATTCTTGCGCAACAAAGTCGGCACCATCAGCAATTGCCACTTCTTGAACCCCTTAGGTACCATTCAGGGCAATCAGGCAACGGCAGACGAGATAGCCAACGGAAAGGTGGCCTTCTACTTGCAGAATGATCGCGCTGACCTGGTCTGGGGACAGACCATCGGCGTCGATCCGCAACCCGTGCTGACCAGCGACGAGAGCAAGCGTGTCTATCGCTCTGCTGATGGCTATACCAACGATCCCACCAAGGCCATTGCTGATCAGAACCTCGTACCGCTGAACTACACTCGCAATAGCGATAACGAGCTCACCATTACTGGCTTCGACCCAGGCTTCACGCCTTCTGCTGACTTTGCCCTCGTCATTCCTGACGACATCGACGGCAGTCCCGTGGTGGCCATTGCCAACAGCGCCTTCTATCAAAAGAGTAACTTCACCTCTTTATATATTGGTAAGAACGTGAAGACCATCGGCGACGAGGCTTTCCGTCAGGCCAAGGGCATGACTAGCGTTACCTTTGCCTCTGACTGCGTGGTAGAGTCGTTTGGAAACAGCGCATTCCGTGGTTGCGACGCACTGACCTCGTTCACCATGCCTAACACGGTGAAGACCATCGGCGAGATGTGTTTCCAGGCAGACCCCAAACTGACTACAGTAACGATTTCGAACCAGCTGACAGTGATTGCGTCGAGAGCCTTCGCACAGAATCCGCTGTTAAACAATGTGGAGATACCAACCTCCGTGAATACCATCAAATACCAGGCTTTCTATCAATGCTCTGGTCTCACGAGTATTGAGTTCCCTGCCAATGTCACGAAGTTGGAGGAAGATGCCTTCCGTGACTGTACTGGTCTGACAGCAGTAACCATCCCTGTCACCATCACCTCGATGGATAAGAACGTGTTCTGGAACAGTGGCGTGAAGACCGCTGATATCTATTGTACAGTCTTAGGACAAGGTGCCTTCTATCAGTGCGCCAGTCTGGAGAGTGTGACCATCCACGAGGGTGTGACCACTCTCGGTATGGGAGCTTTCCAGGGCTGTACGAAACTGCAGCCAGTGGACATCCCGCAATCGGTAACCACCATGAATGAGAATGTCTTCCGTGACTGCTCAGCGCTCACCACCGTGAATTTTGCCAATGGTATTCAGTTGGAGACGATACCTGTTGCCTGCTTCTACAGCTCAGGTCTTACTGGTATCAACATCCCTGCAAGCGTGACCACTATCGGCAATGATGCTTTTGGCCGATGTGCCTCACTGCCGTCCATCACGATTCCTGCAACAGTGAACAGCATTGGAACCTCGGCCTTCAATGGTTGTTCCTTGTTGGCAACAGTCACCTTTGCCGATGGCATCAACCTGGAGACCATCCCAGCCAGCTGTTTCTATGAGTGCCGCGCCTTGGAAAGCATCAGCATACCAGCCTCAGTCACCAAGATTGATAACGAGGCCTTCCGTCGCTGCTCGGCAATGACCAGCGTGAATTTCCCCTCAAGCACGGCATTGACCACTATTGGCGACGGTGCTTTCCGAGGATGTGCAGAACTGACAAGCATTGTCGTTCCTGAGTCGGTTGAGACCATCGGAAGTCAAGGTTTCCAAGCTTGCACCAATCTGGAACAGGTCACTCTGCCCAGCACACTGAAAGTTATCAGTCCACAGCTGTTCCAGGAGAGCAAAATGTCTGACGACTTTGTCATTCCCGCTTCGGTGACGACCATTGGCGACAATGCTTTCAAATTGACGACAGCACTCGGTTCCATCACCATTCCGGCTTCTGTTACCTCATTGGGTGCTGCCGCATTCTATGCAGCGACAGGACTCGAGGAAGTCGTGTTTGAAGACGGCATACAGCTCCAGCAAATCCAGAACGAGACCTTCCGAGGTTCCTCTATACAGCGCTGTATGCTACCAGTCTCTGTCAAGACTATTGGCAACAGTGCGTTCTACGAATGTAATCAGCTCGAGAGCGTGACGCTGCCTAAGGGGTTGAACTCCATTGGCAACCATGCTTTCCGCTACTGCGAAAAGCTGAATGACGTCACCCTCCCAGGCTCGCTGTCCGCCGTACTAGACTGGGCTTTCGCCAACTGTACCGCTATGGAGAACCTGACCATCGAGGAAGGTGTCTCCAACATCAGCCGCGACGTATTCCAGTATAGTGGCATGAAGAACGTTGTACTGCCCAGTACGCTCGACTTCATCGGTGTGAACCTGTTCTACCAGTGCAATCAGCTGGAGGTGCTCGACCTGTCGAAGTGTGTTAATGTGTGGGAACTCTATAGCTATACCGCTTTGCGTGGTGGCAGCTATAACATCACCTTTGGCGTGCCGGCAACGACCAAGATCATCATGCCGCCATACGCCCAGGCAACGTTAGGAGCTAACGACGAGGTGAAGGACATCGAGTTTAACCTCACCAAGGATGCCGAAGATTTCTACCTCATCAACAATGCCGACGACTGGGATAAGTTTGTGGCTTACAGCCGTGCCAATCCCACCGTCAACGGTCGTATCACTGCCGATCTGGATCTGACAGCCCATGTGGGCAAACTCGGTGTGGGCAGCGGCGAGTCCAGCTACATCACCTGGCAGGGCACACTCGACGGACAAGGTCATACGCTGACCATCAGCTACAAGACGGGTAAGGAATTCACGGGCTGCCTGATTGCCTATGCGGAGAATGCCACCGCCAAGAACCTGCATGTAACTGGCTCTGTTGATGTTTACTACAGGGTGGTCGGCGGCATCGTCGGCTTCGTAAAGCCCGGCACTACGCTGACCATACAGGACTGCGAGTCGAGCGTCAATTTCACCGTCACTCCCTCCACCACAAACATGCATGTTGCAGGCTTCATCGGACAGGGTAAGACGGGTGACATCTATCTGACCGACTGTCTCTACAACGGTACGATAACAGGTGTCAGCAGCTTCCGCTATGCTGCTGCGTTCATGGGATGGATGGATAATGGAGGCCACATAACCTACAACTACTGCCTGAACAACGGTACCTTCACCAACATGGACATCAATTACGCCTATGCTTTAGGTGCCACACAGAGTAAGGGCCAGACCACGGCGGCGGTTTGTTACGGGAATATTGACGGCGGTGGAAAATACAGCCCTGAGAATCTCTATACGCCGGTCAGTACCGATCAGCTGAAAACCGGTATGGTGGCCTATCGCCTGCAGGGCGGACGCGACGAGCAGCACTGGGGACAGAAGCTGGGCACCGACCCGGCACCACGTCTCACGACAGAGAACGGCACACGCGTCTATCGCGGACAGACCTATACCAATACTCCTACCGAATACACCGGCCTGCAGAAGGACGCTGACGACTACTACCTCATCAGCGGAACTGCCGACTGGGAGGAGTTTGCAGCCCTCGTGGTAGACTTCCCGCTGAGCAACGCCCGCATGACAGCCGATGTCGAAGTGACTGACAACTCGATGGTAGGCATAAACACTACTCCATACAGTGGCATCTTCGACGGACAGGGGCATACGCTCACCATCAACTATGTGGCTACGGAAAACTACTGCGCACCATTCAACTTCATCAGCGGAGCCACCCTCAAGAACCTGCACACCACAGGTCAGATTTCCATCGGTTATCGCTTCGGAGGTGGCATCGTGGCCAGCTCAAAGGGCACAAATAACATGCAGAACTGTTGGTCGAGCGTCAACATCGTTTCCTCCCTTAACGGCGATGCCACACATGGTGGTCTGGTCGCCTATCAGGAGAATGGCACACTGACCATCACGAACTGTCTCTTCGATGGCAGCATCGTCGGAGAACAGTCTAATCGCTGTGGTGGCTTCATTGGCTATCGCAATGGTACGCTTACCATTGAAAACAGCCTCTGCGCCCCCACCTCTATTGCCATCAATGAGTACGACTGTGGTACACTGGTACGCAATGGTGGCGGTACCATCACCAACTGCTACTTCACACAGTCGCTCAACAGTCGCGATCAGGGCGTAAAGGTTACTACCGAACAACTCACTTCCGGCTATGTCGCCTTCAAGCTGCAAGGAAAGAGCGACGACCTGATCTGGGCACAGACCATCGGTACTGACGAACGGCCCCAGCTCGTTGTGTTCAACCCCACAGCCCAGCGCGTCTATCGCACTCTTGACGGATTCTCCAACAATCCTGACCAAGCCGCCCTCAAGCAGGATGCCGAAGGCTACTACCTCATTGGTACTGTCGACGACTGGAAGATGCTGGCCATACTGGTCGATGAAGGAGAAACTGACGCCAAGGCCCGCATGACAGCCGACATCGACCTGGGCGACGATCAGACAATGATTGGTAGCGGACCGGCAGATGCTGATTTGGACGGCTCGACTCAGATTAAGTTCCAGGGCATCTTCGACGGTCAGGGACATACGCTGACCATCAACTATGTGGCTACAGAACAGATTACAGGTCCTTTCCGCTTCATCCAGGAAGCCACTATCAAGAACCTGCATGTCAAGGGTACCATTTCAACGGAATATATACATGCAGGAGGTATCGTGGGAATCTGTTTCGGACAGCAGAAACACAGCTACATAGAGAATTGTATCAGTTCGGTGAATATCATCTCGTCACGTGTCAATACGGGCGGTTTCTATGGAGGCTCCATGCATGGCGGCATTATTGGAAAGTTACAATTTTATGGTCAGCTACACATCGATGACTGTATATTCAACGGCAGCATCAGTGGTGAGACACGCGATGTGGTCTGGGGTGGATTCGTCGGACTGCCCGACGGCACCGTGACCATCAGCAACAGCTTGCAGGTGGGAACCTTCGACTGTGAGGGCGTCATTAGTGGCGGTAACGGCTCAGGCACCTTCTCGTCAGTATTCGGCAACGGCTATGCTTCTAAGGTCAACGTTGACAGCAACAACTACTACCTCAACCAGTTAGGCAACGCCCAAGGTACCAAGGCTACTGCCGAGACCTTGGCTGACGGTACTGTTGCTACTGCCCTGCAGGCTGGTCGTGCAGAGGACGTCTGGGTACAGGGCGCCAAGGCTCCCATGCTGAAGTTGTTCTACAAGCCATATGTTGAGGGTGATGCCAATGGTGACGGTAAGGTGACCATTACCGACGCTGTCGCCATCGTGAACTACATCTTGGGCAACAAGTCGGACAATTTCAACTTCGATGCTGCTGACGTCAGCGGCGACGGCAAGATCACCATCACCGATGCTGTCGGTGTGGTGAACATCATCTTGAACAGTGGTGGCAGCAGTGCTCCGAAGCTCGAGGTTCCGGATGTTGAGGCTGACGACGAAGAGACAGTAGAGCCGGAGTGAGCCTTTGGCTCAGTGCCAATGCCTTCTATGGGTTGTCCGGATAATGCTTTGCTGGTGTTCTGCAGGCACTTTCGAGTCGTTCCGATGGCACTTTACCCCCCATAACAGATATCGGAACATGTCGTACTTGCCATCGCAACGACCGCAAGGAGATACTCGGACGACATACTCCACCCAATCTCCCGGAAGTCCTTTGTACACTGGGATTGAGCAGGGTGGAGTCATGCTCTGATACTCCACCCGATACTCTACCCGACACTCCACCTGACACTCCACCCTCGACATCAGGCAGCCTTCAAGGGAATCACCCTGTAATAAGTGCTGCCATTGTGAGTTTTTCCTTCATAGCCGAGTTCCTTCATGGCCTTACCCAGATGGATCTTCGTGCTATGGTTGTCCTTGATGGTTGGAAACTCGCGACAGATTAGCTTCACAATCTCTCCGCTCTTCATGCGAACGCCCTGTTCACCCTCCTTCGGTTTGCGGATGCAGACCTCAACAACTTCGATGATGTCCTTCTGATCCATGTAGTTCAGGTTCAACTGCTGGATGCGTGCAACCTGCTCATTATTAAACCAGTAGGGCGAATTCAGTTCACGAATCTCGTAGAGCACCTGCGCATAGAGCTGGTCGTAGTCAATGTCGCCCGTGTTGTCGATATACTGTCCGTCAGGAATGGTCAGACAGATATATCGGCGACTGCCAGTTACATCCGACAGCGGATGAGGATTGTTCGTTGTGGCCACAAACGAGGCATAACGCAGACGATCTTCCTGCGAGGCAGCATAGATGCGACGTCCGTTTACCTTGCTCTTCGACAGCGTCTGCTTTAGCGCAGCATGCTGGCTGAGAGGGATGGCATCGAGCTCGTCGAGGTTCACGATGAGATTGTTCGTCAAGGCCATCTCCTTGTCGAACTTGTTCGAGAGATTCAGGTGGTCCAGAAAATACATGCGCAGATGCGGGGGCAGCAGACGGGCCACGAAGGTCGTTTTTCCACAACCCTGGGCACCAATCAGCGTAGGCACACACTCATTGCCGTGCAGCTGATCCATCTGAAGCCAGTGGGCTACAGCAGAACGGATCCAGACGAACAAAAACTCCAGCTGCTCTGTACTCACCCCAGGCAAGCGTCCGAAGAGACGGGCCGCATGGTTCTGGCCGTTCCATTTGGGCAGATGGTTCAGATACCAGGTGATGGGATTGAACGTTACGACATCGTCCGAATTCACCAGCATCTGGATGTCAGACTTAGGATTGGCGCCCTCGCACACATCCTCGCGTTTGGCACGAAGGATAATGGAGTTCAGCGCCTTCTCCGTCAGCACACGCCAGTCGGGGTTTACGCCTGCTGGCAAGGTCACAAACTCTACCTTTCCGCTCAACTCATTGAAACGGAAGAGGTAATTGTCTTTGAGGAACTGCTCGACTGCGAGCGCTCCCTTCTGTGAAGCTCCAAGAGCCTCACCATGAATGGTAAGTTCTTTACTCATAAGATAATAAAAAAGAATTTTTAATAGTTTAGGCTAAGAGTGGCTTGTAAGTGTTTCTCACAGCGTCATGCCATTTTCCAGAATGGAACGCACATTTGCGTTTCCAAGTGCAAAGATACAAAATAAAAATGCGGTTTGCAAGAAAACCCAGAAAAAAAGCACAATATTTTGCATTTTAACATTTCAAGCTGTAAAAACTCTAAGCCTCTTTTGCAAGTGCTTGGGTTGAGGGTCGGATGGGAGTATAGGGTGGAGTGTAGGGTAGAGTCAAAGGGGGAGTGTTGGGTAGAGTGTCGAAGCATGACTCTACCCAGCTCACCCCCTGTATACAAAGGACATTCGAGAGATTGGGTGGTATGATTACTGCTTACCGGCGCTATGATTACTGCTTACCGACAGTAAGGTTACTGATTACCAAACGAGGTATGCCACAAGAGGGTAGTTTCCTCGGCACAAGCATCAAGCTTGTCCTCCTAAATAAAACAACAAAGCCACCACTTGTTCAGCGATGGCTCGTTATATTTGGGGCTTTTTCTTCATTCCGAGAATAAAAAACTTGCCTCTTTACTTTGTGCTATGCCAAATTATTCGTACTTTTGCAGCAAAGTATAGACATTAACCCTTAGATAAGGAAATTCTTAACGAGATGAAGAAAGTATTTTTAGTATTGATACTGACGATAGTGATGGTGTCTGGCGCCAAGGCCGACGGCGCACACTACAATGTATGGCTCGAAAGTTGTGAGACGGTCAATATCACCGTAATCAATGCCATCAAGGACGCACGGCCAGACCTCGGCCTAATGGAGGCGAAGAACTTGGCTAACTCAGCCCCCTGCTGGGTGTTGGAGAACGGTACGAAGGAGACTGCTGCGACGCTGACGGCAACGCTGAATGACAACAGCTGCAGCGCCGTCAACTACCTGGTAATCGACGACAGCTTCTCGGAGGCACCCATACGTAGCTTGTTGGAAGACAGGTATGTGGACTTCTCTGACAGCAAATACAAGTGCGTCTCGATGGGTGGACTGGAGAAGGTGAAGGCCATCAGCGTCAGGAACCAGAACCTTTCTACGTTGCGTGACATCGACGTATTCACCAGACTGCAGTTTCTGGACTGTAGTGGTAACCAGCTGACATCACTCGACCTGACGGTGAACTGGAATCTGAAGGCACTGTTCTGCTATGACAACCCGTTCAGCCAGAATGCCATCAACGACATCATCGACAACCTTCCGGAAACGGTAGGCACCATCGTGCCCTTCAAGAAGGACGACGGCGGGAGCACTTTCGGAGCCACCCAGATTGCTGCAGCCAAGGCAAAGGGCTGGGAGACGTTTGTGAAGAACAGCGATGGGCAGTTTGAACCGTACAACGAGGAACCCCAGTATTTTGACGCAAACGGGGCCTACTATGGTCCTGCTACCGATGCCGATGCCTACTCCGGAGCCTACTATACAGGTCGCTATGTGAGTCCGTTCAAGACCTTCCTGGGCAAGACGGACACAGAGATACAAGAAAAGCTGGACCAGCTGTGGAACCACTACTTCAAGGGCGATAACAATCAGAAAGTCTATTACGAAACAGGCAGCAAAGAAGCTTACATCTTGGATGTCAACAACAACGATGTCCGCTCCGAGGGTATGTCGTACGGTATGATGCTCTGTGTGCAGACCAACCACAAGGAGGAGTTCGACAAATTGTGGCATTTCGCCAAGAGCCACATGTGGCACAATCCTTCTAACGGCGGTGACGGCTATTTCTCTTGGCAATGCAACACGGACGGAAGCGTGAGGGACCAGGGTTGCGCACCCGACGGTGAAATATATTTCATGATGTCGCTATTGTTTGCTGCAAACCGTTGGCACGATGCCAGTTATATGGAAGATGCGCAGGCTATCCTCAAGGCTTGCTGGAAAGGTAATGGCGCTTCGCTGTTCAGCGAACAGTCTTACATTGTGGTGTTCCAACCGACTCCCGGCAACAATTCCTGGTCTGACCCGTCGTACAGCTTGCCGGCGTATGTTGACCTGTTTTCCCGTTGGTCGACGACCAATAAAGACAAGTGGAAGAAGGCAACATCCGCAACTCGCGATCATTTATATAAGAGTTCGAATACCACATCTGGCTTGTTCTCCGACTATAATAACTTCGACGGAACACCGCATAGTGTTTCTTTCAATAGCAGTGCAACCAAATATATGTATGACGCCATGCGCTGTGCCATGAACTTTGGTATGGACTATTACCTGTTTGGTGCTGATGCCGAGCGGCAGACAGTGATGGCACAACGGTTGATAGACTTTTTCGAAGCAGATGGTTATAAGCATGCCCGCTTTAATTGGGACGGCTCAAATCCGTCAGAAACCTATACGCTGGGTGAGGCGGGCTGTAATGCCGTAGCCTGCTATGCACTGATAGGAAAGGACGGCTATGAAGACAAGGTGTGGACCAACCTGTCAATGGCTTGGGATGCGGTTCCTATGACGGGCCAGTATCGCTATTACGACGGCATGGTGCACTATCTGGCGATGCTGCACCTCTGTGGTGCCTTCAAGATATGGAAACCCATCACCGATGTCTATAAGATGGGCGATGCCAATGGTGACCACTCCGTGACCATCACCGATGCCGTAGGTGTCGTCAACAAGATCCTGGGCAATCCCTCACCAGGCTTCATCGAGCCTGCTGCCGATGTGAACCGCGATGGCAACATCACCATCACCGATGCTGTGGGTGTGGTGAATATCATCCTAAGTGGCGAGGCCAGTGCACCGAAGATGGAACTGGAGAATGTTGACGATATCGAGGCGACAGAGCCGGAGTAAATATCCGTTCAATGATATAGAGAAGGGACAACGTGAAAAACTTGCCCCTTTTTTGTGATTTCGGAAATATTTCGTAACTTTCACCTTTGGTGAAGATACTCCCGCTCGACAAAAAACAAAAAAAAATCTTTATTTGTTTTGTTTTGTCCTCACTTATTCGTAACTTTGCAAACAGTATTAATAACTTAAAGCAATAAATTATGAAAACGAAAAGACTATTTGCCGCATTATTTGTATTGTTTGCGATGTCGGCAAACCTTTGGGCTGTAGAGGTAACGATTGACGGTATCAAATACGATGTTATTAAAAAGGGAAAGACGGCAAAGGTGCTTTCGAATAGTCCTAGATATTCAGGTAACATTGTTATCCCTGAGACAGTTGAATACGAAGGCGTGGAGTGTAAAGTAACAGCCATTAATAATAGTGCATTTTATAGTTGCTCAGAATTAATCTCTGTCTCTATCCCTGACAACGTCCAGACTTAGGAGAGAGTACCTTTTATAATTGTAAAAAACTGGTGGAAGTCCATCTTGGAACAGGTATTACCGCCATTCGCTCTGAGGACTTTTATAATTGTACCGCTTTGAAAACTATCAATATTCCTAGTACAGTAACAGAGATTGGTAATAAAGCATTTGATAATTGTAGTGCTCTAACTTCGATTTCGCTTCCGGATGGCCTGGAAAGCATCGGAACCTATGCGTTTTATGGTACAGGCTTGACCAAGATTATTATGGGTGATGGTTTGAAGACCATAGGTTCAAGTGCATTTTCCTACTGTTCAAGTCTGACTCAGGCAGTAATTGGTAGTAATGTGACTACTATAGGAGGTTCTGCCTTCAAAAAATGTCCATTGACCTCTGTTAAGATTCCTAATAGCGTGACATCATTGGGCGGAAGTGCGTTTGAAGATTGTAATAAACTGCTTTCTGTGCAGATTGGTAGTGGCGTGTCTATAATACCCAGTTATGCATTTCAGAATTGTACTGAATTGATGTCCGTTTATATTATTGGTAATACATTGACCGAATTGTATAATTATTCTTTTTACAATTGTAAGAACTTGATAGTTATTAAGCTTCCATCAAGTGTCACGAGAATTAGTGGACATGTCTTTGAGGGGTGCTCGCTATTGTATAATGTGGAACTGAAAGAGGGTCTTCAATTAATTGATAGTTATGCATTCTCCAAATGTACCGACCTGCACGAAATCAGTATTCCAAATAGTGTTACCCATTTAGAGGATTACGCTTTTAGTCAGTGCACTAATCTTGCAAAGGTATGGATTGGTACGGGGATAAAGAGAATTGACGATTATGCTTTCTACAAAGACGAGAATTTGGAGGATTTCTATTGCTATGCCGTGGAGCCACCCACTGCGACTTCATATACATTCCAGTACGCCTATCCTGAATATGCCACTCTCCACGTCCCTGCCGAGTCTGTTAATACCTACAAAACCACATCACCATGGAGCTCCTTCGGGACTATTGTCGCTACTGACGGCTCAACGCCCCTGCCCCCTGTGCCGGAAAAGTGTGCCACGCCGACCATTAACGTAAACGGAGATCGGGTGTCGTTCAGCTGTGCCACTGAGGGCGCCAGCTTTGTGTACGACGTGAAACCCACCTGCCAGCAGAATGGCGTCGGAGGCGATCTTCGTCTGATTTCGGCATTTACTGTCAGTGTCTATGCCACGAAGAGCGGTTATGATAATTCGAATGTTGCGACGAAGGATATTGTCGTTAATACCAAGAAAGGCGATGTCAACGATGATGGAAAGGTGACTATCACTGATGCTGTAAGTGTCGTGAATATCATCCTAAGTGGCGAGACTAGTGCACCGAAGATGGATGTTCCACAAGAACCGGAATTGATGGTGGAACCGGAGTAGATAAGAATGAATAACTAAAAACGAGAATAACGATGAAACATCTCAGATTATGTTTGTTATGTGTGATGCTAACGATGGCGGGAGCTGTTATGGCTGCAACCACGTATAAGTCATCCCCAGCTTATCCTAATTGGACTACTCCCCCCACAACGAAATGGGACAACCAGAGCCCTACGCTGTGGGGTGACGGTTTGCTGAAAGTGTTGGCAGTAAACTCCGAAGGAAAACCTACTTTTACTTTCAGAGTGCAAAAGGCTGATGGTTCGAAAATAAAGAATCGGACAAGAACTGAAGTTCACGTAGGGTCTCCGCGTGGAGCCCTTATAGAAAGTAAGGAATTGTCGGGAGAACGTGAATTCACGTATGTTTCTTTCAAGGCAACGCACACTTCTGGCAGTAAGAAATACTATGTGGTGCTAATTTCATATATGCCAAACGGAACAGAACGCTGTTACTATACCAATCCCATCACCATCACAGCAACGACTGAAAAATTGGCGATGCCTGACGCAGACAGTTTCGATGCCACGTCAATACTATATAACTGTTTTGCTGCGACGTGGGATCCCGTGGAAGGTGCCACGGGCTATCGGATTAATGTCAAACGTGCTACAGAGAGCTACGATAAAGATAAGGCTATTGTTTTTAAGCAGACCGCAAACACCAATTCCTATCAGGTTAACGGATTGGCTGGTAATGCTTACCAGTTCCAGGTTCAGGCAATAATGGGGTCGGACGAAAGCGTCTGGAGCAACTGGAGCCCAAGCGGAAAGATCATTAGGACGTTGTCAAACGTGGGCATAAGTGCCGGAAATACATTCGGTTCTTCTACATTACTGAAAAGCTCTGCCGGTAATGAACATGAGTATACCTATACCGTGACTGTTAAGAACAATTCCTCAATTGACTGGTTTGGCAGTTTCCGTCTGAAGGGAGCAGAAGAGAATTACGAATGGCTTAAGAAAGTTATTAAAGCATACGAATCAAAAACGTTCACCTGCAAGCATAAATTCACAACGACTGGTACCAAAAACATGCAACTATATATGTTGCAGGGTGCCATAGGTAACTCAGAAGACGACTGGGAGAAGATAGGAAACTCATTCACCGTGACCGTTACCGAACAGACTACTCCATCTGGTGGTGCTAATGAACTGGAGAATGCCGTCACGTATCTGCATAACAGGGGTGTTATTGACAAGGGTACTGTGAGCGAAGCCAATACTAGCGGGTTGCTGCTGCGTAATCATATTGCCAAGATGGCATTCTTGGGTGTCTATAAAAAAGCGGGC
>JAEEGH010008631.1_pt1 | contig 24007 bp, 24 predicted proteins | sample 9134181 | NCBI WGS metagenome assembly JAEEGH01 (sample SAMN16246544, study PRJNA631951) | gut metagenome | biome: gut microbiome; feature: rumen; material: DP-attached | host: Bos | place: Iran: Karaj | collected 2018-10
CCACAAGGACACCCCCGAGAGCCTGGTGCTCAAGGGCCGCGACCTGGAAAAGATCGTCCTCAGCCGCGCCGTTACCCGCCATATCGAACGGAAGATCCTGACTTACAAGAACCGGACGATCGTCTTCGGGTAATTTTTCGTATATTGCAGCGTAAAACACGCTGTTATGAAAAAAAGAACTACGGCCGCGGCCCTTTCGCTGCTGATTGCCCTGACGGCATCCGCCCAGCAGTCAAACGTCAACCTCAGCTATAACCCGCAGAAAGACACCGAAGGGCTCGTCCCCTTCAGCGCCAACCTGAATTCGCCCCAGGTGAACGACGACCATACCGTCGTCTTCCGGCTCCGGGCCCCGAAGGCGGAGTCCGTCGCCCTCTCGGGCGCGATGACCACCGTGATGGGCGTCCGGGGGAACATCCCGTTCACCAAAGGAGAAGACGGCATCTGGACCCTCACCATCGGCCCGCTCCCGGTCGACATGTACCAGTACAATCTCGTGGTCGACGGCGTCAGCATGGCCGATCCCAACAACACCTACGCCGCCTTCACGGCCATGCCTCCCTACAGCGAGCTCATCGTCCATGGCGACGGTCCCTCCTGGTGGGACGCGAAGGATGTGCCGCACGGTGCCGTCACCCGGCATATCTATTACAGCCCTGTCACCCAGGGACAGCGCGAGATCTATGTCTATACCCCTCCCCAGTACAACCCCAAGAAGAAATATCCCGTCCTCTATCTCATGGGCGGCAGCGGCGAGCTCCCGTCCAACTGGATGTATGACGGACGCGTGAACTTCATCATGGACAACCTGCTCGCAGAAGGGAAGGCGGAGCCCATGCTGATCGCCCTGGTGAACAACCAGGTCATCCATCGCAACCATCCCCAGCACGCCGAGCTTACCTTCGACATCATGGAACGGGAGTATCGCGAGGCCATCATCCCCTTCATCGACAGTCACTACAAGACCATCGCCAATCCCCATGGACGCGCCATTTCCGGACTGTCGATGGGCGGCCGCCACACGATGTTCGTCGGCCTGAAGTCCCTCGACCTCTTCGCGAATTTCGGCGTCCTCAGTGCCGGTGACAACAAGCCTGAGGAGACCCTGGGCGAATTCCTCAATGACCCGAAGGCCAACGACAAGGTGGATTACCTGTTCATCGGACAGGGCGGCGCCGAGGAGAAGGGCTTTTTCAACATGCGGGTCAAGGGCTTCCGGGATGCGCTGGACAAGCACGGAATCGAATACGAGTACTTCTGCATCGGCGAAACCGGTCACGACTGGTCCACTTGGCGGCACCTCCTCTACTACGGCTTCCTCCCGAAGCTCTGGAAGAAATAGGCCGAACGACATCCGGACACAAAAAAACCAGGGAAAATTCCCTGGTTTTTTGTGTTTGATTGATAATCAATATTCTTCTTCGTTAAAGATGTTATTATATATTGATTATCAATACATTAAAGAAAATAATGCCTGTTTAGACAAACAAACTTTGTTTTCTGGGGTCCTAAAATACCAGTTTGTTGAACAACTTCGCTATGTCCAGAAACCCTTATCAGCTATGCTGTACCTAAAACGTAAAGGATAAGGAAAGATAGATTTCCCTCGGGCGAAGGGTATAGTCGTAACTATGAGTGTCAAGGCCGCTGACAACTGTATAGGTATAGTGCTTTTGATCCAGGATGTTGTTGGCTGTCAAGCTAAGGGTGTAAGCCCCTATCTTATACGAGAGGTATGCATCGAAAAGGGTTAGGTCTTTATAGCTTCCGTCAGAGAGTTGCAAATGGGAGTAGTCCCCGTTTAGCCTTATGGTGAAAGTCTTTGTTGGATAGAAGGTAATCGTAGCCCTTCCGGTGAAATTCCGGTAGGCGTTATTGACGGAGGCATATCGGGAGCTTGTCATGCGCCAGTTGGCCGAAAGGCTGGATTCCATCCAATCGACCGGTTGCAGATTGATATCAGCTCCTGCATTGAATCCAGTCCCGAAATAGGTTATGACCAGATCTTGTTGAATCATTCCGCTCTTGCTCCAGTTCCAGCCACCCCTGACAGTGAATTTACCTTTGATTGAAGAGACTCTTTTTGAGAGTTCCGCATTGGATGATACAGTCTGCGAATGATTGTCACTGTTCACGAAGGAGGACGTTGAACTGTCTCCAGTATAGTATAATGACGACATGAGGTTGTTGAGCATATCGTTATACCCCAACGACCACGATCCGAACCACAGTGAGATGGGATTGTTGTAGCGCCATGAAAAAGTGGATGAGATAATGCGGCTCTGGCTGAGCGTTCCCGGCTGGGAAGACACCCTACGGTAATCGTGCATCACCGGGTTGGTCAGTAATGAAGTTATGTTCCCATAGTTATGGCTGCAGGAAGCAATGAGCATCAAATCATTTTCGGGCGACACTGTATATGTCATGTTCAAATTGGGATCCGCATAGAACTTCCTGAAATCCAGCGGTGAGTTGTCTCCGGATTCATTGGCTCCTTTCAAAAGGACACCGCGTAATGCAAGAGATACGGACATCTTGAACCGCTTATCCTGCGTTGTATAAGTGTAACCAGGATACACTCTCAGTTCTCCTGAGCTTCCTTTCAACCTGTTGTAGGAAGAGAGTTCCCCTCGTTGCAAGTCACTCTCCAATGTATTGTAATCGACATTAAACGTTATGGGCAAACTGACCGTCGATTGGCCGAATCGATAGGATGTATTGAATGTCTGGAGAAACTTGGTGGCCTGGCTCGAAGCACTTTGCGAGCCATTGTACGAGCCTTGTTCACTGGTAATGTCCAGTTTCAGTGTCGGGGTCTTTGCGAATTTGAGATGTGTTTCAGCGGTCCACTCCAGCTTACCAGTCTTAAAAGAGTACCTGAATTCATCGCCGATGTAGTAACTGTTGAGTTTTTGATCCTGGGAGATGGGGATGCCGTTTTCGTCGACAGGCAGGGATCTGTCCGCAAAACTCCCTGAAAAGTCGAAGGAGTTGCGGATGTATTTTTTATCGGAATTCAGCGTGTAGTTTATTCCCAATCCCGGCTTATGGGCGCGGGATGCCGCATCATATGCCTGAGTGAGGATTAAGTAGTCATCATCGCCCAGGAAATACTCGCTGCGAACCGAGGACTTGTTGCGCCGTTTTTGCAAGGCATACGTCGCATTGATGCTAAGCGTCTTTTCTGCGGAAATCTTGATCGTTGGATTCGCCGACACAAGCCCGCCTTCCATAAAGAGGTAACGGGAAGCGCTCAAAGAGGGAGTGTTGCTGCTGATTTCTCCAACGGCATTGACTGCTAATTGAGGGAGAGGAGATGTGGTTGAAGTTGACGTCGACGATTCGTCTTGATTCCCCGTTATCGCCGTGACCATCGCCTGACCTTTTTCGCCATACAACATACCAAACCCACCAATTGTGTAAAGCGCCTCGTCTGAACGATAACCACCTGTCACTGCCGCATTACCTACCGGCTTGGACAAGGCACTCTTTTTCAGCTTGACATTGAGTGCTACTTGGTCGGAGATTTTGTCTTTCTCCATCTTGATTGCATGATGGTTATTCAAGACTTCAACACTGGCAACATGTTCCGCGGACAGGTTCCTGGTAGTCAATGTGTAGCTCCCGCCCAAAGTTTCCAGTCCTTCCACATAGAAATTGCTGATAGCCCTACCCAGATAACGGATTTCACCATTCTCCGCTACGGTGATTCCCGGAACTTTTTTCAACGCATCCTCCAGCGACTGATCCCCTTGGCTTACCAGGGCGGGAAGATTGAACCGGAGAGTATCTCCTATCCTTGTCACCACAGGGGCACTGATAACTGCCTCCTTCAGTTGCGTTGTATCTTCCTTTAAAACGAAATCAATGTTTTGCGTGCCATTCTTGATCGTCCTCTCCTCTTTGGCGTACGACATCATCGTAACTGAGATCAACAACTCTTTCTTGTCGCAATTGAATGTCAACTTGAAACTGCCGTCGGTTTTCGTAATGCCGTAAGCGACGGTCTTCTCGGCATCTTTTACCGTGACTATGGCACTTGAAACAGCCACGCCGCTCTCATCCTTGACAAAGCCGGTTATGATAGTTTGGGCTGAAATCACATTTGCCAATAACAGCCACGATAATAATGCGACAAAACTTCTCATACGATGATCTGAATACAATACTCCCTAGCATGCATCTAAGCAGAGCATACTTCTTTATGAGTTATTACTATTTGGTTGTTATGGAGATAACGGTTTTAATATTCCCAACATCATACTTCTGAATCTCCTTGGGGTCCTTTATGATGTTGACTGAGATTATTTTGGCCAAATCAATCTTGTCAAACTCTTTCTTGGATATCTTCTTCCCATTTAGGACATAAACAGCGTTCCCAAAGTCATAAATGGTTCCTCTGTTGGGTCCTGTTTTAACAACCACATCAGATTTGTCAAACTTAACATCTCCCTTTTTATCCCCCATGATGATACTCCCTTCTGGAAGATAATCAAAGTACTCTGACAAATCAATTGAAGACGGCCCTTGTCCATTAAGTCCAATAGCTTTTCCATTAATAATAGTCATAGCTCCAGCTTCAGAAGGATAAGGGAAGAAATAGGTCTTATCAGTCCTGTCAGTATAGATCACATGCATTCTTTGAGCCAATCCCGGGACTCTCTCTATCCTGTAGGACTGAATCATTTTCCTACTAATTTGAGAGCCATCGAAATTTTCAACTATCTTTCCATCAATCATATAGATATCTAACGTGTCAGTCGGTGGAACTACCACCGCTGTCTCAAGCATAACTGCCAAAGCAGTTGATAATAACGAAATCAACATAGCCTTATCTATTACTTGCCAATAATCTTATCGAACCGTCCACCTGATTCTTGGAGACAATAAACGAGAATTCATTGTTGTCTGTCAACTGAACCGTTAAAATAACATCCTGTCCTATTGGTTCTGCCGTCATACATGATATCTCATTCAGACTGATATCATAGAGCGCCACGATGCTCTCGATTATCTCCTCCGAAGATGGTCGTAAATAATCCCTATTATCTTTGTCTCTCGGCCACAGGACAAGTGCGACCACGATAGCTGCTGCAGATGTTGCAACTGCCAATACTTTCCAAATCAATCTTCTGTGGCCATAATTCTTCTTGACAAGCTCGTCAAACATATGAACATCGTCATCAGAAAGAGCCCTTTCCAGACTGACTGTTGGCAGAGATAAGGCACCTATGAGGCTTGCCACCTGTTTTTCGTCTTCTTCTGGAGCATTCTGCTTAAACCATTGAATCAACAGCCTCTCTTCGGCAAGATTTGTCTCTCCGGCAAGAAAATGCTTGATTAGGGCCTTACGCTTTACGCTGTCTGTTAACTGATTATACTCCATCGCCGCATTATTTAAGTTCTCTCATTCTAGCAAGTAATTTGCGCCGAGCGTTTGATAAGGTTGTTTTTATGCTTGTTTTCGGCTTACCAGTAACTTCCGCAATCTCATCAAGAGATAGTCCTTCGCTATTACGCATCTGGATAAGGGCTCTCTCTGTCGGGGTCAAATGAGCGAGAAGATCCGTAACAATAACCTCGTTATCTGATTCTTCCACAGAATCAGCGGTTCCCAACTCTCCGGCAAGCACATGGTCATCAATATCAACCGTTGCTATTCGTTGTTTTCTATAATGAGCTACGCAAATATTCTTGGTTATTCTTATCGCAAGCGCTTCTACGTTTCGTATCTCGTAGCCTTTGCTATTCAACTCCCATAATGCTATCAATGACTCTTGAACAATATCCTCGACCTCTGCCTTGGAGTTGGTAGCCGAGATGAATCCAGTCACGATTCTCTCCAGTTTAGGAGCTAGGTTCTTAATATTGTTCTCGAAATCCATCTCTTTGGGTATGCTTACACAGTATAAGTAGTAGAAATGCCAGAAAAGTAAATCGTAAATTTATGCTGATATAGAAAAAACGACAAAACTGGTTATAAAATGGCGGTCGTGCTATACGAATTTAGCACCGTGTTGAATAATCACTCCAATTCCAACGGCTGATATCCGTTGGGCCTGGGACGCCTTGCCACTCCATTGATATAAACGATATTGTTGCCGTCAAGTGTTTTATAGACACCGATATACTTCACCTCCTCAACCCCTGGCCACTTGCCGTCTTTTATGTCTTTCTCTGTCGATAGTTTTGACTTGAGGACTTTATCCCTGGTGGATTGGAAAACTGTGGCGTTTTCTGTTTTCACCACCGGCGTCGTCCCTTTACGGAACGCGATTGCCTCGAATTCGTGTATGGATTCGCTGTCCTTTGCCGCCAGGATGAGACCGGGGAGACCGTTGAATTTCCAAGGGCCGGCCGTTGAAGGAATCTCCGGTGCATACCACACGACCCAATTCCGTCCTCCATAGGAAGTGGTTGCTTTGTTACAAACGTATCCGCAAATGGTCTCATTTCCGTCTTCCAGATTCCAATTCATTGAGCCAAGCTCTTCCGTATAACCCATGAGATTCGGCGAGACCTCCATCACAACGGTCATTGCATCAGAAGGCTGATTCTGCCAAATCTCGGAATCAAAATAAAACATGGATGTCCTGCGCATCTCTTCCAATCTGTTTCTTTCTTCAACTGAAGCTCCAGCAACATGTGACAAAGAATCAACTGCATATGCAGAGTAATCATAAAACCTGGAGAAATCTTTACCTATTTGTAGGACCGTCGAATAAGTCTCCTGTACTTCATCATGAATGTCATACCTATAGAAACACTCGTATAGGGGCTCGCACTGGAGGAGCGCTCCGCTATCCTGAGCGAACCCGGGACAAACGCGAGACACTACTAAGAGAATGATAAGAATGGTTTTCCGCCTGTTCATAATAATTTGCATTAAATAGACAATTGTTCCTTAATTAAAGGTAGCAAGAATAGTTGAAAAGTTAATCAGATTATCGTATTACTTTCTTACGGGAAATTCGGATGATTACAGGTTGATTGAGACAAGTGGTCGGACAAAAAGTTTTTTTTAACTTTTTTCTGGTTCTTGCTACCTTTACAATATAAGACTGTTATGACAAAGCAGGAATTCGCATCTCTTTCTATCAGAATCCGGGGCAAACTGATTGCTTTGGCTAGTCGCTTCAACAAGGCGTCCGGGCTGGAAGGCGACGCGGAAGATATTGCTCAAGATGCACTAATGACACTATGGCAATTGTCAGAGAAAGGCTATCCAATCAAAGATCCGGAGGCACTGGCGGTCAAGATCACAAAGACGCAATGTGTTGAAAGATACCGAAGGCAGCACATACGGTATGAGCCAATCGGCGATCAACCAATTACCAGCAGTTATTCGGCTTCTTCGGGTACGGAAAGAATGGATATCGAGACAATCCGAAGCATCGTACAAAGAGATTTGACCGAAAGTCAGCGACTACTATTGGTCCTGCGTAACGAAAAGGGGCTCTCTCTTGATGAAATAGCAACGGCCACGGGGCGTCCGAAAGCGAGCATTAAAGCAGCCATCTCCATGGCGCGCAGGAAGATGTTGGAACAACTGAAAAAGATGAAATGACTATGGATAAAGAAGCACGCAAAGCGCTGATTGAGCGCTATCTTGAAGCCGAGACTTCACCGAAGGAAGAGAAGACGCTTCGGGAATGGTATGCAAACCATCCGGTCGATGAAGATGAATGGGCAGAGGCTATGCTCCTCGATCTAGACAACATTGAAGCGGAATTCGACCAGATCCTGGCGGCAGGCGAGAGAAATCGGCGTAGAAGAATCTTACGCCGGGCATCCCTTTTTGGTTGCGCCCTCGCTGCTTCTGTCGCCCTTCTATTCTGGCTCGTCCCTACCCGTCAGACCTCTGGAAAGACATTAACGCCAACTCAGATTGCCGAAGGTATCCAACAGATGATGCAACTTGATATCGGTGGTATCGAATCCATCGAAGCTGTTCCCAAAGGGTCCTATGCTGTCCTGACCGCCCGCCTCTCTGATGGGAGCACTTGTTCATATATTTTAACTTACAACGACGAAGGAGCCACATCTCTCCTTGCTGACTCAAACCGCTAATGACGCTACCATGAAACATTCTTTCATCATTTTGTCCATTCTTGTCGCTCTGGTTGCCAACAGCAGCATTCTGAAGGCTTCCCCGTTATCTGCAGCCGATACGTTGAATCGTTATGTCATTGACAATAAAATCGTTGAGCATTTTGACGGTTCACAAATTGCAGGCAGAAAGATAATCAGCTACCAGATTACGGTCACTTCATCCAACAATGAGATCATAAGGACCCATACCATCAGCACGGATCCGATGGCTGATTATGCCTATGTCATAGACGGCAATCAAGTTCCAAAATCCGTCTTTGAGCAATTGGACCCCAATGGTATCATGAGCATCACCATCATAAAGGATGGCAGCCGGGATGATATCGATATCAAAAAATATGTCGGTTGGGAGAATGGAGTCGTCCTGGTTAAGACCAAGAAAGACGGGTCACGGGTCTTCAAGAACAAGTCCGGCAAAAAGAAATAAGATCTCCTATGAAAGTCTTGTTAATCATTGTCGCCGTTCTGGGGATGTCTATGAGTTTCCCCCAAGCGCCAGCAGATAGTGGAGGATTGCGTTCTTTGCCGGTAAACGTAAAGGAGAACCGTCGGCTCAAGTTATCGGATATCGCATCCGATGTCCGAAAGGTAACTCCGGAGTTCAGTGAAGAAAGTGCCTTCGGTCGTGTAGACAAACTGGTCCTATGTAATGACGGTTTTCTCGTTAAGGCTCCAGTTGACAATGTCCTTCTTTTTAATGACGATGGAAAGTTTGTACGCCGGATCGGAGACCAATGGACGGACCATAGTCTTTTCAACGTGAATTTTATCGACATCACTTTTGACGGCGCGGAGGGAATCATCTATATATCAACCCTGAGAAACGGAGTCCTTAAATTTGGGCTTGACGGGAGTTATAAGGGCAGCATTAATCATCTACCGCGTCCAGAAGGGCTCCAGTTCAGTAACAATACCTTGTATGGTATTCCTTCAACAGCTCCGGTAAAGATAGGGAATAAATACAGGAATCAAGCACAATTATTCACCTATTCCCTAAAAGAGAATCAAACAGACAGTGTAAAGATCTGGACCATTTTCAAGGATTATGGCATTATTTCCGGCACGAGCATCAAGGATTTTATTTCTGTTGTTGATAATCAGGTTTATGTATCTTATCCCTGCCTCTATACGGAGGCATTCGCTCGCGATACCCTCTACAAATATCAAGGGAAAGAATTACTTCCTGCCATGAAACTGGACTTCGGTAACGAGGCGGGACCTGGTCCTTCGGGGATAAAACAAATCCAACTGGGACATATCTGTGTTGTCGGCAATTATGTGTTTGCCGACTATGTGTATAAGAAAGAGGATTATTTCTATCTATACGATTTAAGGATAGGCTCCGGATCAAATATGAAACAAGGGCTCCGGGACAATATGACGCATTGCGGGATCATCAGAATTCGTCCTTTGGGCAACAATCAGTTCTACTATACCCATAGAGAAGAATCTGAAGATGACCGGAATGTCGACATCTATATTGGCACGTTCAAATAGATACGGATCGTTGGTAACTCCATATTAATTAACCGAACCACATAAGTTTAGCCATAAAGGGCAGGAATGACTCATGAGAGGAACTACTTATTTTGCGTAGTATCCACCGGTCCTCTTAGAACCTCGATGCTCAATAATGTCTTTCTCTGCTAAGGTAAGTAAATGACGCCCAATTGTAGCATCACTTTTTCCGGTCTTGGCTACGATATCTTTCCTCTGAATGCCAGGATTCGCCTTGATAACTGCCAGAGTTTCCTGCAAAGACGGGGTTAATCGCTCATTTAATCGCTCATTTAATCGCTCATTCGATGAGCTACTATCCTGCTCTGTTAAATACGGGGCAAGCGGGTTTTTGAAGCGGATGGTCAGGCTCACGAAGTTCGTCATAAAGGCGTACTCAGGTTCCGGAAGCCCGGCTTCCTTGCAATAAGTAAATATGTTTAGGATGCCACGCCCCCAACCTTCAGCCTTACCTCCTTTGAAAAGAGCTCCGGCTATCTTCTCGTTGATGGGTTCAGAATGCGGATGAAGTCGGAACTCTTCCGGAGAAGTGCCCATTGGGAAAGCCCCCGGATTCATAAACTCAATGCGATCGTCAAAAATAGCCACACTGGGAGTCCTTGCCTCGGACCACCAGGTGCGATGAGTCAGCAGATTCAGGCTTGCTTCCCGTATCACCTTGACGGGAACTGTCAGTTCGTTCTTGCTGTCGAAATCATCCTGATTCCCCGACATGAACATGTGTTTGCGGCAGAAATCTTCAATGGCTTGAAGCTGCTGGAACAGGTTGGCTTCCACGACGGTCTGATCCCGGAACTTGTCCATAATAGTACCCTCAAACCGTGCCAGGCGGACTTTGCAGTGATCGAAGAAACGGGACGGGTCTTTCCCAAACAGGGCAATGGCGCCATTAGTGATAAGGTCGCCCTGCATCAACACCTTGAACGGGCGAAGGCGGTCAACCGTCGTTTTGGCAGTTGCAGCATCGGCAGGAATCCTTCCTTTGGAGATTCCTTCATCAATTGCCGTTTTCAGCGTTTTAGAATCAATATCCCTGATGGTGGCGCCGGGACAGGGTGCCATTTCCCAGCTGAATTTCTTAGGATCACTGAGTCGGATGCGCTCGTCGAACATTTCGCGGGGCATCGGCTTTGTCGTGTTCTCCACCTTGTAGTAGGGACGGCCATCGTAGGTGTATGGCGCGGTGAAAGGAGCCGGAGCCGGGAACCAGATGGCGATTACCTTTTGTCCTGGACGCTCAGGCACATCAATGTATTGGGCGTAAAGGTCAATGGCCGGAGAAAACTTGGTCATTTCATGCGCCACTTCCTGCCTGGTCTTGTCAACTACATCCTGCCCGAGAATCTTCAAGGTAGTGGGATGTATGCCGAAAAAGAGCCAGCCGCCATCGGTATTAAGGAAGGCGCAACCGGACTGCATTCCGGCATTCAACTCTCCTGTCGTCTTCTTGACCTCCAGGACGCGGCTTTCGTCGCGGCGGATGATTGTCTCTATGTCGTGTATCGTCAGCTCATTCATTCAGCCCTCTTTTAGTTTTACAAAGTTATCGTTTTTTTCGTGTATTCCATTTATGAATCAAACAGTATTATTTTACGAAGCTCGGATCCGGACTCCCCATGAGCCGTTATCTCGATATCCCCCCGCCCTGGCGACGTTCAAATCTGTCGATTCGCCAGTCGTAGTCACCATCGGCGATACTTTTGACCCCTCTTTCAGCACGGCGGAGTTCCCAATCATTGAACTTTGCTATTTTGCTGGCCACATAGACAAGCCAGTTACCGATTACTTGAAAAGTGGTTTTCGCAATTGCAGCCAAACCCGTCATCAATTTCTTGATCACGAAGGCTTCATTATCATAAAAGCAATCTCCGTGATTGCCTCCGCGTCCTCCGGTTCCGGAATAAGCATAGTCCTGTATGGTCTCTACGGCGAATTTGATTACCTTGTCCGTATTAAACAGGTAGCCTGAAACGGCGCGAAGGGCCGGGTTCATCCACTCGTCGCTGGTGTTAATCGAGTCCTTCTCCCTGCGCTTCTCTTCGACTTCCGACTGTAGCCCTTCAAGCACTACCTGTTCGATGTCGATTCTATTTTTCAGTCTGTCGATCTCGCTCTGCTTCTCGGTGATCTTCGATTCGGCGTTGGCGAGTGCCGTTTTGGCGTCTTTCGTTTTCTGCTCGGCCTCGTTCTTTTCCTCCTGCGCCTTTTTCGCCTCTTCCTTGGCCTCCTGGGCTTTCTTCTCGGCCTTATCCTTCTCACTCTGGGCCTTGCGTTTCTCTTCCTCCAGCCGCTTCTTCTCCTTCTCCTGCTTCTGGAGGATGAAGTCGTTACGCTCCAGATGCTCCAGCCCGGTCTCGGACTTCTTCTGGCCGCGCTCCATGTCCAATGCCTCAGCCACCATGTCCTGCATCTCGGACATATCGGCGGCATTGAGCTTGATGGATTTCCCTGTCGAGTGGTCCATCCAGTCCCAGATGATGTGGGCGTGGTAGTTCGGCACCCAGGTATTCTCTTCGGCGGGATGCTCGTAGTGGCCCTCGTCCCTGTGAAGGTGGATCTGGAGAGCCTTGATGCCCCACTTCTTTTCCACCTCTTTGGTGAAGCGGAGTAGGTCTTTGAGCTTGGTGTCTTTTTCAATGACGACGACGCATTCACGGATCGGACTGGCTCCATTCCGGGTGCGCACCTTGCCGTTCTTGTCTGTGTACTGGACGTCCTTCTCCTGCATGGCGCGTCCGGTCTTCTGCTTGACCATGACACGGATGGATTCGAGGTACTGATCCAGGGTGACGCCCTCCATTTCAGGCGCGACATAAGAGGCGTTGTGTTTGGTCAGGTCGAGCCGGACGTAGAGCTTCTTAGGGTTGAGCGATTTGATGTACTCTGCGTCCCGCCTGTTGTGGCGTTCGCTCTGGGCGGTATTGCATGGCTTCACATGGACGGAAGCCTTGGGTTTCTGGTTCATTTTGCTAGTGATTTAGTGGGTTGTTGATGATGTGGAGCCATGCCCGGGTCATTAGGGCGGAGCCCTGATCGGTGGGTGCAGGGAGATGTCCCTCCTTGCTCGGGGTTCCCAGGCGGCAGACAGCCCCTGGGCGGAGAGTGCAGAGAGAGGTCACTCGCTGCTCGGGGTTCTCAGGGGTGAAACGCCCTGGGCAGGGTATCGGGGCGGCGCCCTGATTGGGACGGGGCAAAGCCCAGGCCCTCGGCAGAGCCCACAACTACGGAAAGCGAAGCGGGTAGTTATAGTGGGCTATAACAGGTCAGCCTATTATCGCCCGCACGCTCCCGCCTCCTTCTTTTCCCTTCCTTCCAGCCTTTCCGAGACCTTCGGAGCGATGGGCCGTCGTATGGGTCGGGATCATCCGGCGCTGGGGGCTCCGAGGTCGTGGAAGCGGCCTTGGCCGCACGGTCGGGCAGGAGAAGGGAATGGGACAGCCAGATTCTCCCCAATCCCCATCGCGGACGCCTCCTGTCACGGCCTCAAATCACAGGGAAATGAAGGGAAGGGGAAAGGAAGAAATGACGAGCATTCCGTCCCGGTCCTGCGTCGTGGGGATCAAATAGACTGGCCTGATTACAAAGAAAGAAACAGATCGCCTGTGTCCCGGCTGATCCGGCCCTGGGGAATCATCCTCCTGCGGTCGGTTCCGCCCCGTCATCAGGCGGGACACAAGGCTTCTTCCTCGACGGCTTCTCGATCGGCCTTACATAGGGGTTCTTTCGGAAGTAGTCGCATTTGACAATACCCTCGTTCGTGAACCAAATCGACAGGCACATCAGGGTGTGGATGGTGGTCCGGTTGGACGGAACAGACCTGAGTATACCCATCAGGTTGAACTCCTTCACGATTCGGGTAGCGGTCTTCCGGTCGCACTGCCACAGACGGGCGAGGTCAACCTTGGAGGCCATGAACTGGCCGGGGCGTAGGACAGCCGAAAAGCCCTTGCCAGAGACTTTGGTTTCCTCCATGACGGCCATCCGAAGAAAGTCCCAGAAGCATTTGACTCGGGGGATATCCTGCCCTTCGTCCGTGAGGTAGGCGTACTGCTCGTCTTTGAGAGTGATGCTGTATCTGATGTTCGTGAATTGCATATTGATTTGTTGTTTTTTTGGTTTAATGTGAAGACTATGACATTGTACTTCTTGTAAGATTTCGGTAATCGTCGTTCCAATCATCCCGAAAAGAGCAGCAGTCAATCATTCGATCAACACCAGTCCGAGATCCTCTATCAGCTTTGGAAGTTCGGGGTTACGGGAGCACAGGATTTGCAACATCTGCCGCTTAGTTGGCTCAGCCAAAAGGAAATCGGCGATGTCCCAACCTTTCTCCCTCTGCCAGTCTTCGGCTTCTCTTTCAAGGACGTCCGACACGGTAACGGTATGGCAGATGGATGATAGTATTTCTGCCTTCTGGCGCCATATTTCCATGGCCCCTAGATCCGGCATAAGGGTTACATCTCTTCCCCGCAGGACTTCCATCGTCTCGGGGTTGAAGCACCCATTTATGCCTCCGCTTGCCAGCCAAAGCATCTCGGGAACAAAGAAAGATCCTATCAATGCGGTCTTCTCACTTTCTACCAAGATCACAGGCAAGGCTGGATTAGAGGGTAATAAGTGTTCCCCAAAAAGGCACTGCTTTAGATGGTAGTCTTTCTCCTTCAGCTCCGTGTGGACCCAGCAGACGCGACTGTGAGGCTCTTTGACACGGTGCCCGGTTTCCGGGTCATAACACATGATCTTGCCAGTTCTTACCCGTCCTTGGACATCCACTTGCCAGAAAACCGTTGACCCACCCCATTTCTTGGAGGTTCCAACGTTGTATTTCTCCATCAGACGCATCCGGGACTCTTCATCCATGATTCCCTTAAGATAGTTAAACAAGGGATTAAGAGAATAGTGGCCAAGTGTCTTCTTCATAATGTCATACGGGATAAAGGAAGGTGTCGGTTCCTCCTTCTTTTGGACTCTCGTATGAACTGGTATCGCATTCCTCCAGTCTGATTTCTCCGGAAATGCTTCCGGATTGTCCTGGAAGAATTGTTTGGGCGTGTAGTGATAGCCGCAGCTGTTGATGTGGTCACAGATTCCAACATTGGCCGGAAAGGTGATAAGACCCTCCTCATCAACATAGCGAGTGAAGCAGCGTTTTTTCCCACACGACGGGCAACTTGTTTTGCTACCAGGCCCGTATTTCTGCAAATGAAAACGATAGTCAGCCATACCCATCATGAAACTTTAATAACGTCGTGCACCTGTGCAGTGTGCACTTCACCTTGTTTCTTACCTTCATCTTGTGCACTACTGCACGGTGCACACTCACTCAAAGGGCTCTTTGTATAGCACCCTCGACTAAGCTTCATCAGACGAGGGCTAGGGCCCTGTGTCAAGCGTCCCAGGCTCTTGAAGACAAAACGTTTAGAATATCCCTTCCCCTTAAGAGCCGCTTCTGCTTCAGCAGTGGTAAACGAGTCACCCATCTCCTCTATCCAATCATCGTTCGAAACAATATTGGGTTCCTGAAGCGCAACCCTAAGACGCTGATAGGTATCTTCATAGTAATCGATGAGCCTAATAGCCCCTTTAACTGATTCTAGGTCGACGAATTGGAGGCTCCCTTCTTCTGTTGCCCATTTCATCACCTGTAGAATAAGAGCCAAACGACCGGCATTGCTGCAGAGCTTTATCTTGCGACTATCTACTTCCAGGTCATTCTCGACAGCATTCACATCTCTGATAATTTGGTTGTTCCAGTCATAGAAGTATTCTTCAGCATCGTCCGAGAACCCGAGAACACAAGGTTGAAGTCCATTCCCGCTATCATCAAGAGGACACGGCAGACTCAGAATCTTCTCCATCACGGCCTTCCACTCGTGCTCGATGTCCGGACGCTTCTCGCCGGGAGCCGTACGTTTCCATTCTGAAATAGTTCGGTTGTTTGGGTAAACGAAAAGGAACCGGTCCAGAAGGCCATTGGATGAGTATTCATCACAGAAGACATTTCCCAGCAGGTTTGTTTGGATTGTACCAATCAGGTTGATGCAGGGTTGTTTGATATGTATCGGATACTTTTCGGCCTTGCGGATATAATCCAACGGCTGCCCGCTATACGAAGTCAGCAATAGCTCAATGAGATTACCCTTGTTGGTATAACGATTGACCGATTTGAACAGGCCCAGAATCTCATCAACCACGACAGAAATACCCCTAAGGTTGTTCTTGTGGGCATTCAGCATCGCCTCGGCCGTAAAATCACTGATTACAGTCTTTATCAGGTTCGGGTATTTGCGCGATGACGAGCCATCGACTTGTTTTCCTTCGCAGGCAGACTGACTCTCGTACTCCTGCATCTTGTCACAGAACTGGTAATACCGTTCTTCATCCTGTTCTCTGATGGGCTTGTACAGAAATCCCAATGGAGGAGTCTTTCCCAAGCCCGGTCTGCCGACCAGCATCATATAAAGGGACGGGCTGTTTGACCAGGCTCCCTTTATGTGAATCTGGTAAGAGTTTCCAATAGCCGACGCAATGGCGGAGAGCATGATGGAGGCGCAGTATTCAATGTTATAGTTCTCGTAATGGAAGAGATTGAACACTATAGCCTGTACCCTTTCGGGAAAGATGTCAAGAGGGAAATGTGTCTCCTGAACGGCCACCTGATCCCTCTTGACAGCGTTGATCAAAGACATTCTATCCATGGATACTTTCTTTTTGCTCCGGAAGCACGTCCGATATCGCGAACGCTTCATAATGGAAGCGACGAATGAACCGGTCGACATCTTCCTGGGTATACCAATACTTGTCTCCATGGCGGGAAAATCCCAGATATCCGTTATCCCGCAGCTTCCTCAGATAGGCGCCGCTGACATTCAGGAGCTTCATCAGGCTCTGGTTATCATAGATGCCCTTTCGCCCAGAGGGGATATGGATGCCTTGCCCATCCTTCCCTTCGACAATACGGAGGATCCTCTGGAGCAACTCCTTTTCACAAGGTTCATCATTGTTGAGATGTTTTTTTGTCATAATAATGAAATCGATTGTGACCAGGCAACCATGATGCACTCTCTGACCGCCTTGCCGTTGTTTGTGTTTGCGGGACAGCAGTGCACTCTGCCCGCGGGTTCTGGGGCAAAGATATCTTCGATTTCTGCGATACCATGTTAGGCTTGATGTTATGACCGTGATAGAGTCTGACTATAACATGTTATATAACACGGTATAATACCCTGATACCTTAGGAAAACGACAAAAAAATCAAGCCCTAACGGCTTGATTCACAATAACGTATTTATATGAGATGGGGACCTACTCGAAGAATCTGTCAATAATGTCAAAGTCATTCGGGAGAGGGCAGAATTTCCTATTGTTTCTTGATTGTCCGATATCTTTTGTTTGGAAAAGAGCATTCAAGTCAAAATCAGGGAAAGAGGAGTCGTCACCTGGATTCCATATGAACTTACCTTCTTTTCCACGATCCGGCACCGGACAGTCATTACAGTAAATCCGGCCACACATATAAGCCAACAGAATCTTTGACCGCTTCCATTTATAATGAGATCCATTTACTTCCATCAGGCCTTCATTTATAGCCTTTGCAAAAACCTCTTTTGCGAGAGGGGTGTCCAGCTTTCTTGTCAAGACGACACTTTCTTGTTCTTGGGGAGCAGCAGAAGAAGAGTTCTTGGATATAGCTTTTCTTCTTTTCCTAATAAACGACTCTGGTTCCTGAGCGGCAATTACAAGGACTCCAGCTGTGATAAGGCACATGAAAGCTACAAATAAAGCACCTGAATTGGCATGACCATCTTTGATAATCTTCAGGACTCCAGTACCCAATAAAACTAGAACACCGATGAACAAAAACAACGCGACACTCCAGAAAATGGCGCGTTCATACCTGTGAAATATATGAGCGGCAATAAGGACTAATACAATGAATACAAGAAACAGAACTGTGAATTGGAAGATTGTCATACTGCTCAAGTTTTTAATCACTCAGACATAAGGACAAGAGAGTCGGTATCCGCACTCAGTTTAGACACTTCTGAGGCCAACGTTTCCGGAAGGAATTTCGCATATACTCTTTCAGTGATATCAGTGCTTCCATGCCCCAACAGGCGACTGACAACGGACATAGACAGGCCATTGTTCAGCGCGAAAACCGCAAAAGTATGCCGAGCAACATGCATGGATAGATTAATGGAGAATTTCAACTGCTCGCCGACGACAGCTAGAGACTGGTTGATGTTCTTGGTAGCTGTATTCCTCGCCTTGTATAGGGCTTCCGAGTCATCCAGGTCCAGATCTTCCTTGACCAGATCAAACACGAATCTGCTGTCAGGCCGTTTTGCCTGCCATTGACGAAGGATACGGATTGCCTGGTCCGTGAGTGGAATAACGTGACGCTTGTTCGTTTTGATCATTATCTTCCGAAGTTCCTTCTTCTCGAAATTGATATTGCTCCACTGAAGCGTCATCACGTCAATAACACGAAGACCGCAGGCATGGAAAGCAAAGAAGAACATCTCAAGGTATTCTTTACGGCGAGGTTCCGGACAGGTTTTGTAATACTCCACAAGTGCTTTCATTTCATCTTTGGAAAGGCTCTTCCCGTCAAAAGTACCTTCAAAACCCTCCTCTGTCAATGAAAGCTTTGTGATCACCCGCATATCCTGGATCCTCAGATTGATGGCAGGGTCGATAAGATCCAGGTCACTTGCATAAGAACAAGCCTTGAGAATAGGAGTCAGGGCATGGTTGATGGTTGCATCGCTGTTCTTTTTAACATCCCTTCTCCATTCAATGTATGCATCAACCAACTCAGGGGTAATATCCCCGACATAGATGGAATCCGGTCGATAGGTCCCTAGTTTCTTCGCACGTAGAAAAGTCTGGAAGATATTCATTCCGCTTTTCCCGTTCTCAAGACGGCTCCGCCCAATCCGGTTCCTCGCATAGTCGGAATTCAGGCGCTCGATAGCGAATTCAACGAAATCCTTCCCTTGGTCTTTTCTCAGGAGAGGCTTGTCGGCAAGGATATCGGTGATGACTGCCGCCGTAATCTGGTGCGGATGCTTTTCATTATACTCGGCGAGCAGGGAATCGACACGCTCGACACGGGAGAGCAGCATCCTGTTGAGTCGCTTGTATTCTTCGCCGTAGCTGGCGCGAATCTCTCCACGACCTTGATTTCCTTTCTGGTTCCAGTCGCTCTCCTTGACAAAGACATTCGTTGATTTCCGGACAATCTGTCGGTTCCAGGTATATTCCAATTCTATCGGATATGCCTTCTCCTTGTCCGGATTCTTCGGTGTCCGGAGCCTGAATTTACCAAGGGGATATATTCGTTTCGGTCTGCCCATTGTTTGTCCTTTCCCCGATACTCACGAGGATGTACAAACATAATGATTTTTAGACAAACAAACTACTATTTTTAGCGATTTATAGCTATTTAGACAAACAAATTCGGCAAACAAACGCCCTAAAATGACAGCGAGACAAACAAATTATTTTTGCTTATCTCGCTGTAAATCAGTATGTTAAGAGTAAGATTCTCTCTTAATACTCTTCCTCGTTAAAGAAAAAATCGTCCTTCGTGGGATAGTCGGGCCAGATGTCTTCGATGGATTCGTAGATCTCACCGTCTTCGTCCAGTTCCTCGAGGTTTTCGACGACTTCGTCGGGGGCGCAGGTGCGGGTGGCGTAATCGATCAGTTCTTCTTTGGTGGCCGGGAACGGAGCGTCGTCCAGGCAACTTGCTAATTCGAGAGTCCAGTACATATGGCGTTCGTTTAAAATGTTTATAATTAATACTTTCGGGTTCCGCACGGGCGGCTCTCCGTCAAATGGGCTGCAAAGATATAAAAAAAACGGGGATTAAAAGATTTTTTTAACTATTTTTGCAGTCCCAAATGCGAGGCTGGGTGTAACAAATTCAATACCATGGCATACAGAAAGATAGAGGAATACGACGAAAAGACGACGCAGGAACTGGCTGCGCACGTGAAGGCCATTCTCGAACTGCTGGGCGAGGACACCTCGCGCGAAGGGCTCACCAAGACGCCCGAGCGCGTGGCGAAGGCCATGCAGTTCCTCACGCAGGGCTATCAGCAGAACGGCGAGACGATCGTCCGCTCCGCCGTATTCACGGAGCCGTACAGCCAGATGGTGATTGTCAAGGACATCGAACTCTTCTCCCTGTGCGAGCACCACATGCTCCCCTTCATCGGCAAGGCGCACGTCGCCTATATCCCGAACGGGCGGATCACCGGCCTGTCCAAGGTCGCGCGCGTGGTCGAGACCTATGCCCGCCGCCTGCAGGTCCAGGAGCGCCTGACGGAGCAGATCCGCGACTGCATCCAGAACTCCCTCAAGCCGTTGGGCGTCGCCGTGGTCATCGAAGCCATGCATACCTGCATGTCGATGCGCGGCGTGGAGAAGTCCAACGCCGTCACGACGACCTCGGCCTTCTCCGGGATTTTCCTGAAGTCCGACAAGACCCGGAACGAATTCCTGCAGTTGATCGGCCGGTAGTTACCGGCGGCCCGCCTTTTTCACGAACAGTTTGAACGGCGCCAGCCAGGTGTCATCCGTACGCGCCATCCCCTCGGGATGGAACTGGAACGCGATGACCTGGTTCCCGTATTCGTAGGCCTCGACGATGCCGTCGGCGGCATGGGCCGTCACCCGGACACCCGGGGCGACCTCCTTCACGGCCTGGTGATGGAACGAATTGACCGTGATGGAGTCCTGGCCGAACAGATCGTACAGCACACTCCCCTTCTCCACGCCGATCCGATGCCAGGCACCGCCCCCGTGCTTGACGACCGTGTCCACCTGCGTGGGAATATCCTGGTAGAGCGATCCTCCCAGGACGACGTTCATGAGTTGCTCCCCGCGGCAGATGGCCAGGATGGGTTTTCCGGAATCGAGCGCCGCGCGCATGAGCATCAGGTCGCTCGCATCGCGGAGCGTATCGACACTCACCGTTTCGTTCCAGACCGTCTCCCCGTAGTAGGAAGGGTCCAGGTCCGGGCCGCCGGAGAAGATGACGCCGTCCACCTGCTTGAGCAGGGCGGCCGCCAGGGCAGGATCCGACACCGTCGGGAAGATGACGGGGATGCCCCCGGCCCGGGCGACGGCCTCGGTGTAGTTCGCGGACAGGGAGGCGGCACCGGCGGAGGTCCGGCCGCACGAAATGCCGATGAGGGGCGCCGAGGGCCGGCAGGCCCACAGCGCGCAGACGGCGAGGAGGAGGATAAGGAAACGCTTCATAATTACAAAAATACGAAAAAGATTCCTTCGTCGGTCTCCGACCTCCTCGGAATGACAAAAAAAACTCGGAATGACACGGTTGTCATTCCGAGCGAAGCGAAGGAATCCCTTCCTATTTCAGATAAGCGTCGGAGACGACCTTCTGGCTGCGGGCGATGAAGTCGCTCAGGGCCTTGCCCTTGAGCATGCCGTTCGCCAGCAGGGCCAGGTCCGTGATCTGGTGCAGGATCTCGTTTCCGGCCGCGAAGGCCTCCACATCGGCCCGATGGGCCTTGCGGACATCCTCGCGGGCCTTGCGGGCGGCGTCCTTCTCCGCGTCGGAGGCGTCGGACGGCGCCTCGGCGGGAAGTTCGCCCTGCGGGGCGACCTCGGCCTGCTTCGCGGCCCAGATCTTCTCCACCAGCGGATTCTCCATATTGACGGTGATGTTGTAACTCTCGGGCATCTCGCCGTAGAAGTTCATTCCGCCGCCGAGGGCGCTCATTTCGCGGTAACGGCGCATGAACTCGCTCTGGGTGATGAGGATCGGAGCCGCATCGGCGCCCAGGTTGTCACCGGTCACGAAGTAATCCTTGCCGGCGGGCAGGACGGCCTTGAAGAGGTTCTCCAGGTCGTAGCGCTCGTCCTCCTTCATCTGCGGCTTCACCTTTTCCTCCTTGGGAATCAGGTTCTCCACGGCGTCGGAGTCCACGCGGGCGAAGCGGGTGTCCTCGAGTTTCCGCTCCAGCAGGTTCACATAGTGGGAATCCAGTTCGCAGTCCATCAGGAGGACGTCATAGCCCTTGGACTTGGCCGCCTCCACATAGGCATACTGGGCCTCCACGTCGGTAGCGTACAGATACACGCGCTTCTTGTCCTTGTCGGTCTGATTGCCTTCCACGGCGGCCTTGTACTCGTCGAAGGAGAAGAACTTGCCGTCCGTATTCTTCAGGAGGGCGAACTTCACCGCCCGGTCGCAGAACTTCTCGTCGGTGAGCATGCCGTACTCGATGAACAGTTTGAGGTTGTCCCACTTGGACTCGAGGTCCGTCCGCTGGTTCTTGAAGATGTCATCCAGCCGGTCGGCGACCTTCTTGGTGATGTAGGTCGATATCTTCTTCACGTTGGCATCGCTCTGGAGATAACTCCTGGAAACGTTCAGCGGGATGTCCGGGGAGTCGATGACACCGTGCAGCAGCGTCATGAAGTCCGGGACGATGTTATCGACATGGTCCGTGACGAACATCTGGTTGCAGTACAGGGAAATCTTGTTCCGGTCGATGGCGACGCGCTCCTTGAGTTTCGGGAAGTACAGGATGCCGGTGAGGTTGAAGGGATAGTCCACGTTCAGGTGGATGTAGAACAGGGGCTCCTCGTTCATCGGATACAGGGCGCGGTAGAACGAGAGGTAGTCCTCCTCCTTGAGGTCGGACGGGGACTTGGCCCACAGCGGCTCGAGGCCGTTGATGACCTTGTCCTTGTCGGTATCGACATACTTGCCGTCCTTCCACTCCTGCTCCTTGCCGAACACGATCGGAACCGGCATGAACTTGCAGTACTTGTTCAGGAGGCCTTCGATGCGGGCCTTTTCCGCATATTCCGTGGAATCGTCGTCCAGGTACAGGGTGATGACGGTGCCGCGGCCGGGCTTGTCGATCTCCTCCATCTCATAGGCCGGAGAGCCGTCGCAGGACCATTTCACCGCTTTCGCACCCTCCTGCCAGGAGCGTGTCTCGATGGTGACCTTCTTCGAGACCATGAACGCGCTGTAGAAGCCGAGGCCGAAATGGCCGATGATGCTGCCGATCTGGTCCTTGTACTTCTCCAGGAACTCGCCCGCGGACGAGAACGCGATCTGGTTGATGTACTTGTCCACTTCCTCCTCGGTCATGCCGATGCCTTCGTCGATGACCTTGAGGGTCTTCTCCTTCTCGTCCAGCTCGATGCGGACCTTGAGGTCGCCCAGTTCGGCCTTGCAGTCGCCGGAAGCGGCGAGGGCCTTCAGCTTCTGGGTGGCGTCCACCGCGTTCGCGACAAGCTCGCGGAGGAAAATCTCGTGGTCGGAATACAGGAATTGCTTGATGACGGGGAAAATGTTCTCGGTGGTTACACCGATCTGTCCTTTGTTTGCCATATCTGATGTCTGTTTAATGCAAAAACCGACCCCCGCAGGGGCCGGTCTCAAATACTCAAATTGCAAGCCAGTCCGCCCGGACTGACAATTTGTCACTAGAAGCGGCAACCGACACCCGCCCGGAGACCGACATTCATCGTTCCCAGGGAGACTTCGGCGATCCCGTAGATTTTCCGCCCGAACTGGATGCCCACCGGAACGGCCTGCAGGGCAGGCTGGATGTCCGCGCCCCCGATGCCGGCGAAGGCGCTCTTGGTCGCGGAGAAGCCGCTCAGCACGCCGAGGCCCAGCCCGACGCCGGAGTACATCTTGAACACATCGGAGCGGACATACGTGAAGCGGACGTTCGGCAGCAGGTAGACGGCGGTCGCGGAAATCCGGCCGCTTCCCTGCGCGGGATTCGCCCAGAAGTTCGCACCGGCCAGCTGCACGCCCACGGTGAACCAGTTCCGGAGCTTGAAGGCCACTTCACCCGTCAGGAGGCCCACACAATGGACCTGGTTGCCCTGATATCCGGCAGAATTGGGGGAAGAAGGCCCCGCAATGGCGCTATAATGCGCATCCAGGAAATCTTCCGCCGCCATCCGCGGATAGAAGGAATAGGTGAAAGAGACTTCCGTCTGGGGATACCGGTCCCGAAGACGCTGGGCATAGAGGGCCTGCACGCCCAAGAGCAGGACCAGAAGAAGAACGAATCTTTTCATATTGCTTTTTATTTGTACAGGAAGCGGCGGATGCTCATCTTCGGGGTCTTCTCGAAGGGCTTGTCCATCAGTTCCACCTTGGCGATCTGGCTGTAGCCCGGGAACTGGCGGTTGGCGCCGCGGCGGATGTTCTCCGGGATCTCGGCCTTGGCCTCGGGATCGAGGAGGGCCTTGGCGATGGCCTGCTCGTCGAGGAAGACGAGGGCGACCAGCTTGCCGCCGCGGTCCACGACCACGCTCTCCAGCACGTACGGCTGGTTGTTCACCACGGCCTCGAGCTCCTCCG
>JAEEGH010008633.1_pt1 | contig 24007 bp, 20 predicted proteins | sample 9134181 | NCBI WGS metagenome assembly JAEEGH01 (sample SAMN16246544, study PRJNA631951) | gut metagenome | biome: gut microbiome; feature: rumen; material: DP-attached | host: Bos | place: Iran: Karaj | collected 2018-10
TACTCTGCTAGGAAAATGAAACGTATTTGCAAAATTATCTACTTGATGATTTTGATACATGCTACGTGGAGCTCACTGGAATAAACGATATAAAGCAAGCTGAAATCAAGGTTTATCCGTCACCGGCCGAAAAATACATATATGTGGATTCCGATAGCTGGAATAAGTCTGATATCATAATAACCAATATCTTAGGACAAGTCGTGAAAGATATCTCATTTGAAGGCACACGCACATCGATTGACGTCGCTGATCTTAAATCCGGTATTTATTTTGTGAAATCAGGAGATTCAGTGGTTAAATTTGTGAAGTTGTAATCCTCTGTCTTACCCTGTTGTATTTTCATATTTTGTTTAACGGACTTCGCATCGTCTGAAAGTACGCGAAAAATAAAAGTCCCCATAAACTTATTAAACTATGAAAAAGTATGTTTGTTTATTTATCTTAGCAATGACATTGTTATGCAGTTGTAGAATAAGGATTGGCAATGCGGGTGTGTGGTTCAATGTAGTGAAATTTAAAGCTGATTATTCTAATAATGCAATTGCATTTGATTACGCCAATAATACAATTAACGACGTTATCAACGATACTATGTATGTGATTCCTCCTAGCTGGATAGATAATCCTCCTATAAAACTGACCGGAGAATACTATATTTTCGCTGAGATGAGATACCATGTTGTAGTCCTTTCCATCAGCCGCGAAGAAGCTGCAAAGGGAAAGTTCACAAGCGATAGCATAAAAAGCTTAATAATTGACGACAATCCTATAGAGGAATGGTGGTTCAGGGATGAGCAAGGCAATCGTAAGTTTGGAATAGACTGCTATGATTCCGAATGCTGTCCTTACGATACTGCAGCCCTCAATGCGGTTATAAAAGGAGGAAAGCTCAAGCGTTATTTCGACAGAATGCTATAAATTAATGATAATTGCAAATCCGCCCGAGACGGTGCGTCTGCACCGCAAGAACCCGACCATTGCCAACGTATTCTCGCAGATGGGCATCGTTGAGGAGTTGGGTAGCGGCATCAAGAAAAAGGCCTCATCCGCCGCGTCGGCCCGGACAAGGGAGTCCACTGGGAACTGCTTCAGCAATCGTAAGCACAGCTTTTTAGAACAAATCTTCCATATTCATTCGGAAAAACTCCGCAAAAGGAATACCATCGGTGCCGATGACAAGAGCCGCTGTAGTCCATAATCCTCAAAATTATTCGACAAAATGTTCAAATCTTCGTTACGAAATGTTCAAAAGTCTATTACAAAATGTTCAAATCTTCGTCACGAAATGTTCAAATCTCGGCTACAAAAGTAAGGAAAATTTTTGATTGACAATACGATAAGGAAGAAAAAAACTTCCACTGTTACTTCCAAAATCTGGCAGTAATATCTTCCATCTTGTTTTCTTCAATTTTAAAAAGTCGCTGATTGGTAGTCCTGGATTTCAGGCCACCGCAAGCAGGCACATAACGTCCCAACTTGACATAGTCGAAAGACTCCAGATTGGAAGGCAATTGTTCTCTGCCGGAATACCATGCCATTTTCAGTGAAGTGTTTTCACGAATATACTTTGCAAAACTCTCCACCTCATTGCGCTGGCCATCACCGCCCATCAGACATACGCAAGTAATCATTTGCCGGTACTTATCGAGCAAATTCCGCAAAACATCTTCTGTAAGCTCTTGTCCGATGTCCTGCCACAAATGTGGGCTGTGACAACCATCACACCGATTGGGACAATTGGTCAGATTGATGGCTAAAGCAGTCTCATCCGGAATCTCCTGAAATACTATGTCATAATTATAGAATTTCATTTTTGACATTTCCATAATAACGTCTGTGAGCTTCCTGTTGCCTTGCCTCAGAAAAATTGCTCACACGCTTCATATAACCAATGATGCGGGTAAGATAATCGACGTTTTTGCTATGACAATTAGGACATTCATGAAGATAGCGTTTGTCAATATGGCCACAGCCGTTACAAATCGTGTTCGGAATATTGAAAGTGAAATAGTTGCAACCCTCTATGGCAGCCACGCGAAGCAATTGACGATATTGCGGTTGAGTAAGATGTTCCTCCAAATTGAGATGCAACGCAGAACCGCCTGTAAGATGGGAAATATACCGTTTTCCATGTAACCTGAACTTGTCTAACACATTCAGACTGTCATCTTCCACAATATAGAAATAGCTGTTATAACAGTCACGTGGCACCCAATAGCCGTCCTCCCTATCCCATTTGGAATGTTTCACACCTACATTCTCCGCAGGAATCATCTCACAGTTAAACATCAAATCCTTGGAACGATACTGTCTGTTATACTCCTCTATCAATCCCAAAACATCTTCCACAAACTTCTGATATTCAGGATTGTCGTTAATCGGAATTTTCATAAATTCAGCAGCTTCCACCAAGCCGTTGATACCTATTGTCAAATATTGTCGTGACAATGCAATATATCCGGCATCAAAGAGTGGAAGCATCCCTTTATTCAACAGATATTTGAGGTTTTCATTGTAAGCAATCTGCACTTTGTGCGTCAAATCGATAATCTCTTTTAAGAAAGAGAGGTATGGGATATTATTCTTATGAGCATATTGGACACATCGGTTGAGATTGATTGTCAACACACTTTTGGAACCAGTGGACACACCACCTGCGCCAAGAGTATAACTGAATCCATTATCTTGAATTTCGTTGCGCAGACGGCAGCAACTGCTCAATGAATCAGCATTGTCACTGACATAAGTAAAGAAAGAATGCCCTTCAGCATACATCTCTGCGGTAAAATCAGCATATTCCTTGTCCAATATATCGTCATCCTTAGAAAGCAACGCCATGGTCTCGACCGGGAAAGTGAGAACGGTTTTTGTTCTTTCCTGATTAAACCAACGCATAAAACGTTTCTGCAACCAACTCAGCGATTCCCAATCCGGGCGACTGCCATCAGGGAATACGAATTCTCCGAACAGACTATTGAAATAATATGAATCATAATAAGATATATTCCAAAATACTGACTGGAAATTGCGAGCGCCGGAAGGCTGGTTGATGGAATAAACCACTTGCTGGAAACAGTCGGTAATCACCTTGTCGATGGTACGCTGCTTCAAAGACAGGTCAACTATTTTGTCAGCATGCAGATAATAGTCCTGTCCATATTCCAGACCAATAAAATAATTCATGTACATCAGAAACTCCGGAGTGGCACACGCACCACTAAGCATACTGGAAACCATAAAAACCATATTTATGAATCCACCACAGAAGGCCTTGAGATTCTTCGGCTGTGTGGAATTACCTCCGATAGTGGTGGTTCCATTGAGAAGCCAAGGATACATCGTGATGCTTGCACAATAGTTAGCCATGCTGGTTTCATCATTTTTGTATATGAAATGATTGTTCAAATAGTACAAATACTTGTCCGACAATTCCTTACCATACATTTCCTTAATGCGGTCACAAAGCATTCTACGATTGAGACGTATAAAGTTTGACTTAGGCAGTTCGCCGATGAGAGTGGCAATATTCTTCTTTTCCACATTGGCGTTCGCATCATATTTACTGCCTGTCGCCGCATTTTTTGCATTGCAGTAATTAATGAGGAATTCCACTTTGTCTTTAACCTCACGATCCTCATAATGCCGCTGACGATAAAGGATGTATGCTTTAGCCACGTCATAGTAACGTTCTGCCATCAAAGACCTTTCCACCTGATTTTGGATTTCCTCCACAGAAATGCCATCATAAATATTGAGTCTGCCGAGTATGTTAATGGTCGCCTCCTGGGTAAGGAAAACATTAACTGACAAAAAAGCCTTGGCAATAGCGTTTTTAATTTTATCTACTGAAAACGGCTCTCTTTTGCCGTTTCGTTTAATAATATAGACGTCATCAATCATAAGTTTTGTTTAATTTAGGTTTTTATAAAAATTAAAGCAACTTATGGGAACAGATATAGAAATCCAAAACGGATACATTCTATGCTTTTTCCCGAAAGCCACGAATTTTGGATGTAGGCAGGTCTTCTGGCTTGTTCCATTTTTGGCGTCTTCCCAAAAAATTCAGTGACATGTTGCCAAAAATAATGGTGTAGAACTTTACAGCTACGGGAATAGCTCCTGATTTACACAGGATTCCCTATTAATCACGTGGAACCTAAATCCATTACAAAAGTATAAAATAATCAGGTTGCATGTTTTGACATCACCTTTATTTTATAAACAAAACATGTTGATAATTCTCTATTCGCAACACTGAACGCATGTTGCGTATGATAAAATTTTTTTTGTATGCGCTATTTGCTTCCGGCCAAACATCACATGCTCATGTTTGGCATTGAGCCACTGCCTTCATCGCCACCCTGCTTTGCACGCTGCTCCAGCTCCATCTTGCCGAAACGGAAGGTCAAGCCGACGGAAACGCTACGACTGTTGAATTTCGAATTGGAAGTGGAAACCACATACGGACTGTTGTTCGACTGCCCCCAACTGTTCCAATTGAAGATGTCGTTGGCGTTGACGAAGACCGACATCTTGCGATCGAAGAAATCAGCGCGGAGGCCGGCGTTGATGCCGTAGCGGGCGTGACGCTCGCTAAACAGCGATTGCGTTGGGGAGCTGTAATAGCCCGAGGCCGTCACCTCAAGCTTGTTCCATAGTTTCGCCCACATGTTCAGGCGGAAGCTGTACGACCACATTTCAAACTCGTATGGATTGCCATCGTATTCCGAAGAAATATAGGAATCGTAGAGGTTGGCGTAGAATCGCATGTTGAAGAATCCATTCGGACGATACATTATATTGGCTTCCAATCCAGTATTGTGGCTCTTGCCCACATTGACAGGATAGCTGTATGGTACCGGACGACCATAAAGCCAATACATGCTACTATCGGAAGCAATCTGTATTTCGTTGACTTCATTTGTCTTACCACGATAATAGGCCGACAAGCCCACCGAACCGAAGCTGTTCCAATACTTAGTCCAGCCTGCTTCAATGGAATTGGTGAAAATGCGGTCCAAGTCGGGATTGCCTGAACTGTAACTGTCCTCGTGATACATCGGGAAAGCACTCAACTCCTCGGCATCGGGCGCAGCAATGCGGCGTGTGTAGCTCAACTTGAAGTTGTGCATCGACTTTGTCCTGTACGACAAGTGGATGGACGGCCTGACGCTGAAGAAATGCTTTTTGAAGTTGTATTGCGACGAATCTGGATAGACACCGCCTACCAGTTCACTTACGAGACGGATACCCGGCTTCACCGTGAAACCGCCGAACTTCTGCTGCAAGGTTATGAACGCTTCGTTGTTCAGATAGCTGAAGTTGGCTCTGTAGGTGCGGTAAACGTCGTTGTTCCAGATGTATGGTCCAATGGCGTCAGGATTGGCTACCGTATCGGTTATAAGATACTGTTTCTCAGGATCGAAACCAGCCGTGTAACCCACTGAAATCTCGCCGTTCTCGGAATAGGGACGGTTGTATATGACTTCGCCCTCCACGCCAAAAGAGTTGTATATAGACTCCTGACGCATGATTTTGCGATACGAGTATGGAGAAGTGAATTCACGCGTGATCTCGCCACCGTTGCCGCCACCCCAGCCCATGCCGTTCACGCTGACGGAAAGGTTGTGGCCCTTGTTGTCGAAATTGTGCATGTAATACAAGCCGCCGTTGACAAAAAAGTTGCGGTTCCAAGCGTCACTGTTTTCATTGAAAGCCGTTGTCAAAGTGTCGGGCACAAACTCATCACGGAACATAGACTCTGTGTTGGTGTTATTTCCCCAACTTGGCCAGCCACTGAACCAAATATTCAGGCTGTTGGCGGTATCAATCTCATAGTCAAGACTGAAATAACCGCCTGTGTTGAAACTCTTGTTGTTATAATTCGAACTGTCGATTTCGTGACTGGACAACTGATGCGATTCGGTGAACAGCGACTGATCGACATAGCTGTTGCCCTTCCAAGTGGAATAGCCACCGTTGATGTAGGCATTGACGGTGAGTTTGTCGTTCGACCAAACGTATGACATCCAAGGACTTACCGACGGTCTCGTGGAGCCGTTCACACCGAAACTGAAGAACTCGTTCTTCTGGATTTTGGTGTTGGTGACTATGTTGATGATGCCGTCGGCCTTCGAGCCATAGCGCGCCGAGGGGTTGGTGATGACCTCCACACGGTCGAGGCTGTTGGCGGGTACAGTCTGGATGTAGGTCTTCAGATTCTCGGCGGTCATGTGTGAAGGCTTGTCGTTGATCCACACCTCCACGCTCGAAGTGCCGCGCAGAGTGATGTTGCCCTCCACATCCACCTCCACACCAGGCGCATTTTGCAAGGCATCAGACAGCGTTCCCGTTTGGATGCTGTTGTCTTCTGCCACATTATACATGGTTTTTTCGCCCTCCACAGCAAACAGCGGACGCTTTTCGGCAATAACAACCTCACCAAGTCTGGTTGTGCCTTCAGTAAGTTTCAGCTGGCCAAGGTCTTGGTTGCCATTCACGGTCAAGTACTGCTCAAAAGTCTGGAAACCGATGGCAGATACCTGAAGACGATAGTCGCCGTTGGGAGCCAAAAGTTCAAAACGACCCTTATCATCGGAAGCCGTCCCGCTAACAAAGACACTGTCCGTCTGACGGAAAAGCCCAACATTAACAAAAGGAATGCCTTTGCCGTTGGCCTCCTCTATGATTGTTCCTGTGATTTTGTTTTGTGACAAGGCTGGCACGATGAGACATATAAAGAGTGCCGAAAATAGTATAATGCGTTTGCTCATAATCATACGTTTTACAAAAGACAGATAGTTTCGGGTTAATTGCTTGTATAACGTTGAACCATTCTTAATATTGCTGTCAAATTGGTTTTTGTTAATTTCCTGCATGATGTTTTTTTTATTCTTTCATTTACCTTAGACAACAGAAAGCGAGATAGTATTACACGAAAAAAAGATTTTATTCTAAGTTTTTATATAACTCGATGATTTTGACGCGGTACAGATATTCATAACGGGCTTGCAGCAAGTCGGATTCAGCCTTGTGTAAGCGGATCTTGCTCTCATTCAGTTCCAGTAGGGTCTTTTTTCCCATTTCGAAGCCACCTTTGGCGTATTCGTAGGCAACTCGCGATGCGTCCAAACTGTTTTTCATGGCTTCCATCTTCTGCTTGGAGGCCTTGGCGTTGCCGTAGGCTTGTCGAATCTCCTTCCGCAGGGATTTCTCCACATTTTCGAGGTTAAGTTGCTGCTCATCTATAGAGAGTTCTGTCATTTTCACCCGATATTTGGTTTTCATTCCGTTGAAAATCGGAATGTTTAGCGAGACACCAAGCTGCGCCCTGCTGTTGCGTTTCAGTTGTTCGCTGGCTGGAGTGTTTGGGTAATTGTCTGAAAAATAGTGATATAGTCCATTTGAATAGCCAGCGTAGAAATCCAAAGAGGGATACCAAGCCGATTTGGTGGCCTTTAGGTCGTAATGGCTTTTTTGCAGGCGCAGGCGGGCGGCTTCCATCGAAGGTTGGTTTAACAGGGCTTGCGTGATGGTGTTTTGCGGCGTATCGAGTTCTTGATTTTCTCCCGCAAAAAAGGCTTCGGGGTCACTTACTTCAAAATCTTCACCGTCCTCTATTTCAAGAGCTTGCATCAAAGTGAGCAGACTCAAGGCCAAGTCGGTTTCGGCTTGGGTGAGGTTGGCTTGGTCGGTGGCAAGTTGGGCTTGGCTTTCATAGACATCCGCCTCAGCGATGCGCCCATTTTCAAAGAGTTGCTGTGTCTTTTCCAGTTGCTCGTTCGAAAGTTCAACTTGCCTACGCGCAATTTCAACCTGTTCCTTGCCGTAAAGCACCTGCATATAAAAACCTATCACGTTGAGTTTCAGGTTGAGCTGGGCAGCCTTCCGGTCCATCTCGGTGGCTTGCAGGTTCAAGGCATCGGCTTTGGCGGTGTTGTAAAGGTTCAAACCCTGAAACAGCGGCAGGGAGAGATTGGCCCCAAACGAAGCCGAAGAAGAATTGTCGGACACATAAATGCCTGTGTATGAAGGCGATTGGCCGAAGCCAAGATACTCGCCCGCATTGGCATTCAAAGTGGGAAGCCAGGCGTTTTGGCTCATTTTATATTGGTATTCGGCTTGCTGGCGCGCCAATTGGCTTTTTTGCAGGTCGAGGTTGTGCTCAAGGGCGTAATTGATGCATTCATCAAGCGTCCACACCTTTTGGGCTTGCAGACCGAGAGCGGTCGCGACCAACAGTGTTATCAGAAGTGCTCGTTTCATTTTTCTTCGGTTTTTTCGATTCCACGGATTTTGTCGCCGGCCTGCAAACCTTCTGTAATCACGATGTTGACACCATCGGAAAGGCCGACCTTAACAGCTTGTCGCTCAAATTCTTGCGGAGCGTCTTCTTTAATGCAGCGATACACGAAGGCACCTGAGCCTGTCGAAGTGCCGTCTTCATAACTGATGCAACTTTCTGGAACCACCACGGCTCCGGCGGCGCGGTCGAGGATGATTTCGGCGTTGGCGGAATAGCCTGCCCTCACGAAGACATCTTCTGGCAGGATGGCACGTGCCTTCATCTCGAAGAAGACGGCTCCGCTCTCCTGTGTGCCTTTGGGCGCGATGTACTCCAGCACAGCGTCAAAATGGCGGTCATTCATGGCACCGATAGTCAAGGTGATGGGCATTCCCTCGTGAATTTTGCCTACCTCGGTCTCGTCAAGTTTGCCTCTGAAAATCATGTCCTGCATATTGGCGATGGTCGCGATGGTGGTGCCGTCGTTGAAGGTGTTGGAGTTGATGACCGAGTTGCCGACCTTGACGGGGATATCGAGAATCATGCCAGAAATGGTCGCCTTGATTTTCGTGTTACTGTAGCCCGCCGTGCTTTTCGAGATGCCTTCCTTGATGATATTAAGTTGGTCTTGGGCGTTACTGTAGCTCTCCTTGGCTTGCTGGTATTCAAGTTGCGACTTCTCAAATTCCTCAGTAGAAATCAAGCCTTTAGCCTTCAAGTTCTCTTGACGCTGATAGGTCTTTTCCACATTGTCGAGGTTCATTTTGGCCACGCGTACCTGCGACTCGGCAGCGGAAAGGTTGCTCACGTCGGGGATGACCTTCACCACAGCAATGACCTCACCCTGTTTTACTGATTGTCCAGGCTCTTTCAGGATTTCAGAGATGATGCCTGACACTTGGGGTTTCATGGCCACCTCATCGCGCGGGTCGATTTGCCCTGTCACGACTGTGGTTTTTTGAATCGTGTCGATTTTGGCTTCTTCGATGACATAAACGACCTCCTGAGGCCTCGATTTCTTGTAGAGATAGACGAAAGTCCAAATGACTCCTACGCCTAACAAGGTGAAAAACAGAATTTTAAAGAATTTCTTCATCGTAATTATTTTATTTATTTTGTTACTATATTATTGGGCAGCTGCCACGATGTGACAGCCCTACTCTTCTCTGATTGCGTCAATTGCTTTGATTTGAATGGCTCTCCAGGCAGGCAAGACACCAGCGACAAGGCCGGAAATAATGACTATGATTGTGGCAGCCACAGCCGCCTTGAAACTCATGTTTGGGTCTTGGAACATCATATTGTCGCTCGGCATATTTGAGGTGACCATCGCCACCACGGCCATGATGCCCACACCGATGCAAAGTCCCACCAAGCCTGCTAAAGTGGTAAGCAACAGGCTCTCAGACAGCACCTGACTGATGATATTCTTGGGCTTAGCCCCAATGGCGCGTCGTACGCCAATCTCGCGGGTACGCTCCTTAACTGTCACAAGCATAATGTTGCTCACGCCGATAATACCCGACATCAGAGTGCCCAAGCCCACAATCCAAATCAGGATGTGAATACCGAAGAACAATCCCTTGAAAGCCTTGAAGATTTCCGAAAGATCGAAGGATTGGATGGCTTCATTGTCGGTGGGCGAAATATCGTGCCGCTGCTTGATGAGTTGCTTCATGTCATCCCCAATGCTTGAAATGGGCGTGTCATCGTCAGCCACAAAAGCAAAGAAACCGATTTTATCGCCCAAAGCGAAGACCTGTTGCATGGTGGTGAACGGCAAAATAACCGACTCATCAATGCTGCCGTTGATGTTGACGTTATCGGTGTATGAACGCGCTACGCCCACCACTTGGAAGTAGATTCCGTTGACTTTCACCATCTTTCCAATCGGATTCTCACCTTTCTCAAACATGGTTGTATATACTTTTCTGCCCAAAAGACACACTTTGCGGTTGGTAGCGATGTCAGTGGCATTAATGAAACGGCCCTTTATGATTTTAGACTTCTCAATCTCGTTGTACTCAGGCAACACGCCCTTCACTGTGAAACTTCCACCACGACTGCCATAGATCACGTTCTTGTCCTCGCTCGACCACACGCTGGCCTCGGGAGAAATAGCTTTGATGCAAGGGAAAGCCTCCCTTATAGCCTCAAGGTCAGCCATTTGCATTGTCCATGAGCGGCCTTTTTGGTAACCTTTGTAAGGTTCGCTGGTTTGACTTGCAAAGAAGAATCCAGTATTGGGCGTCACGCCTTCCACCTGCTTCATCAGGCCGTTCTCGAAGCCGTTGCCTGTTGAGATGAGGACTACCAGAAGGAAAATGCCCCAAAACACACCGAAGGCCGTTAACAGACTGCGGGTCTTGTTGCGGGCGATAGTTTGCCAAATCTCGTGTATGCCGTCGAAGTCTAACATGGTTTCAGGGTTTTATCTGTAATTCATTGCTTCAATAGGTTTGATTTTCACTGCGTTGCGGGCGGGGAAGAAACCTGCCAGCACACCACATACGATGAGCAAGGCCGTGGCCATCAGAACAATGCGGATGTCGATGGTGGGGACGATGTTCAATGTGACGGATTTGCCTTCCTGTATCTTTTCCAAAATGCCACCGCCGATTTCGGCCACAACCATGCCAAGCCACATCCCGATGTAGCCGAAGATGGTGGTGATGATCAAGGACTCGGTGACAATGGAGGCCAAAATCGAGCGCGACTTGGCACCAAGGGCCTTGCGGATGCCGATTTCATTGGTGCGTTCCTTCACGGTGATGCGCATAATGTTGCTCACACCCACGATACCCGAAATGAGCATGGCGAAACCGATAATCCAAATGAAAAGCTGCAAAGTCTTGAAAATCTTCATAGTTTGCAGATATTCCTCCTGTCGGCTGCGGATGTAAACGGCGGAGGTGTCGTCGGGGTCAAACTCATGGAAATGCGCCAGTTGGGTCCTCAGATATTCGGTGAACACCTCGTTATCCTCCTTGGTTTCCAAGCCTATGACGGAGAAGTGCAGCATCCAGTATTGGCTTTGCCTCGTGATAGTTTTCAAAGTGGAGAAAGGCACATAGCCGTTACCGTTGGAATCACCCATTTTTTTACTGACACCGACGATTCTGTATGCCACGCCACTGACGAAGACAAATTGGCCGAGTGGGGAAAACCCCTCGTCAAAGAGTTTGTCGCGCACTGACTCGTCGATGACAATGACTTTTTCGCTGTTTTTCTCATCCAATTCGTTGATGAAGCGCCCTTCCAGCATTTTGACATTGTTGATGTCCCTGAAAACTGGTCTTACACCACTCACAAAAATACTGCTCGACTTGTCATTGAAAGTAGCAAAACCGTCACGATAGATGCGTGGCGACACTTTACCGACATTCTTGACTTCGGTTTCCAAGAAACGTATATCCTTGTCATTGAACATAATAGAACGGTTAACTCCATGTCCCTTGAAAGGCTTGGAAGTCTCGCCACTATAAATCATATAGACATTGGTGGACTGGTCGCTGAAATCGCTGCTGACAGCATTCACGAGACCGTTGCCGGCAGCAAGGAGCACGATAAGGATAAAGATACCCCATGAGATAGCGAATCCCGTGAGGAAGGTGCGCAACTTGTTGCGGCTCAATGCCATGAATATTTCCTGCCAGAAGTCCATTATTTGATTTCGCTGTTAAGGTCTATCGCATCAGGATTGTTGATTTCGATATCTTCGATGACACCGTCTTTCAGGTGGATGATCTTGTCGGTGCGGATGGCAATGCCTCTTTCGTGGGTTACGATGACCATAGTGATGCCCGTCTGATGTACATCGCGGAGAATTTGCATCACCTCGGCAGAGGTTTTGCTGTCCAAGGCACCGGTAGGCTCGTCGGCGAGAATGACTTTTGGTTGAGTCACCAAGGCACGAGCCATGGAGACACGCTGTTTTTGGCCACCAGAAAGTTCGTTTGGATAGTGGTCTGCCCACTCCTTCAGCCCAAAACGCTCCAAGTATTCCATGGCGAGCTGGTTGCGCTTCTTGCGGCTCACATTCTGATAATAGAGCGGTAAGGCCACGTTCTCCATCGCAGTCTTGAAGGGTATCAGGTTGAATGACTGGAAGATGAAACCGATGGTGCGATTGCGCATGTCAGCGGCTTGGTTTTCCGAAAGGTCCTTCACCAGCCGGCCGTTGAGGTAATAGTCACCCGAATCGTAGTTGTCGAGGATGCCGAGGATGTTGAGCAAGGTCGATTTCCCCGAACCCGAGGCGCCCATGATGCTGACCATCTCGCCTTCTTCCACGTGGAGGTCTATGCCCTTCAGCACATGCAAGGGCTGTGCTCCGAAGTAGGTCTTGTTTATTTTTTCCAATCGAATCATCGCCATTATATATTAATTAGGTCTCTTCACTATTGCCATATGTAAGACGCAGATAGTCCACATTTGTTACATTTTGGCGAAAAAAATTGTATTTTCTCGCTTTTGCATGACAATCTGTATGTTGTATTACTTGGCATAGTGTGTTAGTTTATTAGAACACTGCAAAAGTACTACTTTTTTTGATACTGTCAAGAAAAAATTGTATTAATTTTGAAAAATATAGTATTTGACTTTTAATCAGATGATTGCAAAAAGAGTTAGCCTCGCTTTTGATTCCCAACTATTATCATTCCAAATCCTCCAACGGATTGTACTTGTTCTTAATAGCAATAAAAGTCATTTTCCTATCCGTCGGCTCGATGGCAATGCCTTGCGGCTCGAGGATGATTCTCAAATCATCAATGGTATAATCACTTCTATATTTCGTGTAATCGATATCCTTCACAAATAGGTTTTTGTATAAGCTGTTACTCGCACAAACATTCTCCTCATAGACAGGCAGTTCGATATTCTGGCGAATTAGCCCTATCAACAAATGATAACTTAACAAGCCTCCCGGTTGACCAAAAACGAGCTTCGACGTGTCGGTGATGTGCATCCTATATGCCGGCATTACCGCAGTGTCTATCTCAATCAAGCCCTCTTCTTGCAGGGCATAGAGGAGCCCATGATAGTTATAAGGCTCTCTCTTAAATGACAAATTGAAATCACAACAAGGGTATGAATTATAGTCTGGCAGAGCCATGATTAGCGTATCATAATTGGGATTGATACCTTGGTCTGTCACATCATAATACATGGCTTGATTTGCGAAGACTGCTACGTTTCCAAAATAAGTGCCTGTCGCACCATATCGGAATTGTTTCGACGTGTTCAACGTATTATCCTTAACCAATACCGTGCGCATCTCAAGGCGGAAATCCTCATTTTCTATTACTTTCACCTCGTTATTTATGGCATTAACACCAAGGAAGAAGGGAATTGCCAATAGTGAATTGTTGGCCGCATGAAGCACCATCGACCAAAAAAGGCTGTAGTTGATTACAAGGTATGAAGCGACTAAGCTAAAACCGAAATGATGCAATATAGCAATAAACATAATGAACACTTGCCCCTCGCCATTGTAATTACCCGCATGTAATGTCGCAAAAAGCAATGATGAAAGCAGCATCAGAGAGAACAACTTCTTTTCTCTGTCGTCACTGAAAAAGACGAGTATAGCAACTCCGCAAACTAAGGTCATTAACGACAACCACCATCCAACAGAAAACGTAAATAGCACCATCAATAATATTGATGTTATTCCGGTCCACATTTTCCCGTTGCCCCATGACCTGAAAACGAACTCCTCAATAATGGGACCCAACAATCCGATATACAGAACAACAGGTAAAATGCCATACCGATACACCTTTCTATATATAGCATTCATCATCGGAGCATCAAAGCCCTCCAAACCCTCACCAATAATTATCATAATAATCAAGGTAACCACTACAATCCCGATACCCCACCACAAAGCCCACCTGAAGAGTTTCGGATTTTTCGTTTTCTGTTCTATAATTTCTTCCATAGAATCACATTATTATCGCATAAACTAACGCAAGTTAACGAGTTATTTATTGTTTAATCAAGCGTTTGCAAAAATCCTCCAGCTCATCTTTAGTCGACCATTTTTTCATGATGTAGAACGAACCGTTTTCAATGCCACACATAACCTGCCACTCTTGGATTACGACGCCATCCATGACAAGTGCCGCTTTATGGCCTGCCACATCAGCGGTAAACTGATGCCATAACTGGCTCGCCTCGGGCGTCAAACTGACAACAATCGGTGTTTCAGCTTGTTTACGATATTTACTGCAAAGCACTCTTTGCACCATGGGTTTGCCTCCCATGATGGACGAACTAATGGCTGGTCCCTCGGAGGTGCTTCTTCTCAACGCATAGACTCTCACTAAATTCCCCACATTCGTATCAGATTTCCAAGCATGTTCCCCCTCTTTAGCCAATCCCATTTCCATTTTTGGTTCCTCGCCTTTCATAACTACGAGAGAATCGTCAACTTGCCAATACTTCATCAAGCCGGGAACACTTCTTTCGGCAATGTTCGTGTCCGCATAGACTTCCCAAATCTCCAGTCTCCCCTCGGTGGCCAGATTGTTGTCGGGACGGGAATAGGCAACAGGTCTTATCACTTGATAGGTCAAGAACACACCTGCGGAAAGTACCAGCACCAACACACCCAAAAAATACCAGAAGGTTAGGTTTTTCTTATTTGTTGGTTTACCTTCGATGGCATCGATTTGTCGGATGACATTGTTGCAATGGCCCACATAGTTGCGGTAACACAATATGGCAAATAGCAACAGCAACAGGCCCGTAAAACCTATCGACCACATGGTCCCGAACAAACCTGCGCCATACATGCCGTTCAGATATGTCGTGGCGTCTTGATTGTCTATTTTTTTAAACGTGAAGAAAGCGACGAACAGGAAGACGACGACCAGCAGCGAAACTATAAAGATGGAATAGCCAGTCTTCAGCTGCTGCATGTTTTTGGAAAGCGTCAACAAATCGGAGTTCTCCATCACATGCTGTCGCGTGTTGCGGGTCAGCCAAAGCTCAATCGCCGTCATAAGTCCCACCAACAGAAGCAAACAGATACCAAAAGTCCAATAGCCAGAATACGCATAAACCGCAAATCCCAAAAGTGCGAGAATAGGACCTAGAATCAGTGACGATTTCCTGTTTTTCACGAAAAAGTCCGTGTTGGTTTGTATGACAGACTTCACCAACTTGTCGTTGAGAATTTCCTGTTGGTCGAACTGTTCTTTCAGCGTCTCATATTGCGCCTTCAACTGTTCCAGTTCATTCAGATTGTTATTATCTTGGTTTTCCATGATGATTCCTTTCAATTGTTTTTTGACATTTTCACCAGTTTTTCCTTGATGCGCGACAGCCTGACACCCACATTGTTGGGCGTAATGCCGATGATGGCCCCGATTTCGTCGTAGCTGACGCCGTCGAGCCAAAGCAGGATTAGGCTTCGGTCGATGAGGTCGAGGCGCGAGATGCGGTCGTAAAGTTCACGGATCTGATGTGTTGACGGGTCGTCAGCCTCGTAAGGGTCGATGTCCACCGTCAGTGGCACTGTCTCGATGCGGTGACGTTCCTTCTTGTCCTGGTTGATGGCCGTGTTTAGAGCCACACGGTAAATCCAAGTCTGCTCGGTACTACGCCCCTCGTAATTGTCGAAGCCGTTCCAAAGCCTGATCAAGATTTCCTGAAACAGGTCGTCAATTTCGGCCTTGTTGTGCGAGAACATGTAGCACACCGTATAAATTGTCCGCTTGTGCTGCCGCACCAAAAGTTCAAACTTATGTTCCTTGTCGTTGTTCATAATGTGTTTTTCGTTGCAACGTTCATTAGGTTAGACCGCAAAGTTCAGAAAAACTTACAACAGAACTCGAGAAAAATATCATCATCCAAGTTTTTCTTTTACAAACGCTTCAAAATAAAGCACTTGATCACTACGTGATGCATTGAAAAGCAAATGCTCAAAATCGCGACGCTTCAAATTGAGGTCAATGCGTGACAAAAGACTGTCAAGTGCTTGGCGGAGTTCGTCAGAATTTCCGATGCCGCTGCGCAATTTGAGGAAACCGTAATCAGGATCGGTGCGCTGCCAAAGGAAAATGGTGTCGTAGAAGTCGCGACCTTTGGCTCGTGTCAAAAGAGCAGAAAGTTTCATAGAAAGCAGCACACTCTGGCTCGGCACAGGCAAGGCGAAAAAAAAACCACAACGGTTCACCATTGCCATCTCGGGCTGATAATCTACGCCTTGGTCTTGCGCATCCACCTTCATCAGGAAACTCTCTTCGCGATGACCGCTCAAGCCCAACTCGAACAGCAATTCCGGAAAAAATATATTGCGTCGGAAAGCCGTCAACTTTTCGTTGGCCTTGTCGCGTGGCTCTGCCTGCAAGCCATTCATTCTCAGATAGTCAATCAGCCTGTCAGTCATTTCGATGAACTGGTTTTCATTGAAATCTTTGCAATCGAAATCAAGGTCTTCGGAAAAGCGGTCGATACCGTAAACCAAGCGCAGATTTGTGCCGCCGATTAAAGCCAATTGCGGAACGTAAGGCGAGCGCGAAAGGTGTTCCAATGAAAGCAGTTCGACATACTCTTTCAAAATGTGCTTGTGAAATGCGACATTTTTCGCGATTTGAGGCGGATAAAAGCCCAAAATAGTGGAAAGTTCAATCATGGCGGTATGTGTCTATCATTAGTTCTACTCTATTTTGAAGTGCCGCACTGCCAGCTCTTTCGGAAAACTCATGCAAACGGTTGACATTCAACTCTTCCTGCATCCACCAGTCGTCGAGACGCAGGTCAAGTAGGGCCTCTGTGGTATTGTATTGAGGATAAAGGTAAAGCAAGTCAAGCAAAGCCTTTTCGGGCAAGGCCAAATGGTAACTGTAGCCCTGCGGCAAAACGACAGGCACATACCCGAAAAACAGTTGCGGTTTGACGGTTTGGTAACTGTACTCTCCAAAAGCATTCGTATAATATGCTGTCCTATTGGAGGTTACGCATGTAATTTGAGTCACAGCCTCAGGAATGATACCGTAATAAGCCAAAGCGGAATGAAGGCTAAGATAGGAAGGCGCGTACATCTTTTGGGCAACATAGCGCGAAAACTCCGGCACACGCATAAGGTCGGCAAAAGCATACCAATCCTGCCGCAAGCGCACCAAATAGCCCTTTCCTACCCAACGGGCAAGGTTGCCATGGTTGAAGCGCGGACAAACCGCCCTCACCTGATATACATTGAAGCAGCCCACTTCATGCCATTTCTCACGGAATTGCAAATAGGTCATTTAAATTTCATTCAAGAAACACAGCAAAATTACTATTTTTCTTGAATATATTTACAATTATTCAGTTTTATTTTCCCAAAAGATTCAATTAGTCTATAAATCAAAGCATTGAGATTCCATAGATAAACATTTTGTTGCCCAATGACAATAGTGTCTTAAAAAAAAAGTTGTGTACAGGCAACACTATTTCCTCTGCACCGCCTCACTCTCACCCTCCATCAGTGGCTCTCGCTCCTCGATTTACGCCATATTTTTCCCTTATAATCCTAAATTTACGCCATATTTAGACATACAAGTCCAAAATTTACGCCGAACTCAGATAGTTATGGAAAGTCTGCCGACCTTGTTATGACAAAAAAAACCAAATCTCCCCCTTGTTGCCGATAGAGCAGCCAAGGCTCTCAATGACTTTAGTGACCTAATTCATTTAAGTTTAATCTGATATAGCTTATCATCAACCTTTTCAATGGCATAACCAGTCTCCAGGCGTATCTGTGCGTTTTGATCATCTTCCGAATAGGGAAGGATGAAACAAGACCAATCAGACGTTATCATAATGCCGTTGTCGGTTTCTATGGTGCCGAAATCTCCACTAAGGCGCATCGTCTGATAAATCGTGCCGATGCTGTCGTACTTTACAAGATGCTCGTTGGGGTTAAAGGTGAAATTGATTCCATTATTGGGAATCATCAGCCATTTTGAAGTTGTAAAACGGTCTTTTATTGCTGCATCTATTAGTATTTGGGCTTCAAGCCGATTCCCTTCACTCTGAAGGAACTCCGTGGCTTGATAGGTTTCAGCCAAATTGATAACATCCTCCTCATCAACGCTCTCTGGCAGGTTAATGCGTGACATCAACAAATCCTGCATCGTCATCCCTATGCGGATGCTGTCTCTCCAATTCGGCATCATGTCATCAAGGACAAAACCGTATGCTGGTCCTGTCAAGTAAGCAAACGAATTGCAGTAGCCGTCAGCATCCAGACCTTTCTTTATGGCAGCGGCTATAACGCCTTTCTTATATTTTTCATCGATGGGCAGCAGCTTATAGGCTGTGTATTCTGCTAACCCTTCATGACATTCAAAGTGTTTTTCGTTCCCATCAGGAAACTTTGTCTGACGATATTTCCTTACCATCAAAGCATCATGCAGATGCTGGTCTATACTACCTTTTTCTATCAGCAAATCCTCCAAAATCATCAACTCCAGTTTCATAAGCAATGCGCCTTCCATTACATCAAGGTGTTGATTTTGCGAGGTGATGGGCGGAATCCCTATTTCATTCTGAATGCGATGCCAACTCTCGTGGATAAGCAAGTGCGTAGTTGAAATCGCGTCTCTTCCCTTATCCCACATCACGCAAGTCCAGCGCTCTCCGCAATAATCCAATGAAGTGTTGGCAAGGTTGATTTCTTCTGGAAGTTGACCACAAAACAGATCACCCTTTTGAACAAAGGAATTGGCCTTGTTTTGTTTGTTTGCCACAACCGACCTTGTGTTAGGGTCAACAAACATCGTCGGGCCAAATAGGTGCTGCCCCCATAATGCTCCACCGTCAGCATCACAAACGGTTTTGAATTGTTTCAAGGCAGACTCACATTCTCTTTCCATTTGGTTTTGAACATTTTGCGAGCAAGCTGTCACACATAATAACATGGCTGTGGTTATTAACAGCATCAGCATTATTTTAATATTTGTTTTCATACTAGAATTCATTGAATTATTATTTTGTTGGTATAATTATTTTCATCAAAATCTGAAATTTTAACTATATATATTCCTGTTGGCAAATCTGTAATGTTTATTTCGTTGGAGCTTTGGACGGTTTTGACAAGTTGGCCGTGGGTGTTGAAGATTTGGATTTTGGAGACTTCAACGCCATCAATGGTTATCTTATCTTTGGCAGGGTTGGGATAAATCTCAATTATATTATATGTTTCTTCTGCAACTCCATCATAGATTTTGAAATAAGCCACAAGATTTATGTCTTCAACGACTTCGAATTCATATAATTCGTCATAAGACACGATTGTGCCATTTGATTTCCAGCAATCGAACTCATAACTGGGATATGGGAAAGCCAGCACTCTGCCACTATAGCAACAATCGGGCTGCTGGAGGACATGGACGGTGCCCATCTGAATATCATCGCTTTCAACGCTAAAGCTAAAAGGAAAATCAGCGATGATATTGGTAAACTGAGCCCAATTCGCATCGGTCTGATAGTCGCACAGCGATTCGCACGGTACATGGATTCTTGGGTTGTTTAAATGAACGCCAATATACGGAGGTACTGTCGCTTTTATATAGACATCCGTCAAACTATGACCTAATAAAGCCTGGCCGCCGATAAACTGAATGCCAGTTCCAATTGATACGGTAGTAATCTGCTCATTTGCGGCAAAAGCACCATAACCGAGATATTCGAGAGAGTCGTATAACACGATATCGCCTGCAATTTCACAACTTTCAAAGGCATGGTCGCCGATGGTTTTCAGGTTGTTTCCAAACTCAACGTGCGTCAGGTAATGGCATGTGCTGAACGCATCAGGACCGATATTGATAAGGTTATCATTGAAAACCACTGAAGAAACATGGGTGTAATAAAACGCCATCTCGCCGATGTGAACGACAGAATTAGGGATGACAAGTCCGTGATCAATGCTCTCGGTATGCTCGAAAAGATGCGATGGTATTGTAGTGACATTATCGCCTATGGTCAAAGTTTCGAAACTTACACCGAAAGCTGATGCTGTCAAATCTGAGCAATTGGTAGGGTTGTAATGCACGATTTCCAAATTGTGGCAGTTGAAAGCATACACGCCCAGGAATTCTACGCCTTGCCCGATGGTTATCTCATGAATTGAAGCGCCACTAAACGCCATTGAGCCGACAGAGACCACACCATCGGGAATCACAAGATGATGCATGTATCCGTTCATGTCGGTATCCATGAAAGCTCTTGCACCGATGGTGACCAAGGTGTTGGGAAAAGTCACCGCACCCACTGCCCAGCAGCCATAGAAGGCATAGGCACCCACGTTTGTTACAACATAACTGGTGTTTTGAAATTCAACGCTTTCGGGAATCACCAAATCGCCTTGAGGCATATCATATCCATAATAATAGTTGTATTGTCCATCGTGGCAGGGGTATGTGACCGTCACGGAAGCTCCGTCGGCATTGATGTTGTAGTAGAGTGTTTGGCCAGTGGGACAGACGGCTTCAAAATCGTAGGCGAAAAGATGAGAAGCTGTCAGGAGGAGGACAAATGAGATGATGAGTTTTGTTGTTTTCATGGTTGTTTCTTCTTTAATGATAAGTCCAATGGGGCTAATAGGTCAAATGGGGCTAATGGGGTTAATGGGATTTGAGCCATTTGCCGGATTCGGCGAGTTTGCCGTTGGAGATTACTTTCCAAACATAAACTCCTTCAGCCCATCCTCCAGCATCAATCCTCGTTACATTCTCCGTAATATCTTGTCTATGCATAAGCCTCCCATTCATATCATACACCTCCACCCAAGCATCCCGCAACCCCGTGCGGATATTCAGCACATCTTTCCCTGGATTAGGATAGGCGATGGCTACTTTCAAACCATTCTCATGCGCCTCCTCGATACCCACAAAGGCCTCGGCAGGGAATTTGGTGACGGTGGTCCATCGTTGGTCAAGATTGTTGAGGTTTTGGGAATGGAAAACAAGCAGCAAACCTCCGTCGCGAGTCGCTTTGATAGCAGTGCCCACACTGTGAATGCGTGAGCCTTCAAGGTCATAAAACACGGTGGAAATCGTGTCAAAAGCCGGATCCAAATGCTCTATCATCAACCAAGAGTCAAGGTCTTCCCAAAAACCTCTGTTCAAAGTGTATGCAAAGTATAAAGTGTTATCATCCAACAAATCAATGCCGCAAGGCCAATCCAAATCATCAGAAGTGCGGGTGATATATTGCAACGATGGAATAAACGGCTCTGTGCCATTGATGTCATCGTCAAACTCATACAGTCTGACATCGTAATCTGTCGCTTTGTTGTTGTTTGATGCCAATTCCGCAGTAAAGTATGTTGTGTTGTGACGGCTTCTCTTAATCCTGATGCCTTGGGTTACATCATCAGTTTGTGAAATCGGGTCGGGTTTATGAAAAGGTCTGACATTCAAGATGTTCAAATCGTCATCAAAATAAACCACATGGTATCTGTTGCCGTCATCAATGAAACGGAACGGACAATATAACATATATCCAGTATCGGCTTTGTACAAAAGAATGACTTCCAAAAAGTGCCGCTGACTACCGCCTCCGTTGAATATCGGCAGAGGATAACCCTTCAAATCAACAAAGTTACCATCAAAGTCCATGCGAAACATGAATAACGAATCCTGTTCCAACGGCATATTTGACGGTTTGTGGCTGTGTGTTTTGACAAAGCCACCGACGATTTGGTTGTTGTCAACTATCGGCGATATAAGCGCCAGCGCCCCACAAAACTCAAGAGGTGAGACATTAAACTGAGCGTTATGCCATTCAAAGGTATCAATTTTGAAACGATGCTCATGGTTTTCCAAAACATTAAGCTGGTCATTGAGTTTGTACAACCCAAGAATGCAATCGTCTGGTGGATTGTCATAGTTTTGATAATAATTGAAATACGAATTGTCGTGATCGGGAGTGTAGGTGGTCATCATGAAAAGTTCACCATTATCGTTTTCCAACGTAAATGGACGGGTTCCGTAATATGCCTCTTTGAAAAACGATTGTTCCGCTACTTGTTCGCCGTCGGCCGTGAACATTGTCAAAAAAGGATGCGGAGCATAGAAATCGCCGTAACCGCATTTGAAGTATTGAAACGTTGAAACGGCGATATTCCCCGAAACGGTTTCGTAAACGTCATTATACCCGATGGATTCATCACCAGATTGAAAATATTCGTGAGAATGTTCCCATTCCTGAGCAATGGTCTTGCCCCCGAAAACCAGTGCAAGCGTAATCAGCATGTAAAGTTTCGCTTTTGTCATAGCACAGAAGTTTTAAACTTCCAAAACTATAATAAAAACCCATGAGAAAAACAACTTCTCGGGCCAATCCACGTTTTTCTCAAAGATTGCCTTTGAGAATCAATAGATTATAACAGCACCGTCCACTAAATAAACCGCTGCATCAAGTCCTTTACAGCCTCAATTTGGGTCTTTTTCTTAATGCTGGAGCGGTGTTTTGCCACAGTATTCTCACGCAATTCAAGGATGTCTGCAATCTCTTTCACACGGAATGCGAAATGAGAGAGGACACAGACATCAACCTCCGTGTCGGTCAAATCAGGATAAGATGTCTTCAGCTTAGCCACGGCATCAGGATGAGCCTCGCTGAATGCCTCAAAAATGCGTTTCGCCTTGTTGCTGAGTTTGTCCTGATAGATGGCCGTCACCTTCGTCAAAAGAGCATCCTGCTCCTTCGCCTTCAAGGCATCCTGTGCCGCCTCCAGTTGTTTGCTCGATTCTTCTTGCTGAATCTTCAGCTGCTTATCTGATTCCTCTTGTTGAAGCTTTAGCCGTTTGCCATAGCCCCGTCGTGCCACCACGATGGCAATGGCCACCAGCAAAAGTAGTCCCGCAATCGCCATCCAAATCCAGCGGCTATGTCTTGCTGCTCGTTGGCGTTCCTCTGCCTTGGCTCGGTCTCTTTCCCATTGCTGATGCTGTTGATACAGTTCGTTGACCATTGATGCCCGTACTTTATTTTCGCCCTCCGTACCCCCATTATCCGCAATAAAGACAGCGTATTGGTCGGCTTTCAGCGAGTCGCCCAAGTTTTGGTAAATGGTCCGCAAATAGGGCGACACCGCTCTTTGCCGCATGACGTCGTTGTCGTTTTCAAACACAGGGGTCAGGTAAAACAATGCCGAATCATATTGCCCTTCCTCGGAATAAATAGCACCCAAAGTAGTGTATCGCACCAGCAGTTCATTCTTGTCGGTGGCTTGGGCTATCAGGCGCTTCAAATTGTTGATGGGGGCCTCAACATGATGTCGAACGTCATAATCAAGCAGTGCTTTATAGGAAACCAAATCCCTGTAAACCAGATTGTTGGTATCGGGCAACTGACGCAACGCCTCATCGAAATAATACTCCGCTGTGTCACATTGGCTCAGCTTATAGTATTGTTTCCCAATAAAAAGCAACAAACAGGATCGGTTGTTCGGCGAACAAGGCTCGATATTGTTGAAAGCAAGAGATTTCTTGAAACAGGCGATAGAAGGTTCCTGCAAATATTGGCTGGAGAGCAATTCCCCTATGCGGCTGTAGGTTAGGGCCATGAAACGATGGAAATGGTTGGGGCGCAAATGCGTTTCCATGATCTTCAACGTTTTCAGATATTCGGTACAGGCCTCAACCACGCTGTCCTTTTCCACATATCCCACACCATTCATATAATGCGCCCGTGCCGCTAGAAACCCGTCATCGATGGAAT
>JAEEGH010008635.1_pt1 | contig 24002 bp, 15 predicted proteins | sample 9134181 | NCBI WGS metagenome assembly JAEEGH01 (sample SAMN16246544, study PRJNA631951) | gut metagenome | biome: gut microbiome; feature: rumen; material: DP-attached | host: Bos | place: Iran: Karaj | collected 2018-10
AGAAAATGAAAAAATGAAAACTAAGAACTAACAACTAACAACTAACAACTATGGAACTGTTTCCTGAACTTAAAAAGAAATATACATCCGAGCAGCTCTCAGCCCGTGAAGCACAGCGGCTGGCAGAGTACATAGCATGGGGGCCTGCCGTCTTTCAGGTTTCACGCCTCATGATAAAGTTCGGCATCCTCGACCTGCTGCGTGACAGCAGCGACGGTATGACGCTGAATGAGGTCGTTGAAAAGACTGGCCTGTCGGAATATGCGGTGAAATGCCTGCTGGAGGCCTCTTTGGGAGTAGGAACGGTTCTCATTGATGCCGATACAGATAAATATACCATATCAAAAACAGGATGGTTCCTGCTTAACGATCCTGCCACAAGAGTCAACATCGATTTCAATCATGACGTAAACTACGAAGGATGGTTCCACCTGGAAGAATCCCTGAAGGAAGGCAAGCCCGCCGGACTCAGACATTTCGGAGACTGGCCTACGATATACGAAGGTTTGTCAAGTCTGCCCCCGAAGGTTCAGGAAAGTTGGTTCGCCTTTGACCATTTCTATAGCGACTCATCTTTTTCCGAGGCACTGGATATTGTGTTTGGGAAATACAGCGTGAAATCGCTCTACGACGTTGGCGGCAATACAGGCAAGTGGGCCCTGCAATGTGTTTCGTTTGACAAGGACGTTACCGTTACCGTTTTCGACCTTCCGCAGCAGATAAGCATGATGCAAGAGAACATCAGAGGCAAGCAGGGTGCAGACAGGATAAAGGGCTATGGTATAAACCTGCTCGACCCTCAGTCTGCCTTATTCCCGAGCGATGCTCGCCTACCCGTAGCCTTTCCGCATTGTGACGACGGTCCTGACGCAATATGGATGAGCCAGTTCCTTGACTGTTTCTCAGAAGACGAGATAGTCAGCATTCTGACAAGAGCCCGCAAGGCGATGACTCCTGACACGAGGCTGTTCATAATGGAGACCCTTTGGGACAGACAGCGTTTCGAGCCGGCATCGTTCTGCCTCACAATGACAAGTCTGTACTTTGCGGCTATGGCCAATGGCAACAGCAAGATGTATCATTCGGAGGACATGACACGGCTCATAGAGCAGGCAGGTCTTACCGTCGAGAACATTTACGACGGACTTGGGCAGGGGCATAGTGTTTTGGTTTGTAAGAGGAGTGATAAAAACAATTAACAATTAACAATTCATAATTAACAATTAACAATTAACAATTCATAATTCATAATTCATAATTCATAATTATATGATACTAAAACAAAAGGATTTGATATGAATCTCAAATTGATGGCTTTTAGTTGTATGCTGGCTTCTGGTTTCTGTGCATTGGGCAATGATTACTATGTCGATAGCGTCAAAGGCGACGACAGTCTGGATGGACGGTCGCAAGATACGCCGTGGCGTACGCTAGACAAAGTGAACAAGACGACGTTGCAGCCTGGGGATCGTGTGTTGCTCAAACGTGGGGGCTTATGGCGGGAGACGCTCTATCTGCGTAGTGGTTCGGAAGAAAAGCCGTTGATTTACAGTCACTACGGCGAAGGAGCGTTGCCGCTCATCCAACCGTCGGTTTCCGCAAGCGATCCTGCGGACTGGAAGGAGGCGTCGCCTGGTGTCTGGACGTTAGTTGATAGTGTTGCAGAAAAAACAACGGTCGATGTCGGAAACATTGTTTTCGACCATGGAGCGGCACCTTGCGGATGGAAGCGTTGGAAGGCGGAAGATCTTAAGAAGGATGGCGAATACGTCTATCTCAAGGAGCCGCACAATATTCTGCTGAAATATCCTGAAAATCCCGCAAAACGTCACAAATCCGTGGAACTTGTTCTGCGGCGGTTTGGTGTCATCCATGACAACGCGCATGACGTGATTGTCGATGGATTGGCTATCCGTTATGCGGGTTGCCATGGCTTTGGTGGTTCCAATCCAAAGCGTTATACCATCCGCAACTGCGAGATTTCATACGTCGGCGGAGCTCATCAGTTTACAACGCAAACTGGCAATAATGTCCGTTTCGGCAATGGCATCGAGTTTTGGAACAGCGCCAGCGACTGTCTCATTGAAAACAATCGCATCTGGGAAATCTACGATGCGGCGTTGACGAACCAAGGCCGTGCAAGTAATCCAATTTCCCCGAGCGTTGAGCGGAACATCACCTACCGCAACAATACCGTTTGGAATGCGGAGTACTCCTTTGAATATTGGAACAATCCGGGATACTCCATTACGGAAAACATTCTGGTGGAGAACAATACATTTGTCGATTCAGGCTACGGATGGGCCCATGCGCAGCGGCCCGATCCAAACGGCGCCCACATCATGGCGTACAGCAATGGTGCGCAGACCAAAAATTTCGTTTTCCGCAACAACATCTTCTTCAACAGCACGGAAGTCTGTCTGCGCATTTTCAATGATTGGAAGCCTGATGCGGCTGTATTCGAGAACAATCTGTGGGAAAATGGTGAAAAGACATTCATTAGAAGCGAAATCCAGACGCAGAAAGGCATGTTCAAGAAGACGGCGTTCGGCGATTTTCTGAAGCAGCGGAATCCGAATGTCCATGAAATGACGGGTATTCCACGTTTTGTCGATGCGGCGAATCGCGATTATCGGCTGGCTCCGGATTCCGTTGGCTATGGCAAAAACATTGGTGCTAATCCAGCAGTGGCAAAATGATTTGATGGGACAACTAGGACGACTGGGACGTTTTTTTTCTTTGAAATAGGTTTACTTTATGGATTTAGGACTATATTAAAAGTTGTTTGCATCCCATTGTCTTTAGGCAAGCCTGAGGATAATTGAACAAACGTATATCATTGGTCAACAAATTGAAGGACTTCATCACATGGCAGAAAAAGCAAAGAAAGAAGCGGCTAAAATCGTCCGCATGGCCTTCATCGGTTATGGAATCCAGGGGCGCACAGTGCTGGTGCCGCAGTTCATCAAGCAGGAAGAGGTCGTCGTGAAAGCGGTTTGCGACTGCGACAAGACCCGTCGCGAAGCCGCCGCGGAGTTCGTTAACAACTACTATAAAGAAAACAAAAAGGCGAAACTGGCCAAATGCAAGGCCGTCGCCGACTTCCGCGATATCATCGCCGACAAAGACATCGACGCCGTCTGCATCGCGGTTCCCGACCATTGGCATGCCTACATCTCCTGCGCGGCCATGAAGGCCGGAAAGGATGTCTATTGCGAAAAGCCGCTGACCTATTCGGTTGAAGAATCGGTTCTCGTCATGAAGGCGCAGAAGAAGTTCAAGCGCGTGTTCCAGACAGGCGCGATGCAGCGTTCATGGCGCGAGTTCCGCACGGCGTGCATGATCGTCCGCAACGGTTTCATCGGCAAGATCAAATATGTCGATTGCAACTACGGCAACGCCTCCGCGCAGAACAACACGGATATCGCGAACTTCCCCGCGAATCTTGGCGGCCCCTCCCATCCGCATCGCTTCTTCGCGCAGTGGAGTGGCGGCGAACGGAAGATTCAGGACATCGCGACAGAATCCGCCCCGAATCCGGACGTCGATTGGGACATGTGGCTTGGCCCGGCCCCGTGGTCGCCGTATTCCGACCAGTGCGCGCCGCGCGGCATCAACAAATTCTATCCGATGTTCTGGCGTTTCGACGACAACTACGGCACGGGCTACAACGGCGACTGGGGCGCGCATCATCTGGACATCGCACAGTGGGGCCTTGATCTGGACAAATCCGGCCCTGTGAAAGTCATTTGCTCCGAAGAGCCGTATTCCGTCAATCCGTTGCACGGCGGCCGCCGCCAGTTCGGCATGAAGTTTGTTCTCGCGGACGGCACGATCATCTACCACAACCCCTTCAGCGCGTGGGGCACGGTTTTCTATGGCACGAAGGGTATCGTTGCGGTCAACCGTGGCCGCATCGCCGTGTGGCTGGGCCGTGGCGTGAAGCCGAACGCGGAAATCCGTAAGCAGCTGGATGACGCATCGTTCAGCAAGATGAAGAAGATCGCCGCGTCCATCGGCGAAGACTACGGCTTCGATCCGTCGCAGAAGAAAGACGACCGCCTTAAGGCGAGTCTCGACACGCTCGACGCCTATTTCAAACTGGCCGAAGCTCCTGTCCAGCTCTACAAGAGCCCCCAGCAGGAAAAGAACTTCATCGACTGCTGCATTTCCCGCAAGGAGACGATCTCCCCCGCCGAAACAGGCGCCCGCGCGTCCATCCTCTGCCAGCTCTGCAACATGAGCTATGTCTATGACGCGAGCTTCGACTGGGATCCCGTGAAATGCACGTTCGCCAACGGCACAGGCGATCCCGCCTGGCTGAAACGCCCCTATAACCGAAATGGGTGGGACATTAAGCTTTAATGATTAATGATTAATTGATTGTGAATAAAGCATACCGCCAGACGACTTTAGATTTTTTCGAAGGCGTCTGGCGGAGATGTTTTCAGATGGATGCATAGCAGTTCGGAGAAAAGAGATGACATCAACGGAGCAAAAGGCGGCTGCCCAAAAATTTGCTGATTATTGGAAAGAATGTGAAGGGGCTGAAAAGAAGGAAAGCCAACCTTTCTGGATAACATTGCTTCGTAATGTGTTTGGTATTGATGAACCAGAAAAGTTCATTCAATTCGAAAATGATGTCAAATTAAAGCACACTTCCTCTATTGATGCCTATATTCCTGCGACTAGCGTCCTCATTGAACAAAAAAGCAAAAACATTGATTTGAACAAAGCATATAAGCAGTCTGATGGCGTGGAACTAACTCCCTATCAGCAGGCCAAACGGTATGCTGATGAGCTGGATTATTCCCAAAATCCCCGCTGGATTGTTGTCTGTAATTTTCGTGAGTTTCATGTTCATGACATGGAACATAAGCATCAGGCACCAGTTATTATTCGTCTTGAAGATCTTGCAAAAGAATATCAACGTTTGGAATTCCTAGTGGATAGCAGACGAGAAGATCTCAAACGTGAGATGGAAGTTTCCATTCAGGCAGGAGAGATTGTTGGACGGCTCTATGACGAAATTCTTAAACATTATAAAGATCCGTCAGCTGATTCGACTCTTAAAAGTTTGAATATGCTTTGTGTGAGGCTTGTATTTTGCCTTTATGCAGAGGATGCGGGAATTTTCGACAAAAAGAACCAGTTCCATGACTATCTAGCGAAATATGATGCACAGGATCTGCGTGAAGCTTTGATTAAACTTTTTAAAGTACTTGACACCAACCCAGAAGAACGTGATTCTTATTTGCCGGATGATTTGCTGGCCTTCCCATATGTCAATGGTGGCCTTTTTACAGATGAAAGCATAGAAATCCCATTGTTTGATGACACGGTGAAAGATTTGTTGTTAGCCAAAGCTAGCGACGACTTTGACTGGAGTGATATTTCACCGACAATTTTTGGAGCGCTTTTTGAGAGTACTTTAAATCCAGAAACACGCCGTTCTGGTGGCATGCACTATACGAGTATCGAAAATATCCACAAGGTCATCGACCCGTTGTTCTTAGATGGCTTAAAAGCTGAACTGGAAGATGCCAAAAGTTGCAAGATACTGAAGACTCGCAACAATCGTCTTAAAGAGTTTCAACGGAAATTAGGGACACTGACGTTTCTTGATCCTGCATGTGGTTCAGGCAACTTCTTGACGGAAACATATCTATCCCTTCGCCGTATGGAAAACGAGGCATTGACTCTCTTGCAAGGCAAACAGGGGGAATTGGACTTGGGGGACGTAATCGCCGTATCCATTGAGCAGTTCTATGGCATTGAAATCAATGACTTTGCCGTAGCTGTCGCGAAGACCGCTCTCTGGATTGCCGAGAGTCAGATGATGAAGGAAACAGAGGCTATTGTCCATAAAAATCTTGATTTCCTTCCTCTGAAATCATATGCCAATATCGTAGAGGCCAATGCTTTGCAAATTGATTGGAACGATGTCGTGCCAAAAGAGAAGTTAAGCTATATCATGGGAAATCCTCCATTCATCGGGGCGAGGAAAATGAATTCTGAACAGAAAAAAGACCTTTTGAAGATTTTCCATAATACTAAAAATGCAGGTAATTTGGACTATGTTAGTTGTTGGTATAAACTTGTATCAGAAATGATACAGAATACTAAAATTCGAGCAGCTTTAGTTTCTACTAATTCTATAACTCAAGGTGAACAACCTGCAATTTTGTGGAAGACGTTGTTTGACAAAAAAATACGAATCAATTTTGCTTATAGGACATTTCGATGGGATAGTGAGGCCAGAATAAGAGCCCATGTTCACTGTGTCATCATAGGCTTTTCCCAGTTGAATGAAAAGAGATGGATATTCAAAGAGGATGGTGCTAAGGTGCAGGCAGAAAACATTAGTCCTTATTTAATTGATGCTCCAAATATTATGCTTGAAAGTCGTCGTTTGCCAATATATGATGTGCCAGAAATAGGCATGGGAAATCAACCTATCGATAATGGAATTTATCTTTTTACAACAGAGGAAAAAGATAAATTTGTCAAAAAAGAACCTGCATCGTCTAAATACTTTAAAGATTGGTATGGTTCAGATGAGTTTATCAATGGTAAGCCACGTCAGTGTTTATGGCTAGGCAAATGCTCACCTGCTAATTTGAAGAAAATGCCTCTATGTTTAAAGCGAGTTCAGGCTGTTAAAAAATATCGGCTTTCCAGCAAAAGATCATCTACTGTGAATTTAGCCAACAAACCCACACGTTTTCAAACAGAAAATATGCCAAATGGACATTATATCGTTATACCAGAAGTGTCTTCTGAAAAAAGATTATACATTCCAATAGGATATATGAATGAGAATGTGTTATGTAGTAATAAACTTCGCTTAATGCCTAATGCTACATTATTACATTTGGGAATTTTGACAAGCAGTATTCACATGGCATGGGTACGAGTTGTCTGTGGCCGACTTAAATCGGATTATGACTATTCTGTAAAAATTGTTTATAATAACTTTCCTTGGCCTGAGTGTATATTTGAGATAGATAAGAAATCTGTGAAAATATGTCAACAAATTAGCACTACGGCGCAGGGGATATTGGATGCGCGGGCGTTGTATCCAGATTGTTCGCTGGCGTTTTTGTATGATGAGACAACGATGCCAGATCAATTGTACAATGCGCATGAGGCAAACGACCGCGCAGTAATGAAGGCGTATGGTTTCACAAAAGACATGTCGGAATTGGAAATCGTCTCCGAACTGATGAATCGGTATCAACGGCTTGTGGAGGAAAAAGCCAACGAAACTCATTGAATTTTGTATATGAGCTTCTCTGGCAGTGACGGTGGCTGGATGAACATCGTCATGTAGATTGGCAGATAGACGATTTTGCCTTCCACTGCGACATTGTCATTGCACAACACATATGCCAGCGGGATGCCGTAGTTGCTGTCTTTGAGCACATTGTCCAATGCGCTATGGCGTTTGTAGTCCTTGCCGCTTTTCACTTCGAGCGGCAGGGCATGGCCGTCGAATTCCACGACGAAATCTAGCTCGCCTTGTTTTTTCGAATTGAAATAACTGGGAGAAAAGCCATGGGCCTTCAATTCCTGTGCGACGACGTTTTCGTAAATGGCGCCGATGTTCATATCGACATCGTTGTTGAGCAGCTTCAACTGGATGCCGTTCATATACATGGAAGCGAGAAGACCGACGTCGTTGGCGAAAAGCTTGAAGATGTTTCTCTTGCGGGCAAGTTCCAACGGCGTGCGCGGTTCGTCCACATTGTAGGCGGGAATGGCCACACCCGCCTCCTTCAGCCATAGAAAACCGTCTTCAAGACGGTCGAAATGGCTTCCTTTCAAAACGGTACCGACGGTGAAACGGCGGTTCTGCTGATTAAGTTCAGAAGGCAACCGATCATAGATGTCCCGTATTCGCAGGGCATTTTTCGGGTCGTACTGGGAGATGTCCCGTTTGTATTCAATACAGATACGTTGTTGTGCGGCAGCCACTTGCGTGAGATCATTCGTTTGCAGATAAGTGTTCACTGCATCAGGCATCCCACCCGTGACGAGATACAGGCGGAAATAACGCATCAACTGGTTGTGGAAGAAGGGATCTACAGGGCGTTTTTCCATGAATGCGGACTGCGCATTCTCCAGAATCTCTTCTGAGATGCCATTCGCCCACAAAAACTCCTCGAAATCCAACGGGAACATCTGCACTTCACTCATGAAACCTACGGGAACGGAACGGATGTCTTTCAGTTCCACGCCGAGCAGGGAGCCACTGAGGATGTAATGGCAGCCTCCCCGCTGGACTAGAAATTTCATGTAGGTGACCGCTTCCGGGCAGCGTTGGATCTCATCCAAGAAGACAAGAGTCCGTCCTTTGCGTCGTGGTTTCAATTTTGCGTATGCGGACAATCGCATATATACGTCGTCGGCATTCGAGACATTGTTGAAGATGGCGAGCGCCTCCGGTTCTCGGATGAAATTGATTTCCACAAAGTTGTCGTAGTTTTCCCGACCGAACTGCTCGATGCTGAAGGTCTTGCCCACCTGACGGGCCCCTGTGACCAGAAGCGCGTAGCGGCCATTGTCATGAAGAAACCGTGACAGTTCCTTTTCGATTTTCCGTTTCAGCATCATCGTTGCCCTTGATTTTGGTTGGTATTGAGGTGTCAATTATTACACGTCTTTTAAGATAATATGGAAGATGCTAATTTCAAGTAAGAAACGATATATTTATGGCAATTTTTCCGATGATTTCGGAGTGATTTATGGCAATTTTTCCGATGATTTTGGAGTGATTTATGGCAATTTTTCCGATGATTTTGGAGTGATTTATGGCAATTTTTCTGACGATTTCAGGGGGATTTATGGCAATTTTCCCATAAAATGGGGATGAGAAGGCTAGTTTTTAATAGGATATTTGTTATTCCTTCGCGATGATTTTCTTCAGAAGGAAGACGGTGAGTTCGGCGACTTCTTTCTCGCGTCGTGAAAAGTCGTGGTTGGCTCCGTAGAGGAGATGGAATTCCGCCGCGCAGGGAACGGTGGCGGAGGAGGCCGCGTCGGCGAAACGCTGGCCGTATGAATATGGGACGACAATGTCGGCTTTGCCATGGATGACGCAAATGGAACGGACACCATGTGATCCGGCCTTGGCGACGGTTTCATAGAGCGGCAGTTTTTGCGCATCCCGCACGAAGCATCCGCCGAGAAGCTTCGCGCCGCCGAACAGCGGAATGACATCGGGCGGATTGGCTGGATCAATTCTGGCGTCGAAAATATGGCCGGATTTCGAATCGTCCACGAGAACGCCGGCGGGAGCGAGCAGAACCGCGCCTTTTATGCCGTCGTATAGGCCGCAGGCCATGCCGGAGACCACGCCGCCTTGCGAATGGCCGACGAGCAGGAAATCGCCGCCCCATGGCTGTTTTGCCGCCCATTCCAGAACGTGTCGCAAATCGTCAAGTTCGCTGGATACGGTCATTTTCGAAAAATCGCCGCCGCTCTCGCCATGGCCGTTGAAATCGAAGCGGACGACTGGAAATCCGGCCTTGTATGCGGCATCTGCAACCGCCGACAGCAGCGGTTCTCCCTTCCAGGAGGTGAATCCATGGCAGGCGACGACAACGGGCCCTTTTACCGTCTCTCTTTCAGGCGGAATGTCGAGCAGAATGGACAGCTTGCCTGCCGCCCCCGCGATTTCCGTTTTGCTTGTGACGGCATTCGCATTGGCCGCCATGAGAATGACGGCCAGAAACAACGTGAAAGAGAAGAACTTGAAAGGCATTGTAAGCGATTACTCCTCAAGAATATATGCGTCAACGATTTCACCATAATAGGTGACATGGACATCGCGGTTGGCGCCCGTGGCCGTGCCATCGACATGCGGCGGATACATGTCTGCCTTGCGGTCGCAATTGAGGGCGTCTAGATCCTGTTTCTGGCGATATATCACCTTGCATTCCAACGTCAAAGGAAATTCCTTGATGGCGGGAGCGGAGACTTTCTCCGCATCGACGGGCGTTAGGCCGGCCTCTTGGATCTTGTCGATATTCCGTCCGCTTTTGCTGCCGCAGACGGCGATGATCTTGCGGTCGAAATCGCCGACAGGAATATTGACCGTGAATTGCGGATTCGCGTCAAGTTGTTCACGCGTGAAGCGACCTTCGCGGACGTAGGTGACGAAGACAGGCTTGGACCAGTTGACACCAAATGTCCCCCAACCGATGACCATGGAATTGATTTTCGAGCCGACTTTAGTGGTCAACAGGATTCCTTTCGGCAGGGCTTGCATGATGGTGTTGGCGTACTCATTCAGATCGATGCGATGTTTTTTCATGTGTTTCTCCGTTGTTTTTCATTTCCGACCACGCAGATGGATTTCGCCTAATTCAGTGAGACGGCCTGTTTCGCGCAATTGTTGGAGGAAGCGGTTGAAATAGTCGCGAAGCGCTTCATTTCCAGGCGGGAGGAGGGCACCTAATTGACCATGTGTGAACGGCGCGTTGATCAGCGGGGCGGCCAGCCTTGCGTCACGGCTGCAATAGAAAGCGGCCTCCATGATTTCTGTGATCATGACATCGGCTTTTCCTTCTGCGATGAGGCGCGGAATCTCTTCATTGACGGGATGGATGATCAGCGTGGCTTGCGGCAGGTTTGCGCGGGCGAACTTCTCATTGAGACCGCCTGGATTCTCCATGACGCGGACTTCCGGATGGTTGATGGCAGCAAGGCTCGTGTATTTCGCCGCGTCCTCCTTGCGGCAAAGGACGGTTTTGCCGTTGACAAGATAGCCGTCGGACATCAACGCCTGTTTCTTACGCGCATCCGTGATCGTGATGCCGCAAAGTGCAAGATCGAATTTCCGTGCAAGCGTGTCCTGCATGAGCGTCGGCCACGTGGTCGGGACATATTGGATTTTCACACCGATACTGGCGGCGAAATCCTCCGCTAAGGCGGCGTCGAAACCGACGTAAGTCTTTGTCTCCTGGTTCAGAAACGACATGGGCTGGTAGTCGCCAGTCGCGCCGACGAGAAGGACGCCGCGTTCGCGGACGGCTTGCAACGCGTCGGCGGGGCGGCATGTCCGGCAGGCCGTGAGAAACAGCGCCATGAGCAAACATGTGCAAAGGAGGAATTTGTCAAAGGATTTGCGGTTGTTAATGTATGGCTTCTTCATAGTAGGATTGGTTGATGTGAAGGCTGGATATTATCGTGAAAACGGTCATTTTTCAATTGCCATAATTCGGCCGAAGCAGTCGGAAACGTAGATGCGTTGCGCATCCGCGCATGGGCGGTTGAGGACAGGCATGCCGACGACGTGGGATTCGATGACATGGCCGTCCTGCGGATCAAGCTTGTAGAGGATGCCATCGTTGGCGGCCACCCATAGATTGTCGCTATCGATCAGCGGTGTGGCTGTGACGCTTGGTGGATTGCCAGTGGTGTAATCGGCGGTGGGGGTGATGGAATTCTTTGGAATGAAACGCCATGCTTCCTTTCCTGTGGCGGGATCGACGGCACCAAGCCCTTTGTTTCCGGAAGCGACCAGTAGCAGGCCGTTGGGAAGTTTTACGGGAACGGCCGTCGTGGCGTAGCATGGGAAGGATATGTCCTTTAACAGTTTGCCTGTGGCGAGATCAAGGCGGAACAGATGGTAGTTGTTCGGAATGAGCCAGATGGCGTCGCCGTCGGGCAGGGCGGTGGCGTTGGCAAAGAGATTCTTGTACTGCCAGATGACTTTGCCTGTCTTCAGATCGTGGCGGTACAGGCCGTTGAGGCGGGAGATGATGAAAACGCTACCGTCTGCGACCGCCAGTTTGTCTTCCGCAGGCGTGCGCTCTTCGACTTGCCATGACGTGTTTCGCCAAATCGTTTCGCCGTCTGCGGCACGGATGCCGCGTAGGTGGCGGCCGTAGCCGCCCGCCACGATGCCGTCATGGCAGACGATTGCGGAAGCGGACGGACTGACGATGGACGGATCAGAGGGATTTATCCAGACGCGTTTGCCTGTTGTGACATCAACGGCATGGATGTTCGCACGTGTGTCGATGGCGTAGATGCGGTCGCCATCCGTCGCAACGTTATTGCGGATGCCGTAGCCAGTCGTGTACGACCAGACGATTTCGCCTGTATCGGCCTTGAGCGCGTAGAGGCCGCCTTTTTCGGCGTTTTCGTCATCGCTGACGCCGATGATGAGCAGGCCTTTCACGAGCGTCAAATCGCATATGGCGATGTCGGCTGGCAGTTGCGCAAGCCATGCGAGGCGGTTGTTGTTTTGTTTGGCAACATCGAATTCCTGTGAGAATTCCTTGCCGGATTTTGTTGTGGCGGAAAGCGTTATGCGGTTTGCATCCGTCAACTTCCAATTTGCTTCGCCGTGCCATGCCGCTGAGTTGACTCGCGACAAATTGATGGATTGTCCATCATGGCTTGCCGTCACGGCGACGATTTCATCGCCGCCGTCATAGGCATCCGCCGTGATTGTGACATGGCCATTGTTTTTGTCCAACGACATGCCGTTTTGCGGTGTGATGAGGGCGAGATGCCGTAACGCATTGGGATAGAAGAGTTCGCTTTGCGTCTTGTCCGTCTTGCGGTCGATGCGCAGGACGCGGAAGGAAGGCGAGAAAACGCCTGAGCCGCCTTTGTTCGGTGTGGCCACGCAGAAGGATTTACGGCCGGATGGATACTTTTTCACGATGTTCATGTGCTTGTGCGCATAGATGGCGCAGACGAATTTTTCATCATCCAACACGACATCGCCCGAATGCGAGGCCATTTTGTAACCGACCAAATCGGGCAAGTCATGGCCGATGAGAATCTTTTTCTTGTCTGGAAAGCGTTTGCACAACGCTTTTAGCCAATCGCCGCAATCCAGCATGTCATAAAGGATTGGGGCACCCCAACTGTTGTAAATGGGCACGACGACAAAGAGATAGCCGCCCATTTCGAAGGATTCCCACCATGGTCCGTAAATGGCCAGAAAAGGATCCGTGGCTCCGTAAAAGCCGCGGCCGCGGAAGTCTTCATCGTGGTTGCCGCAGGCATAGATGACCGGCATGCCCATTGTCGCGGCGTTGACGAAATCGCGGTGGGCTTCCATGCCGGCCGGCGAGCCCGCGCTGATGTCGCCCGCGTTGATGAAAAGATTGATTTCAGGATGGTTCGCGATATACGTGCGGATGGTTTCCATGTAGCTCAGATCATGCGTTTCGGCATCGCCGATGATGACCATGGAAAGCGTGTCGCCTGTGACGGGACGTGCGTCTTCCAGCAGAAAATCGTATGTCTGGCGGCCCGGCGTGACGCGATGCCAGAAGCGTGTGATGTCCGCCGTATATTGTTCCGTCCGTTGAACATAGATTGTCTGCGCCTTTTCGTGGAGCGGCAACGAATAGCGTCCATTTTCATCTGTGACGGCGAAGTTGAAACCATCGCTGACGAGCATGTTCGGAATGCCTGGATCGCTTTGCGACGGCCATCCGTCGTGGTTGCGGTCAAGACGGACGGTTCCCGAAATGGTTGCGCCGACGGCGGACATGCAACATGCGGCCAACGTCGTCATGAGCATGGCTTTTGAAATGTTTCCGAAAGTTGTCATGGATGAAAAGGATTTCGTAGGAAGATGGTTGAAACTGGTCATTATACAATATAATATAGTTCTGCTCATGTTAAATGGAAAGGCTTTTGTCATCTTGAGGTCTGTGGAAACGGGAGTATATTTTCATGAATGCAAGAAAAAACTTGAAGTTGTTTGTTCCATAACCAAAATGTTGATTGAGAACCACGAAAGGCACGAAAAGGCACGAAATTTCAGTCCACAAAACACTCAAAATACTCAAAAAATGCCTCGCAGACGTTGGCCATGGTGCTGATGATGTTATCCAAAAAGAACATGCAAAATGAAAATCATCAGAATGGCCTCCGTCTGCTCGGCGGTTTGAAAAAGCGCTTCGCGCAGGAAAATGTCATGCAAAAATTCTTTTGCGAAAAAACAAGAAAATGAACTAAAGTAGTACGAAAAGGCACGAAATTTCAGTCCACAAAACACTCAAAATACTCAAAAAAAGCCTCGCAGACGTCGGCCATGGTGCTGATGATGTTATCTAATAAAGAACATGCAAAATGAAAATCATCAGGATGGCCTCCGTCTGCTCGGCGGTTTGAAACGCGCTTTGCGCGGAGGAAAAAAGTCGTGCGAAAATTCTTTACGAAACAATAAAAAAACGATAGCAGTATAGGAAACGATATGAAATTGTCCAGAAGAGCGGTGCAATTGACTCCGTCGGAGCCGCGCCGAATATATGATGAAGCACAGAAATACCGCAATGTCATTGACTTGACGTTGGGGGATCCAGACTTGCCGCCGCCCATGAACGTGCGGGAAGCGGCCTGCGAGGCGATTCGCGCAGGCAAGACGCGCTACAGCGCCAATGCGGGATTGCTTGCGTTGCGGCAGGCGATCGTCGCGGAGGCGCGGAAGGAATACGGCATGGATTTTCGCGCGGAATCGGAAGTCATCGTGACCGTCGGAGCCATGGAATCCGCCTATTTGAGCCTATGGAGCCTGCTGGACGAAGGGGACGAGGCGATCATTCCCGCTCCGTATTGGATCAACTATGGAGAGGTTGTCAAATCCTGCGCTGCCACGCCGATTTTCGTGGAGACGCGGCCGGAAGACGGCTTTGTCGTGCAACCGAAGGACATCGCCAAATGCATCACGCCGCAAACGCGTCTGCTCATTTTAAATTCGCCTGCAAATCCCACGGGAGCGGTCATTCCGGGGGAGACGTTGGACGAATTGGCAAAACTTGCCGTAAAACACGATCTGACTGTGATTTCCGATGAAATCTACAGTCATTTGGTTTATGATGGACGGAAGGCGGAAAGCATTCTGACGCGGTCTGGAATGCGAGAGCGAACCGTCGTCGTCAACGGCTTTTCAAAGCGTTACGCAATGACCGGCTGGCGTGTCGGCTGGACATTGGCGCCGTCGTCATTGGTGAGTGTGATGACGCAGATGACGGAAAACATCGTGGCGTGTGCGCCGTTGCCGTCACAATACGCAGCGATAGAAGCGTTGTCTGACCGCACGGATGAATCGTATATCTTGCACGAATTCGAACAACGTCGCAACTGCATTTTGGAGGAATTGCAGCGGATTCCAGAAATTACGAGTGTGGGCATACCGGCCACGTTCTATGCGTTTCTGGATGTTTCCTCCACGGGCATGAGCGGAGAGGAATTCGCCATGGGGCTGCTGAAATCGAAGCAAGTCGCCGTGATTCATGGCAATGCCTATGGCGGCGATGCATACCGCAATTATATCCGCATCGCTTTCACGCTGCCGTGCAATGATTTGCGGAAGGCGTTTGCGAGAATACGTGAATTTCTGGCGGAGCGTTCCGCTGGTTGACGGGAGAAGATGATGGATAAAGAAGAATTGAAACGGTTTGCATGCGATTATCTGGATGGCCGCCGCGAAGAGCTCATCCAGGCGGGCGAGGCGTTATTGCGTATGCCGGAACTCGCGTATTGCGAACAACGTACGTCAGAATTTGTCGGAAAGCATTTTGCCCGTTTGGGGCTGAAGGAAAAGACAGGATTGGCCATCACGGGACGGCGGGTGGATGTCGATACAGGACGACCAGGCCCACGTGTCGCCATTCTTGGTGAACTGGATGCATTGATCGTTCCGCAGCATCCATTTGCGGATGCGACGACTCATGCAGCGCATGCCTGTGGCCATCATGCGGCGTTGAACGCCATGCTTGGCTGTGCGGAAGTGATGACACGACCAGAAGTGTTGTCGCATCTCTCTGGTTCGCTTGCATTTATCGCTACGCCGTCGGAGGAATGTCAGAATCAGCCGTACATCGCCAGCCTGATCAAGGAAGGAAAACTACAATTGTTCGGCGGTAAATCCGAATTGATTGCGGAAGGTGTTTTTGACGATATCGACGTGGCCATGATGTTGCATGCGGGCGGGACGAATTTCACGCCGTCTGGCTTCAACGGATTTGTCATGAAACGGCTTGTTTTTCATGGAAAATCCGCCCATGCAGGCGCGAATCCAGACCAAGGCGTCAATGCCATTTCCATGATGCGTTCCGCCTTGACGTTGATGGATGCGCAACGCGACACATTCCGCGACGAAGCCCACGTACGGCTTCACGGCTATATTCCAGAAGGCGGCGAAGCGGTGAACGTCGTACCAGATCGGGCGGTGTTCACGTTGCAAGTGAGGGCGGCATCGCCAGAGGCGATACAGGACGCGTCGGACAAAGTGGATCGTTGCGTGAAAGCCGTCGCGATCGCTTTCGGCGGGCGGACGGAAGTGCAGAACATCTTCGGTTTCATGCCTTTAATCGCTTATGATGAATTTGATGACTTGCATGAACACAATGTAAAGGCCATCGCGCCGAATGCGCCGTTCACACGCGGAATTTACCGTCCGTCATCGACGGACATGGGGGATGTCAGCATGATTATTCCGTCACTTCACGGCTACTTCCGTGGTTTTGCGGGAACGGCGCATACGGACGATTTTCTCGTCGCCGACGCGCAGCAGGCATATGTCGATTCCGCCAAAATGTTGGCGATGGATGCAATTGATTTGCTATGGGGCGACGCAGCATGCGGAAAGAAAATCGCGGGCTTGAAATGCCCGATGGACAAGCAGACGTATTTAGAAAAGATGCGCGGCTTCTCCTCTACGCTGACGTTTGGAAAAGATTGAGCCCTCTCCGCCGCTATCGCGGCACCTCCCCCAGAGGGGGAGGCTTGAGCCCTCTCCGCTACTGGCGGCATGCTCTCCAACGGCGGAGACGCCGTCGTTACTCCAGAATATCAGATGCCGTATTCGTGGCGGAGAACTCGTAGGAGCCGTTGCCAAGATCCTTCGTGTGGCCGAAACGCGATTTCAGGCCGGGCTTGCCGGTTTTGATGACAGCTTTGACGTCGCCCGGACCGTCCGTCGTGATGACGACAATCTGCTTTCCGCTGTCGGCCGTGTGGAGGCATGCTTCGACCATCGCTTCGCCAATCTTCGCTTCAAAGAGTTTAAGAGGATTCGCTGTCGCGATAAAGAACGGTTCAAGCTCTTTGTTGAGCTTCATGACGTTGATGACGAGTGGCCAGAAGCGTGTGCTGGCACCCGGATCGTAGGCATCATGGCGCGCGATGGAATTGTAGGCGTAGGGGATGACGGCGCGTGCGCGATGGTTGAGCGCCAACATGTTGTGAGAACGCATCTCCTCTTCCGTCGGATAACGCGTGTCGCTGTAGGGCTGGCCTGTGCGCGGGCATTGATAGATGCCCCAATTGAAAATCTGTGGTAGCCACCAGATGCCGATGCGCGAACTCTCTTCGGAGGCACGGAAGCAGTTGCGGATAGGTAACATGGACTGTGTCGATTCATTGCGGACAGGATAGGAGTCCGCGAGGAAGACATCCCCCGTCGGCGCGAAGAAGACGTAGTTACGTGTGCGGTCGGAGAGCGTAAAGACGGGATGGAACGGATCCAATTCGTTGATGAGGAAACGCATTTTGCGGAGCATCGGCATATCGGTCAACGGATTTTCATCGGAGATATACCAGCCGAGCAGGGCGGGATGGTCTTTCAGGCCGTTGACGACGACGCGGATGATTTCATACATACCTTCGACGCCTTCGAAGCGTTTCACTTCACCGTGGTGTCCATAAACGTCTAACATGCAGAAAATCAGCTTGATACCGCTCTTGTGAAGGATGTCCATACTGCGGCGGATTTCCGCAATGGACGTGTTGCCGTCCTGCTTTTCTGGCAGACGGAAACGGAACGAACGGTAGGGGAGAACGCAGTTGACGCCCATGGACGTCATCCGCTCGATGTCGGGCGGCATCATGTTGACGTTTTCCCAGAACATACCGAGCGGGAAGAATGGCTTGTTGTCGATGAAGGCGCGGCCGGATTCGTCCATCGTGACGGCTCCTTCGGGCGGCGTGGCGGTCGTGAATTGGAAAGGATATTCATCCTGCGTGACGATCTTCTTGCTCCGTTTGTCACCCAGCATGAATTTGATTTTCGTAATGCCTTCGGGAAGTTGCCCAAACTTGAAATACGAGAAGCTGTCAGTGATCGGCGCGACGAATTCGCGTTTGTCTGGAAGCTGCGCGAAGAGGACGAAATCCTTTTCGGCATCATCGCTGTTGAGGAGGGCAGTGCGCATCTTGACCAAGCCGTCTTTGTCTAACTTAAGCATCTTGGGCAGAATGGGATAGATGACATTCTCCTGCTTGCCGACAAGATCGATGGAAATGTTGTCCCACTGGCATGCGTCGCAACTATATTCCTTCAGGAAAAGCACGAGAGCGGCACCTGCGCCTTCCATGGTGAAGTTGCCTTCCAACGTCGTCCAATCGCATTCGCCTTTTACGACATGGGCTGAAAAATAATGGCAGCTGAGATACTGGTTCTTTTCGTCGTTGAAATCGAATCCGACGACTGGAACTTCCCGATCCGCAAGCGGTTGGCCATTTTTCAACTTGATGCCGGAAAGCCTGACGGATGCTCTGAATTTATAGACGTGTCCTGCCTTCAGATTAGGGATGCGAAGATTGCTGAACACGTATTTTTCGCCTGGGCCACGTTTCAGCATGAGGCCGCCGTTACCGTTTTCGCCATAGCCCCAGCCGCACTGGTAGCCTTTCGCGATAACCATCTCAGGCGGAGCACCTTTTTCAAAATCAAGCGAAAGGATGTTGCCTTTCGTGCCTTCATCCTTTTGGTATGGAGCGAAATCCGCCAGTTTCTGTCCAAGCAGCATGGTTCCGCACATGGACGCAATCACCAGAAGTCTGTTCATCATAGGTCTTCCTTTTATTTAATGTAAATTGAAAAAACAAACAACGATAGAAAAAGTATCATGTTTTCGCGACTTTGCAACTAATTGTCTTTTTTTCATTTGCATGGAAGAAAAGCGGATTATCTGCGCTATAGTAACAAATAGGGAGGTAGCGAGGGCGTCAAAGGAGGTAGCAAGGCCGTCTCGGCCTTGAGAAGGCTTTGCTACTCTGAGTTTTGCATCTTTTTAGAATGATTATAGCAGGAGCGACAATGGACAGGCGTGATTTTATCAAACTGATGGCTGCCACGACGGCGGTCGCCGCAGACGGACACATTTTCGCAGAAGAAGCCCAAAAGAAACAGGAGGACAAGATGACAGTTCCGGAACGCAACCGCAGACCATATAGTGACGTGGATTGGGAGCATTCTTTTCAGATTCATACGACGTCCCATGGCCACTGCATCAATCAGAGGCAGATGGACGGTTATCTCAAACGCGGCTTCGGGCTTTTGACGCTTTCCAACTATTATCCGTCGGCACCGTACTGCCCCGCCAGCAAGATGACGGCCAATTACTACCGAGTGCACCATGATTTTCCCGTGATGTTCAAAGGCGTCCGCACAGACGGGCCGTTTGACTGGAACAAAATCGTCGAACCATGGATTGGCGAAGTGGAAGAAAAATATCGCGCCGCGTTCCCGTTCAAGGAAGGTGGTCCAATGTTCAAGCCGTTGCCGGAAGGCATCTTGGAGGCTCCGAATGCGGAACATCACGGCTTCGTCGGCAGTCCGACGCATTTGTGCGCTCCAGGCTCCGCCTTCGCTTCCGGAACGTTTGATGCACGCAATTTCTACAAGTCCATGAGCCATGGATATCATTTTGGTTCAGGCGAACCGTGGCGGCTTGCCGTCGACCGCATGATCGACGGGCTGATCTATCCGGATGGCGGCGGCGTCACCATCAACCATCCTGCATGGACCCGTCTGACGTACGACCACATGATGGAGATGCTGGACCACGATCCGCGCGTTTTGGGAATTGAAGTTTATAATCAAGGGTGTGTCAAGAGTGAGATGTATCCGTGGAGCAAAGCCTATTGCGAAGACTACTGGGATTATGCGCTAGGCCTTGGACGGCAATGCTTTGGCTTCTTCGTTCCTGACTGGAGTGTCACGGAAGGGACCAACGTCTTGATAGTGAAAGAGAAGACGGTCCATGAATGTTTGAAGGCGTACCGTCAGGGCAATTGGTTCGGCGCGATCAAAGGTCGCGGCATCTTGAATTTCACGAACATCCATTTCGACGGCGCGACGCTGCTGGCCAAGACCGACAAGAAGGCGCGTTTCCAAGTCATCTCCAAGCAGGGCGTCGTGTCGGAAACGGAATCCGACAAGCTGGATTTCAAGATCGCCAAGGAAGACTATGGCAAACACATCTACCTGCGTATCAAGGCGTTCGCGACGGATGACAGCGGCGAAATCATCTACTCGCAGCCGTTCATGCTTGATTAAGTGGCGGGAGGGCTGCGCTCCAGCGCGGCCAGTGATTAGTGGTCAGTGGTTGGGAGGGTCCCGCTCCTGCGGGATCGAATCGGTGGTTGCGCTCCTGCGCGGCCAATGATTAGTGGTTAGTGGTTAGTGGTCAGAGAAATCATGAAAACGTCTGTATTGTGTATTATATCCGTATGTGCAATGGCTTGCGCGGAACTGTGGCAACCGTCGGCTCCGAAACTGATTGAATTTTCATGGAACTCGCCTGATACGAAGTATCTGCGTGAACATATCCATGAAATGGAAGCACGTACGCCATACCATGGTCTGGGCATTCATGTGATCGCGAAAGCAACGTGGGAAGGCAAGGAGATTACCTGTCGCCACAGCACGATCTTTTCGCCGATTCCATGGAAAAAAGAATGGTTTGCGCAGGCCATCGACGATCTGAAACATACGGATTTCAAGCAGTTTACAGATAATTTCATCCGCACGGGCGTCTGTCCGGGCAACGTTTCGCTGTTTTCAGACAGTGACTGGGAGGCTGTCTGCAACAACTTCCGCATCATGTCTGAAATCGCGAAAGAATGCGGCATGAAAGGGCTGGCATTCGATCCGGAAGTCTATTGTGAACAACTGTTTCTGCACAAAAACTCATCGGGCCATACGCTGGAGGAATCCAGACAGCAGGCTAGATTGCGTGGACGGCAGTTTGCAGACGCCATCTTCGGGCCGTTCCCCGACATGACGTTCTTCTGTTTCTTCTGGCATAGTCATGTCCAATTTGCTTATTACAAGGTAAATAACGATGGCTATCACGACACATTCATCCATTTCATGAACGGCGTCTATGACAATCTGCCGCCGACGGCCACCATCATCGATGGCAACGAAACCAACGGCTATCACGCCGCTGATGGAAAGGATTTTCAGGCGATGGCGAATCAAGTCTTCCATACTTATTTGGTCGCTGTGGACGAAGCGAACATCGTCAAGGCGAAGACGCAGACACATTTGGCTCCAGCCTTCTATCTGGATCCGTATTTCATCAAAAGCGACAGTTCTTGGGCGAAGAAACTGGATTGGGAAGGACATCCGGACCGCACGTTGTATTTCCTTGAGAATATGAAACATGCGATGAAAGTCACGGACAAATATATCTGGACATGGGGCGAAAACGGCTCTTGGTGGCGTGATAAACCAGACCAACCATTTTCATGGGAAAGTCGTTCGCCGGGCGTCACGGAAGGATTGCGGTGGGTTTTCGCTCCAGGAAAATACGCGGAGAATGCACGGGCGAGACTGACAGGAAGCGAGCCTAACTTGCTGAAAAATCCAGACTTTGAAGATTTGACGGGATATGATGCAACGGCGGCGAAACCGAAGGTTCCGCATTGGGCATTCTGGCAGTCCGCACAGTCTCGCGGGACGTATGGTCTGGATCGTGGGGCAGACTCCGCACATGGTGCATTCTTCGCCAATGTATTAAACGCGTGCTACTTGCAGACGTATCCAGTCGCTTTCGGCGAGACATATGTATTCAGTGCGAAAATCTGGCGGGAGAATCCAGATGAGATAGCGACGCTTAGATTCCGTTGGCAGGATGCGGACGGTAGATGGTGTTGCGAGGAGGAAGACAGAAGCGTGGAGGCGGGAAAGCCTGATGCGGATGGATGGTGCACGGCGAGCGTCTGTGTCACCGTGCCTGCTGGTGTAAAATTCACGGCGGTCCTGCTCGGCGGAACGGATGTGAAGGGCAAGGTGATTTTCGACGACGCGAAGCTTGTGAAATGCCCGTAGGAAAAACTATATAGTACTACAAATAAAGCTATATATGAAAGAAGAATTGATGAGAATGATTGGTTTTGGGAAAAACGGTGACAATAAGGAGCAGACGGCAGAAGATGCCAACATGTTGCCGCTTGCCGTGCTGATTGATGCTGACAATATTAGCCCTGCATCCATGGAAGGGATATTCAGGATGGTTCGTGCCCTAGGGGAACCTATTGTCCGACGAGCCTACGGAATGGTTAGCTGTTTTGCAGGCAATGATGGATGGCCATCTGTGCTACGGGAAAACGGTATCGTCGCCTGTCCGCAAGTCAGTAATATCATGCATAAAAATGTGGCGGACATAGCGCTTGTGATTGATGCGATGGCTTTGCTTTATAAAGGGCCGGTAAAAGGTTTTTGCATTGTGTCGAGCGACAGTGATTTTACGGGGCTTGCTGCGAAAATTCGGGAGGAAGGGAAGCTTGTCTATGGATTTGGCGATAGCAAGGCTCCTGCGAGTTTCCGTTCAGCGTGTTCGAAATTCTTTGAAATAAGTGTTGCCAAACAACCTGTTGCCGCAAAAGTCGCTGCGCCTCAGCAAGTTGTGGCTACGAAGAGCAGTTCCAAACAGGTAAAGGAAGCAGTTTGTCCACGATGTGGCGGTGAGTTGAGTGAGACCAAAACGAAATCGAATCAAACCTGTCGAATGTGTAAAGCCTGTGGCGGCATGACCATAAAACTGAATTCTTTGAAAACGGTTTTTGCAGAGGATGGGTTGAAAGCGCTACTGGAAAAAGCGAAACAACATGAACAGGCCGGTTGTGTCTGTCCAGATTGTGGATCGTCCATGAGTTTGTTGAAGGTTTCGACCGGAAAACGCCATATCGAAATCGATGTATGTGGCAATTGCCAAGCCTTATGGTACGATAAAGATGAATTCGAAGCGCTTGTGCCGAGTGATGGCTTGTTGCAACCAACGGTTTCCGCTGGCAAGGCGTATCGTCGTGACATGACATTGGCTCTTACGGCTGATTTGCGGAATGGAAAATTGAAAGTGACAGAATGTTGGCAGTTGGAAAGGGCGATGAAAAACAACTACCATGTTCCAACGCCTGATATCAGTCCTATTATTGGTTCTCTTAAAGCACAGCAAGTCATCAAGGTAGAGACGAAAACTGGCAAGTTGGAAATCTGCGGGGCCGCGTCAGAAATGAAATGGTCATTGAAAAAATGATGGTTTTATTTCTCTAAGATTCGCATTGACAGGCGATTGAAGATGGAGAATGTCATGATGGACAGACGGGAGTTTATCAAATGGATGGCTGCCACGGCGGTTGTTGCTGAAAGAGGCGGCGTGTTTGCACAGGACGCTCAAATGAAGCAGAAGGAAAATAGCATGTCGAAATGGATTTGGCTGTCGCCATTTGTGTATCCGCAACATCAACATTGCCGAAAGGATACATATAGTTCGCCGAAAGTGACGGACGGGCCTGGATTTGCCGTCGTGCAATTCAAAAAGATTGTGGAATGCGGCGGTGCTGTGGAATCCATTCGTTTTCAGGCCAGTGGCGACACGCGGTTTCGCATTTTCTTGAACGGCGAACGCTTGTGGACAGGGCCTGCCGAGCCTGGAAGTGATTGGATCCAGCCATCCACGCCGCCGCAGTATTTTGCAGATGAATATGTTTGGAAGGCGGCGGATGGCAAGAAGCCTGCCGTTTTGGAATTCTTGGCGGAAGTGCGATTGGGGCCGATGCGCGGTAATGAAATGTCCAGAGGGCAAGGCGGCTTCCGCATGGAGGTGGATGTCCAACTATCTGATGGAAAACATCTTGTGATTGGGACAGGGCCAGATTGGCAATGCCGTTTGTTGTCGGGCTGGCAGAATGGCTCGACGTTTGACGCACGTATTCCGGCGATTGAATGGATC
>JAEEGH010008636.1_pt1 | contig 24001 bp, 15 predicted proteins | sample 9134181 | NCBI WGS metagenome assembly JAEEGH01 (sample SAMN16246544, study PRJNA631951) | gut metagenome | biome: gut microbiome; feature: rumen; material: DP-attached | host: Bos | place: Iran: Karaj | collected 2018-10
TGAAAGTCTGGGGCGCCTGAAGTCCGTGACCGAGAGGAGCGGCCTAGGGCGAAACAGGTAATTGGGGCTAAGTCGTAACAAGGTAGCCGTACCGGAAGGTGTGGCTGGAACACCTCCTTTTTGGAGCTTAGTCCGTGACGCTGCTCGGAGAGTGCAAGGTCCTTGCACTTTTAGTCTTTCATTATTATACAGGCTCTTAGCTCAGTTGGTTAGAGCGCTACACTGATAATGTAGAGGTCGGCAGTTCAACTCTGCCAGGGCCTACCAAAAACGCCGGCCACCAGACCGGCGTTTTTCATTTAACACACCCCGGGGGTATAGCTCAGCTGGTAGAGCACATGCTTTGCAAGCATGGGGTCGCCGGTTCGAATCCGACTACCTCCACTCGAAAAGGCAATCGCTAACGCGGTTGCCTTTTCTCGTTCCGGCAGTCGGATAAATCCTCCTTACGTGTCCCCCTCCCTAAATCCCTCCCCTCGGGGGAGGGACTTGCGGCCGCAGGCCGGAATCCGAACTATTATATTATCTTTGCAAGGAAAAACCATACTTGCAGGATAATGAAAAGACAATTCTTCGTTGCGGTGATGCTCCTGCTGCTTTCGGGCGGGGCAGTTTGCGGACAGGCTGTGGTCTCGGTGGATCCGTCCGCCGTACAGGGTCCGGTTAAACCCATGAATGCCGGCAATAATGGCCCTACAGACAGAATCATGGAGGACTACAAGGCCCTCAGGATACCCTACGCCCGGACACATGATACGCCCCTCGGCACGGAATACGGCGGCCACTGTATCGACATCAATCTGGTGTTCCCGGATTTCAGGGCAAATCCCAACAACCCGAAATCATACGATTTCACCAATAGCGACGTTGTGCTGCAGGATATGCTGAAGGCGGGCGCAAAGCCGTTCTATCGGCTGGGCCAGAGTATCGAGCATCAGACGAAGAAGTATGGCATCTATCCGCCCAAAAACTATAAGAAGTGGGCGAAGATTTGCGAGCACATCATCCGTCATTACAACGAAGGCTGGGCCGATGGCTACCACATGGGAATCGAGTACTGGGAAATCTGGAACGAACCCGACCTGGACCAGCCTCAAGACCGCTGGAAGACGGATCCGCGGACCTGGGCCGGCACGATGGAGCAGTTCGACGAGCTGTACGTGGTCGCGGCGAAGCATCTGAAAAAGTGCTTCCCGGACCTGAAAATAGGCGGTCCGGCCTTTGCCAATCCCCGAAAATACGGCCCTGCGTTCCTGGACTATGTAAAAGAAAAAGGAGCCCCTCTGGACTTCTTCTCACACCATATGTATCACCGCAGGCCCGCACGCATCGTCGAGGATGTGCGCATCATCCGTAAAATGCTGGATGAGAAAGGCTTCACGGAAACCGAATCCATCCTCAATGAATGGAATTTCAACACTGGCTGGGACACGGCGTCGGATATCTACAGCCGGAAGATGCGTCCCACCATCAAGGGCGCGGCCTTCGTGGCTGCCGTCATGTGCGCCTGCCAGAGCGAGCCGCTGGATATGCTCATGTATTATGACCTACGTCCCAACACCATCTGGTGCGGCCCCTGGTCTCCGCTGTTCTATGATATCCGCCCCACCTACTGGTCCCTGTATTACTGGGCCGAGCTGGCCGATTACGGCACCCAGATAGCGTCTTCCTGCACGGCGGCCGGCATTTACACCAGCGCGGCCCGGTCAGAAGACGGGAAAATCCGCCTGCTGGTGGTGAACTACCATAAGGACGACTCCTATACTGAAACCTGTGAGATAAAGCTGAATCTTCCTGACGGCTGGCGGGTCACCGGTGTCCGTATGACCGACAGTCAGGGAATGGACAGCCGCCCCGACGTGTCAAGCGTCTTCTCCCTGGAAGCCAATGCCGTAGCGCTGGTGGAGATAGAGAACATCTTATCGGATGGTGTATTCGTACAGGGCGAAAGAATTGGGGTGGCGGAGCTTGACAGGGAGATTTCCATTGGCGTCAACCTTGGCGCGGAAACGCTTTCCATCGCCCAGGAGGGACTTCAAGCGCACGCGTGAGCCTTTGGGAAGCCATGTTTTAATGAGGGCTTTGGTTCCCGGTGTAGCCTCCCGGTACAGAATAATGTACCCGTGTTTAGAATCCGTTACAGACTGGAATCCCGTCCAGGATCGGCCGGATGGCTCTTCTCCGATTGGAAGAATTGTACCTGCGTGCAGTGACGGTGCAATGTCAAGCCATTTCCGTAGCAAATCCCCTGTTCCGAATGCATCTTCCGGCAGGTTGGACGCCTCCATCCATGCCAGTGGCTGAGCGGCGAAACTCACGGCGGCTATATAGTCAAAGGAATAGTTTGCCGGGGCGAACATGTCCCCGGAAGGGTATTTGTCCGGGTTGCGCCAGGGATTGAGGAACTCTATCTGGAAGCGTTCCGGGGCTACATAGCGGGACAGTTGCCACAGGTTGCGGAGGGTCTTGTATGGGTAATAGTTTCCCCAGTCGGAATAACGGTTTTCCAGGAAAATGTTTCCATACTCCGTGAACCAGTTGTAGCCGATTCTGCGGCCGTTGGTCACATCCATATTGAAGACGACATCGTCCCCGGTCTCTTCCCTCACGCGATCCAGCATCTTGCGGAGATTACGCTCGGCCGTTTTACTTGGGAGAATGAGACCGTCTATCTTGAAAATGCGTATCCCGTATTGCTTCCAAAGGCTGGTGAGAACAGCTGCATCCTTCTCCCAATCGGCAAGGTCGTTTTGCACGCTGGGATTGAACCAGAGGCCGATTTCTATATTTAAAGACCGGGCCTTTTCCACTATCGGCGCCAGACCGTGGGGAAATTTCACAGGGTCCACATCCCAATAACCGGAACGGGCCCAGATATTGTCGAAAGAGCCGCCGGCGACAACAGAAGCGGGGCTCTTTCCCACCTGCCAGCCATCGTCAATCTGATAAACAGTGACGCCGAGCCGGGCGGCCTTGTCCAATTCCTGGAGACAAAAAGTCTCGCTCACGCGTCCATCCTGGCTGCGATCCCCCCATGTGTTCATCATCACCATGTCTTCCTGGCGGCGGGCGGTTTTCTGATATGAGCGGAGCGCGAGCGCTTCCGACAGGTCGTCGTTCCCGCTGACGCCCATCACGCATCCATACAGGGGAGTCCACTCGTCGGCAAGGATATCTTCCGGATCAAAGCCGATACCGATTGCCTGGAAGCGGCCGTTCTTGGTGCGGAAGTCCCCCTCCCTGAAAGCCACCTGCATGTTTGAGCACGGCGCTTCTTTCAGAAGGAACAGGCCATCGCCTGTAACCGCATCGCGGGCGAGCAGGAGATTGCCGTTCCATGTCTTGGAATGATGATATGATATGAACCGACGCTCCTCCAGCAGGGTATTGTGATGGTCGGTCACATCGTAGAACTCCACCGCAGTGCAGTGCCAGTTCCTGCCCTTGAAGCATATCTGGTCAAGTATCGGCCTGTCTTCAAGGGTAATGTTCCACACCCCCTTCACATACGTATCACATGCAATCGCCGGCACATCTTCGTAGATCCGGTAATCACGTCTGACTTCCACTTTGCCGATATTGTATGATATTCTGGCGACAAAACACCCCGGCGCCCATTTGCCGGCAGGCACCTCAATGACATCCAAGCGCGCATTTTCCGGTGCTTCCTTCGCCAAAACAAAGTCCGGCAGATCGTGACTGGACTTCATCGTGCGGCCCGCCGTTTTATCGGCAAGCCATAATGTTCTGACGGCCCCGCCGTTCCAGGCAAACACCCGTTCTATCCGGGAGTTGCCAATGCGAAGTGTATCAGCGTCCAAAGCGGCATAACAGCTTTGTGCCCATGCAAAAGAAATGGATGCAAAAAGCACAAAAGATATGGTCAAAAGGAGTCTTTTCATAGCCCGCAAATATAGCGAAAAGTATTCGATAATGAGAAGAATAGTTTATATTTGTAAAGATTAAGCCAATATCATGAACAATATCAGAATCATCATTCTTGCCATTTGCATCGCAGTGTTGGTACAGTGTACCACCCGGCAGCCCGGCATCGACCTTCAGGCTCATCGCGGTGGCGCCGGCCTTATGCCGGAAAATACTTTTACGTCGATGAAGCACGCTCTGGACCTGGGCGTAAACACCCTGGAAATGGACCTTCAGATATCGGCCGACGGTAAAGTGGTGGTGTCCCACGACAATTACTTCCACTACCGCTGCGCCATAAGGCCGGACGGCACGCCGGTGGAGAAGGGAGAACCGAAAGAGTATCTGTATACTATGCCATACGACAGTATCGCCGGATATGAGGTCGGCCTTAAGTACTGGGAGCAGTGGCCTCAGAAGGCGTTGGTCCCGGAGCATGTCCCGCTGGCATCTGAACTCATAGACTTTACGGAGAAGTACGCCAAGGACAATCATATCCCGCTTCCCGGCTACAACATAGAAATCAAATCGGCACAAGGAGAAGGGGAGGGCGCAATTTGGCCCGATTACAAGTATTTCTGCGATACGTGCATCCCCCTGCTGCTGTCGAAAAAACTGGGGAAACGGCTGATTGTCCAGACTTTCGATGCGCGTTCCATGGACTATATCCATAAGAAATGGCCGGAAGTTACACTGTCGTTTCTGACGAAAAAGGACACGGACATAGAGGAAATCCTCTCCCGTGTCAGTTTCAAACCGGACTGGTGGTCGCCCAATTACGTCGCCGTCACGCCGGAAAATGTAGCGTACTGCCATTCCCGCGGCATCAAAGTCGTCCCCTGGACCGTGGACGAGCCGGAAGACATACGCCGTATGTCGGAATGCGGAGTGGACGCCATAATCTCCAATTATCCCGACCGCCTGATAGATATTCTGTTATAGCTTTCAGGTATGGATTTTCCCTACTTTATGCCATATTTGCGGAAAATCCTTACAATGGGTTTGCGCACTGATTCGGCCCACAGATAGTAGCCCCAGTCCCCCGGATGGACGCCGTCCATCGTTGTGTCGTGCATGGGAGATGTGGCATTCGACTTTATGTAGTAAACGTTTTTGTACTTCTTCACGGCAATCTTCATAAGACTGTCGGCGACCGCTATCTTGGATGCCTCGGCAGCGTCATGCTCCATGTTGAAGTTTCTGCGTTCCCGCCAGATAGTGTGCATGAAGATCAGGGGGACTCCAGGCTTTTCGGCCTGGATTGTCTCTATGAAGGGGAATAGGTTCTCCTTTACGGTTTTTGCACTGCCGTTGGAAAAAGCATCGAACACAAACGCGTCCACATCTGCTTCTGCAAGAGCTGCGGCGAATTGCGGCTGCATCCTGCAATCACCGCTCACCCCCAGGCTGCAGAACTGCATGCCCGTCATGCGGGTAAGATATCCGGGAACCGTCTGGCCTGCACGAGTTGTGCTCACTCCATGCATAAAGGAAGAGCCGTGCAGGCATATCCTGTGACGGAAGGGGACATCCCCTTTTTCGATGACACTGCCTTCTTTGACAGCAATTTTCAGGGATGCCAGCTTGCTTTCGGTAGGAAGGTACATTATGCACTCCTTAAGGCTGCCGTCCATGTGATTCACCAGTTTCCGTATCTTCTGCGTTTCAGTTGCCAGGTCTTTGTTGCTATTGTACGAACAACCTCCAGCCCAGAGCCATTCCCCGTCCTTTTTGATATATAGGTCAAAACCGCGGGCGGCGAAGCCGGAGCCGTTTGTATTGCAGATTTCCGTGAATTCAGGTTTGACTGCGATTACCGGAGAATCCGTCTTAAAAGAGATTATGATTCCGGAAGACATCTCCAGCAGGTTGATATCCTTTTCTGTCCAACCGCCGAAGCGCGTGAAGTCCATACGCTGATAAGGATTCGGAGTGTCCGGAAACACCTTCCCAACCATCGTCAGATCCGCTGCTTCGGTAAAGGAATACTCATACTCCTGGCTATAGGCGGCAATACAAACCGTCAGGCTAATGATGAATAGAATAATTCTGCGCATACTACTATTGTCGAATAAATGCGTGTAAAGGTACAAAAAATGACAAAATAACCAACTTGACCAGTTGTCAAATCCACCTTTGTTTTACGACGGCTAATACACATTTCCTGTGTATGTATTTGTAATATGTAAAAAGATGATTAAATTTGCAATCATATTTGTGTGTGCGCACACATGACATAATACAGGCACTAAAGACCACCCTATGAGAAAACTATCAGTCGCACTCATTCTCATCGGCCTGCTGCTTCTTCCATGGCAGGCCCTCTGGGCGCAGAATAAGGTAACCGTGAGCGGAACCGTTGTGGAAGCCGGCACGGGGGACCCCATCATCGGCGCGTCGGTGATGGTGAAGGGCACCAGCACGGGTGCCGTCACCAGCCTCTCCGGAGAATTTACACTCACGGCCCCCGGCGGATCCACCATCGTCATCAGCTACATCGGCTTCAATGATTACACTTTCGTGGCCGATAAAAACGCCAAGGGCATGAAGATCGTCCTGGACAATTCGGCCGAATTTCTGGAAGAAATCGTCGTGGTTGGCTACGGAACGGTGAAGAAGGAAAACCTCACCGGCGCCGTGGACCAGGTGAGCGCCGAAATCTTCGAAGGCCGTCCCATCGCCAATGCCACCCAGATGCTTCAAGGTGTCGTTCCCAACCTCAATATTGAACTGATTGATGGTAAGCCCGGCCGTAGCGCGGACTACAACATCCGCGGCGCCACCTCCATCGGAGCCGGCGGAAGCGCCCTTATCTTGATTGACGGCGTGGAAGGAGACCCGGTCAACCTCAACCCTAACGACATCGAGAGCGTCTCAGTCCTGAAGGACGCCGCCTCCGCTGCGGTCTATGGATCCAGGGCCCCGTACGGCGTAGTGCTCATTACAACCAAGAACCCGGTTGGCGAGGGCAAGCCCAAGATCAATTACTCCGGCAATTTTTCGATTCTGACTCCTACCGCCATCCCCGACGTTGTTACGGACGGTTTCGTCTATGCGTCCCTCTTCAATACGGCCTACTACAACGTGTCCGGTAAATACCAGACCTCTATCAACAAGGTGCAGAACTTCTCCCGCCAATGGCTTGAGGAGTTCCGCCAGCGCAAACTGGCCGGCATCGAGCGCACCACGGAAATCGGCCCGGACGGTGAGTACGTTTACTACGGCAACACGGACTACTATGATTTTCTCTATAAGCATTTTACGAGCTCCCAGAGCCACAACATCTCGGTCAGCGGCGGCAGCAAGGACGTAAAATACTATATTTCCGGCCGTTTCTACCAGTACGACGGTCTGTTCAATCTCAGCACGGACAAGTACTACACCCTGAACCTGCGGGCCAAGGTGACCGCCAACCTGCGTCCCTGGCTCAAGATTTCAGAGAACATCACCTTTAATAACGAGTACTACCATATCCCCTCCGGCTCCAATAAGCAGAGTAGCGGTAACTTCTGGACCGCCATCAACAGTGCCGGCGCCGTCAGTTCCCCGATTTTCAACCCTGACGGGACAATGACCATGGCCGGAGCCTATGCCGTTGGTGGCCTCATTACCGGACAGAACTATAAGAACCGCACGGTCCGCAATTACAAGTCCACTACCGGAATGAGGGCGGAATTCTTTAACAAAACCCTCCGCCTGAACGCCGACTTTACCTATGCCGACCGGGGGAAGAACGAGCTCCAGAAGCGCACATGCGTCCCATACAGCACGTCGCCCGGCCAGATTACCTGGCTGGGTACGCCCGAGGTGGACGATTACCTGCAGGAGTACTTTTCCCAGACGGACTATATTGCCGCCAACGCCTATGCGGAGTACGAGAACACCTTCGCCAGGAAGCACTACTTCAAGGCAATGGCAGGATACAACTACGAAAGGGAGTCCTGGAAAGCCGTCACGGCCAAACGCTATGACCTCCTGACCTACAACACGAACAACCTCAACCTTGCCGTGGGTGATGACATGAGCATCACTTCCAGTGCCAGCCGCTGGCGTGTGGCCGGTTTTATGTTCCGTCTCAACTACGCCTTCGACGAGCGTTACCTCCTCGAGGTGAACGGCCGTTACGACGGTTCTTCCAAGTTCCCGACCTATAGCCAGTGGGGCTTCTTCCCCTCGGCTTCGGCCGCCTGGCGCGTATCCAAGGAACACTGGTGGAAAGTAGATCCCAAGTGGATTACCAGCCTCAAGATCCGCGGCTCCTTCGGTGAACTTGGCAACGGTAGCGTCTCTACCTACGCCTTTATGGAGAAATTCAATTTCAGCACTATGGGTAAAGGTACGAGCGAATGGTGCCGCTCGCTGGACGGTGTCAGCGGTATGCGCTACACCTCGGTTCCTGGCCAGATTCCGGATAACCTCACCTGGGAAACCTCCCAGACCCTGGACGCGGGTCTGGACCTCAGTATGTTCAATGGTCGTATGGAGTTCGTCTTCGACTGGTACCAGCGCCGTACCTATAATATGTATACGACGGGTCCCACCCTTCCGGACACCTACGGCGCAGACGCGCCTAAGGGGAACTACGCCGACATGCACACCAACGGCTGGGAACTCTCCCTCTCCTGGCACGACAGCTTTAAACTGGGTACTTCCCCCTTCGATTACGGTCTCAAGTTCACCCTGGCGGACAGCCGCGCCTTTATCGACAAATACTTCAACCCCACATTCTCCATCCTGGACTACTACGAGGGCTATGAGATCGGTGACGTATGGGGCTGGCGCGTGGAAGGCCTGTTCCAGAACCAGGAGCAGATCGACACCTACTGGACGGATATCAATACCGGAGAGCCCATCCCTTACCAGCAGACCCGTATCCGTATGCACGATGACGGTATCACCCGTCCCGGCCAGGTCATTTTCTCCGACCTCAACCACAACAACATGATTGATTCCGGTTCGGATACCGTGGATGACCCCGGAGACCAGACCATCATCGGCAACACCAGCCCCCGCTTCCCGTATTCCATTACGCTGGATGCAAGCTGGAAGGGCTTCTTCGTATCGGCCTTCTTCCAGGGTGTGGGCAAGCGGCTGTGGTGCCCCACCAAAGAAGGCCCGTTCTGGGGACAGTACTGCCGCCCGTACGCCCAGGCCTACAAATGGCAGCTGGACAACTGCTGGGATCCCGTTACCAATCCGGACGCCCTGCTCCCGGTCTATACCGGTTATTGCGGTATCTCCTGGCAGAATAAGCGTATCGACCGCTATATGATGGATGTCTCCTACATCCGCCTTAAGAACCTCCAGATCGGTTACAACTTCCCCAAAAAGATTCTGGAAAAGCTGAAGATATCCCAACTCTCCATCTACTTCTCCGGAGAGAACCTCTGGACCTGGTCCCCCATTCAAAAGTACACGAAGGACTTCGATGTCGTGACGGTCTGCTACGGCTCCGACACCGACATCACCAGTGAGGAAACGGGAGACGGTTACAACTATCCTACGATGAGTACCTTCAGCCTTGGGCTGCAAATTGGATTCTAAAGCGACGAAGCAATGAAAACTCAAGTAAAATATCTTCTGGCCGCGCTTCTTGCGGGAATGACGGTTGTTTCCTGCTCTATGGAAGAACCCCTCATCTCCACGACGGACAAGGCTACCGTATTCAGTTCTGAAACCGGTATCCAGGCTTACTCCTGGTCTTTGTATGCCCTGATTCCTTCGCTGGATGATGTCTTCTATCTGGAGGACTCCCACACGGATTATTGCGCCAGCAGAGGCTTCAGCGATTTCTACATGAACGGTACCTATAACCCTGAGCATACAACTTCCTGGAGCTGGAGCGGCCTGCGTCGCATCAACTACTTCCTGGACGCCATCCTCAGCGAGGACTGCACCGTGAGCCAGGATGTCAAGGAACATTACCTGGCCCTGGGCAAATGGTTCCGCGCCTGGTACTACTACGAGAAATTATGTACTTACGGCGCCGTTCCCTGGTTCGAGCACCTGGTGAGCAGCACGGATGAGGCCACCCTCTACAAAGACCGCGACTCGCGCGACGTTATCGTGGACCACATGATCAAAGATCTGGACTACTGCTACGAGCATCTGAAGACCATCGAATCCGTGGGCAATTCCCTGGTGTCCAAATATGCGGCGCTGCTGCTCAAGGCCCGCATCTGCCTGTATGAGGCCTCCTGGAAGCGTTACCACAACCTTCCCAACGAACTGTACACGGATGAGCAACTTTACCGTCTGGCCATCGACGCCTGCGATCTCATCATGAAATCCGGCAAGTTCTCCATCCACACCGATGCCGGCTCCAAGGGGGCCTACCGCAGCCTGTTTTACAACACGGAGATTCAGACGGACGAGGTCATTCTGGGGCTCTGCACGGATCTCGACTACGGTGTCTACAACTCCGCCAACCGGCATTTCAACTCCAACTATGGTAACGGTGACTGCATGTCCCGGGCCTTTGCCTTTACTTACCTGAACACCAACGGCGAACCCTTCACCGACAAGGCCGGTTACAGCACCACCCTGTTCAAGGACGAGTTTACCGGCCGCGACCTCCGCTTCCGGCAGACCATCAAGTTCCCTGATTATGAAATGACCGGCGCAACGGCCCAGGACCTTGTTCCGGCCATTATCAGCCGCGAGGCCATTACCGGATACCAGATTATCAAGTTTGTCGTTGACGACGTCAAATACAACAAAAGTTCCATCGGCATCAACTCTCTGCCGCTGATGCGCTACGCCGAGGTTCTTCTCACCTACGCGGAGGCCAAAGCGGAACTGGGCGAAATCACCAATGCCGACTGGCAGAAGACCATCGGCAAGCTCCGCTCCAGGGCCGGAATCACCGGCGGGCTCAATGTCCTGCCCACCCGGATTGACCCGTATATGCAGACGGTATTCTATCCCGACGTGACGGATCCGGTCATCATGGAAATCCGCCGTGAGCGTGCCATCGAACTCTTCTTCGAGGGCTTCCGCCTCGACGATATCAACCGCTGGGCCGAAGGCCACCTGATCGAGGACATCCCCTGGACCGGCATCCACATCCCGGAGCTGGATGTTCCCGTGGATATCCGCGGCAAGGGCAAACAGGAATGCTATTTCACGCTGAGCGAACTCAAGGACGTTCCCCAGGCCTACAAGAACATCTACGTGCAGATTTTCCCGGAGGACTCGAAGGAGCAGGGCCTGAGGGCTCATCCCAATCCGGACGGCGGCTACGACCTGGAGTGGGTGCTCGCCCTGCAGCGCGTCTGGTGGCCGGATGACAGGCAGTATCTGTTTCCCGTCCCGCCCCAGGTTATCCGTGAATATGCAGCCAGGGGCTATACGCTTTCCCAGAACCCCGGATGGTAAAATAATGGAACTTATGGCTATGAAACTCAAGATAAAAGCTATTCTGGCGTTTGCTGCCACTGCGCTGATGCTCCTTTCCTGCCACCAGAAAAGGGACTATGACTATTCCCGCTGGTATGCGGATCCCGATGGGGAAAGCAGCGGGCGCCCCATCAACGTGATGTCCTTCAACTGGAGGACCGAAACTTCGGGCGATCCCGGAGAACTAAGTTGGGCCAACCGCCGCAAGGCCGTTGCCGCGATGCTCAAGGCAAAGAGCCCCATCCTGATGGGCTGCCAGGAATGCCAGCCCAACCAGAAGGAGCAGATCCTTTCCGATGATTCGCGCTACGCAGTGATAGGGGATCACCTCGGATACGCGAAAGATGAGCCCGAGTGCGATGTCATCTTTTATATGAAGGATTCCGTTGAGGTGCTTGCGCACAATACCTTCTTCCTGACCCCCACGCCGGATGTCTACAGCCATCTGCCACAGTCAAACCACTACCGTGTATGCACCTGGGGCAAGATGCGGCTCAAGGCCGACGGCCGCGAGTTCTACCACTTCAACACGCACCTGGATTACCTTGAGGATGCCCAGCCGCCCCAGATGGATGTCCTGCTGCTCAAAATCAAGGAAATCAATGCGGAGGGCCTGCCCATCTTCCTCACGGCAGACTGGAACGCCGAGGAGAATTCCCACATCTTTGCCGACATCAAGGACTACGGCTTCAAGAGTGCGCGCCTGGAGGCCACCGTCGGTGACTCCTACAAGACTTTCAACGGATTTGGCTCCGGGTCCCAGACGCTGGACCACTGCTGGTATATGGGCTTCTCCGGGGTGAGCCGCTTCACCACCGTACGTGACAAATATGTCGGTGTGCCGTACATCTCCGACCACTATCCCATCAACATCATCCTTAAATTCTGACCGATATGAGAAAAGTACTATGCTTTGCCCTCCTCCTTGCGGCAGCAGTGGCGGCCTGCAGCAAGGCGCCGGTTGTGGAAGTGACTGCTTCATTCAAACTCAACAAGGATGTGCTCCAGGTGGGGGAAGAACTGGTCATCGAGAACACTTCCGAGGTTAAGAACAATATCCTGGCCTTCTGCAAGTGGGAATACGGCAATGACCGCGTCGGCAAGACCGTCTTCTACGGCCTGGAACTGGAAGAGATTTCCTTCGACGAACCCGGCCTCTACACCCTGACACTAACTTCCTACGCCGAGCAGGGCGCCGGACAGGACACTTACTCCCGTCAGATAATGGTTATCGACGAGAATGACATCCCCTGGGCCGATTTCGAATGCCCCGCCGTAGTCAAGGTCGGACAGGAAGTGGAATTCAAGGATAAGTCCATAGACCGAATAGGTGGCATTAAGACTTGGGAATGGAACATCGGCGGCATGGCTTCTTCCTTTGATTCTCCACTGATTACCTTCGACGCCCCTGCGACCGGGGTTGAGGTGAGCCTCACCGTCACCGACGCCTTCGGCGCGAGTGATTCCGTCACCAAGACAATAGACATAACCCTGTAAGAGAGTATGAAGATGAAAAGATATATCTCGATTTTACTGGTTCTGCTTCCGCTGCTGCCTTCCTGCCACAAGGAGGCCCCCGCAGAGGAGCCGCAGAAGGATACAGCCTTCGTCTCCATTCATCCTTTCGTTACCAAGGCCCAGATGGGTACCAACGCCCTTCCCGCCTGGAGCGAGGGCGATGCCGTCTCTATATTGGGCGACGCCTCCGACACTCCTGCAGAGTTCACCCTGTGCTTCGGAGCCGGCTATTCGGTGGCCTCCTTTGAAGGAATCGCTCCCGCAGGGGAGAAATACATTGTATGCAGCCCCTCCGACGCAAAATGCGATGGGGAGACTTACCGCGGAAAACTATCCACCCAGGTAAAGCATTCGGTGCCTGTCCAGCCCCTCGGTTCGCTCCCTCTCTGGGGAGAGACCAGGAATCTGTCTTCTGTAAGCCTTGAATGTATCTGCGGCATACTGAAGATTGACCTGAAGGGAAGCGTCGCTCTCAAGTCCATTACCCTGGATGCCGGGAAAGCCGTATCAGGAGAGTTTATGTACAACATAAAGGCGAAACTCTTCGCAATGATAGGCGGCGCCAACGTAATAATAATGGACGCATCCAATACCGAACTCATTGATAGCAAGGCGATTCCCTTCCATTTCATCCTCCCTCCCGGAGAGTATGAAGACATAACGTTGACCATAGTCGATGCCGACGGTGAGACTTACTATGTCACTGTCGACGACACTGTCCAGATTAAGCCCGGGGCCTTCACAAATCTCACCTATGATCTCAAAGATTTTTAACGAATAATCCCTAATAATATGAACTGCATCCGTATTGCATCACTTCTGGCCATCCCGGTCCTGCTTGCAACGGTAGGCTGCGAAAAGAAGCCTGCGGCCGAGAAACTCCCCGCACCTGTCCCGGTGCTGGCCTCGGCCGGAATCAACAACGCTACCGTTATGTGGGAGAAGGTAAAAAACGCCGCCTCCTACCAGGTGGTCGTGAATGACAATGCCCCTCTTTCCACCGAGGGCACTACGATTACCATCCCTGATCTCAGCCCGTCCACTTCCTACACCATCAAGGCCAGGGCCCTTGCCCCGGAAGGAAGCAGCGAGTGGCTGGATTCCGACTGGAGCGACCCCGTCGCTTTCTCCACTGCCGGAAAGAAGGCCCTCGCAAAGCCCGTTCTCACGGTCTCGGATGTCATTTCCAGCGGATTCAAAGTCTCCTGGAAGGCAGTCAGGAATGCGGGCTCCTATGTATATAAGGTAGGGGACGCTGCAGAGGTCGAAACAGAAGAGACTTCCTTTACGGCCGATGGCTTGAAACACTCAACCAAGTATGTGGTAAAGGTAAAGGCCGTTCCCTCCGCCGCCCAGGCGGATTTCGCCGTAGACAGCGAATGGGCCGAAACGGAGGTTACGACCGAAGGCGTCGCTACCCTTGATGCTCCCGTCCTGGCCTCCTCGGATGTCCATACCAACGGCTTCACAATTTCCTGGGATGCTGTTCCCGGAGCAGGCAAATACAATTACAAGCTGAACGGCGGTGCGGTTCAGGCCACAACCAATGCCTCCGTGGCATTCAATGACCTTACGGCACTTACCGATTATACGGTTCAGGTGCAGGCTGCTCCGTCGGACGCCAATGCGGCCAACTATGAGCCCAGCGAATGGTCCAGCATCCAGGTCAGGACGCTTGACCTGGTAGTCCTCGCAGCACCGCAGTTGAAGGCCTCCGACATAAAGGCCGATTCCTTCGTGGTCAGCTGGGCTGCAGTTCCCAATGCGGGCAAATATATGTGCTCCATAGGTGATGCGGCCGCTACGGCAACCACCGGCACTTCCATCTCCTACACCGGCCTTACGGCGGAAACCGCCTACAGCGTAAAGGTTTATGCTGCGCCTGCAGATGCGCAGACCGGGACCTACAAGGCCGGTCCGGCTTCGTCCATCACGGTTACCACCAAGAGCGCCCCGAGTCCTGACGACAAGGGAGGCGACCTTTCCGATTTCACTGAAAAGCCCATCTTCTAAAGAGCAGCGAGTATGAAAAAGTTTGCATATATCATCATTGCGGCCAGCGCAGCAATACTTGCGTTTTCCTGTACGAAAGAAAACGGGAGGACTGAGTCGGAGGGCGAATCTTCACTCTTGACTTTCACCGCCATAGCGGATCAGACCAAAACAGAACTGTCCGAAGGCCATACTGTGTGGTCAGAGGGCGACCAGATAAAAGTTTTCTATACCGGAGGCAGCGCCGTTGCGCCCATAAAGACCGGCGAAGGATCATCGAGCGCGACCTTCCAGGCCGCTGTCCCCGACGGAGACAGCTACTATGCCGTGTATCCGGCAGCCCTGCAGTCGTCTTCCGCCGCCGGCGTAATAAGCGTGGAAATACCCAATGTCCAGAGCGGCATCTTTGGTGACGGCCACGTTGCAGTAGCCAAGGGAGTGGACAAGACCTTCCATTTCTCCAATTCCAACTCCTTCCTGAAGATTACCCTTCCGAAGGCCGGATATACCCGCATAGTGGTTGAAAGCCCGGCCGGTGGAGCCCTCAGCGGAACTCTGAACGCCGATCTTACAGGCGACAGCCCTGTCGTAACACCTGCCTCCGGGGCCAACTCCTCGGTTGAGGCCGCTTCGCCTTCCGGTTTCCCTGCCGGAGATGTGTATCTCAGCGTTTTCGGCACGGTCACTCATTCCGCAGGTCTCCTGGTGAAGTATTACGATGCCTCCGGAGAGAAGGGCGGCTTCTATTTGGACAAGGAGGTCCAGACCGAGCTTTCCGTGATCCACAGTTTCGGTGAAATGGATCTTACCGGAGACTATTTCGTTTCCCTCGAGGGTTCGGGCAACAAAATGGGCTTGGACGAAGCCAACGCCATGGATCTGGCCGCTTTCAAGGCCTTTATGACCAGTCCTGAAGACGATACCAGTTTTGCCGCCTGGGCCGCCGTCCTGGACGGCGCCACCATTCACCTGGCTCCCGGAACCTATGATTTGGGTGATGCGTTGCTGCTTGAGTTCTCCGGTACGGCGGCTCCGGTCAGCATCAGCTTCGTGGGCAATAATACCGTCATCACCGGCAACGAAGAGCACCGGCTCCTCACCATCGGCGAAAACGCGAAGGCCTCCTTCAAGAATATCCGCTTTGAGAACGGTCTCAGCTACGTATCCCGGAATGCTCCGGTATTGATTCAGGAAGGAGGGGAAGCCTCCTTCGAAGGCTGCGTCTTCAACAAGAACGCCAATAGAAAAGAAGACGGTAACGGTTTCAACACCGGCGGCTGCATCTATGCGGAGGGGGGGACAGCGCTCTCCTTTGACAACTGCGAGTTCACCCAGAACAAAGGCTCTTACGGAGCGACGTTCCTTACAAAGGGAGAGGCAACCATCAAGAACAGCCTTTTCCAATACAATAACGGCACGTGGCCGGGCAGCGCAATGTATTTGGATAGCAGTGGAGCGGTTGTCGAGATGATCAACTGTGTCGTTGCGGACAATACCGTTACCCCGGAGTCGGGTCAGAAGCCAGACGGAGGTGCGATTGCCATTACTCAGGGAGAGCTCACCATGACCGGATGCTCGCTGCTTAGAAACAGCATCCCGGGCCGCCGCGGCGGTGCTTTGCGTCTCAGTGGCTCCAACAGCTATGCCAAGCTCATCGACTGCACGGTTAAAGAGAATACCGCCGACTGGGGTGGCGCCATCAACGTGGCGGACAGTGGCGTGCTGGAGATTGAAGGCGGATTATACGAAGGGAACTATGCTAGGGGCGGCGGATGCATCCTTACGTCCGGCACCTCATCGGTCTCCATCAAAGATGCCCTGTTCAAAGAGAATTACCTGCCCAAGAACGGCCGCTTTGGAGGCGCCATCCGGCACGAAAGCGAAGGCGAACTGACCATCCTGCGCACAAGGTTCGAAGGAAACTATACCTTGTATGACGGCGAAGACGAGTCCTTCGGCGGCGCAGTGTCCACTGCCTACGGCCAGGGAGATGCTACAGTGACCATCTCCGATTGCAGCTTTATCCGTAATCACACCAAGAGTGGCGGCGGCTCGGCCTTGAGCTATCAGTCCCATAATGTCGAAGGCTGTTCCGGCTGGATGAAGGTCAGCAACACGCTATTCCAGGACAATTACTGCGAATACAGCGGAGATAACAACGAAAACTATGGCCGCCACGCCGGCGCGGTCCGTCTGGGACACGACGGTACGGATAGTTTCTTCGATAACTGCAGCTTTATCAACAACTATACGGGCACATTGAACAAGGAGGTAAAGAGTTCCTACGGCGGAGCCATTACCTACTATGCCGACGGTATGGGCTACTTTAACAACTGCCGCTTCGAGAACAACCGCGCCACGCGGGGCGGTGCCATCTCCGTCTGGTACTGCTTAGAGAGCGGTATCTTCCTGAACGCCTGCTCGTTCAGCGGGAACTGGATATCTTATAGGAACGGCACGAGCATCTACTTCGATAAGGCCAAGTACTTCTGCATGAACAACTGCAGCTTCGCGGACAACACTTATACCCAGAACTCCGGCGAAGATGACGGCAGCTGGGTCTATGTGAGCGGCGATACGGACAAGGTGCTTGAGGAATGCGTCATCAGCAACTGCTCGCTCATCGGCTCCTGCCGTACCACCGAGTCGCTCGACCCGCTCGCTGCCCAGGAGCTCATCCACCTGAACAAGATTAAGGACGGAAAGAATTACGCCCTGGTCAACAATATCCTGGTGGCGGGCAACGACCAGTATTCCTGGTGGGCCAACGACTCCGGCATCAACGGCTACTACAATGTCCTCACCAAGAAGGGCGGCAACAGTAGTTATAGCGGATCCGGAGACGTAGAGGGTAAGTCCTCAGCCGACTTCGGCGCCCTTGCCTGGGATGCCACATATTTCATATGGACTTGGGATGGCACCCTCTCGGGCGGCTTCTCCGGAATTACCGCAAGCGCCTTTGCTTCCGCGTTGAACTCCGCCAGCCCGGACTTCAAGACCTGGCTGCAGGAGATTGGAGCGCTGGACAAGGACCAGTTGGGGAATGCCCGTGGAAGCGGTGCCTGGTGGCCGGGCGCGTATCAGAAGAATTAAACCTACGATACTATGAAAAAAGACAACAAGTTAACCACTTTCCACGGAGGCGCTTATGCAAGCCCCTCTGTGGCCATTGTCTGCCTGGAAGGCCAGGGGAAGATCCTGGAACCGAGCAAAGGCCAGACTGAGAATTATTCATCTCTCCCTATCTGGGAGCTTGGAGATGATAACGAATAAACAAGTTCATCGCCATGAAGAACTCTTATCTTTCTCCCGTGGTGGAGATCCATCGCTTGGAGCCGGCTCGGGTGCTCTGTGCCAGCGACGCTGAGGGCCTCCTTCAAGATTACACCACCCAGAGCATCTGGGATTTTGAGACAATATTATAAAGTAACGCTAAATATCATGAATTATCCTTTTAAAGCAGTTCTTTGCTGCCTCTGCCTGTTTTCTTTCTTCTCCTGTATCAAGGAGAACCCGCAGAATGATAATCCTGGCAACCAGGATGTCCCCGAGGGCTACACCCTCCAGACCTTCACGGCAACAAGTGAAGACGCCAAGACAACCATTGACGGCGGCGTAACCAAATGGGTCGCGGGCGACCAGATTAAGGTTGTCCTTAATGACGGTACTGCCGTCAATGCTGACCTGACCGATGGCGCTGGTTCCAACAGCGGCACCTTCTCCGGCATGGTTCCCAACGGTAAGACTGCCAATTATGCAGTATATCCGGCCGCTGCATATGCTTCTGTTGACGGCAGCACGGTAAATGTAACTGTCGCGGCTGAACAGCCCGGAACTTTTGCCGCCGGCAACATTGCCGTGGCAAAGGTGGCGGCGGACAACAGCATGGCTTTCAAGAACATCAACTCCTTCCTCGTTTTCCAACTCAAGGACGGCTCTGGGGTAACCAAGGTTGAAGTGACCAGTGTGGACGGCAGCGCCCTCGTGGGCACTGTCCCTGTTGACTGCTCCGGTGAGAATCCTTCCGCAGGCGCTCCCGCCAGCCCCGCGTCCGTGGTCTCTATGACTACGAATGGCGCTGGCACATATTACATGTCCATCGCCTCCGGCGCCACCCATGCCAAGGGATTGAAGATGAGTTATTTCGTAGGCGCTAACGAGACCGGCGTGTACTATCTCAACAAGAATATGACCATCGCGGCCAATGCCATGTACACGCTCGGCGAGGTAGAGACGGACAAGAACTATTACGTCACCGTCGCCGGCGCCGGCAATCATACCGGTATGGACTGGGCCAACGCTTTCAGCAAGGAAGAAATGTGGAAGCGCGTTACCCTCACTTCCACTCAAGAGGCTGATGCCTCCACCAAAGAAGCAAAGCTGGCAGCCATCAATGGCGCCACCTTCCATCTGGCCGCCGGCACTTACGACTTCGGTGACGATCCGCGAATCACTTTCAGCGAAACCAATCCTGTGACGCTCACCCTTAAGGGCGGCTACAACGCTTCCACCGGGGCGCGCGACCTCGCGAATAACGCCACTATCATCACCGGTGCCCGTGACGATATCGCAGACCCAGTCACCGGTCATGTCTGCCTGAAACCCAGAGGTAATTTGATTATCACACTCGACGGGCTGCATTTTGAAAACGGTTTGACTTCTGCGGATAAGGGCGGCGCCCTGTCGCTGTACGGCTCTGATCTCAACGTCACCCTGGTGGACTGTGTCATCAGCAACAACAAGAATATTAAAGACGGGGCTGACAAGAACGGCGCCGGTCTCTATCTTGAAAGCGTCGGCTCCTGCAGTGCAACACGCGTTACATTCAGCAATAACACCTCGCTTCACGCTCCGGCACTTTATGTCTATTCCTCCGACATCACCCTTAACAATTGCACCTTCAGCGGTAATTATGCCTCCAGCTGGGGCGGAGCAGTCCGTATCCGCGAGGGCAATCCCACCTGTACCTTCAACAGCTGCACATTTGACGGGAACAGCGCAACCAACGATTCCGGCTGTGTGTTTGCCGATGCAGGAACCACTACCTTCAACGACTGCTCCTTCACCGGGAATCACGGCGGCGGAGTCGGCGGAGCCCTTACGCTGCAAGGGACCAGCACCGTGAACATCAACGGCGGTTCCTTCAAAGGCAACTATGCCGGCACTGAAGGCGGTGCAATCCGTATTACAAGCGACACTCCTACGCTCAACATTGAGAATTGTACTTTCGGCGGCAGCCAGGCCGGTGAACCGAACTATTCCGGTAGAGATGGCGGCGCCATTTCCTTGAAGATGGGTGCCACCACGATTACAAACTGTAATTTCATCGGCAATCATGCATACTATGACACCTGTGAAAGGAAGGATACAGATGTTGCGTTCGATGATGTAAAAGATGTGGGTTACGGCGGAGCCATTGACTGCTTCGACAAGGCCAGTCTCACCATCGATGGAGGGACTATCTCTGGTAGTGTTGCATGGAGAGGCGGCGCCATGAACATAAGTTCTTCCGCGGCTGTCAATCTGAACGGTGTCACCTTCACCGCCAACGGAACCGCAGAAGCTACCCGTGCCGGCGGCGCCATTTTCTGCCGGAGGAATCCGATAATTACCAACTGTACTTTCGGCGGCGCTGCTGCAGCCGACGGCAACAAGGCCAAGTTCGGCGGTGCCATCAACCACGTCAAGCATGACGGCAATAACGGTCTCCTTACGATCAATGGCGGAATCTTCCGTAACAATGTAGCCAACAATTGCGGCGGCGCCATCTGCGAGGAGTCCGCAGCGATTATCGATCGTCACAACGGTCAGGGTACACTGTTCCAGGATAACTGGGTAACCGATGATAGTAATGCTAATGAATGCGGCGGCGGTGCCATCTGGGCGGAAACCTACAGCCAGAGCGACAATAAAAGAGTGGATGTCAATTATGCTGTCTTCAAGGGCAATGAGGCTTTCAGCGGCGGTGCCTGCTATGTCTATGGCGACAATTCCAAGATTTGTTTGAATTACTGCACCTTCGGCGGGGCGAATTCCGGCGATGCCAATTATGCCCGCGGAAACAGCGGTAACGGCGGCGGCGGCACCCTCTTCATGAGAGACCACAATACCTATGCCGAACTCGTGGAATGCACCATCACAGGCGACCATGCCAAGCGATATGGAGGTTCCGTCTTTGCCAACACCAAAAAGAATTTTGATGCTAAAGGCTGCACCTTCACGGGCTGCTATTCCAGCAGCGGCTGGGGCGGCGCCATCGTTACCAGGAAAGGATCAATGGGAAACACCCGAATTCATGGAGGATCCTTCATCAACTGCCACTCCAATTGTGGCGGAGCCATCCTTTGCCGCATGTCAGAAGGTAATTTGGTCTTTACCGACTATAACGGAGAGGGAACCCTGTTCCAGGGCAATTATGCCAACAAAGCAGGCGAGATTTACCAGGGCGGCGCCATCCAGCTGGAAGGTGCGGCAACCGTAACAGGCGGCACTAGTTCGCTGCGTGTAACCATCTGGAAGTCGCGCTTCGTCGGCAACTATGCCGGGCAGGGCGGCGTAATGTACGCAACGAGTGCCGGCAAGCCGGATATCTACATCGACCGCTGCTCCTTCGACGGCAACTACATCACCAGGAGATGGGGCCCCGTCATCGCCACCGACGGTTTGAACCGCTTCCAGATGAACAATTGCACCATCAGGAACTCCTATACCACCAGCACCGATGCCGAAGAACAAACCGGCCTCAAACCTTCCTGGCTAGCCCTTGACGGTATGCCTGATGACGGTCTTGTCACTATCAGCAACACCACCATCATCGGTGACGTTCAGTACAGCAGTGACGGCACTTCCTTTACTCCGCTGCCCAGCGGCAACGCTCTTATAGCCATCTGGGGCAACCAGCCCAACTACCTGATCAACAACATCATCGTTCCGAACACGGCTTCGGTGGCCGCAGTTATGGGAACCGGCAGCGAGGATGTCAAACTCCGCTACAATCAGCTGAGCAATGTGTCCAACGTTTCGCAGGACGACCTCGGCGGCAACGTCACGGGCCTCACCGCCTCCAGCATCGGCGGCCTCAGCTGGACCTCTGACTGCTGGCAGTGGAACGGCACTATAGGCGGCAACGCCCCGGCCATGACGACGGCCTCCGACGTCCTCAACCGTCTCAATGCCCTCAATGCCGCGTATGTCAGCTGGATTGCTTCTCCGGACGACCACTTCGACTACTACGGCGTGAATCGTGGCGACGGTTATTGGTGGCCCGGCGCCTATCAGCCTGCAGTAGACTAGTCCTGGATACGGGTATATGATTTCAGCGGCTTGTGGTTTTCCACGAGCCGCTGATTTTTTTAGCGGAGGATAAAACGCCGTGAGCGGCGGGGGGAGGCGCCGGCGTAGAAATCTACCAGGACGCGGGGACCGTCCACGACGAGTTTGTAGGCTCCGGCGCAGTCGGCCAGGGAGTAGGCGCGTATGCCCGGACGATATTCGTCAAAGAGGGGCTTGCCCGCCTCGTTGCCATATTCGGCGGCGCCGGAGGCAATCAGCTTGTATTCGCCCTTTTCCGCACTGCTCCAGACGCTGTTCATGGTCATCTGGGTGATGCGGCCGCCGTCACCCTTCCAGTCCAGGAATTCGGTGGTATGGGTGTGTCCGCAAAGGACGATGGCGTCCAGGGAAGCGAGTAAGGCGCGGATTTCCCGGCGCTCTGCGGCATATCTGTCGTTCCGGCTTCCGAGCAGGTACCAGAAATAGATATCCGGGTCGTCAAAAGGAAACACGGGCCCGTGGACGATGACGAAGACGTGCCTCGCGTCCCGGGCTTCTTCCAGCAGGGCCTTGATGCGCTGTGTCCCTGGGTGGTTGAAGTCGATGACGACGAAGGCGTCCGCTCCGCAGCGGAAAAGGAAATTGACGTCTGTGATTTCCTGTCCCAGTTCGCGGGACAGGCGCGCCGTCATATATTCTTTGTACGCCTGCCGGCAAACGGCGTCGTCATTGCCGCGGACGTCGTGGTTCCCCGCAACGGTAATAAAGGGCAGTTCCGGAGCGATGCTGTCCTTCAGCAGGTTCATGGCGTCGTCCAGAAAACGTTTGTGGGTGGCGGCGTCCGCAGTATCGCCCTGGATCAGGTCTCCCATCTGGAAGACATAGCGGGTGTCGTCATCCACCAGGCAGGCGGCCCGCTTGACGAGTTCCCTGCACCGTCCTGACCACATCTCTCCGTTCCTTGCGAATTCTTCCCGGTGTGCGGCTTCCCGCGCAGGGTTCGGATCCCTGTATCCGGCGTGGTACTTCAGCGGGTCGGCATCATCATAATGCGTGTCTCCAAGGATGACCACGGAGTACCTGTCCCGGGCCTTCGCTTCGGCCGGATGCGGTATCCGGAGCCAGGGGAGGGACAGCCCCGCCAGCCCCAGGGCGGAAGATTTGAGGAAATCCCTTCTGTCCATCAATCAGCGCAATTCGTATTCGTAGATGGCGAAGCTGTTGGAGGCTTTGAGCGTGAGGGGGAGGCGGCCTTCCTTATCGACGCGGACGCGGCAGGATTTAGCGTCGCCCAGGACGGCTTTCAGTTGGACGCGGCTGTCTGCGGGGAGCCAGCTCCGGAGGCAGGCCCGGTCGGAAGGGGTATTTTCCCGATAGACGATCAGGTATCCGTGCTGTCCGTCAATGATGGACTGGAAGCCGGTCCAGGCCCGGCCGGAAGGCTCTTCGCCGATGGGCAGGATGGTTCCGGCGTGGAGTGCGGGTGCCAGTTTCCCCCATTCGCGTAGCAGGTCTCCGGTGGCAAAGGCTTCTTCCGGCAGGTTGGACGCCTCCATCCAGGCCAGGGGCTGGGCGGCCAGACTGGTGGCCACGATGTAATCGAAGCGGTAATGCTTCGGGGCGAAGGCATCGCCCGCAGGATATTTGTCCGGATTGCGCCAGGGGTTCAGGAACTCTATCTGGAAGCGCTCAGGGGCGACGTAGCGGGAAAGTTGCCAGAGGTTGCGCAACGTCTTGTAGGGATAATAGTTCCCCCAGTCCGTGTAGCGGTTCTCCAAAAAGATATTCCCGTATTCCGTGAACCAGTTGTAGCCGATGCGGCGTCCGTTGGTGACGTCCATATTGAAGACGACTTCGTCTCCGCTCTCTTCCCGCACACGGTCCAGCAGCCGGCGCA
>JAEEGH010008638.1_pt1 | contig 23999 bp, 14 predicted proteins | sample 9134181 | NCBI WGS metagenome assembly JAEEGH01 (sample SAMN16246544, study PRJNA631951) | gut metagenome | biome: gut microbiome; feature: rumen; material: DP-attached | host: Bos | place: Iran: Karaj | collected 2018-10
CTCGCCAGGACGGATGATAATGATGCTGCCTACGGCCACCTCAGCAGGGGCCACTTCCCCTACCCCTTCGACATGGGCCACATCGGGGCGGATGTCCATCAGGTGGGCAATGCTCTCGCGGCTCCTGCCCTCGGCGTAGCCTTCGAACAACTCGCCAACCTGGAAGAACAGTATCACGAAGACGGCCTCAGGAAACTGGGTCTCGGCACCCGGCAAGAAGCCTATGCAAAGGGCACCAATGGTGGCCACCGACATGAGGAAGTGCTCGTTGAAGGGTTCACCCTCGACGATGCCCTCGGCCGCTTCCTTGAGCGTGCCAAAGCCTGCAATTAAATAAGGTACGAGATAGACGAGCAGCAACTGCCACACAGGCAGGTTGTAATGGTGCTCTACAAACACGGCAACTACGAGCAACAGGGCGGCAAGTATAATCGTCGCTATCTGCCGCTTCATGCCGTCGTGATGATGCTCGTGATGATGGTGATGCTCGTGCGAGCAGCACTCATGGTCGTGGTGATGATGAACGTGTGCCATAACTTTGTCCGGTTTTAATTGTTTCCGGGTGCAAAGTTACGGCACACGTCGTGCAACTCGGTTGCAAAGTGCAACTTTCGTCTTAGAAAGTGTAGCCCAGGGTGAAAATCAGCTGGTGGCGCTTGTCGTTCATCTTAACGGCATTGCAGATGTTATCGTCGGCAGCACTGTCGTTGTCCACGTAGTTCATGAAGGGATAGAAGTCGCCCTTCCTGACGCTGTACTGGTAAGCTGCCGACAGGTTGACGTTACCCAGAGTGTAGCCCACGCCGGCTGTGATGCGATGGGTGCAGTCCCAGTTGGTATAGTCGGTGGCCGAGCTGTAGTAGGAACCGTCAGAATCGAGGGTACCGTCCTTGAAGCCGTCCTTGCTGTACATGGGCGAAATATAGTTGTAGCCTAACCTGACTGCCAGTTCGGGAAGCGGCTTCATCTCAGCGCCGAACTTCAGGGTCGATACGCCCTTCAGGGTCTGCTCCGTGTGGCGGTTCATGATGTTGTCGCTCTCGCTGCGGTCGTGGTAGTCGCCATACCAGTCGAGGTAGCTGTCGGTGACGTAGCGGGTGTCCATGCTGCCGTAGTCGGTGTACTCATAGGTAGCGCCGAGTGCCAGCATCGAACCTACGGTGTGACCCAGACTCACGCCGAAGCGCCACGGGGTGTAGAGCTTGAACTTGTAGGACTCTCCTCCATAGACGGTCATGGAACCGTCGGACACGTAGGTGTCGTTCGTGGTGGTCAGCGTGTACCACGTCGGCGTGTGGACGTAGGCACCGATGCGGAATCCCGACTGCTCGATGGGACGCACGATGACGCCGGCCTTGATGTCGTAACCCGTGCCCTTGATTTCACGGTCGTCGGCCACCGTCAGGTGGAAGCCGTCCAGCTGCTCCGTGTACTCACCGTAGTGGCGGTACCTGACATCGGAGATGCCGACGGTCAGTCCCCAGTACACGCGGCCGTTGACGCCGCCGCTCAGGTTGATGTCGTACTCACCGACATAGCCCTTATGGGCACGGTTCAGGGCGTAGGCCCATGCCTCGTCGTAGTACCACGTGTTGTCACGGGTGTCGTAGTTCAGGTTACGGGCGTAGATGTCGTCCAACTGGCTGCAGGAGGCATAGCTGCGGTTGAAGTCGGGAGTCACATCTCCGGCCACCTCATAGAGCAGGCCGTTCTTGGCCTTTGCATAAGTCAGCTTGTTCTGCGAAGCGTTGCCCAGCCCGTCGGCTGCCGAGAGGATGTAGTCGAAGTTGCGGCTCTTGTGGTAGTTGAAACCGAGGTTCACCCACGAGTTGTTACCGTCGAAGCCCGTATAGACAAATCCTGCCTGGTCGAAGCTCATATTGGTCTTGTCGCCGTGCGAGAAGTCTGCAGCATCCTGCTGGCTGACCAATCCGAACGATGCGCTGATGGTCGACTTGCGCATCAGACCGATGCCGGCGGGATTGCTGCCGATGGTCGAGATGTCGGCACCCAGCGCCTCCATAGCTCCGCCCATACCTACGTAGCGGGCAGTTCCGTTGAGGTCCTCGGTCATCACCTTCATATTCTCGTATGTCTCTTGCGCCAGCATGGGGCTGACTGCCAACAGACTAATGCCTAATGATATCAGTATTCTCTTCATAATCGTCAATATTAGTTGGTCAAAGTTGGTTTGTTGAATGATTAGCGCCTGCCGCCGAAGTGGCCACCGCCACCGCCGCCACCGCCGGAAGAACGGCTGCCGCCGTAGCTGCCACCGCCGCCGAAGCTGCCCGACGAGCCTGAACTGCCGCTGCTGAAACCGCCGCTGCTGCCGGAGCTACTGCTGCTGGAGTAAGAGGGCGTATAGCTGCGCGAGCTGCTGGAAGACACCGTGCGGTTGCCACCGAAGTTACCATAGGAATTGGTGACGCGGGTGCCTGATGAAGTAGGCCGGGAGGCCGGACGCGACGACGTGCTGCGCGAGGTGCCGAACGTGCCTCGGTTGGCCGAACTGCTACCTAAGCTGCGTCCGCCGAAAGTGCCTGCCGAGTAGGACGTGGTACGTCCGTTGCTGATGCCACGGGGGGAACTGTAGCTGATGCGGCCGTGGTGCTGCGTTCCCGAAGTACGCGTGGTGGTAATGTAGCCGCCACCGCCGCCGTAGTAGGGATAGTAGCCGCCGTACCAGTAGGAATGGTACCAGGGATGATAATACGAGTAGCCGTAGTACCAGGGGTCGTACCATCCGCCGTACCAGCCGTAGTAGCCGTAATACCAGGGATCGTAGTACCAGGGATCGTACCAGGGATAATAAGAGGAGTAGTACCAGGGCGAGTGCCAGCTCAACGAGTTCATCCGGCCGTCGCGGTAACCCTCACGATAAGCCTCCTCCGGCTCGTAGCCGTCCCAGCGGCTCATCTGGCGGGTCAGGGCGTAGTCTTCGGTCTGTACCGAGTCGGGATAGACGCCCAACTCACCGTTGAAGTCGATGATGTCGTTGCCCGTCGAGTCGTTGGACACCACCTGATAATAGCTGCCGCCGCGGCGGTTGTATTCGTCCACATCGCGGTTGCTGCCCGAATAGTACACAGGTGCGGGGCGGGGCGCTACACCGGTTTGCGTCCGTACCACCGTACTCTTCTTCGTAGGAACGAAGTACATGTCATCGTCCTGAGCTACCATCGTCAGAGGCAAAGCCCCCAACATGAGCGATACTAAAAATCTGCTGTTCATGATCATATCTCCTATACTTTTATAGTTTCACGCTACAAAATTACACTTAATTTTACTGCAAAATTAGGGAAAAACCCTAAACTATGATAGGTTTTTCCCTATTTTTTGTAATTTTGCCCCAAAATTTAACAACTTATGAAGTATTACGAAGTAAATTTCACACTTTCCCCCCTCAACAGCGACGCCTGTGACCTCTTGGCAGCACTCGCGGGGGAGGCTGGTTTCGAGACTTTTGAAGAGACGGCAGAGGGACTGACGGGCTACGTCCAGCAACAGCTGTTCGACCCGTCGCAGTTAGACGAGCTGCTGCAGTCGTTCCCCTTTCCCGACGTCAATGTCAGCTATACCGTCGGCGAGGCCGAAGACCGCGACTGGAACGAGCAATGGGAACAGGAGGGGTTCGACCCCATCGTCGTCGACAACCGCCTCGTCATCCACGACGGACGCCACCTGCCTGAACAATTATCAACTGTCAATTATCAATTATCAATTGAGATTGACGCCCGCCTGGCCTTCGGCACAGGCACCCACGAGACCACCCGCATGGTGTGCTCCACGCTGCTCACGCTGCCGCTCGACGGCAAGCGGGTGCTCGACTGCGGCTGCGGCACAGGCATCCTGGGCATCGTGGCGATGAAGTTGGGGGCCAGCGCGTGTACGGCCTACGACATCGACGAATGGAGTGTTGACAATACCCGCCACAACGCGGTCATCAACCAGGTGGACATCACCCCCCTGCTGGGCGACGCTACTATATTAAATAAGGTGGAGGGAAGCTTCGGTCTGGTGATGGCCAACATCAACCGCAACATACTGCTCAACGACCTGCCCACCTTCCGCAGCAAGATGGCCGACGGGGCCCAACTGATACTCAGCGGATTCTACACCGACGACATTCCCCTGCTGGTGGACAAAGCCGAGGAATGTGGCCTGCAGCTGGTCAGCCAGCTTGAGGAAAACGGCTGGGCCTGCCTGCTGCTGGCAACAAAACAGTAAAAATAGTTTACACCGAAAATTTCCCTAAATCGGGCTCTGAGATTGCTCCGGGCAAACCCGGAGTTTCCCTAGGGTAAACTGGGGGTTTCAGTAGGGTAAACTCCGGTTTTACCCTAGGGAAACTCAAAGCCCCCTTTTTGGGGCATTTCAGGGCGCTAACGGCTCTCTTCGGGTGATATGAAAATAATCAACAAAACCGCTCTCGTGCCCGCTTTTTCTTTGCAAACCTTTACGCTGATTTTAACACTTTACAATACAAGTAAATTTGGTAGTTCAGAAAATGTTTCGTATCTTTGCAATCGAATTTAACGAAACAAGCATCTAAAACAAATACAAAGCAAATGAAACCATTAAACAAACAGTTCGCGCCTAAGAGCGTGATGCCCGAAAAAGTGATTCAGTTTGGCGAAGGAAACTTCCTCCGCGCGTTCGTTGATTGGATTATCTGGAACATGGACCAGAAGACCGACTTCAACGGTTCGGTCGTTGTCGTACAGCCTATCGAGCGCGGTATGGCAGAATGGCTCAACGGCCAGGACTGCCTGTACCACGTCAACCTGCAGGGCCGCGAGAACGGCAAGGCTGTGAATACGCTGGAGCGCATCGACGTGATTAGCCGCGCCCTGAACCCATACAGCCAGAACGCTGCCTTCATGGCGCTGGCCGACCAGCCCGAGATTCGCTTCGTCATCTCGAACACCACCGAGGCCGGCATCGCCTTCGACCCCGCCTGCAAACTGGACGACGCTCCCGCCAGCAGCTATCCCGGCAAGCTGGTGCAGCTGCTCTACCGCCGCTGGCAGACCTTCAACGGCGACCCCACCAAGGGCCTCATCATCTTCCCCTGCGAGCTGATTTTCCTGAACGGCCACGTGCTGAAGGACTGCATCGAGAAGTACATTGAGCTGTGGCAGCTGCCCACCGAGTTCAAGAAGTGGTTCGAGGAGTCGTGCGGCGTGTATGCTACGCTGGTCGACCGCATCGTGCCGGGCTTCCCCCGCAAGGAAATTGCACAGATTCAGGAGAAAATCTCGTATCGCGACAACCTCGTCGTACAGGCCGAGAACTTCCACCTGTGGGTCATCGAGGCCCCGAAGGAAGTGGCCGAGGAATTCCCTGCCGACAAAGCTGGACTGCACGTGCTGTTCGTACCCAGCGAGGAGCCCTACCACAAGCGTAAGGTGACGCTGCTCAACGGCCCGCACACGGTGCTCTCGCCTGTGGCCTTCCTGAGTGGTGTGAACATCGTGCGCGATGCCTGCAACCACGAGGTTATCGGCAAGTACATCCACAAGGTGCAGTTCGACGAACTGATGCAGACGCTCGACCTGCCGATGGACGAGCTCGAGAAGTTTGCCGGCGACGTGCTGGAACGCTTCGACAACCCGTTCGTTGACCACCAGGTGACGAGCATCATGCTCAACTCGTTCCCGAAGTTCCAGGCCCGCGACCTGCCCGGCGTGAAGACCTTCCTGGAGCGCAAGGGCGAGCTGCCTAAGGGACTCGTCTTCGGACTCGCCGCCATCATTACTTATTATAAGGGTGGCAAGCGTCAGGACGGTGTGGAGATTGTGCCCAACGACGACCAGAAGATCATGGACCTGCTGAAGGAGCTGTGGGCTACTGAGGACACGCAGAAGGTGACCGACGGCGTGCTCGGCGCTGAGTTCATCTGGCAGGAAGACCTGAACAAGATCCAGGGCCTGAACATGATGGTAAAGAACTTCCTCGACCTGATCCAGCAGAAGGGCATGCTCGAGGCCGTGAAGACAATACTGTAAAGATTGGAAGAATATATTGAGATCAAGGGAGCGCGCGTCAACAACCTGAAGAACGTTGACGTGCGTATTCCGCGAAACAAATTCGTGGTGATTGCCGGAGTCAGTGGCTCCGGCAAATCGTCTTTGGCTTTCGACACGCTCTACGCCGAAGGTCAGCGCCGCTATGTGGAAAGCCTGTCGAGCTATGCCCGCCAGTTCCTGGGACGCATGAACAAGCCCGAGTGCGACTTCATACGGGGCATACCGCCTGCCATCGCCATCGAGCAGAAGGTCATCAGCCGCAATCCGCGAAGCACAGTGGGCACGTCGACGGAAATCTACGAGTACCTACGGCTGCTCTATGCCCGCATCGGGCGCACCTATTCGCCCATCAGCGGACAGGAGGTGAAGAAGCACTCTACGGAGGACATCGTGCAGCAGATGCTACAGTACCAGCGGGGCACCAAGTTCGTCGTCATGGCTCCCGTCCACATTGCCGAGGGCCGCACTTTGGAGCAGCAGCTGAAGGCCTACCAGTTGGAAGGCTATGCGAGGCTCTTTACGGGCGGCGACTTCCAGCGAATCGACGATTACCTGGAGGCCTCGCCCGAGTCGCATAAGCCCCAGGAGGAATTGTACCTTGTCATCGACCGCCTCTCAGTAGACGACTCCAAGGACGTTATCGCCCGACTGGTAGACTCTGCCGAAACGGCCTTCTACGAGGGAAAGGGCGAGTGCCGGCTGATGTTCCTGCCGTCGAACATCTGCTACGACTTCTCCATGCGCTACGAGGCTGACGGCATCACCTTCGAGGAACCTACCGACCAGTTCTTCTCGTTCAACTCGCCCGTCGGCGCATGTCCCGAGTGTCAGGGTTTCGGCAAGATTATCGGCATCGACGAGCGGCTGGTCATCCCCAACACCACCCTCTCGGTCTACGACGGCTGCGTAGTCTGCTGGCACGGTGATAAGATGAAGGAGTGGCAGCAATGGTTCATCCGCCACGCCGCCAAGGACGACTTCCCCATCTTCGAGCCTTACATGAACCTGACGCAACGGCAGAAGGATCAGTTGTGGCACGGACTGCCCAGCGACAAAGACGAGAAGGAGAAACCCTGCATCGACCAGTTCTTCCAGATGGTTAAGGAGAACCAGTACAAGATTCAGTACCGAGTCATGCTGAGCCGATACAGGGGTAAGACGACGTGTCCCAAGTGTCACGGTACCCGTCTGAAGCCTGAAACCGAATACGTCAAGATAGGCGGGCGCAGCATCACCGACCTGGTGCAGATGCCTGTGGTGAGACTGAAGGAATGGTTCGACCACCTGGAACTGAACGAGTATGATGCCCAGGTGGGAAAACGGCTGCTGGCGGAGGTACGCTCACGCCTGCAATTCCTTCTGGATGTGGGACTTGGGTATCTGACGCTCAACCGTCTCTCCAACTCACTTTCCGGCGGTGAAAGCCAGCGCATCAACCTCTGCACCAGTCTGGGAAGCAGCCTCGTCGGCTCGCTTTACATCCTGGACGAACCCAGCATCGGACTCCACTCCCGCGACACCGACCGGCTGATTCATGTGCTCAAGGAGCTGCAGGCCTTAGGCAACACGGTGGTGGTGGTCGAGCACGATGAGGAAATCATGCGGGCCGCTGACTACCTGATTGATGTCGGCCCCGATGCGGGCAGACTGGGCGGCGAAATCGTGTATGAAGGAGAAGCCCCCGCCAGTCTGGATAAGTTGGAGGACACACACAGCTACACCGTGCGCTACCTCACAGGACAGGAGACCATCCCTGTACCCCTGTCGCGCCGACCCTGGAACAAGTATATCGGCGTGAAAGGGGCCCGTATGAACAACCTGCGGGGTATCGACGTCCGCTTCCCCCTCAACGTGATGACCGTCGTGACGGGCGTTTCGGGCAGCGGCAAGTCAAGCCTTGTCAAAGGCATCCTCTATCCCTCCCTGAAGCGCAGGATTGGCGACGTGTGCGACGCTCCCGGCGAGTATCTCGGACTGGAAGGCGACATTGACAGCATCAAGCGCATAGAGTTCGTCGACCAGAACCCGATAGGCAAGTCTACCCGTTCGAACCCTGCCACCTACGTCAAGGCCTACGATGCCATCCGAGACCTGTTTGCCGAACAGCCGCTGAGCCAGCAGATGGGCTTCACGTCTCAGTACTTCTCGTTCAACGCCGACGGCGGCCGCTGCGACGAGTGCAAGGGTGCAGGCACCATCACCGTTGAGATGCAGTTCATGGCCGACATCGTGCTGGAGTGCGAATCCTGCCACGGTCACCGCTTCAAGCGCGACATTCTGGATGTACGCTACAACGGCAAGAACATCGACAACGTGCTGAATATGACCATCTCCGAGGCTATCGAGTTCTTCGCCAAGTACGGCGAGAAGGTTATCGTCAGCCGCCTGAAACCCTTGGAGGACGTAGGCCTGGGCTACATCAAGCTCGGCCAGAACTCTTCATCCTTGTCGGGTGGCGAAAACCAACGCGTGAAGCTGGCCTACTTCATCGGACTGGAACGGCAGGAACCCACCATGTTCATCTTCGACGAGCCGACAACGGGACTGCATTTCCACGACATCAGCCGACTGCTGAAGTCGTTCGACGCCCTGATAGAACGCGGCCACACCATCCTGGTCATCGAGCACAACATGGAAATCATCAAGTGTGCCGACTACGTCATCGACCTCGGACCCGACGGAGGCGACCGAGGTGGAGCACTCGTTTGCGCCGGAACACCCGAAGAGGTAGCCCTGTGCAAAGAGAGCATCACAGGCCGATACCTGAAAGAAAAGCTATAAAGATTGTTAAAATTTGAACAACGTAACGATATTTTTCGTAACTTTGCGGCGCTTTAAGGGTATAAGTATATATAGAAGCTTGATATTCAAGCAGTTAAACAAGAAAAGAGATTTAAGGGTAATTAAGATGAGACAGCTTAAAATTCAGAAGAGCATCACCAACCGTTCGAGTGAGGCTTTGGACAAGTATCTGGTAGAAATTGGACGTGCACCGCTGATTAGTATTGACGAGGAAATCGAATTGGCACAGAAGATCCGTAAGGGCGGCCCAGAGGGCGAACGTGCTAAAGATAAGCTCGTTACCGCTAACCTGCGCTTCGTTGTATCTGTGGCCAAGCAATACCAGCATCAGGGCTTGACATTGACTGACCTGATTGACGAAGGAAACATTGGACTGATTAAGGCTGCTCAGAAGTTCGACGAAACACGCGGCTTTAAGTTCATCAGCTATGCTGTGTGGTGGATTCGCCAGTCCATTCTGCAGGCCATTGCCGAGCAGAGCCGTATTGTGCGCCTGCCGTTGAACCAGGTAGGCTCACTCAACAAGATAAACCACGAGATCAATAAGTTTGAGCAGGAGCACCAGCGCCATCCCTCTGTACAGGAGTTGGCCGAGGCTACCGCTATTGACGAGGACAAGATTGGCCAGTCTATGCAGGCCGACAGCCACCACGTCAGCATCGACGCACCGTTCCAGGACGGCGAGGACAACTGCATGCTCGACGTTATGGCCTCGGGCGATGACTCGCGTACCGACCGCCAGGTTGACCATGAATCGATGGCTCAGGAACTGAACTCCGTACTGAATAAGGTACTGAAGGAGCGCGAGATCACTATCATCCGCGAATGTTTCGGTATTGGCTGCCACGAAAAGGGCCTGGAGGAGATCGGCGACCAGCTGGGTCTCACCCGCGAACGTGTCCGCCAGATCCGTGAAAAGAGCATCGCCAAGCTCCGCGATTCAGGCAATGCTAAGATTTTGATGAAGTATTTAGGTTAAAAATTTTGCGACTTCAATATTTTTTCGTACTTTTGGCGGCGTGAAATGCCACCATGTAATAACCGCCATCATGCTGGGCATACTCACGGGTATGCCCAGCATTGTGTTTGCGAAGAGTACGACCGACTCGCTTTTGCTAAGCCGACTCTTCAACTACCGTCGCAATTTCACACGAAACGACATTGCCGGATACACCAGCAATGTCTATATCAAGAGTAACTTCAACGTCTGGCGGCGCAACGCCACGCTGTGGCTTGTTCCCCACATGTACTCTATAGCCGACGGCGACCGCTATCTCGTGTCGGAGTCGTACAACAAGATACGCTTCAACAGCATCAACGAGTATGAATCGCAGCGGCAGGTATGCTACAGCACCATCCGGCATAACCGCCGGACGCTGCCAACTATTGTGGAGTTCATGACCCCCAACATCTACGACGTCTGCCTCTACGAAGACCATGTCCTGTCGCCCTTCAATCAGCACAACCAGCATTTCTATCAATACCGTGTGCTGCCCTTCATCAACGACCAGGTCATCTTGGAGTTCAAGCCCCGCCTGCCTGACAACACGCAACTGGTGACAGGACAGGCCTACGTGGACGTCCAGACGGGACGAGTGGACAAGGCCATCTTCAAAGGAGAATTCGACATGATACGGTTCCGCACGGAAACGGTACAAGGTGACTATGGCTCCCGTGCCCTGCTACCCAGCGAATGTAAGACCAACGTGGTGTTCCAGTTCATGGGCAATAAGATTTACTCCACCTTTGATGCCGTCTTCGACTGCCCCGTCAACCTTCCCGACTCCGTCCAAGACGTGTTCGACCTGGCACTCATGGACTCCATCCGTCCGATTCCGCTGACGGGCCAGGAGGAGCATATCCTGCGGGAATTTGAAGAGCGCAACAAGCCCGACACAACTGTGGTGGAAGATACGATACCCCCAAAGTTCGACTTCGTGAAGGACGTCCTGCAGGATGCCATCGGCGACAGACTCATCTCCAGCATCCGCTACCAATCGAAGAACACCTACATGAGGCTGTACCCCATCGTGAACCCGCAGTATGTCAGCTACAGTAGCACACACGGCTTTTCCTACAAGCTGAAATTCGGTGCCCAGTACAATTTCAACGCCCATCGCTATTTCGAGTTCTACCCGTGGTGCGGCTACAACTTCAAGTACAAGAAGTTCTACTTCACCCTGCCCCTCTATTTCAACTACAACCCCAAGCGAAACGGACAGGTGCAGGTCATCTATGGCAACGGCAACCGCATCAGCAACAGCAACATCACCGATGAGATACAGCGTGAGCACGGCGACACACTCAACTTGGACAACAAGCAGATGGACTACTTCGACGACAATTTCGTGACCATCAGCAACAACGTCATGGCCTACGACTGGCTGGAAATCACCTCTGGCTTCACCTACCACCGCCGAGTGCCCTACAATCCCGACGCCCTGTGGCACTATGGCAAACCGCGGACATACTACAGCTTTGCCCCTATGCTTACGCTGAAATTGAGGCCTTGGAGGAAAGGCCCGCTGTTCACCATTGACTACGAAAGGGGTATCAAAGGCATCCTCAAGTCTGAAATGGACTACGAACGATGGGAGTTTGACGGCTCGCTGAAGTACAAGATGAAGCCGATGCGCAAGCTCAACTTCAAGATAGGAGGCGGCTTCTACAGCCGGAAGAGATACAGTTACTTCGTCGACTACATGCACTTCCGCGACAACAAACTGCCCGAAGGATGGGACGACGACTGGACTGGCGACTTCCAGTTGTTGGACAGTCGGTGGTACAACGAATCGCGATACTACGTCCGTTCCAACTTCAGCTACGAGTCGCCCCTGCTCTTCACGTCGTGGCTTCCCTTGGTGGGGCACTACATCGAGAAAGAGCGTATCTACCTTAGCTTTTTGAGCATCGACAATACCCGTCCCTACTCCGAAATAGGGTACGGAGTGACCACCCGCTTACTCTCTATCGGCCTGTTTGCCAGCTTCCTCAATTCTGACTTTCAGGACGTAGAGTGCAAATTCACTTTTGAACTATTCAGACGATGGTAAAACCCTTAACTGTATATAAAGCCTCAGCCGGCAGCGGCAAGACATTTGCCCTGGCCGTGCAATACATCAAGCTTGTGGTGCAGAATCCGCAGGCCTACCGCAACATCCTCGCCGTCACCTTCACCAACAAGGCAACCGAGGAAATGAAGACACGCATACTCAGCCAGCTCTACGGCATCTGGAAACGACTGCCCGACTCCGACAGCTATATGCAGGAGGTGTGCTGCAAGCTGGAAGCCTCGCCGGAGTTCGTCAGCCAGCGGGCAGGCATAGCCTTGGAACTGCTGCTGCACAACTACAACCACTTCCGGGTGATGACCATCGACACCTTCTTCCAGAGCGTGCTCCGCAATCTTGCTCACGAACTGGACCTCACGGCAAACCTGCGCATCGGACTGAACGACTCGCAGGTAGAGGAAATGGCCGTCGACCAGATGCTGGACGACCTGAAGACGACCGACGTCATGCTGCAATGGATTCTCAAATACATCATGGAGAACATCTCCGATGACCGTTCGTGGAACGTTATCGGACAAATCAAGCAGTTTGGCAAGACCATCTTCCGCGACTATTACAAGGATGTCAGCAAGCAGCTGAACGAGCGGCTGCAACACGAAGGCTTCTTCGACCAATACGCCCAGACCCTGCAGAATATTCGCCAAACGGCCAAGGAACGGATGCTGAACATTGCCGAGTCGTTCTTCGGCACGCTGGAAGAAGAAGGACTGACCACCGATGACCTTGCCCAAAAGCGGCGCGGCATTGCCGGATTCTTCTACAAACTACAGAGCAGCGTCTTCGACGAAAGCATTGAGAACCAGACAGTAGCCAACTGCCTCGGCGACCCGACGAAATGGTACACAAAGACACATCACCGCCGGGAACTCATCCACCAGCTTGCCGACGGCCCATTGGGCGACATTCTGCGCTATGCCGTTGAAGAACGGCCACGCCAATGGCGGCTGTACCAGTCGGCAACGCTTACCCTGCGGCACATGAATCAAGTGCGCCTGCTGAGCAGCATCGAGAACAAAGTGCGTGAACTGAACGACAGCGCCAACCGCTTCCTGCTGAGCGACACCCAGAAGCTGTTGAACGCCCTAATCAGCGACAGCGACTCACCGTTTATCTTCGAGAAGATAGGCACCCAGCTGGAGCACATCATGATAGACGAGTTCCAGGACACGTCCACCGTCCAGTGGCAGAACTTCCGCATACTCCTGTTGGAAGCCATGAGCCACGAAGGCAGCGAGAACCTCATCGTGGGAGATGTCAAACAAAGCATCTACCGCTGGCGAAGCGGCGACTGGCGGCTGCTGAACGACATTGAGCAGCAGTTCCCGAAGGATATGATACAACTGGAGAAACTGAAGATGAACCGGCGTTCGGAACGGATGATTACCCAGTTCAACAATGCTTTCTTCACGGAGGCTGCCCAACTGGAGTATAACAAACTGCAAGAGACGCCAGAAGCTGACCAACTGAAAAGGGCCTATGACGAAGTGGAGCAGAAGATACCCGCCAACAAACCCCAAACAGGCTTTGTCCGTGTAGAGCTGCTGACTGCCGACGACTATCTGGAGCAGACGCTCAGCCGCATCACCGAGATACTGCAAGACCTCATCAGTCAAGGCATACCACAGGACAAAATAGCCATACTCGTGCGTACCAACAGCTACATTCCGGTGATTGCCAAATACATGGCCGAGCATGCTCCAGACATCAACATCGTGAGCGATGAAGCGTTCCGATTGGATGCGTCGCTGCCCGTCAACATCCTGATGCAGGCCCTGCGGCTCATCGTCCGTCCCCATGACCAGTTGGCACGTGCTTTCATTAAGAAAACGGTGCATACGACATTCGACGACGAACAATGCGCAAAGTACAAGGCTATGCCGCTCTACGAACTGGCAGAACAGCTCTTCGCTGACCTCCAGCTGAGCAGCTTTGGCGACCAGAGTGCCTATCTATGCGCATTCTTCGACCAGCTGCGTCAATACACGGCCGAGAATGCCGCTACCATTGAAGACTTCCTACGCCTGTGGGACAGCGAGATCTGCTCGAAGACCATACAGAGCGACGTCACGAATGGCGTGCGCATCATCAGCATCCACAAATCGAAAGGCCTGGAGTTCGACCATGTACTGTGCCCCTTCTGCGACTGGCAATTGGAGAAGAGCGGCAACATCCTGTGGTGCAAGCCCAACGTGGCACCTTTCAACGAACTGCCCATTGCGCCCATCGACTACAGCCAGAAAGGCATGACGGGCACCATCTACGAAGACGACTACCACACCGAGCACTTGCAGAACGTCGTTGACAACCTCAATCTGCTCTATGTGGCCTTCACCCGTGCCCGCAGCAGCCTGTTCGTCATCGGCAAACGGGGAGCCAAGAAATCGAGGTCGGAAATCATTGAACTGACCCTGCCTCTCCTGAAAGAGGGTACACTCACAGGCCTGGAGGACGCAGACCAGCCCCTCGTCTACGAGTACGGCACCCCCACTGCATCCAGCCAGGAAAAGGAGGCGGAGAAGACGGCCAACGTGTTCCTGCAGCCCTCAGGCAAAATCCACGTCACCGTCACCACAAACGCTGTCAATGCGGAATTCAGGCAGAGCAACCAAAGCCGCGACTTCATCAACGGCGACGACGAGCAGGCCGGCACCAGCTACATTCAGCTGGGCAGCATCCTGCACCGCATTTTCTCCGTCATCCGCACCAAAGACGACATCGGCGCAGCCCTACACCAATTGGAGTCGGAGGGCATTATCTACGATAACGATATCACGCTCGAACGAATCAGCACCATGCTCCGCCGACGCTTAGAGCATCCCAAGGTGGCCGAGTGGTTTTCCGGCCGCTGGACGCTCTTCAACGAGTGTACCATCCTCAGCATGGAGGACGGTGAAGTAAAGGAGCACCGCCCCGACCGTGTGATGACCGACGGCAAGGAGTGGATAGTGGTCGACTTCAAGTTCGGCCGCAAGAAGGACGATTACCCGAAGCAAGTACGCAACTACATGGAGCTGTTGAAGGCCATGGGGCATACGGAGGTGAAAGGGTATCTGTGGTATGTCTATAGCAATATTATTGAAGAAGTATGAAAGCATTTCTCGAATTCGTAGCCGAAGATATCATCCGCAAGTATGGCACCGACTTGTCGCGGATTGCCGTTGTGTTCCCCAATAAGCGTGCATCGCTCTTTCTCAACGATGCCCTGATGCGGCGTTGTGACCGTCCCCTATGGTCGCCTTCCTACATCACCATCAGCGATCTCTTCCGCCGTCGCTCCTCCCTGAAGGTGGCCGGCCCTATCAAACTCGTATGCGAACTGCACCGTGTCTACACGGGCATTACAGGCTTTGACGAGACCCTCGACCACTTCTACGGTTGGGGGCAGCTGCTCATCAGCGACTTCGACGACATTGACAAGAACATGGCTCCTGCCGACAAGATATTTGCCAACCTTCGCGACATCCGCGAACTCGACGACCTCAGCTATCTGAACGAAGAGCAGAAAGCGGTCATCCGCAAGTTCTTCTCCAACTTCAGCGACGACCAGGACACCATTCTCAAGGAACGGTTCCTACGTCTTTGGTCGCGAATGGGCGACATCTATCACGCCTTCAACCAGCGGCTGATGGAACAAGGGCTGGCATACGAAGGTGCCCTGTACCGAAAGGTGGCGGAAGAAGCTGCGACCGACTTCGAACACGAGCACTACCTATTTGTTGGGTTCAACTTGCTACAGCAGGTCGAACGCCGTCTCTTCTCCCAAATCAAGGCTCAGGGGAAGGCTCGCTTCTACTGGGACTTCGACCGCTACTACATGCGCTCCGAGGCAGGCCACTTCATCAGCCAGAACCTGCACGACTTCCCCAATGAACTCGATAGCGGGGACGACAACATCTACAACAACTTCCAACGGCCGAAAACCATCCAGCTCGTCAGTGCTCCCACCGAAGACATACAAGCACGCTATGTCAACAATTGGATAGGTGAAGGCAGTAGGGCCAGCGACGGTCGGAAGACCGCTATCGTGCTGTGTAACGAGGGACTGTTGCAGACGGTCGTCCATTGTCTGCCTTCTACCGTCAAGAGCGTCAACATCACCACCGGTTATCCATTGCAGCAAACGCCTGTCGCCTCTCTCATACAGCGCATGCTTCGTGACCACACGATAGATCAGGTCATCAGCAAGGTGAAAGAGACAGCCAAAGAGCAAGACGTTGCCAACGACCCATTGGCTACAGAATCATTCTTCCGGGCCTACACGCTGCTCAACCGGCTCAAGAGCTTCATCGACAACGGCGACATACCGGCCCAGTCCACACTTCTGATTGCCTCACTCGTCAATCAGCTCATACAACAAACCTCCATACCCTTCCATGGGGAGCCGGCTGTCGGGCTGCAAATCATGGGTGTCCTTGAAACCCGAAACCTCGACTTCGACCATGTGTTGCTGCTCTCTACCAACGAGGGCAACATGCCGCGTGGCATTACCGACTCCTCGTTCATTCCCTACTCGCTGCGCCGTGCCTTTGGACTCACTACCGCCGACCACAAAGCGGCCATCTATGCCTATTATTTCATTCGTCTGCTCAGCCGTGCATCCGACGTCACCGTGGTCTATTCAAACGCCACAGTCGACGGACAGGCTTGTGAGATGAGCCGGTTCATGCTGCAGCTGCTGGTCGAAGACAGTCACCACACCATCATCCGCAACACGCTACAAACCGGACAAGTCACACTGCTGCAGCACCCAAGCCCCATAGAGAAGTCTGCCAACATCATGGATGTCCTCCGACGCCGCTTCGGCAGGGATAATTCTGACGGCCCGTTGCTCACGCCGACGGCTATCAACCGTTACATGCGCTGCCCGCTGCAGTTCTACTTCTGTTACGTGGAAGGGTTGCGTGAACCCAACGATACGGAAGACGGTGTTATCGACAATCGCATCTTCGGCAACATCTTCCACAATGCCGCCCAGATACTGTACGAGCGACTGATGCAGCAAAGTCCCCGTATTCTTGCTGCCGACCTGGAACGGCTGCTCAAAAGCCGCATCGACATTGAACGGGCTGTTGACGAGGCTTTTGCCCATGAGTTCTGCAACAACGCGCCCCAGGGAGGGTTGGCAGTCATCAACCGCGAAGTCATCATCCACTACCTCCGACAACTTGTCACCATCGACCTCCGTCTGGCTCCTTTCACCATTCTTGGTTTGGAGCAGGACGTCACCCGGCAAATGCCTATTCCGTCGCTTGGCATCACAACAACCATCGGTGGCCGGGTCGACCGCATCGACCTTATCAGTAATGATGACAACGAGCAGATACGAGTCATCGACTATAAGACCGGCACCCATCGCCTGCAGCCGCTGAAGACTGTCGACGACATCTTTGACGATACCCAGCTGCGCAATCACAATGACTATTACCTGCAAGCCATTCTCTATGCCCGCATTGTCCGCAGCAGCCAGCAGCAGCCGGTAGCTCCGGCACTGCTATTCATCCAGCATGCTGCCGCCGAGGACTTCAACCCCATCCTGAAATTCGGCAGCGAATACATCAACGACGTAGCCACCCCCGACGGCGACCGCTTCGTGCAGCTGCTGATGCAGAAGGTCAACGAAATCTTCGACCCCGCACTGCCCCTGACACCGACAGCTGATACAGAACGTTGCCGCAACTGCCCCTATGCACACCTGTGTGGACTGTAAGGTTTCTGGGCCGACAGCCACCTGTCTAATATTAAAAACATATAATTCTTGGCGGTGAATGTTCGGTATTCAGAAATTTCTATGTATCTTTGTAAATTAAAAAATGACGGAAATGAAGAAAAGCATATTATACCTCCTCCTGATAGCTGCCATGCTGACAACACCTGCCTCGGCACAAAAGCGGAAAAAGCCTGTCAAGAAGAACAAGCCGGCACCAGTAGTGGTGGTCGAGGAAAACACGAAGTTTGAAGAAATGCTGGATGCTACCCAGCAGATTGTCATCATCGACAGCGTAGTGGTTGACAAGCAGCAGTTCCTGCAAGCTTACAAACTGAGCAGCGAGGCAGGGGCCGTCACGGGCTTTAACCAGTTCTTCAAGTCCGAGGAGCAGCCCTACTCTACGGTCTATGTCAACCAAATGAACAATAAATGCTGGTTTGCCAACGACGGACGCCTCTACACGTCAGACAGACTGGGAAAGGAATGGAGTGAGCCGACGCCACTCGAAGGGTTAGGCCAGTACCAGCGCACTAACTATCCCTTCATGCTTTCCGATGGCACTACACTCTACTTTGCTGCCATCAGCAGTGAAGGGATAGGCGGTCTCGACATCTACGTTTCACGCTATGATTCTGAATCAGGGACTTTCCTGTTGGCTGAGAACATCGGACTGCCATTCAATTCGGATGCCAACGACTACATGTATGCCGTCGATGAATTAACCAATATCGGCTACTTCGCATCCGACCGCCGCCAACCGGAAGGGAAGGTTTGTATCTATACCTTTATCCCCAACCAGAAGCGGCTCACCTACTCTACCGAAGAATATGACGAAGACGTCATCCGCAGCCGTGCTAAGATTGAACGTATAGCCGACACCTGGGGCGACGGCAATGCCCGTAACGAGGCATTGGCCCGACTCGAATCAATAGGCAAGAAAGCGGCCGCCAAGAAAAAAGGCACCGAGTTTACGTTTATCATCAATGATGACGTTACCTACAACAGCCTCTCCGACTTCCGCGATGCCGACAACCAAGACCGCATCAAAGAACTGAACCTGATGCGCAAGAACTACCAGAGTCTGACAACTGAGCTTGAAAAGCTACGCAACTATTATGCACAGAAAGCCAGCACCGCTGAAATAGGCAAGCTTCGTGAAGAGATACTTGGCTACGAGAAAGAGTATTATCAAATAGAAAGCGGCATTCGTGAACTGGAAAAGCAAATACGCAACGCTGAAATCAAAGTGCTCAAAAAATAACTTCAAGACCTATGACAACAAAAAAGACCTTTCCAGAATCAGAACTGATTATCAACAGCGACGGTTCATGCTTCCATCTCCACCTGCGTCCCGAACAGATGGCTGACCGTATTGTCCTCGTAGGTGACCCCGCCCGTGTTGATACGGTGGCTGCTCATTTTGACTCGAAAGAGTGCGAAGTCAGCAGCCGTGAGTTCCACACCATTACCGGTATGTACAAAGGCAAGCGTATCACTTGTCAGAGTCACGGTATTGGTTGCGACAACATCGATATCGTGGTCAACGAGCTCGACACGCTGGCCAACATCAATTACGAAACCCGCGAGGAGTACGACGAGCACCGCACATTGACGATGGTACGTATCGGCACCTGTGGCGGTCTGCAGCCATTCACTCCCACAGGTTGTTTCGTTGCCAGTGTCAAGAGCATAGGCTTCGACGGTCTGTTGAACTTCTATGCCGGTCGAAATGTTGTCTGCGATATTCCTATGGAGAAAGCTTTCAAGGAGCACATGCAGTGGGACCCCATCAAGGGAGCGCCTTACGTAGCCGTAGCCGACGAAGAACTGATCGACCGGATTGCACAAGACGACTTAATTCGAGGCTACACCATCTCCTGCGGTGGCTTCTATGGCCCTCAGGGACGTGCGCTTCGTGCTGAAGTTTCCGACCCCAAGCAGAACGAGAAAATCGAATCCTTCGAGTACGAAGGTATGAAGATTTGCAACTTCGAGATGGAGTCCAGTGCCCTCGCAGGCCTCGCCTCCATACTGGGCCACCGTGCCATGACTTGCTGCATGGTCATCGCCAACCGCTATGCCAAGGAAATGAACACGGAGTACAAGAACAGTATCGACACACTGATAGAAAAAGTGCTCGACCGTATTTAACCAAAAACAAATAAAACCATTATGGAACCATTAACCCTTTACGCAGTTATTGCGGCAGTAGTGCTGCTGCTTGTATTTTTCGTATTTATCTCTTACGTCAAGGCACCGCCTTCGTTTGCTTACATCATCTCGGGTCTTTCTTCCCAACCGCGTGTGCTCATCGGTAAGGGCGGATTCCGCATACCTTTCCTCGAACGTCTCGATAAGGTGTATCTCGGACAGATCACCGTCGACATCAAGACAGAAGAGAGCGTACCTACCAACGACTTCATCAACGTCGATGTGGACGCTGTGGCCAAAATCCGTGTCACACCCAACTCCGAGGGTACACGTCTGGCCGCCAAGAACTTCCTGAACATGGAGCCCACCGAGATTGCCAACCAGCTGCAGGACTCGCTGCAGGGTAACATGCGTGAAATCATCGGTACCCTCGACCTGCGTTCGCTCAACACCGACCGCGATGGCTTCTCCGATCAGGTGATGCAGAAGGCACAGCCCGATATGGCCAAACTGGGTATTGAGATTATCTCGTGCAACATCCAGAACGTCACCGACCGCGAAGGACTCATCAAGGACCTCGGTGCCGACAACACGGCCAAAATCAAGAAAGATGCCGCCATTAACCGTGCCGTGGCTGAACGCGACGTGAAGATTGAGGTGTCGAAGGCTGACAAGGATGCCAACGATGCCCGAGTAGATGCCGACACGGCCATTGCTGTCAAGAACAACGACCTGGCCCTGAAGCGTGCCGCCCTGAAGCGTGAGGCCGATACGGCTCAGGCTGATGCCGATGCTGCCTACGCCATCCAGCAGCAAGAACAGCAGAAAACTATCAACATCAAGACCGTCGAGGCTGAAATCGAGAAGACCAAGCGTCAGCAGATTCTCTCGAAGGAACAGATTGAAATCAAGCAGAACCAGCTGGCTGCCGAGATTGAAAAGCAGGCCGATGCCGACAAGTATAAGATTGAGAAGAACGCTGCTGCCGATCTGGAACAGCGCAAGCGTGTGGCCGAGGCTCAGAAGTATGAGGCCGAACAGCGCGCTCTGGCTCAGAACGCTGAGTCTGATGCTGCCCGCTATCGTTTGGAGCAGGAAGCTATTGGTATCAAGGCCAAGGGTGAGGCCGAGGCATACGCCATCCAGAAGAAGGGTGAAGCTGAGGCTTTGGCAATGGACAAGAAAGCCGAAGCATACAAGAAGTACAACAACGCCGCTGTGGCTCAGATGATGATTGAAATCCTGCCGCAGATTGTCGAGAACGTCGCCAAACCAATCTCGGCCATCAAGGATGTCAACATCTACAGCTCCGATGGCGGTGGTGTCAGCTCACTCAGCGGCAACGTGCCCGTAGCCATCAAGCAGGCCTTCGACGTGCTGAAATCTGCCACAGGTGTCGACATGGCCGACATCATGAAGGCTGGCAGCATCGAGGCAGTCACCACGCGCAACGTCAACCTCAACGACAAAGCTGCCGATGCCCTCGGCAACATCGTCAAAGACAAAAAATGATGCCAGCAATCAAAAATACCGATACCATCTGCGCCCCCGCCACAGCCGTCGGGGGCGCACTTGCCATCATTCGCGTCAGCGGCCCCCAAGCCTTCAATGTAGTTTCCACCCTCTGTTCTGTATACTGCGGCGCTGCCGCAGCCAACACCGTCCACTACACCCACCTTGTCGAGTATGATGCTGTATCACAGCATCCCCAGCATCCCCTCCCTATCGACGAAGCTCTCATCACCATCTTCCGCGCCCCTCACAGCTACACCGGCGAAGACTCCGTAGAAATCTCTTGTCACGGCTCCCGCTACATCATCAATAAAGTCCTGGAACTCTTGGTGCAAGCAGGCTGCCGAATGGCCAACCCCGGTGAGTTCACCCAACGAGCCTACCTCAACGGCAAACTCGACCTCAGCCAGGCCGAAGCCGTTGCCGACCTCATCGCCTCCACCAACAAGGCCACCCACCGGCTCGCTATGACTCAGCTTCGAGGCGGCATCTCTACAGAACTGTCCAACCTACGCGAACAACTCCTAAAACTCACTTCCCTCCTCGAACTGGAACTCGACTTCTCCGACCACGAAGACCTCGAATTTGCCGACCGCAAGCAACTTCTGGAACTCGCCCTACGCATCGATGCCCACATCACCCGCTTGGCCGACTCCTTCCACGTTGGCAACGCCCTTAAAAATGGCATCCCTGTGGCCATCGTTGGAGCACCAAATGTTGGCAAGAGCACCCTGCTCAACGCCCTGCTCGGCGAAGAGCGTGCCATCGTCAGCGACATACAAGGCACCACCCGCGATGCCATAGAAGACACCATCCAGCTCGGCGGCATCACCTTCCGTTTCATTGACACCGCCGGCATCCGCCATACCGATGACCAGATAGAGCTCATGGGCATCGACCGCTCCATCGCTGCCGCCCAGCGTGCCCAAATCATCCTGCTGATGACACAACCCGGTGTCCCCTACCCCGACATCCCCGTTCGTGACGACCAGACCGTCATCCGCATCGAGAACAAGACCGACCTCGACGCCCCTCGTCCCGTTTGTTGCGACTCAGCTGCAACTCCCCCCATCCCCATCTCCGCCAAGTTCAACATCGGTCTCGACACGCTCCGACAAGCAATCCTCGCCGCCGCCCCCAAGTCCACCGACAGCGACGTCATCGTCACCAACGCCCGCCACTACGAGGCCCTCACCCGTGCCCACTCCCACCTGCAGCGCGTCATAGAAGGCCTCCACAACAACCTCAGCGGCGACCTCCTCGCCGAAGACCTCCGACTCACCCTCAACACCCTCGCCGAAGTCACTGGAGGCCAGATCACTCCACAGGAAATGCTCAATAATATCTTTAAGTCATTCTGTGTGGGCAAGTAACCCCTTATAATCAACAAGGCTGACACCTTTGGTTTAAGTGCCAGCCTTGATGAAAAGAGTTTACTTGATGGTGATCCAGACGGCCTCGCCTTTGTCCTTGGCCTCGACGATTTTCTGCTTCAGGCGATGAATCCAGATGCGGGAGTCGAGGACTTTGCCGACTTCGCGGTTCTTGCCAACGAGGATGCAGCCTTCGGTGTCTTCTGAGCAGTTGCCCGCATGGATGCGGATGCCTTCGAACTTCGGTACGCCGAGCAGGATGGGAAGCCACGCCTTCATCTTCGGACTCCATGAAATGACTACTGCATAACGGCCTTCGGGAATGGCCGAGCGGCCTTTCACCTTGTAGGCACCGTTGGCGTAGTCGCGCCAAGTGGGTTCCAGCGTGTCGCAGAAATACAGGTTCTCGGTTCCTGCCAGATACTCGTCATCTACGCGCCTCTGAATATAGAGGTGACCGATGGTGTAGGTCTTGCGCTTTGCTATACGTTCTAATATCAGTTCCATAATTATCAATTATCAATTTACAATTATCAATTGCACGAAGTGCTTAATGTGGCAAAGTGGCATTGTGGCATTGTGGCGTTTTATGCCAGTGTTTGCTATCGGTTTTCTCTATCCAGCCATCGCGCTTCCAGCGGGTGATGATGTTGCGCAAAGCTGACTCTCCACAGTAGCCACGTTTCAAAGAGCGGAGGTCATCCATCGTGAACGAAGGAGCCAGTTGGTCGAACACAGAGTGATTGGCGCCATACCGCTGGCATTCATCGCTGGCATCGACGTATTGATTCTGCAAGGCCTCGCCGAAGGTCTTGATCTGCTGACTCAGGCAATACTCAGCCATCATCAGCGCGAAATCCAGACATTGCTTCGATTCTTTATCTTTACCAGACAACAGGTGGAAGATCACTCCACAACGGAAGCCGATGACGGCAGCACGTTTACGATAGGTGTCCTTCACATGGTCGATGTCCTTAGCAGCCTCTACACGTTTTTCTTCCACCCACGCCTCGATGGCTTTCCTCAAACGTGGTACATCCACGAGTCCGCTAAACGAACGCAATCTGGTGACTGCCTGCTGGATTCGGGCTTCATCCTCAGCCGAACGTTTGCCAAACTTCGGCATCTTTGAAAAAGAACTGTCAGGCATCTCGGCAACGAGGATTCGGCTTGAAAGACCATTCTCGATATTGTCCGACTTAAAGCACTTTCGCATAGCTCCGTAGGTTCCGAGCATCGTCCAGTTATAGGCCACTTTCACCACTCCTGATTCAGCCTGATCCGAGTTGTAGTCCTGTCCCCACTCACCATTATCAAACGAGAGGCGGTAGATGTCGTACTTCGAACTCCA